>Ga0247608_10000257_pt1 | contig 94886 bp, 62 predicted proteins | sample 176DNAGHGlowgp2_FD_193490 | JGI IMG/M metagenome (GOLD analysis project Ga0247608, IMG submission 193490) | Sheep rumen microbial communities from Palmerston North, Manawatu-Wanganui, New Zealand - 1766 DNA GHGlow gp2 | ecosystem: Host-associated > Mammals > Digestive system > Stomach > Rumen ... | reverse complement strand
GGGATGCAGCAGGCGAGGTAATCAAGGCTTGGGCCACCGAAGGTCACAGCGTGGCAATCCCCGGACTGGGCAGCATGCGATTCGGTCTTCGCGCCAAGAGTGTTGCCAACGTGAACGAGGTGAAGGCGGGCCTTATCCGCAGCCGCCGCATCATCTTCACTCCCACGACCGACCTGAAGGATGAGCTGGCTGACACTGCCATCCAGATTACCTGCTACGACCGCAACGGTCAGGAAGTGAAGCGCGTAACGAGTGCTGACGAGGGTATCGTTGAAGATCCCGAAAACGGAACTACGGATCCGGGGAACAACGGAACCACGGAAGGCGGTAACGGCAACGGCGGGAACGGCGGTGACGGTGACAGCGACGAGTGAAAGCAGCCTCACCCCTAACCCCTCTCCGAGGAGAGGGGAACTTGGGGGGAACTGAAAAAAAAAGATTATTAACGTTTTAACAAAGTCCTCAGAACCTTGGCTCCCTCTCCTCGGAGAGGGCGGGGGGAGAGGCTGAGATTATGAACAAGACACTAAAGACAATCCTGCAGATTATCAGTTATGTTATAGCTGCCATACTTGGCGGTGCAGGTGTTAACTGCTTACTCTAACGTATGGACAGAAAAAAGAAGATTCAGTATTCTTGTGCCGTTATGCTGATTAGCACAAGTGTGGTAATGGTAGCCTATCAGGTGTTTACCATAGCGGATGTGGCAAACGGACTTCTGTTCTACGTCGGGCAGGCATTCCTCCTGGCAGGCTCCATCTTCGGCCTAGACTATTACATTGACAAAGTAACAAAGTAAGCTCAGCTTATCTCTAACAGAAAAGGCATCCATTCTGATGGGTGCCTTTTTTGTTGACAAGTAACAGATAAAACGATGGAAGAGGGAAGAACAGCCTCACCCCAACCCTCTCCGAGGAGAGGGAGCTATAGAGATAAAGGAAGAGGGCTGAGGGCACTTACGGTTAAGGGTTCATGGTTAGATATGTAAGATGGCTGATGGAAGATGTCTGAGGGCACTTACGGTTAAGGGTTAAGGGTTCACGGTTAAGGGTTCATGGTTAAGGGTTCATGGTTAGATATGTAAGATGGCTGATGGAAGATGTCTGAGGGCACTTACGGTTAAGGGTTAGATATGTCTGATGTAAGATGTCTGATGTCTGATGGCACTTACGGTTAAGGGTTCATGGTTAGAAATGTCTGATGGCTGGGGAATAAACCAAGGAGATAGGGTTAATGACTCGTTCGGATAGGGTTAACGAGTTGTTCGGATAATCCTTTAGGGGGGTAAGGGATTATCTGAATGAGTCGTGGAGATAAGGGGAATGACTCATGGAGCCTATCTGAATGAAGCAAAGGTGACATACCTGTTTGGTTCAGGGTCTTTATTTAGTTGACAGGTGAGAGTTGAGAGTTGAGAATTGAAAATTGAAAATTATTTTTTCAGCTTAATTGCTTAGTAGCTTAATCGGTTAGCGGTTAGCGGTTAGCGGTTAGCGAAAAGAGCTTAATAGAGTTTTCGTTTTGGTTTTCGTTTTGGTTTTCGTTTTGGTTATCGTTATCGTTATCGTTATCGTTATCGTTTTCGTTTTGGTTTTCGTTTTCGTTGTTAATTGTTAATTGTTCATTTTTTTTTGTTCTATAACAAACAACTTATTATCTTTGTCATCGGAAAACTTTTATAACCATGCGAACCGTATTGTTTTTCTTTACCATTCTGCTGTTTTCTGTTTCCGCTTGGGCACAGGAAGTGGTGGTGCAGGGTCGTGTGGTGGATGCCAAGACGGGCGAAGCGCTGCCATACGTAAGCATCTATGCTGGTGAGGGTAAAGGAACACTGAGCAACAACGACGGAGCGTTTAAGCTAACTGCAGATGCGAATGACCTGCTTAGGTTCAGCTGCATTGGATATGAAAAGATGACGGCTAAAGCAACAGAGCTGCCATCGGTTATCAGATTAAAGCCATACACTACCGTCTTGGGAGAAGTTACCATACATGCTTTACGTAATGAAGACATGCTGAAGCTGGTAATTGCTAACCTGAAACAGGATTACAAGAAACAGGGAAAAATGGCAAGAAAATACTTCTTCCGTACCATGACAGAAACGGACGAAGGTAGCTATATGGCAGAGGCATTCGTGATGGCACATTCTGTGGTGAATATACGTTCCGCCATGATGATAAGCGGTCTTCAGAACCGCGATACCGAGGATAATGGCAAAACCCTGGACTTCAACTTTTCGAACATACATAAACTGTTGGAGGTAGCGCCAATGACCAACAATAGCCAGTTCTGGAGTAAAGTTTTAAAACCTTTGCAAAGCTATTCTACATTACGCAAATATTATGAAACACACATACAGCAGATACAAGGCGAAGACGGGAAAAACCTCTACCGTATAGATTTTTCGCTGAAGAAAGAAATATCGAAGGAAATAGAATCCAAGCGTAATATTACCGGTACAGCCTATGTGGATGCAGACACATACAGGTTGCTTCGCTATGACGGCTCCTGCAATAACTTTCACGTAAGTTATAACATGTTTACCCCTTACGAAACAGCCATTAGTTTCCACTTGGAATACGACTACAGTCAGGGAGTTGCTTCTGTATCGCATGTGGCCATTCAGGGTAGTACAGAAGTATCACGCTATCGTGCTTTGCTGTTTGCAGTCGGGTCGGACGAGGAGATTGCGGATAAGATGCAGTCAATCGATATAAATATGGTATCTGCATTAAGAGATGCAGGCTACGATTCTACGCTATGGGCTAAATACGATATTGTAAAACGTACAAACGAGGAGGAACGGGTGGCTTTCGGGAAAGTCAGGAAGAGCCGGAAGAAAGTCGAGAATACCATTAAACAAAAGCGAGAGCTTTATTACCCGGAAGCCTTTCGCCCCATGCTGAAACGTCTTGTAGCCTTCGGCAATACCATTCCTCAGGAAAAAGTCTATATCCACATGGACAACACCAGTTACCAGCTTGGCGATACAATATGGTTCTCTGCCTATACTCGTCGGACGGATACAGGCAAGCCTTCTGATGTGAGCGGCGTGCTATACGTTGAGCTATATGGGCAGGAAGGCTATATGATAGAACGAAAACTTATTCAGATGCATGAAGGGCATGGGCAAGGGTTCTTTGCCTTGAACAACCTTATCCAATATGCCGGTTTCTACGAACTCAGGGCTTATACCCGTTGGCAGTTGAACTGGGGTTTGTTTGAACATAAGCATTTGAATGTAATCAACGGAGGCCCAAGTTTTTACTCCAAACAACAGGAGAGGGAGTACTATAGAGATTACGAGAAGTTGTATAGCCGTGTATTCCCAGTGTATGACAAACCCGATGAAGACGGAGGCTACAATCACAATATGACGCTGAGGGCTATGCGGAGACTGTATGTCCCTGATCCTAAGAAACGGGAATTGAAAGTTACGCTCTATCCTGAAGGTGGGAACCTTGTAGAAGGACAACTGTGCCGAATTGCCTTCGAAGCGGCTTGGGATGACGGAGAATGGGCAGAAGGACATCTCTTTTATGCCAACGACTCTGCAAAAATAGTAAACCGAGGCAGAGGCTATTTCTTGTTTACCCCCCCAAAGGGAATGGAACAGGAGGTTCGCTTCGTCACTCCTGGCGGTCAGACAGCAAAGGCTAAACTGCCTAAAGCAGAAAAGACCGGGGTTTCTGTCAGAATGGAGCAAGCTGACAGCGGATGGACGGCCCATCTGAGTAATACAGAAGACCTGAGTGCCGATAGTCTGGCCATAAGTCTTATGCATGAGGGAAGGGTAATAGATATTCGTGATTTTAGCAGGCTCTGTACTTTCCCGGACACGCTTCTTTACGAACCAGGTGTTTATCAGATGACGGTCTTTGACACCCAAGGGCATATCTTTGCAGACCGCCTGTTCTTCTCGAGAGGCCAGATTGAACTGGAACCTACTCTTCAAATCGAAGGACTGCAAGATGAATACCGACCTTATGAACCTGTCAGCCTAAAGTTGAAAACTTTTGAAGGGAAGAATAAAGTCTCTTTGACAGTAAGGGACGATAGCCGGCGAGACTATCTTTATGATGACAGCAATATCCTGACAGAGATGCTGCTATCAAGTGAGATACGTGGTTTCGTACCCCAACCGGGATGGTACTTCGAGGCTGACGACCCGTTGCATCGTACAGCGCTGGACCTGCTGATGATGACCCAGGGCTGGCGAAGATTCGACTGGCGGAATATGGCCATTCGCGGCCTTTGGGATTTGACTCAACCGGCAGAAAGAACCCCTATGCTGATAGGCAGTACATACAAGAACATTCTTGCAAGCGATATGGCTAAGGACGACGAAGAGATCCGGCAAGAGAGAAATGCGGAACAATCCTCAGAGAAATCGGAAAATGAACCTGATGATCAGACGGAAAATGGTCCTAAAGTGCAGAAGCCTTTTGCAAACAAGGACATTATTCCACCTACAATGAGTTTGAGTAAGAATACTTCGTGTGATTTAACCAATTACAAGAGGGCGATAAGCAAAAAAGAACAAAGCAACAAAAAGGAGCTGAAGGTTCATGTGGAGATGACGTTACTAGGCGAAAAAGAAACTATTTTCGGTGAGAGCGAGACATGGCAGAGAGACTTCCGCATACAATTACCCCCTTTCTACGGCAAGTCTGTGTTCTTCCTCAGCGTAGCAGACACAACAAAATGGACGAAGAAAAAAAGAAAGTATTCATGGATACAGGCAGCACCTGATGACGAGGAGAACGATTATATGTATATGGCTTCAAAATGGAAGATAAGACGGAAAACCTTTGTAGAGCCCGCAGAGTATCTGGCACGCATCATCTGGCCGTACCCCAGGTTTGTAAAACCCTACAACTACTATCAGACCCATCTTCTCCCAGTATCTTTCGAAGAAAATAAGACAAACGGGAAATGGCAGAAAGTCAATGACGAAACGCTTATGCATGAGGTGGAAATAAGGGCTCGTCGTAGCGGTTTACGCAAGTTTGACGACACGTGGCCCATCTTTTCTATGGATGCTTACGAGGCACAGAATATGGAACAAGACTATGGACTGGACTTTATACGTATAATGGTGGGTGACTATGGTGTCGGGGCTCCCAGGGCCAATACAGCCCCAAACGTGGAGCCAACTTTCGATACGCGCTATGGATATGGGTTGACTCGCCGATCATTGATGGACAAGGAAATTCCTGCGGATTCCATCTATGCAAGGAAGTATCTTATATCTGGTTCATTCTCGCTCACCTCTACCTCTTCCGGACCACAGGGCGTCAGTCCCCACGGTACCAGTTTCGGACTTTCACCTGGTGAATCTCTGGAATACAAAGGCAATGGCGTATGGGATATGTATGTCTTTTATTCCGACTATAGCCCGCGAATGGAGGGAAGCAAACTGTATTATGGTGCAAATGAGCCAAAGACGACACTCGTGATGTACCCTTTCCCTGACGGTTCCCGACAATTGACATACAGGGACCGCCGCTATGTTTTGGACGGCTTTGCCTATCCGGCAGCATTCTACTCGCCCGACTACAGCAAACAGATTCCTTCTGAGGAGCAGAAGGACTATCGCCGCACCCTTTATTGGAATCCTGACCTGAAGTTGGACAGAAGCGGCGAGGCTACCATTACCTTTTATAATAATAGTCGCACCAGTCACCTTAGTGTAGAAGCAGAAGGACAGGCTTCCGACGGCACTCTGCTATGGAATAAGACCAAAAACTAAAGAAAAACACGCTTTTCTTTTGCTTTTCTCTCACTTATTCGTAACATTGAGACTGTCGTCTCGAAATTACTCTCGCTCAACAATAAAAATAAATCGATTTATTTTGTATTGTCTTCGCTTATTCGTAACATTGAACTTCGTTCGAAATTACTCTCGCTGACTTCGTCGACCTCAAACGCGACTCGGCTAAATGAAAGTAACTTTCTTTGGCTCTCGCTGCTTTTTCGGTTCGGGAACAAAAATAAATCGTAATTTATTTTGTGTTCCGCTCACTTATTCGTAACATTGAGACTGTCGTCTCGAAATTACTCTCGCTGACTTCGTCGACCTCAAACGCGACTCGGCTAAATGAAAGTAACTTTCTTTGGCTCTCGCTGCTTTTTCGGTTCGGGAACAAAAATAAATCGTAATTTATTTTGTATTGTCTTCGCTTATTCGTAACATTGAGACTACGTCTCGAAATTACTCTCGTTCAACAATAAAAATAAAATTTATTTTGTATTGTCTTCGCTTATTCGTAACATTGAGACTACGTCTCGAAATTACTTCCGTTCGGGAACAAAAATAAATCGTAATTTATTTTGTGTTCCGCTCACTTATTCGTAACATTGAGACTGTCGTCTCGAAATTACTCTCGTTCGGGAACAAAAATAAATCGTAATTTATTTTGTGTTCCGCTCACTTATTCGTAATTTTGCAGTGATTTAATAAAAATGTGTGTTATGAACTGGAAAAAAGGTATTATACTTTTCAATATATTTGCTGTTTGCACTTTTGCAAACGCGCAAACAAATGAGATGTGGCAACGTGTAGAGGGTGATGTAGCTGCCAGTAGATACAAAGAAGCTTTTGAACGCTTACACAATATAGAAAAGGCTATTCAGAACAACGAGAATCTGAGCGAGCAGGGCAAGGCGGCTCAACGCTACAGGGCTTCTCTCATTAGAATGACCATGTACATGAAGATGCACAGAAGTGCAAGCGCAGCGGAACATCTGGATAAGATGGAGAAGTTTGCTGTTGCTTCAGGCGACGAAAAGGTGAAGAATGACCTCCTCTACAATAAGGCTATTTACTATTATACTTTCGGAGAGACAGCAAAGGGTAATGCCGTATTTAAGGAGATGGCAACCAAACTGACGGCTTCTAAGGAATACGATAAGGTGAATGATGCCTATAAGTTGATGATAGAAGGTGGCAAGAAGTCAGGTAGCGCCAATATGGTGGCTCAGGCTTATAGCGGCTACATTGCTTGGAAAGATTCTGCAGCAGCACTGAAGTTGGCCGATGTGTCTGGCGCTCTGAAGGAACAGATTCAGGCTGGCGAGAAGGAGATTGCCGAGAAAGACACTAAACTGGCTTATAGGCAGGGCATCATTATCGCGCTGTGCGCTCTTTCCGCTATATTGGCTGTAGTACTGGTAGTAGGTGCACTATTGGTATTGCGTCTCTTGGCTCTTACCCGTAAGCAGAAGAAAACTATCCGTCAACTGGGTGAGAACATCGCGCTGAAAGCTAAGTTCACCAGCAATATTTCTGCTCAGCTTACACCAACCCTGCAGAAGCTAAACCCTCAGCAACCTGAGGTGAAGGCGCTGCTGGATTTCTCGAACCACATACAGACGCTCTCGCAACTGGAAACAACAATAGGAGAGAAGGTTGAAACAGAAGAGGTAAGTCTGCAAACTTTCTGCGAGGAACTGATGAATCAGGTTCGCGGCAGGGAGAAGTCGGGTGTCGTACTGAACGTGGATGTTCCCAAGATGAGTGCTACATTTAATAAGGAGTATGTCTCTCATATCTTGCTGCATCTGCTCAACAATGCTGTTAATTATACGCCAGAGGGCGGACATATTCACCTGGACTTCAAGAAGCGCAGTGTTCACAAGTGCCAGTTCCTGGTTTCCAATACAGGTTCTGTTATTCCAGAGGAGAAGCGTGAGGATGTATTCAAGCCTTTCCTGGAGGTGCGCGACCTTACTACTGGAGACGGCTTGGGGCTGCCCATCTGTCAGCAAATGGCCATTAAGATGAATGGTGAGCTGAGCATTGACCCTGAGTTTACGAAAGGAACCAGGTTCGTGCTGAGCCTTAATGGGTAAAACGAAAACGAAAACGAAAACGGGAACGAAAACGAAAACGAAAACAATTCTCAATTTTCAATTTTCAACTCTCAATTTTCAACTCTCAACTTTCAACTTGCAACTGACTCTAAACTCTCAACTCTCAACTCTCAACTTTATAAATTGAGCTTAAATCAAAAATATAAAAAGAAACACAAAATGAAAAGAAAGGGTTGTCTAATGGCCGGCAGATTGCTGCTGACACTTTTCATCTGCTTCAATTCCGTATGTGTGTGGGCAGATACTGAAATTAATGTTGAGAAGGCAGGAACACTCTCTACCCTGCTGACTACCAGTGATGCTACCTTGAAGGTTACCGGTTCTATCAATGGAACAGACTTGAAACTTATACGCGAGTGGGTAAGTGCCGGTACCGTTACATCTCTTGATCTTTCGGGCGTAAATATTGTGGGCGGTGGTGTAGCTTATTACAACAGCTTCAAAACAGAAGACAATGTAATCGGTGAGAGCCTGTTTCAGAACTGTTCTAAGCTAAAAAATATCTTACTGCCTACCAACATCAAAGGCATTAAAGCTTGTGCTTTTTCCGGTACAGGAATAACCAAGGTGGATATCCCTAACAGTGTAACAAGTCTGGGCGGCGACGCCTTTGCCTACTGCTCCTCTCTGGCGACTGTTGTCATTGGAAGTAAAGTGAAGCGGTTGGATCAGGGTGTGTTCTGGAGTTCTGCGGTTAAGACTGTATATGTAAAACCTATAACCCCACCAGCTATCTCGGCTTATCTGTTCGGCTCGGCTCCCAGAATCTACGTCTATACAGAATCGTTATCGGATTACAGGGCTTCCGGGTGGAAGGATTATGGTACAATAGTCGGCGGCTTAGAAAAGACCTATCCCAAGGAAGAGGATCCTAATGAGGTTGCTAAGACCTTGTGCGGCAATTACTTTGAGGATGTCGCCTGCACCCAGTTGAAACCCGAATATCAGGCTATGAGCGACGAAGAGCTGACTGCTGCTCTGACTGAAGTGAAGATGCCGGAGCTGATGATTTCCACAGCCTTGAAGGTGAAGAACGCTTCTTGGGCCAAGTACGAGCAGGACTTCCGCATTCACAGCTATAAGGCATACAGCGATGCCACTTATTGGAATAATAAGATGATGAGTTCTGGCGGTTCGTATATGGGTAATCCCACAGGTATTTATGCCAAGGACGACGGTGATGAACTATTTGTCTTTGTTGACAGCGATATTCCTTCAGACGCAACCTTGTACTTCGCTGGTTGTGTGGAGAACGAGCTCATCTACAATGCTCAAACCGGTACAAGGCTGGTGAAGGGCCTTAATGTCATAGAAGGAGTAAAAGATGCTCTCTACTACATTGTCTATACGGCAGATACGAAGTCGATGAAAAAGACGCTGGACCAGTGGCCCGACATGAAAATTCACATCGAAGGCGGTGTGGTGAACGGTTATTACGATGTCTCACGTCATAGCGACGCAGATTATCAGGCCATCCTGAAAGCTGCGACCCACAAACGCTTTACTGTAAGAGGCGGACATTCGCTCTTTAATCTGAAGACAGCTTCCTACAAAACCGTATTCCCCAAGAGCGTCGATAAGAGTATCTGCTGGTTCGACAGTGTAGCCGTATGGGAGAAGGAACTGATGGGTATGTGCGAAAGTGTAGCTTCCGGCAAGAAAGCAGGCTATCCCTGGTATCTGACAGGCGGTGAAGCCATCTATCCCATCTATTACAACAACCCGAACTTTGCCATCGAAGGAGAACCCGAGGATGCCGGCTATGCCAATTCCACTCCTTATAGAACCAGCTACAATGGCATTGACTGTATCAAGAACTGTCTAAATGCATTAAATCCCAAGATGGACGACTGGTGTGCAGGTCATGAGTGCGGCCATAATAACCAGCAAGCTATTAACTTGGAAGGCTGTACTGAGGCTTCGAATAACGTTTTCTCGAATCTTGTTCGCTATCTTGACGGTCTTAACACATCTGGCGGCTCTACACTCTCTACTGTAATGGCAGAGTATGCCCGTCATGAACCTTTCTATTTCCGGGATGTAAACAGCCGTCTGCGTTTCTTTTGGAACTTCTATCTGTATTACCATTTGGGACAGAAGAATACATCGTTCTATCCGGAATTGTTCAAAGCCCTGCGCAAAGATCCGCTGGTAAACTATAACACCGCAAATAACAACAACGGAGGATTGAAGTTCGTCCGTAAGGTGTGCGAGATAGCTCAGGAAGACCTGACTGATTTCTTTGAAATATGGGGCTTCTTTGAACCGATAAAAAGGACTACTATCGAAGATTACGGTTCGCACCCCATTGTGGTTACGCAGGCTACTATTAACAGTACAAAGGCCAATATTGCCAAATACGAGAAGAAGAACCGTGAAATCATCTTCGTGGAGGACCGTGCTGATTATGTGCTTTCGACAGGCTTCCTGCAGGCAGCAGGTAAGAAACGTAATGATTCGGACCTGGTGGGACAATGTGGCGAATTGGGACAGTTTACCAGCTATTGGCCCGGAGGCTGTGCACCTTCCGAATATGTCTATTATCAGTCCGATTCCCTCTATGCGATAGAGGGTGAAGGCGGTCTGGGCTTCCTTATGCTCGATGCCGAGAATAAAATCAAGTATGCTTCCAATTCAAAGAACCTCTGTATCCCCTCCAGTGTTGGTCAGGACTTCACCATCTACTCTTACGATGCTGACGGCTCGCTCCACGAAGTACCCCTGGCTGGTAGCGGTACCGTCTATGTCACGCTTACTTCTGCGGGAACCCTTAAGTCTAAGTTGGAGAATAACCAGGCAATTAAACTGATTGTCAGCGGACCGATTAATACGACGGACCTTACTTATATGAAGCAGCTCGTCAGCAAGGAGAACCTTCAGGCCATAGACCTCGAAAAAACTACCAGAATCACCAGCATAGCTGCGAGCGCTTTCTCAGGCATTAAGAAACTTGTAGCTATTAATCTGCCTACGACCCTTACAAGTATAGGTTCAAACGCATTCTCTAATTCAGGTCTTAGGTCGGTTACGATTCCCGATAAGGTGACTTCTGTTGGCGGAGATGCCTTTGCTTATTGCGGAAACCTTACATCTGTAGTCGTGGGTGAGAAAGTCAGGTCGATGGACCAAGGTGTATTCTATAGCTCTGCTGTTAAGGAGGCTTACTTCAAGCCACTCACTCCACCAACCCTGAATGGTGTTAGCGACTACCTCTTCTCTGGCAAGAACAGGACAATTCATGTTTATTCCAATGCTCTCAGCAAATATAAGGCTGCAGGTTGGGATCGTTTCGGAACGTTGGTAGGCGACTTGGAGAACTGTGAGGTTGTCACTCCTGTTGTGGCTCCTATGGCTGAGAAAAAGACCATCATGGAGAACGCTCCTATCTATAATTTGCAAGGTATGCGAGTTGTAGAGCTGCAACCAGGAACCATTTACATTCAGAATGGAAAGAAGTTTATGAAGTAAAATAGTAGTTATCATGGAAAACTCTACAAGAAACATAAAGGCATTGCTTTTAGGCATTGCCTTTTTGTGTTCAGGAAGCCTTTGGTCTGCAACAGAAGTGAATGTGGAAAAGGCAGGAACACTCTCGGCGTTATTGCAGGACGTTACATTAGAGAAGGAGCTCAAACTATCGGGCTCTATCAACGGAACAGATGTGAAGTTTGTTCGTGAACTGCTGACGGCAGGAAAAGTTACAAAACTGGATTTGGCTGAGGTACGCATTGTGAAGGGTGGGGTAGCGTATTACGAGAGCTACACAACGGCCAACGATGTGCTGGGAGACTATATGTTTGCCGACTGTTCTAAACTGACAGCTTGCGTCCTGCCTAAAACTATTACTTCGATAGGTAGGTATGCCTTCTCTAAGACTGGAATTAGAGAGGCAGACGTTCCTAATACTGTGACACGTCTGGGCGGTGCCTGTTTTGCTGACTGTAACTCCCTGAACACTGTGATTATTGGCAGTAAGGTAAACAAGTTGGAGCAGGCTGTCTTCTACAACTCACCGAATATCAGGTATGCCAACGTTAAGCCTAAGACACCGCCATCCCTGGATGCTTATATCTTTACGGCACGGCCTACCATCCGTGTCTATCAGAGTGTGCTGGATGAATACAAGGCTTCTGATTGGAAACAATATGGTACCATCACAGGTACATTGGATAGATTCTATCCAGAGGAAAATGAGGATTCTAGTACTATTGTCAACCAACTCTATACCACTTGGTTTGAGGATGCAGCCTGTACGCAGTTGAAAGACGAATACAAAAGCATGACGGATGAGCAGCTCACGGCCTCTATGAAGGAAGGCGGTATGCCAAGTTATATGGTCGGTATAGCCTTGAAACTGAAAAACGATGATTGGGCTGCTTACGAGCAGAACTTCCGAATTCATAGCTACAAGGCATATAGCGATGCGGTCTATTGGAACAACAAGTTTCGTTGTACAGGTGGTTCCTACATGGGTAACCCCACTGGTATCTATACCAAGGGAGATGAACCGTTGTATGTATTTGTAGATTCTGATGTGCCTGCGAATGCTACGCTTTATATGGCAGGTTGTGCGGGAAATGATCTGGTGACGAGCGCTAAGCAGGGCAAGATGCTGAAGAAAGGACTGAATGTGGTGGAAGGCCGTGATAACGCTCTCTTTTACATTATTTATACTGCCGACACGCAGAAGAAAACCAAGACACTCAGCGAATGGCCCGAAATAAAGATTCATATTGAAGGCGGACTGGTGAATGGCTATTACGATACTGCTTGTATGAGCGTTGCTGATTACAGAGCAATCTTGAAGGCTGCCAAACACGAGCGTTTTACTGTCAAGGGAGGGCAAGCACTCTTTAATTTCAAGACAAGCACCTATCGTTCCGTCTGGCCCTCGACCATCGATAAGAGTATTTGCTGGTTCGACAGCCTTACGGTTTGGGAAAAGGAACTGATGGGTATATGCGAGAGTGTAGCCACGGGCAAGAAGGCCGGGGCACCTTTCTATCTGACAGGAGGAGAGTCCATCTTCCCCCTCTATTACAACAACCCCAATTTTGCTATTGAGGGTGAGGCAACTGACGGCGGCTATGCCAACTCAGCTTTTTTCAGGACCATGTACAATACGGCAGGCTGTGTACAAAGTTCGTTCGATGTAAGCCGGACAGCTGATTTCGACGATTGGTGCTCAGCCCATGAGTGCGGGCATAACAACCAAGGTGCCATTACTGTTGAAGGTGGAACGGAGGTCAGCAATAACCTCTTTTCGAACTTTATCCGCCATCATACCGGACTTGTTACGACAAGCGGTGCTTCCCTGGCTACCGTTATGGACGAGTATTCACGGCATGAACCGTTCTTTACCCGTCCCTTGGACAGTCAGATGCGTATGTACTGGCAGCTTTATCTCTATTATCACCTGGCACAGAAGAATACATCGTTCTATCCCGAACTCTTTAAGGCGCTGCGTGAAGATCCGTTGAAACTGTATGAGTCCAACAACGGATGTCTGAAGTTTGTCCGAATGGTTTGCAAGATTGCTCAGGAAGACCTGACGGATTTCTTCCGCGTGTGGGGATTCTTTGAACCGCTGACCAATTATATAGTCAACGATTACGGAGAACATAAAATGACGGTTTATCAGTCTGATATAAAACGGACATTGGCTGAGATTGCCAGATATCCTACCAAGAACAGAGAGATTCTCTTTATAGAGGATCGTGTTGATTATGTACTGACGACAGACTTTATTACCAAGGCGGGACAGAAACGACGTAATTCAGACCAAGTGGGTCAGTGCGGCAATGTGGGTCAGTTTACTTCTTATCTGCCCGGTGCCAGCAAACCTTCGGAATATACCTATCTGCAATCCGACTCGCTCTATGCCCTTGAAGGGGAAGGCGGTCTTGGTTTCCTGATGCTGGATGCAGAAGGTAATATGAAGTATGCTGCCAATACCAAGAACTTCTGTATTCCTACAAGTATAGAAGATGACTATACGCTCTATTCTTACGATGAAGGGGGCGTTCTGCATGAGATAACGAAGGCTGGTGACGGAACAGAACGAGTAGAGTTGACGATGGCTGCTTCGTTGTCAAGGAAACTGTCAGACAAAGCTATCAAGGCCATTATCAGCGGTAACATCAACGGTACGGACATCAAGTATCTGCGCCAGCTTCTCACAGAAGGAAATCTGGCTTCGATTGACCTTACAGATGCCAAGATTGTTGCCGGTGGAACTTCCTATTACCAAAGTTACAAGACCTCAGCCAACACGATGGGAGCCTATATATTTGATCATTTCAAGCAGCTGACTTCTATTTGCCTGCCTTCGAAGCTTACCACGATAGGAGAACATTCCTTCCGTGCATTAGGCGTTAAGAAGATAGAGATTCCGGATGCTGTAACATCCATAGGACTTGAATCCTTCGGAGATTGTAGTATGCTGTCAACAGTTGTTTTGGGTAAGAACCTGAAGTCGATGAGTCAGGGAGTTTTCTATAACTGTCCTGTTAAGGATGTCTATGTAAAAGCCCTTACGCCTCCAAGCATTGCAGATTACATCTTCAACAGTAAGCCTGTGATTCATGTCTATGCCAGCTCTCTTGCCAAGTATCAGGCATCAAATTGGTCCAAGTTCGGTACACTGGTGGGCGACTTAGAGGATTTTATTGACGGAATAGAATCTGTTGATGAGTTAAAAGTGAAGAATGAGGTATCTGATGAAGAAGTCTATGACCTTTCCGGACGGAAGATGAGTCCTCAATTAAAGAATAAGGGTGTTTACATTGTAAACGGCAGAAAAGTGCTCTTTTAACTCCCATGTGCTCAGAATGGCATCATGGCAAGGTGGCATCAAGATTTTCTTACCATATTAAAAGCCCTGATGTATTTCAGCATATCGGCATTCCAGGCTGCATCGTTGGTTAGCTGATAGCGAACGTTTCCTGTGGGCGAAGGGGTGAAGAATGTCTCGCCTTTTTCGCTGACGGTCACAAGACCGTGTGTAGAATACCTGAACAGGCTATTGCCCTCTACGGCATTGATTGTTGCCATGGGGTCCCACATCTTCTGCCCTGTGTAGCAGTTGTAATGCATATAGACTTGTTTGATCGGATGCTTGTCGGTCCAGTCTATGTCGGCGATGACCTGCTCGGGCAGATATTCAACGCCGTCGCTTACTTCACCGAGCGACATGATGATGTCCACGTTGTCGGGCCATAGCTTGAAGAATGCTTGTGCGAAGAATACTCCCTGGGAGAAATTGTATTCTATAGGTTCTTCGGCATCACCGAAAACACCACCCATCAGAAAAAGGCACTTTACCTTGCGTCGTACCAATTCTATACCGTTGAGTGGAGAATAGCTGTCAGGTTCAGACTGTAGCAGTTGCGACAGACATGCGACAAAGCCAACAGAAATGATACTCACGCTATGATCTGGCTGTGAGGCCAATAACTGGCGATATAGCTGCCACCCGTCGGGCAATGACGAATAGTCGGCTACAGAGCGTTGGAACATCAGTTCCCCGTTTTCGTCTGTATGCTTGGGAAGTGCCTTGTAGTTAATCCATACTTTGGGATCCTTTATTCCGTCGCGAATCAAGCCTATGGGGATGTCGCCATGACCATAGTAGGTGTTCATTACATCGGCGCAAGCGGCATAATCCTCTCCCTCGCGGTCAACCACGATGCCCAGCAGGCGGCATCTGTTCATCTCCTGATAATGGTATAGCATCATCATGGCGAAGAGGTCGTCTGTGGATGAATCGATATCTGTGTCCAGAATGATGAGTGGTATGCCCGTGTATTCCTGTTGCGGCTCTGGCAGATTATCCTCGTTAGAGCAGGATACCAATGAGGCCAATGTACAACAGAAGACCATGGCAATCACCAATGGTCGCATGATGCTACGCACCCTAAAGACTGTTTTTCTTACTGCTATGGTTCTTCTTCAATTTAGTTGAAAAGTGGTTGATTAACAAAAACCGCAAAAACCCTAAAGATGTATGATGTAAGATGTATGATGTAAGATGTAAGAGGGAACCACATAACCTGAAGGCTGCGTTTAAGCCATGCGCAGAGACCAAACTTGTTTGGGCTTTGCCATGGCGTAGCAGGCTCGATGCGTAGCATCAAAACCTCTCAACGGTAAACCGTAAACGGTAAACGAAAGATTTTTTAGGCTGAAAGCCGGGGTTTTTGCTCTGGTGCTGTCTATGCTTTGCGTGCAAAGCCATGATGGCTTCAGGGCTTGCGTGAAAGCGTTCTTTCAAACGCATAGACATGAGGGCAGCATGAAGGCCGTAGGTCACAGACAGCAACAGAGGGTTTTTGAGGTTTTTGTTTTTCAACTAAATTGAAGAAGAACCACTTAAATTATTAATAGTTTGCAGTTACCCACTCAATAATTCTGAGGAAGAAGGTAAGGGCAGATACTTCGTGGTTGGTGATGCCGGCCTCCTTGGTTGCTTCTGAGCTGTACTCACCCACGAACTCCTGAGTCTTAATGCCATGATCCTTGAGGAACCGTCTCATGGCATAGAAATTCTCCACTGGCACGACATCGTCTTTCGTATCGTGGAAGAGCATCACGTCGAAGTCGCTGCGCGGCGTCCAGCCACTGGTGAGCGCATCGGTGCTGAAGGCGGTCTTGAAACGGCGCATCAGGGCACTGTTGCCATCGCAGACGGCTTCTGTGCAGAGCTCGCTCACCTTCTTGGTCTTGATAAGTTCCTCGTCGAGGGCTCTCCGCTTGTTCTTCTTGCTAAGGAACCAGTCGTCGAAGTTCGAGGCCACGGGGTCTCTCAGATAATCGTGGATGTCATATCCCAGACGGAAGAAGTAGTTGTAGGCATAGAGCACATTGCAGACGGTGCTGGGCATCTCGGTAGAGCCTTTGGTGATGGCATCGAACATAGAGTTGATGTCGTAGGGACCGTCGCCGGCAAAGGCGCGTTTCACCTTGACTTCGGAATGGCGCTCGGAGATTTCGCGCAACACGCTCATCGTGGTCTGTCCGCCCTCCGAATAACCTGCGATGATGAAGTCGTCGTTTTTCTTTACGTTCAGGTCTTCTATCAGTCGCTTGGCAGCGAAATAGGCATCGAGCGAGGCACGTCCGTTAGCCCGTGAGATACAATAGGCCTGCGGCTCTTTCTCGGTGATGCCGAAGCCGTAGTAGTCGGGGGCTACGACGATGAAGTCGGTGAGGGCTGCTCCTGTTGGGAACTCGACGGCTCCGCGCGAAGGTGCCTGCGTTGTGGCATAGATGGTGAAGTGGTTATAGAGCAGAATGCCGTTGAAGGGCTTGTCTTCCTCTATCAGCGACTTGTTGACCGTAATGGTACCGCTGAGGGTGCAGGGATTTCCGAAGGGGTCGAAAGAAGGATAATTGAACACATAGTTCATATAGTCGGGGAAAATCTCCACCGGAATGCTGTCGGTGATGCAGGGCCGCGGCAGGGTGGATTTCGCCATCCACTCCTGAATCAGACCGTTCTTGTCGTTTCCAACCTTGGTAAGTGAACCTTGATGGGAGGCATTGCTGAAGGCGATATTACCATTGCCGCAATTCATCTTTATCTGACCGATATCGACAAAGTTGCTGTGATTACCGTCGCTACTACTACGTGTCGACATAATTGAAGCGCGTGAGTACGGGACAGTCAGGGAGATAAGCCCTTCTTCTGTCACCTTCCATGTGAATGGCGCATCCTTGGGGCCGCCGTAGATCTCGAGTGGTTCGTTGAACTCGTCATCAAATACTGCCAATGCAATGTAACCCGTATGGTCGGCTTTGGCCTCTACGGCAATCAGGGCGTGGTTGAAGGGCTTCCCGTCTTCGGTAACGTCCTCATAATCAAACTCTTCGTACCACAGACCGACAAGATTCTTCTCCATCTCCTGTTTGCTTATGGTGGTGTCACTTTTATCTGTGCAGGCGCCCATACCTAACAGGAGCACTACAGTTGCAACAGTTGCAACGAATTTCTGTTTCATTGTCTTATTTTTTGAAAACTTGTTTTACTTCTCGTAGAAAAACCAGCCCCTCGCTGTGCATCATCCTGATAATCCATTAGAATCATCAGGAAGTCTGGAATTAATAAAGGAAAATCCTGAAGTCCTTGATACTGCCGGGGGCACCTTGTTCAGCACGCGGCAGATACTCTAAGGCGGTGACGGTCTGAACGGAACCTAAATCGACAACCAACAGATGGGGAGCTGCGGCTCCCTTTTCTGTTTGCCAATAGGTACTCTCCTGGAGGTCGAAAACTTTATCCCCCAGATTGTTGCCTGCCTCATCTTCCGAGTTGGCATACTTTGTTTTCCACGGTTCACGGCTCAGACGCTTGCCATCGGTACCTTGCAGATAAAGTTCGGCAATAGCTACACGGTCTCCCTCTTTTTGGGTGGAGAGGCATTCGATAGCCAGATAGCGACCTTTCTGCGGCGCATTGAACTTGATGGTCTGCCAACCGTTACCAGCCTTCATCTGCCCTTTGGCTATTGGCTCTTGGCTGTTCAGGTCGGGTTTGTCGCCAATGTTATTGTGCTTGTTCGACTTCTCTAACTGCAACTTGTTCAGTTCCGGCTCAGCCTGTCCCCAAACTATGCGTTCACTGGGACCAACGATGTCGAGGACAATGACCTCATTCTTTCCCTTCTTCAACCAGCAACCGGGCACATAGAGTGTCTGCTGAGGGCCAATGCTCCAGATACGACCCATGGCATGACCGTTCACCCAAACCTGTCCTTTTCCCCAAGTCTCGAAGTTGAGGAACGTGTCGCCCACCTTCTTCAGGTTGAAATAGCCGCGATGATAACCAGCCTTGAGCATGGGGGAAAGTGCTTGTGAGCCCTCATAACCTTGCGTGAGAATCTGACCTTGGAAACTGCCCTTTATGTCGGCATTCTTGATATCCTTTACCATATCAAGTGCTTTTTTGGCTGTTTCATAGTCATCAGGAAATGCTACATTTTTCCACATCTTAGGCTTCCATGTCACCTCGGTGTTGTCAATCTCTGTACTGATAGTCACGTCGCTAACAATGCCCTTATAGTCCTTGATGGCACGTCCGAAGTTTATTCTTCCCATACCTTCCACGCAAATCACAAGTTCTTCACCTTTCTTTACGGGTGGCAGTGTGATGCTTTTCTCGTTCTTAACGCGGTCAATTTTTCCAATGTATTTGTTTCCGACGAATATTTGTGCAAAGTCGTGGAAATCAGCCGTAAGTACACTTGGTGATGTAATCTCTGGCAGATGGGTCGAGTAAGACATAATACCCCATCCTAGGTTCATATCTTCAAATGTTTTCAAGGTACCAGTTTCTTCCTTTCCCATAGTTGCCGCCAGAACCAGAGGTGCAAACTCAGTTAACTCGAACTTGGGAACGGTGATGATTGGCATCGGAGCCTTGGGAACAGAAGGAAGAGTCTTTTCACTATACTTTTGCATCATCTTGCGGAGTTCCCAGAATTTGGGGGTAGCAAGACCCCATTCGTTGATGGGTGCATCGTAGTCGTAAGATGTAACATCGGGGGCAAAGCCGGGAGAGTTTGCTCCTGCCCAATGACCGAAACTGGTTCCTCCGTGTGTCATATAAAGCGAGAAACTGATGCCCTTCGAGAGCATTTCATCCATACCCTCCACCATGTCTTTGGCAGGACGTGTCTCATGGCGTGCTCCCCACTTGTCGAACCATCCGCTCCAGAACTCGGAACACATCTTGGGGGCATTAGGACGCAACTCACCCAGACGACGGAACTGTTGGTCGATGTTAGCGCCCGTGCCAAAGTTCATCGTCCAAGTGAGATCATCGAGACCGTTCTTCTCGAAGTTGCTGCTCCAGTCGCACTGGAATAACTCCAACTCTTTGCCATAGATGCCGCGCAGACAGTCACGGATTTCTGAAACGTAAGGCTTGTCTTCGCCATAGCTTCCGTATTCGTTTTCTACCTGCATCATGATAATAGGACCGCCGTTCTGAATAGTGAGGGGTTTTAGTTGCTCGCCCACCTTTTCCTCGAAGATTTTTACACGCTCCATGAAATAGGGGTCGCGTTCGCGCAGCTTGATGTCCTTTTTCTTCAGCAGCCACCAAGGCAGACCTCCCATCTCCCATTCGGCACAGACGTAAGGACCGGGACGGACAATCACATACATACCGTTCTTCTGGGCAATACGGCAGAATTCGGCTATATCGTTGTTGTCAGTGAAGTTGAACTGTCCTTCTTGCTGCTCATGGATGTTCCAGAATATATAAATGCATACGGCATTCATTCCCAACGACTTACACATCTGTATGCGGTGCTCCCAGTAGGGGCGGGGAATTCGTGGATAATGTATCTCGGCAGCCTTCACTACAAAGGGCTCGCCATTGAGGAGAAATGTCTTACTACCTATGGTAAAAGTGCCGGGCTTGTTGTCAGCCAAAACTGTTGCAGAAAACAATGCGAACAGCGTCAGAATGGAGAGAATTTTCTTCATTTTTATCATTAGTTTAAAGGTTTTTCAGGTGTAAAGGTAATTATTTTTCTACAATAATGGAAATGCCAAGGTGGAGAAATCGATAAATATGATTAAATTTTATTCGTCAAGGTCAAAATCAAAGTCGGCAAAGAACTCCGGCACTTCGCTTTGGAATTCATCTAATGAGCGACGGTCCTTCTTGGTCGGCCGACCGGTTCCCTTGGCGCGGTTGATGAATCCGCTAATCTTACTCATTTCCAGAATTTCGTATTGTTCGGGTGCCGTGATGTTTTCCAGAATCTCCGGAATCAACTTAGCCCCAACACGTCGTTCTATCGCCTGCAAGACGCGGAAGGAGTAGGTGACGGGTGGTTTGCGTACATCAACGACATCTCCCACCTTAATCATGCGGCTGGCCTTGACTGGGCCGCCCTTCAGGCTTACCTGTCCTTTCTTGCATGCCGCTGCAGCTATGGTCCGCGTCTTAAAGATGCGGGCTGCCCACAGCCATTTATCTATACGTGCTTCGCTGTTCATTTGTTGTTGTAATTACACATGGCAAACTGCATGCCGCTGAGGGCAAAGGCTTTGATAGCATCGGCACAGACAGGTGTTTTCTTTTCTATAATACTTTCGTCTTCGGGACTGAATTTGCTAAGTACGAAATCAACCTGTGCTCCCTTAGGAAAGTCGTTGCCAATTCCAAACTTCAATCGGTTATACCCCTCGGTTCCCAGCATCTGGGCAATGTGCTTCAGTCCGTTGTGTCCCCCGGCGCTACCGTTCTGTTTCATGCGGATGGTACCCACGGGCAGACTGAGATCATCTACAATAACAAGTAGGTTCTGCAATTCGATCTTCTCTTGTTGCATCCAGAACCGGACAGCATTGCCCGACAGATTCATGTATGTGCTGGGTTTGAGAAGGATGAGCTGGGCGTTCTTGACCCTCATACGGGCCACAAAACCGTAGCGCTTATCCTCCCATTGGGCATTAGCCGACTGTGCCAGCGCATCTACAATGCGGAAGCCTATGTTGTGGCGTGTGCCTACATACTCAGGGCCGATATTGCCCAGTCCTACAATCAGGTATTTCATAACGGAATTCTCCCCGTCGGTCTTTTCCCTGCTTTTTGAAGGGAACAAAAGGGAGATAATGTTTTTTATAGGATTCATTGTCTTGAAAAATAAAAGGCGGCATAGTGTGTGCCGCCTTTATGATGCTATGGTAAGGAATTACTCCTCGGAAGCCTTTGCTGCAGCACTCATTGCGCTACGTGTCATCTTAACCTGACAAACGACAACGCTGGGGCTGGTAACGAGTTCCAGACCTTCGAACTTCAACTCACCTACCTTGATGGTCTTACCCAGACCGAGGTTGGTAACATCGATGTTCAGCTTCTCAGGTATAGCGGTGTATGGAGCCTTAACCTTGAGTTTACGTACGCTGGCAGCCAGCTTACCACCGGCCTTAACACCTTCTGCCAAACCGTTCAGTTTGATGGGCACTTCCATTACAATGGGCTTAGTCTCAGTTATCTCGTAGAAATCTACGTGCAAAAGGGCATCTGTCACAGGGTGGAACTGGAGTTCTTTCATAATAGCCTTGCACTCCTTGCCATCAATGTTCAGGTTTACACTGTAAATATCGGGAGTGTAAACAAGTTTGCGCAACTCTTCCTGAGTAGCGCTGAAACTTACTGCAACGGGAAGTCCGTTCTCGTCTTTAGCCTCACCATAGAGGTTGCAGGGAACAGCACCAGCCTTACGAATGTCACGACTTGCCTTTTTGCCAGTAGCAGGACGGGCAGTACCTTTTACGTCAATACTTTTCATTGTTTTTTTTTGTTTTTGTGTTACTCTAAATTAAGTTAAATAATGCTTAATTCGCCATCACACGGCTTCAAAAGCGGGTGCAAAGGTATAAAATAATTATGGATTACACATTAAGAATGTTGAATTATTTTATCCAATGATGCAATATTTTTGTTTTTGCCACAAAATCAGAAGTCCAAGTCGATGTTGATTTCCCCCTCTTCCTGACTTCTCTGCTCGGTCGGCCCCTGTTGGCTATTGATATAATTGATAGCCTCATTCAGACTCTCCTGGAATTTCTGGAAGTCCTCCTTGAAGAGGAAAATCTTATGTTTCTCATAATTATACTGTGGGAGCTCAGCTGTGCCGGAAACAAGTTTCTTGCTCTCGGTAATGCTGAGGTACATCTCATCTTTCTTGTTCATCTTCACGTCTACATAGTAGATGCGCTGGCCGGCCTTAACAGCTTTGGAAAACAATATATTGCTTTCGGCCTCAGTTTGCGTTTTTTTGTTTGATTCCATGATTGCAAATATATAAAAGCAGGCCCAAAATTCTTCATATTTTCTTTATCTTCCAAAAAAAATGCCGAAAAATTGCCAATATGGGGCAAAATGAGTAATTTTGTACCCTCATTTTAAGTGTAATAGTATGATAAATCGCGAATTAATTCGATTAAAACTTGTTCAAATTACCTATTCTTATTATCAGAATGGAAGCAAGAATCCTGCAGCGGCAGAGAAGGAGTTGCTTCTAAGCCTGTCCAGAGCCTATGATTTGTATAATAGCATGCTGCTTCTTATGGTTGAAGTGAATCGTATGGCCTTGCGTATGCTGGAAATGCGCCAAAGTCGTGCCAAGCGTCTCGGCGAGAACGACTTTGTTAGTGCCAAGTTTGTAGAAAACCGTTTTATGAAGCAGTTGGAGTCCAATAAACAGTTACAGGACTACAGGGACAAAAACCAACGCTTTGACTGGGCTGACCACGAGGAATATGTGCGTTCTTTGTATGGAATAATTGAGGAAAGCGAGTTTTATAAGGCATATATGACATCCGGTAAGAGTTCGTACGAAGAAGACAGGGAGGTCTGGCGTCTTATCTATCGTCATTTAATATGTAACAACGAAGAGCTTGATGCCGTGTTGGAAGAAACCGACCTTTATTGGAACGATGATAAGGTTATCGTGGATACCTTTGTCCTGAAGACCATCAACAGATTTACACCAGAGAGCACGGACGAGCAACCTCTTATGCCAGAATACAAGGACACGTCCGACCGGGATTTTGCAATCCGTTTGTTGGATAAGGCTATTTCCAATAAAGATTATTATTACGACCTGATAGCATCTACAACCCGTAAGTGGGATATAAATCGTGTTGCTCTGATGGACCGTATTATTTTACAGATAGCATTGGCGGAGATTATCTGCTTCCCGGACATTCCTGTCAGTGTAAGTATCAACGAATATGTTGAGATTGCCAAGATGTACAGTACCAGCAAGAGTGGCAAATACGTAAATGCTACGTTGGACAATATTGCTAAACGGCTGGTGAAAGAGAATAAGCTGATAAAGAACGATTAAAAGCCTAATCCCAAACTCCTCTCCTGTGGGCGAGGGGAACTTTAAGGGGGAGGATAAATAGAGAGAAACAGACAATAGTAAAAACATTAATTAAAATAAGAACAACAATGCAGCAGTACAGTGGACTTTTGATGATTGTGGCACTTTTTGCCATCATGTATTTTTTTATGATTCGTCCTCAGCAGAAGAGACAAAAGGAAATACAGAATTTCCGTAATAGTATAACCGTAGGACAAGCTGTTGTAACAGCTGGTGGAATCTATGGCATAGTAAAGCAAATAGATGAAAATGACAATACACTGATGATAGAGGTTGCCAATGGTGTTCGTATCAAGGTTGACCGAAACTCTGTGTATGCTCAGGCTCAACCTACCCAGTAAGCTGTAGGTTTACATTTCCGGTTTAACATTAGTCTGCACTATGGGATACGGACTCGCAAAGATGTGGGTAAGGATAAGAAACGTTTTCTTTGGCAAGAAAAGCCATGAGTTTTTTGTCTTCCTTTTCTTCTTTGTCGTTTCTGCGGGTTTCTGGTTGTTACAGACATTAAACGAGACATTCGAAACGGAAATTCCTGTTCCCCTGGAGTTAAATAATATTCCTGAGAACGTACATATTACAACGAAACTTCCTTCACAAATTCATGTCACCATTAGGGATAGGGGAACAACTTTGTTGCGTTTCTATCGATATACGGTGCATAATGCTATAGAAGTAGATTTCGGGAAGTATGATGCAGGCCTGACTAACGCCCGTGTACAGATTCCCATAACTGACGTGCAACGAATGATACAGAGTCAGTTGGGAATTTCCAGTCGTATTATTTCTATCCGTCCAGATACGTTAGAATATTACTACAACCGAGGGGTTGCCAGAAAGCTTCCCATTAAAATATGCGGCAACATAAGTGCTTCGCCCCAGAATTACATCCAAGCCATGAGTTTTTCTGAGGATAGCGTGACAGTTTATGCTCCCAACAATGTGCTTGATACAATGCAATACGCATACACACAGGTTATTAACCTGTCAAACCTAAAGGAAACTGTCGTTCGGAATATTTCATTTCTACGTATGAAAGGTGTAGAGTACATACCTAACAATGTAGAGATGACAGCTCATGTGGGTTATTATGCAGAAAAGACCGTTGAGGTACCTATAATAGGCCTGAATTTCCCTGGCGACAAAGAACTGCGAACATTTCCTTCACGGGCTAAGGTGACATTCCGTGTTGAATCTGGACAGTACCAACGGATAACAGCTGACAACTTTGTATTGGCCGTTACCTACGAGGAGTTGTTACAGAATCCATCCGACAAGTACCGGCTACACCTGAAGTCGCTTCCCGAAGGTGTTACTAATGCCCGCATTTCACCGCGAGAGGTAGATTACTTGATAGAAATGTCCGAGATGGAAAGTGAAATCCAATAGGCGTCGAAAATGATAATACTGGGGATTACAGGCGGAATAGGAAGCGGAAAGAGTTACATCTCTTCTCTGTTGCGAGAGCAGATGGATGTGCCGGTATATGATTGCGATGCTGAAGCCAAGCGTCTTATCAGTGAAGATGAAGAGATTAGACGGAAACTTATCAATCTGGTAGGAGAAGATGTATATAAAGACGGCGAATTACAGAAGAATGTGCTTGCCAGTTATCTTTTCGCTAATCAACAGCATGCACAGGAAGTAAATGCTATAGTGCATCCGGTGGTCAGGGATGATTTCTGCAAGTGGGTAAAACAGCAGGTTGCTGAGATTGTAGCTATGGAAAGTGCCATATTGTATGAGAGTGGCTTTGATAAGGCTGTTGATAAAGTTCTCTTTGTTAATGCACCGAAGGAACTGCGTATCCAACGAGCCCGGCAACGCGACAATAGTACACGTCAGCAAGTCGAGGCGCGTATTAAGCTACAAAACTCTGAAGCGCAACAGGAGAAGGCTGATTATATAATAGATAACACAACGGAAGGAAAGGAAATTCTGCTGAAGGACTTACAGAAGATACTTAATATGATAGCAGTAAGTGAGACAAAGATATAGAATGTAAATAATAACACAAAATAGATAAAAGAAATATGTTAGAAAAAATTTTGGCAATATCCGGTAAGCCCGGTTTGTATAAGTTGGTGTCTCGTGGAAACAATAGCCTTATTGTGGAAACATTAGACGCCCAGAAGAAACGTTTGCCTGTGTTTGGAACCGACAAAGTGATCTCATTGGCTGATATAGCAATGTACACCGATGAGGAAGAGGTGCCCTTGCGTCGCGTATTCAAGAATATACTGGAAAAGGAAGACGGCAAGAAAACCAGCCTTGACTATAAGAAAGCCAGTAAGGATGAACTTGCAGCCTTTATGGCTGAAGCTCTTCCAAATTATGATCGCGACCGTGTTTATCCGGCAGATATGAAGAAACTGGCTCAGTGGTATAATATTCTTATAGAAAATGAAATTACCGATTTTGAAGAGCCAAAGACAGAAAATACAGAAGAATAACCTATAAACTATAATACAATGCGACTGCTTTATGCAGCGCTGCTAAGTTTGTGCTCCTTTTCTTTGGGAGCGCAGACCGTAGCAGAGCAATACCATGAATTGCTTGCTAAATCCAAGGAGATTTATAAGCAAGCCGTAGGAAGGGAAACAGAAATGATTCCTATTTCCGGAGATCAGTTGAGTAGTAATGCAAGTGACTGGCAGGAAGGTCAGCATATAGAGTATCTGGTAGATGGCAATCCTAATACCTTCTGGCATAGTGATTGGCATAATCAAGTACATGACACGCATTATATACAGGTAGATTTCGATGAACCCGTAGGCGACAATATCGGTCTATATGTGGTTCGTCGTAGAGAGGCCAATAACCATGTGACACTGATGGGTGTTTGGGGAAGTAATAACGGGTCGCAGTGGGATAATCTGGGTGAGTTGAAACTTGGAAATGCAAGTTCCGGGGAGGAATTCATCTCAGACCCAGTATCCTTGGGAGATAAAACATATAATTCGTTACGCTTCACCATATTGGCTAATACAAATGGCAATATCTTTGGCCATTTTGCCGAGTTTTATCCTATCCACGTAACTGTTTACGGACCTTCCTATATTGCCGATTTGGGATTTACTGCCACATATCTGAAGAAACTGATAGAGGAAGGAGAGGAGTTGGATGATAAGTATATTACCAATGATGATTTGGAGAATTTGCAAGAAGCCTATGATACATTCTGTGCAGAACTGGAAAACCTGCAAAATGGCGGATCTCCAACTTACATGAAGCAGCTTACCAATCTTCCGGCCCTCTACATTAATACATACGACGGCTCAAATATTTCCAGTAAGACTGATTATAAATATGCCAAGTTATGGCGTATTCAAGACGGGGAGACAGCGTTTATTGACTCAATGGAGATTCGTGGCCGCGGTAACAGTACATGGGGCATTGCAAAGAAACCTTATCGTATAAAGTTCAAGGAGAAGGAAAAGTTCCTTGGCAAGGGGTATGCTAAAGCACGCAACTGGACACTGATGGCGAACGCCGTTGATAAGACGCTTATCCGTAATGCAGTAGCCAGTTTCATTGGGAAGGAACTGGGACAATCATACGTTCCTGCTGCCAGGTTTGTAGATGTAACCCTGAATGGCAACTTTATTGGCAATTATCAGATAAGTGACCATATAGACATACGGCCGCATCGTATCGATATTGTGGAGCAGGAGGAGATTCCAACAGAAGACTCAGACATATCTGGCGGTTACTTTATGGAGCTTGGATCTCCAGCTTATAGTCAGGAAATAAATTTCACCACCAATAAGGGAGTCGGTGTTGGAATAAAGTCACCTGATGAGGATGTTATAACGTATAATCAGATTAACTATATCCAACAGTATATGAACGATGTGGAGTCGCACATCTTCTCTTCCGACTACAAAGATCCGGAAAAAGGGTACCGTCCACTCTTTGACAGTCTCGCTCTTGCATCTTGGTACCTAACGGTAGAGTATACAGCTAACTGCGATGGACTGTATAGCATCTATTGTTACAAAGAGCAGGCTGACGACCATTTGTATATGGGGCCCATCTGGGATTACGATATTGCCTTCAATAACTGCTACCGTCTGGGTGAAATGACCGATAAGCTGATGCTGGATTACGGATATAGCAGTAACGAACGGCAATGGTTTAAACGAATGTATAGCGACCCTTGGTTTAAAAACCTTATAGGTCGCAGATGGCATAAGGCTGTCATGCAGGAGCATCTTGTCGAGAAGACACTAGCCTTCGTAGACAGTTTGGCTGCCGTGATAGACGAGAGTCAGCGACTAAACTATATGGTATGGCCTATCGACCAGCGTACCTGGGATGAGCTGAAGTTGTTCAGTACGTATCAGGAGGGTATTGACTACATGAAGAAATTCCTTGTTGAACATGCAACCTATCTGTCTTCTGTATTCCCCAATCCGGATGGGATAAAGCCCTCCGATCCCGAGCCTACCAATCCTATGGGGATAGATAAGGACTACTATTATTATATATATAATGTAGGCATTGAACATCCTGTGGATATCTGTGACGGGAGTGATATGCTGGGAACCTGGAGCATGGCACCTGAAAGATATATGACCCAGCAGTGGGAGATTCGCCCTGTAACGGCCGATTATTACCGCTTGGTAAGCAGGGAAAGTAATCTGGCTATTACGGATATGGCCGAAGGTTCTGATGGCGTGTTTAATACTGGGTCACAGTTGCAGGTTCAGCCTGTTGACGAGAAAGATGACCGTCAGTTGTGGCGCTTTGTGAAGGCTGGTGATAATTGGGCTATAGAGAATAAGGAAACTAAGTTAGCTTGGAATAACTCTAATTCAGGTAGCCAAGACGGAAACCCGGTTATAAGTTGGACTAATAATTCCGACAATGCCTCAAAGCCGACACGTCAGTGGTATCTTGAGAAAGCTGACGAGAATATTGAGGTCGGCATCGCTTCGGTTTGGAAGGAGGACTTCGACTATCTTATCACCATGGATAGCAGTAAGCAAATTCAAATCCGAATACCTAATGGGGTAGAGAATGTACAAGGTACGATAGCATTGTATGATCTGAACGGACGTATGTTGTCATCTGGTAGTGTGACTAAAGCTGTTGATGCATCTACTCTACCAAGCGGTGTTTATCTTCTTAAGTGGACCGTAAACGGACACAGCCGCTCACGCAAGGTGAAGTTGTAAGAGAATACATATAAGAATGATATTGGAGAATGCTTCTGTTGTTAGAACAGGAGCATTCCTGTTATTCCGCAAAACAGAATAATAAGAATTGGGCTTGTCTTGTAAACGCGGTGGGCAATAATGGCAAAGCAGAAAATGCCTACGCTAATCCAGAATTTCCAAGGTGTTTCCGATATATTGCCAAAGTTCTCCTCGTTCATAAGTAACAGGGCGGCAGCAGCCAGCAAGCCGACAACGGCCGGACGCAGCCCTTGGAATGTGCTCTCTACGGCACTGTGGTTTTTGTATTTCATCAGAAACTTGCTGATGATGAGCATGAGTACAAAGCTGGGAAAGACAACAGCAAAGGTAGCTGTGATACTACCAAGGATGCCCCAAGAAGGGTCGTATCCAGCATTAACTACTGCGGTATAGCCGACGTATGTGGCACTGTTGATGCCAATTGGCCCTGGGGTACTTTGGCTGATAGCCACAATATCGGTAAACTGTCCCATCGTCATCCAGTGTTGGTGTGTTACCACCTCAGTCTGAATCATTGATATCATGGCATATCCCCCACCAAATCCGAAAAGACCGATGAGGAAAAACGTCCAGAATAATCTTAATAACAGTACAACCATGATAAATTTGTTTACCGTTTACTTTTTACCGTTTACCGTTTACTGTAATCTCTAATCTCTAATCTCTAATCTCTCAGTTCTAATCTCTCAACTCTCCTTAATATATTGTCCGTATGCATAGCCGCCCAGGCCGGCTATTAATATAATGTATATGGGGCTTACGCCCATCAGCCAGATGGCAAGGGTTGCCAGAACAGGAATCCATACGTTGTAACGGTTGATGTGAGAACTCTTAGCCATACGGAAGACGGGAGAAGCTATCAGGGCAACTACAGCAGGACGCAGACCTTTGAAGAACCTCTCCACCCAGGGATTGTCCCTGAACTGCATGAAGGCAAAGGCTATGAGCAGAATGATGACGAAAGAGGGCAGGCATGCACCCAGCGTACTTAGGAAAGCACCCCATACCCCTCTTTGCTTATAGCCGATGAAGATGCTGATATTCACAGCAAAGATGCCGGGACAACTCTGGGCTACAGCAATCAGGTCGACCAGTTCATCATGATCGACCCAATGCTTTTCGTCAACAACCTTCTGCTCAATGAGCGGTATCATTGCATAGCCGCCTCCGAAGGTGAAAAGTCCTATCTGAAAGAATGTCTTAAAGAGATCAAACATATAGGTTTAATTCTCAATTTTCAATTCTCAATTCTTTTTTATCCATTCCCTTGCATTTACGAATGCTTCAATCCAAGGTGTTACCTGATCTTGCGCCTTGCGATCTGCAGGATAGTAACCGCATTGCCAGGGGAAGAAGGCACGCTCCAAGTGAGGCATCATAGCCAGGTGACGACCGTCGGCGCTACAGATACCGGCAGCAGAGAAGTCGCTGCCGTTGGGGTTAGCGGGATAACCGTCGTAGCTGTATTTCAGCACAATGTTGTAATCTTCTTCTTTGCCGGGCAGAGAGAATTTGCCTTCTCCGTGAGCTACCCAGATACCTAACTTGCTTCCGCTGAGGCTTCCCATCAGCACGCTCTTATTGGGTTGAACGGTCAGACCAAGGAAGTTAGACTCGAACTTGTGGCTGTCGTTGTGCAGCATGCGAGTTTTGTTGTCTTTTGTCTGTCGTCCGTTGTCTATTAACTCCAGTTCAACCATCAACTGGCAACCGTTGCAGACACCTAATGAGAGGGTATCCTTGCGGGCATAGAAGCGGTCGAGGGCTTCTTTGGCCTTGGGGTTGTAAAGGAAGGCACCTGCCCATCCCTTGGCGCTGCCCAGTACGTCGCTGTTGGAGAAACCGCCGCAGAAGACGATGAAGTTGATGTCGTCCAATGTCTCACGACCAGTTATAAGGTCGGTCATCATGACATCCTTTACTTCGAATCCTGCCAAATAGAGCATGTAAGCCATCTCGCGTTCGCCGTTTGTACCCTTCTCACGGATGATGGCGGCCTTGGGAGATTGACCATTTATCATTGAAGATTGACCATTCTTCCATCGGTCGGGATTTAATCCGTACTGGCTCAGCTTGCCTGTAAAGCTGGGAAGGATGTTCCACTCGAGGGGCTGTTGCTTGTAGTTCTGGTATCGCTCGGCGGCCTTACCGTTGAAGCTCTGCTTCTGATCTAGCAGGAAGCTGCTCTTGTACCAGATGTCACGCAGGGCATCAATGTCGAAGTCGTATGTCTGTCCGTTCTTCTGGATAGCAAGGGCGCGACCCTCTACAGGTTCACCGATATTGATATAGCCTACGCCTTCGTCCTCCAGGAACTTCTTCACCTCAGAACGGTTGCCGTTAGCAACCTGGATAACAACGCCGGGGTTTTCTGCGAAGAGAATCTTTGTCAGGTCGTTGGTCTTTATCTTGTCCAAATTGATGTTCAAACCACCCTTGGTGTTGGCGAAGGTCATCTCTAAAAGGGTCGTGATGAGACCACCGGCACTGATGTCGTGACCTGCCAGGATGAGGCCCTTCTGAATCAGGGTCTGGATGGCATTGAAGCAATCACGGAAATACTCACTGTTCTTAACGGTAGGAACATCGCTTCCCACCTTATTGTGAACCTGTGCAAAGGCGGAACCGCCCAGACGAAGTTCATCGAAGGAGAAATCGATGTGGTAAAGTGTAGAAGGTACGTTCTGAACAACAGGAGAAACAACCTTCTTGATGTCGCTTACCTGACCTCCGCTGGTAACGATAACGGTTCCCGGAGAGATAATCTTCTCGCCGTTGGGGTACTTCTGTGTCATACTCAGCGAGTCCTTACCCGTTGGAACGTTGATTTGCAGCTCGCAGCAGAAGTCAGAAAGTGCCTTGACGGCTGTATAGAGACGGGCATCCTCGCCTTCCTGAGCGCGGCAGGGCCACATCCAGTTTGCGCTAAGGCTTACACTGTCCAAACCTTCCTCCAGGGGAGCCCAAACAATATTTGTCAGAGACTCAGCAACAGAGAGTACAGAACCTGCTGCGGGGTCAGCCAGAGCAGCCTGAGGTGCATGACCCAAAGCAGTGGCGATACCCTTCTCTCCACGATAGTCGAGGGCAACCACACCGCAGTCGCTCAGCGGCAACTGCAACTCGCCCTGGCACTGCTGGCGCGCTACCTTACCTGTTACGGAGCGGTCCACCTTGTTGGTCAACCAGTCTTTGCAGGCAACAGCCTCCAGCTGGAGGACTTTTTCGAGTTGAGAATTGAGAATTGAGAATTGAGAATTTTCGTTGTATTCTACATTCTCGTATTTGCGTTCTACTGTATTGTCTCGCATGATGGTCTTGGGAGAGTGACCGAACATCTGGCTTACCTCCAGATCGAAGGGACGGACACCGTCGCCCTGCTCGAAGCTGAAGTGTGCATCGCCTGTGGTCTCACCCACTACATACAGCGGAGCGCGTTCACGCTCGGCAATCTGACGTACATGGTCGATGTGTTTCTCGTCGATAAGCAGACCCATACGCTCCTGACTCTCGTTGGCAATGATTTCTTTTGCCGATAGGGTGGGGTCGCCAATGGGCAGTTTGGTCATATCAATGTGACCGCCGCATTCCTCAACCAACTCCGACAGGCAGTTTACGTGTCCGGCACTTCCGTGGTCGTGGATGCTGACAACGGGATTCACCTCTTCCTCGCAAAGGGAGCGGATAAGGTTGTAGGCACGTTTCTGCATCTCAGGATTGGCACGCTGAACGGCATTCAGCTCGATGCCGCTGCTGTAACGGCCTGTCTCAACAGATGATACAGAGCCGCCGCCCAGACCGATACGGTAGTTGTCACCACCTACTACCACCACCTTGTTACCCTTCTGGGGAGTGCCCTTCAGGCAGTCGCGTTTGGTACCATAACCGACACCGCCAGCCAGCATGATAACCTTGTCGTAAGCGTATTTCTCGTCCTTCTCCTGATGCTCGAAAGTCAGTACAGAACCGCAAATCAGCGGCTGACCGAACTTGTTACCGAAGTCGCTGGCTCCGTTGGAAGCCTTGATAAGAATCTGCTCGGGTGTCTGGTACAGCCAATCGCGAACGGGCAGAATCTTCTCCCAATCACGTTCCTCCTGAGTACGTGGATAACTTGTCATGTAAACGGCAGTACCGGCAATAGGCCATGAACCGACACCACCGCCCATACGGTCGCGAATCTCACCTCCTGTACCTGTTGAGGCACCGTTGAAAGGCTCTACCGTTGTGGGGAAGTTATGTGTCTCAGCCTTGATGCTGATAACACTCTCTATGTCGCGAATAACGAAATAATCGCTTGTGCTGTGGTCCTGCGGGGCAAACTGCTCAACAACGGGCCCTTGGGCAAATGCTACATTATCTTTATATGCAGAGATAATCTTGTGGGGATTCTCCTGCGTAGTCTTCTTAATCATCTTGAAGAGGCTGCTCTCCTTCTCCTCGCCGTCGATGATGAACGTACCACCGAAGATCTTGTGACGGCAGTGCTCACTGTTAATCTGTGCGAAGCCAAACACCTCACTGTCTGTAAGCTTGCGGCCCAACTGCTTCTCCACATCATGCAGGTACTCTATTTCCTCTGGTGAGAGCGCCAGGCCTTCCTGCTCGTTGTACTCCTCCAGGTTCTCGATATGCTGGATGGCGGCAGGCTTCATGTTGATGGTGAAGATTTCCTGATCGAGGCCCTTGTACATGCGTTGCAGCATAGGGTCGTATTCAGCCTTCTCGTCGGCTACGGGATAGTATTCCTCGATACGACTGATGCCCTTGATGGCCATATTCTGAGTAATCTCAACGGCGTTGGTGCTCCAGGGGGTAATCATTTCCCTGCGGGGGCCGATGAAGAAACCGTTCAGGGTTTCTCCTTCAATGACGGTATCTCCGCCATAGAGCCAACAAAGTTTTTCTATATCTTCGCTTGAGAATTTGTGGTCACAGGCAGTAGCGATGATGCTCTGCTGTGGCGTCTTAAAGAATGTAATTGCCATGTCTTAAGATAGTTTTTTTATTTGGCGACAAAGGTACAAAAAAATAATGAGGTAACCAACGGGTTCACCCACTATGTTTGAATAAAATTTTTGTATTAACATAATTACCGATATATACCGTCAGAAAACATTCTGATGCCAATGATATAATATGCTAATTGGCGTGAAAAAATTATTATCAAAGCTTGAAAATATATAACCAAGCCCTGAAAATATATTTTCAAGTCATGAAAATAAATAATCAAGCCTTGAAAATAGTTTTATTGCCCGTGTTACACTTCTTTCTTTCCCTTAGTAAAATCTTTTTGTCGGGTTGGGATTGTCTTTTTTCTGTCTTGGCAGACAAGGCTTCTAAATGCCTTCGAATGTTAAAAAATGTAATATGCAGAAAATAATCTACAAAATAATTTGGTTTATATTATAAACCTGTTTACCTTTGCAGCGCAATCCGGATGAAAAAGCGTCTTTTTCCTGCCTTGCTGCAGAAAGGAAGGGGGAAGTGCTTAAGGTCATAGAACATTGACCGTTGAGAAAAATGAACATTATTCTATTTATCATCTAATTGAAAACAAAAATGGAAGAAAACAGCAACTTGACTGCTGAGCGCAGTCTGGAAATAATTACCGAGCAAATAGCTCAAAGTCGTAAAAATGTATCCAAAAGTGTGGGACAGTCGCTTTACATTGCAGGTATTTGCATGATGGGCACATGCATCGCTATTGCCCTTGTCAACTACATTTTCCAAACACCAATGGGTCATCTTCTTTGGTTTGCGCTGCCCATCTTCATCTGGATAGCCTCACATAAACGGAAAGATGAACAAGCGCACGCACCTGCTACAATTGTTGGAACGATGGTGGCAAAGACGTGGTCGACATTCTGCATATTTGTTCTTGGTTTCTTTTTCATCGCTCTCATTTGGGGCTTTTTTGCGAGCCGTTTGTATTCACCATCTGAATATATTTACATGGAAATCAAAGTAACACCCGTCATTGTGCTGCTCATGGGAATGGCAGTAACCATCACAGGGCATATTCTGCGTCAACGTTGGTTAGTCATCTTCGGTATTATAGCTGGTTTGGGTTGTTTTATGTGGGAACATCTGGGCATCGGCAAACAACTTCTGATAGTTCTCAGCGGCCTGTCTCCCGATAACCTGGCCATTTCGTTCACCACACTACCTTGTCTAACTTTTGTGATATTTGCTTTTATAGGCCTGACGCTCCCAGGCTTGATGTTAAAAAGACAAAAGTAGCCTATGTTTCAGCCATTAGACCCACTATTGCACTCTGAGTTGCGACTGGCCATTATGTCGTTGCTCATCAGTGCCGACGAAGCGGAGTTCCCTTACATCAAGGAGCAGACGGGAGCTACGGCCGGTAATCTGAGTGTGCAGGTGGATAAGCTGTCGGCAGCAGGATATATCGAGGTAGAGAAGACCTTCAAGGGCAAACGTCCCTGCACCATCTGTCGTGTCACCGATGATGGCCGAAAAGCTTTCGAGGCTTATGTAAAAGCCTTGAGTAGCTATCTGAAGGTGAAGTGAAACACAAAGGTATAGCTATAGTCTTTTAACCTTATAAAGATGAATAAAGGACATAAAGTATATTTGATTAACAGGCATCCCATGGGTGGAAGTTACTTGGCAATCTGCCTCTTTGGTCTTGTTTTTTCCATCAGACCGTTGAATGCGACAGAGCTTAATCATGAGCTGATTCATTCGGCTCAGCAAAAGGAACTTCTATACATCCCCTTCTTTATATGGTATGTGATTGAATGGTTGGTCTTGCTGATTAAGTACAGAGACCGAATGGAAGCTTATCGGAATATCCGTTTCGAGAAGGAAGCCTATCAGCATCAGCACGATCTCGACTATCTGAAGAACAGAAAGCACTATAGGTATAAATAAAATAAAGCAGGCTCGAGCCTGCTTTATTTTATGTTATGGTTTTATCCTTTATCCCAGGAAACTAATGAGCACACCGGCTGCCACGGCAGAGCCAATAACACCGGAGATGTTAGAACTCATACAATAATTCAGTACATGATTCTTGGGGTCGTATTTGGTACTGATTCCGTTGCACACACGACTGGCCATAGGGACGGCACTCAGGCCTGTTGCTCCAATCAGCGGGTTGATCTTTTTCTTGGCAAAGAGGTTCCAGATCTTAACCATGCAGATACCGCTGGCTATACTGAGGGCGAAGGCGCAGAAACCGCCGGCGACAATACCCAAAGTGGTAACGTTGATGAATGCATCTACCGTCATAGTAGCTCCAACGCAGAGACCAAGGAAGATGGTGGCTGCATTCATGATACCATTGCTGGCTGCATCGAAGAGTCGGTTAGTGTCGTTACCAATCTCCTTAACGAGGTTACCGAACATAAGCATACCAACCAGGCTGACAGCTGTGGGAACAAAGATAGCCACAATAGTTGTAACGGCAATGGGGAAGATAATCTTCAGCACGCGCATATTCTTAATTTCAATGGTATCGGGATAGAGCTTGTCCATCTCCTTCATGTTGATACGCAACTCTTTCTCAGAGCAGAGTAGTTTTACCACTAAAGGAATGATAACGGGTACTAAAGCCATGTAGCTGTAGGCTGCAATGGCGATGGGGCCCAGCAAGTGGGGAGCCAGTTTGATGGTGGTAAAGATGGCGGTAGGGCCGTCGGCACCACCGATAATACCTAATGAGCCTGCTTCCTGAGGAGTGAAACCAACCAACAGAGCTACCAACAATACGGCGAAGATACCCATCTGGGCAGCAGCGCCGAAGATAGCCAACTTGAGGTTACGAAGCATTGGACCGAAGTCGGTAAGCGCACCAACGCCCATGAAGATGATGGGAGGCAGCAAGCCGCTCTTGATAAGGGCATAATAAAGATAGTTCATAAGACCTAAATCGTGCGCTATCTCATGCAGAGGCATCTCGTAAATATTACGCATGGTGGTCACGCCATTTACGGTTACAGGTACAAGACCTTCGCTGTTGGCCTGTAGCACACCCATACCGCCACCAGGAAAATTGGCTATGAGTACACCAAAGGCTATGGGTACAAGCAGCAGTGGCTCATATTTCTTCACGATGCCCAGATAGAGCAGGGTGAAGGCAAGCAGGTACATCACGATGAACAGGGGATTCTCTGCAATGGCAGAGATTGCAGTCATCTGGTACAGCTTGTCTAAAATATCATATATCATTTCCATAATCATGCAATCTTAAAGATGGGGTCATCCTCTTCTACAGAATCTCCGCTGTTTACAAGGATGGCTGTGATAACGCCTGCCTTGTCGGCACGGATGGCATTGAAGGTTTTCATAGCCTCGATGTAACCCAGTACATCGCCTTCCTGAATGCTGTCGCCAACCTTCTTGGGAGTTTCGGAGTTGTCCTTTACCAGGTAGAACTTACCTTCCAGAGGAGCTAGCAAATCAGTTCCCTCACCAGCAGGTACTGTTGCACCAGCAGCTGGAGCTGCCGTAGCGGCGGGGGCCTCGTTTCCGTAAGCGATGTTCACCTCGTAGGTCTGACCATTCACGCTTACCTTGATGGTCTTAGGCAGTTCGGCACTCGCAGGAGCATTCTTCTTGGCCTTACGCTCTGCCAGGTCTTTCTCGAAGTCGGCCTTAGCCTTACCGCTCTTATATGCACGATATTGTTCGGGGTGCATAGCCAGTTCGAAAAGTTCCTCGTTATCTTCACCCAAATCCCAACCATTTTCTTGCATTTCTTTCTTAAAGTCTTCCAACTTGTCGGGATAGTAGCTCTGAGGATCGTTGGTTTCGAACTCACGACCTTCGGCTTTAGCCATATCAACCAGTTCTTGAGCAACAGGACCAGGTAAACGTCCACTCTTGCCAAGAATCATATCCCAGATGTTGTCTGCTATCATACTCCAGCGCTCCTTACCCTTTTCCATCTGAATGACGTTCATAAGGGCTAGGTTCTTAACGTACTGGCTGAAAGGAGTTACCAGACAAGGATATCCCACCTTGGGCCATACGTAAGCTACCTCGTCGAATAGTTTTACCAAGAGTTGGTCAGTAGTCAACTCGGGCTGGTTGTTCTTCACTTTCCACTTGTTCAGGCTTTTCAGGTTGTCTTCGAGGTCTGTCATCAACGATCCCATCATACCGCCAGGCAGACCTGGCTTAACAAGAAGTGAGTTGTTAATGTGGTTGAGTTTGGGGATATAATAACCTAAAAAGTCATCGTACATCTCTTTGATAAGTGTACGAGCCTCCATGTAAGCTTCCATATTGATTTCCTTTACCTTGAAGCCTGCATCCTTCAGCATCTCTTGTACGGCGATGATGTCGGCATGTCCGGTGCCCCAGGCAAGGGGTGACATGGCGGTATCAATATAATCGCAACCAGCCTTGGCTACTTCCAGGATGCTGGCCATGCAGAAGCCAGGACCTGCATGAGAGTGGTATTGGATAACAATATCCTTCTTAAATGCCTTGATGCCTGCAACAATCTTGCCTAAGGATACAGGGCGGCCAATACCGGCCATATCTTTCAAGCAGATTTCATCGGCACCAGCCTCAATGAATGTCTTAGCCAGGTTTACGTAATATTCTACTGTATGAATGGGACTATGGGTGATGCAGAGTGATGCCTGGGCAATCATTCCAGCCTCTTTAGCATATTGGATAGAGGGGATAACGTTGCGGGTGTCGTTCAGTCCGCAGAAGATACGTGTAATATCTGTTCCCTGAGCCTTCTTTACCACATAGAAGAGTTTGCGGACGTCCTTAGGAACAGGACTCATACGCAGGCCATTGAGGGCACGATCAAGCATATGGGTCTGAATGCCTGCCTCGTGGAAGGGCTTTGTCCACTCGCGGACGCTCTTATTAGGATTCTCTCCGTAGAGAAGATTTACTTGTTCAAAACCTCCGCCATTGGTCTCAACACGGTCGAAACATCCCATTCTAATAATAGCTGGGGCCACCTTTACCAACTGATCTACGCGTGGCTGGTACTTTCCCGCACTTTGCCACATATCACGGAAGACCAGGCTAAACTTTACTTCTTTTTCCATATATGTTATCTTGATTTTACCTTAATTGTTATAAAAGTTAACCTTTCTGCTATATTCTTTTGGCAGATGAAATATGTCCTTTACCACCAGTTATCTGGCTGACTACCTGTTGAAGGATTGTCATGGTGCCTCCGTCAATGTTTGCATTTGGAGTAGCACCCTTTTGATGAGACACTACCTCTTCTGGCGCAATCTTATTGACAGCCTTAATTAGGAGTTTACCTCCCCAGATAACAATCAGCAAAATAAGGAAAACTGTACTCATGCCAACAATCATGAGTTCGAAGCCAATACCTAAATTCTCCATACTATATACCTTAAAATAAAATTTGCCGCAAAATTACTCAAAAAATCTTCAATTTGAGCAATTTTGCGGCAAAAAAGTTGACAAATGGGATGCAAAATTATTCTTCGTCAAGCAGTTCTTCCTCTTGTGAGTCTGGCAAGTACTTTCTTAGCACACGGGCAACACCCACTTTCCAAGAGTTTATACTGTCACTTTCCAATTGTAGTGAGGTAACCAGACGAATGACATGATCAATGGGCATTCGATAGCGTAGAACACCGCTGATTAATTTGGCATAATCCCAATATTCCGGGTTGAATTTTTCGCTAAGGCCCTCAATAGTGGTTTTATAGCCACGTTTGTTGATGAATTGGAAATCGTAACGCTTTTGTCCGTCTCGGTCTATGTGTTTGATGATACGTCCATTGGTAACACTTTTGGGAAGGGCAATTCCTTCCTCGTCATCCATCAAACCAGTGAAAATTTCGTATGGGATGTTGTCAAGTAGACCGACGAAGGCAACCCACTTCTCCTTTTTATTCTGGAATCTTACTACATCGCACTCTAAAATCTCAGGTCTTGTTTCCACAACGGAAAGATTGGGAGTGCTGTCGGGCTTGATGAAATCCTGTTGGAGTAGGGTGTCAAGAAAGCCTTGTGACATTTGCTCGTTGTCTTTCTTAGTGTAACGGATATCGGTAAATATCTGTGCCAGTGTTTCTTTGTTGTTAATCTCAACAAAGTGTTTGTTTTCCTCTAAAGCCTCCTTGTAGGCATAGAATTTGTTTATAGACCGCTCTGTATAGGGATGGTAAGTCTCATTGTGAATAAACGAATCTAAAGGAAGTCTGTCAGTTAGTGCTGGTTTTTCGTCGGGCCATCCTACGGTAAGGGTAGCTACGGGAAATACGAGTTTGGGTAATTCCAGAATCTCTATTATCTGCTGAGGCATATAAATGGTGGTTCCTAAAAAGCAAATGCCCAACCCTTCTTCCTCTGCCAGATTACAAAAGGTTTGTGCGTAGAGAAGAGCATCTGTGGTCGCATTCATAAAACTGAGCAGGTTGTTGTAGCCTGGGACAGCATTACGGTATTCACACCAGTTTGTCGTCCTGCGGAAGTCTGCACAAATGGTAAGAACTATGGGAGCCTCGGTAACCATGGGTTGGTTAAAATGTGCTGGAGCAAGTTTTTTCTTCATTTCAGCACTTTTGGTTACTACCACACTATAGAGTTGCAGATTACCCATAGTCTGCGTTCTGGCGGCTTCTTCTAATAACCGATTCAGCAGCTCATCAGAGATGGGCTGCTGAGCATATTTGCGGATTGTTCTTCTTTCTTTAATGTTCATCTGGTACTTTTTAATATTTTTGTCAGCTCATCAATCTGCTCCTTTAGCACCTTGTCTACTTTCAATCGGTTCTTGATTGTCTTTATGCTGTGCAGGACAGTTGCGTGATTTTTGTTTCCAATGAGTAAACCAATCTTGCTTACCGAAAGCTGTGTGTGAACCTGAGCCAGGTAAATACTTAACTGGCGGGCCAGTACAATTTCAGCCTTTCTGCTTTTGCCGTAGATGTCTTCTTGCTTTACATTATATATATTAGAGACTTCCTCGACAATTTTATCTATGCTAACCTCTTTGACAATAGTCTTGGGGGTGTGCTGTATGATGCTTTGAGCAAAATCCAAATCTACATCTTTATTATAAACTACAGAGTAGGCTAATAGACTATGGATTACCCCTTCCAGTTCTCGAACGCTGTTAGAAACATTCTGTGATATGTAGTCGATGACATCTTCGGGTATCTGTAATCCGTCATGTTTAATTTTGCTACGCAGGATATCTTTGCGCAACTGCATCTCAGGTTTTTCCAACTCAGCCAACAGTCCGCTTTTAAAACGGGTAAGCAGACGATCTTGCATTCCTTGCATAGATACAGGTGGACGATCGCTTGTAAGAATAATCTGTCGCCCGTTCTGTCTCAAATGATTGAAGATGTGGAAAAAAGCGTACTGTGTCTTCTCTAAGCCAATCATTTCCTGTATGTCATCGATAATCAGTACATCAATGCTCTGATAAAAATGCATGAAGTCGTTGAAAGTGTTGTTTCGTACAGAATCGGTAAACTGAACTTGGAAAAGATGAGCACTAAGGTAGAGAACACGCTTCTCTGGGTGTAACTCCTTCAGCCTTGTTCCTATAGCATTAACAAGATGCGTTTTTCCTACACCACTGGGTCCATATATAAATAATGGATTAAAAGTCTGCTGGTTGGGTTTTTCTGCAATAGCCTGTCCTATACTGCGAGGCAGTTTGTTGCTTATTCCCTCAATAAAGTTACTGAAAGTCTGCTTGGGATTCAACTGTGAATCCAAATCCTGAGCTGGCCCAACAGCCTGTGTTAGGGTGGGGGACAGATTGGCCTGACGTTTGCTAGGCTCTGTTTTAGCAACAGACGATACATCGTCGCTCTCCATTTTTACAGAGCCTTTTTTTACAACCTCTACCTCATAGATTAAACTGATATTTCCTTCATAAACCCTATTTATAGTAAGATGGATAAGGCTACGGAAATGTTCTTCAAGATACTCGTAGAAAAACTGACTGGGAGTAGATATAACTAACTCTTTGGCCTCAACATCGTACGACTTGAATTTGATTGATGTAAACCAAGTCTGATATTGTTGCTCATTCACATTGCTTCGGATTATCTCCAAGCATTGCGCCCACTTTATGAGTGGCGAAGTAGTCATCTTTCTCTCTCAGGTAAATTGTTATTTTGTCGTTTAACGAATGCAAAGTTATGCCATTTTCAGTTTATGGCAAAATTCTTTATTTCAGTTAAAAAAACTGATTCATGTCTTAACTTTCTGTATTACAGTATCGAAAGAAACAAAAAAAAGACTATTCTTAAATGTCCTTATTGCAAATATGTAACTCTTTGTTTTACAGAAAGGAACGGATAAGTAGCCTCAATATTATTTTTTTAATAAAAATATTGCATAACTCACAATAATAAAAGCTCTTATTCTGTTTTGTGTGAAATGTGATGCAAAGGAAATTTTATTTAAATTAAATTAAAATACGCATTATTTTTTCTTCCCGAAAACAGAGAAGTGAACATATCTTTTTGGGTGTGCTTTCAAGTCTGTGACAAGGCTATCTGCACTCTGAACGGTGTGATTAAGATTGTTATACAAACCTGGGTCTTTCATGAGTAAACCCAATGAGCCTTGTGGGCTTTGAATCTGGTTCATCAGTTGGTGTACACTACTGATAGTTGTATTGACGCTATCCAATGTTGCCTGCAAGTTTAGCTCATTCAAGTGATTGGTAAGCGTGATGGCATTTTCTCCCACCTTGTTGAATGTGTTAGTAAGCTGAGGTACATTGTTTTCGAGAAGATTGTTTAACTCACGTGTACTCTTGTTCAAATTTTCTGTTATCAGTTCTGCGTTTTGAATAATCAGTGGCAGATTAGGATCAGATGTTAACTTGTTCAATGTGGATATGAGTGTATCAACCTTTGCTACAACCTGTTCTACTTGTGGCATCATGCTGGCTGCTTTTGCCATCATACCTTGTGAATCTGAACCTTCAATGGTATCGCCTGGGTGAAATGCATCTGTAAGGTTTGTGGCAAGCAGCATGTTCAGGGTACATCCACCCAAAACGGCTTCATCGAGTTTGGCACTACTACCTTTGGGTATGCGCAAATCTTTATTGGTACTTATCTCTACCAATACAGAGCCTGGATGGTTATAGTCATAGATGATATCGCTAACGACACCCACATTGTATCCGTCAGCATATACATTGCTACTTTTACTCAACCCTTTTGCATTAGGGAATTTAATGTAATATGTGCTTGTAGAGGAAAAAAGGTTTTTCCCCTTCAGAAAGTTAATGCCAAGGAATAAAATCACAAGTGCTACAATTCCCGTGATTCCAATTTTAACTTCTTTCTTCATCTTTGCCTATTTTTTATATGCGACGAATGCATTATATATACTTTTAGCCAGTGCCGCCTTGCCGTCCTTAGTGTTCATGTATTTTTCTTCGGCACGGTTGTTGATATATCCCAGTTCAACAAGTACGGCAGGCATGCTGGTACGTGCAAGTACCAATAACCCTGCCTGATGCACGCCTCTGTCTGTCCTCTTTGCCGTAGTTCTGAATTGTTTCTGAATTTCTTGAGCAAATTCTACACTTGAAGCCATATTCTGGTCTTGCATTAGTTCGAAGATGATATAACTCTCGCTGCTTTTGGGGTCGAAGCCTTCATATTTTTGTTCGAAATTGCTCTCCAATGTGATGACAGTATTCTCACGTTTTGCAACTGCTAAATTTTCTGCAGCCCTATGCATACCTAACGTATAGGTCTCTGTTCCGCTGGCATTGGTTCCCTTTTTTCCTGCTGCAGTACTGTTGGCATGTATGCTGATGAAAAGGTCGGCCTTGGCACGGTTGGCAATATGGGCGCGTTCATCCAGTTCCACGAACACATCGGTCTTGCGCGTGTAAACCACTTTTGTGCCTTTGCAGTTCTGCTCTATCAGCCGTCCCAACTCCAAAGCAACATCAAGACTTATATTTTTTTCTTTACTGAAGAATCCCAGTGCCCCGGGATCTTTTCCGCCATGTCCTGCATCTATACAAATGGTGTATGCTTGAACACTAATGCTCATGCATACACCTATTAATAATATGATGACTTTTTTCACTTTTGGCCTATTTTTGCCGCAAAATTATGAAAAATCTGCAACATACCAAAACGTTTGAAGGAAAAGGCGGCGTTTTTCTATAACTTCCACCTTGCTCCCGCCATTATCCAAATGCCAGGCTGAGGAACGTTCCCCAAGTCGTAATACCTGTTATCGGTAATGTTGGTACCTTGTACAAACAGGTTGTAGTGGGGGGCAGTCCATTGAAGTTTTACATCCAAGTTGGCATAAGTACTGTAGCCTACCAGTTGGCCTGCACTGATGTAGTTGCCCTTTCTGTCTTGCACTCGAACGCTCCATGTGGCAGAAAGGCGACTCCATACCTTATGGTGCAGGGTAGCTACAAACTTGTTCCTCAGGTATTCCATAGCGTAATTGCTCTTGTATATAGCTGTATTGTCGTTTCTCTTCTGATAAATATGTGTGTAGCCTAAAGTTAAGTTCTTAATCCATGCATCCGTGCCTGTTATCTCGTCGAAATTGAACCGGCCTTCCACTTGCACTCCCATATTATCCAGTTGGAAAGCTGCACTGTGGTATGTATCCTCCGGAGTGTACATCACCCAGTCTATCATGTTGTTTCCTCTGTGGTAAAAGGCTCGAACTGTTCCTGCATACCCGTTCTTGCGGAATTGACCACCTATCTGCACAGAGTGGTTGCTCTCTGGCTTCAGCCCTTTGTTACCTTCCAGAGTCACGCTCTTATAATAAAGATCGGTGAAGGTGGGTAGTCGGAAGCCTTTGTTGTACGATAAAAATACCTTCCAATGCCCATTGGGACGATAGGCAATATCTACGCCTGGGTAAAGACGGAACCTATGGTCAACGGAGGTAGTCATACTTGCTAACAGACCAGCCGAGAAGGTCCAGTGATTTAGTAGGATATTGTGTTCAAGATTGAAGGATACTGTTGTTCGGTCCTCCTGTTTCGTATAATAGATGTTGTCTTCACCTCTGACAGAAATGTATTGCTCTGGCTTCAACTCTCTTCCAAGGTTGGTGCTTAGGATGCCTTCGTGGCGTAATTCAGCACCTAAAGCTGTTTTTCCCCCTACCCAGTGGAAAAAGCCTCCTGCCTTTAGACCATACACGTCTGTCTGGTGGAAATTTTCTCCAAACCGCTCGTTGCGTATTAGTTCGAAGTTATCATAGCTGCGATTCCAGTACACTTGTGGTGTAAAATGAAATTTTCCTTTTGTTTCGGCACTGACAGACAAAAGATATCGTTCATTTCGTTCATATTGATTGGGGTATGCGGCACTGTAGAAGGTGTTGGCACCGTATGATTTTTTAGAGAATCCGAACTGCCAGTCAAGGTTTAGTTGGTTGTTGGCGTAGTCTCCTTGGTAGAAAAGCTGCCCTTTCTGCCAGTCGCTATTGTCTGTTCCGCCATCGCTTCTTCCACCTCCTCCGCTGATACGGTTGTTGATGTTTTTAATATTGAAACCTAAGCGAGCGTCAGCCTCAATGGTGCCAAAACTACCGCCTTGTACGCCGACTTCTATGGTACGTTCTTTTTCATGTCGCGTGACAATGTTGATAGCACCGCCAAAACTCTGGCCACCATAGATGCGGCTGGCTGCTCCTTCCAGTACCTCAATGCGTTCAATGTCACTGACGCTTACGGGGAAGTCTGCTGAAAGATGTCCTGTCTGAGGGTTGCTGATGTTGACACCGTTGAGTAGTAAAGTAATTTGGTCAAAGATGCCGCCGTCAATACTAATGTCCGTTTGAATACCAAAGCCACCGCGTTGCCGGACATCGACGCCGGTAGCTAACTTAAAGAGGTCGTTAATACTTTGTACCCCCGCCTGTTCAATGTCCTGGCGAGTGAGTACACTCACAATTCGTGCTGACTGCAATTGCGTCAGCGGTGCCATGGTCCCGCTTACGGTTACCTCGCTCATCTCTTGCTCGTCTCCTGCCTCCTCTGTTTCAGGGTTCAACATACGCAATGTGCTTGCCATAGCCTCACTCTGGGCTGCTACACCCAGGGTGGCAATGCTAAGCACACCAATACGTACTTCCTTTCTAAGACTGGCAAAAGCGCTATAGCCCTTATTGGCAAACTGCTTCCAAGTGATGGCTTTTGGCTTTCTTGTCTGTTTGTTGTACATTGTTTATTAATTATTGATTATTATAAAGGCCTTACTGTCTAAGGCCCTTTTTTCTCTAATCTCTAATCCCTCAACTCTCAACTCTAATCAGATAAGCGTCATTCCTGCTTCACGGCATTCCTTGCGCATGTTGTCGGGCCATATGCTGGACTGTGTCTCGCCAATATGTGCTTTGTGAAGAAGAATCATACAAAGACGACTCTGGCCAATACCGCCGCCGATACTCAGAGGTAAAGTGTTGTTTAAAAGACGTTGGTGGAAGTATAATTGCTTGCGTTCTTCCTTGCCTTGGATTTTCAACTGGCGTTCCAAAGCCTCCTTGTCCACACGGATGCCCATGCTGCTCAGTTCTATGCTACGTCCTAAGATAGGATACCATATCAGCAAGTCGCCATTCAATCCTAAGAATCCTTCCTCGTTAGGTGAACTCCAGTCATCGTAGTCCGGAGCACGGAGGTCATGCTCCTTTCCATCGCTCAGCTTCCCGCCAATACCCATAATAAAAACGGCACCGTACTTTTGGCAAATAAGGTCCTCACGTTCTTTTGCAGTTTTGTCTGGGTACATTTTTACCAGTTCTTCGCTATGGACGAAGTAAATATCCTCAGGCAGAAAGTGCTTTAGTTGCGGGTACGTCTCGCAGATATAGAATTCAGTACGCAGAATAGCACTGTATATTTTGTTTACAATCTTTTTTAGGAAAGCTATGTTCCGGTTTTCTGCCTTGATAACACGTTCCCAGTCCCACTGGTCAACGTATAGGCTATGAATGTTGTCCATCTCTTCGTCGGCACGGATGGCGTTCATGTCTGTGACAATGCCGAAACCGGGTTCAATCTCGTATTCAGCCAAAGTCACCCTTTTCCATTTGGCCAGAGAATGAACCACCTCTGCAGTAGCCTCGTTCATATCTTTTATAGGGAAGTTTACGGGGCGTTCTACTCCGTTCAGGTCATCGTTCAGTCCCAGTCCTCTCAGCACAAACAGGGGAGCGGTAACACGGCGTAGTCTTAATTCGGTGCTCAAACTGCTTAGGAAGAAGTCTTTTATCTTTTTTATAGCCAATTCCGTCTGCTTCAAATCCAGCAGGGCTTTATAGTTTGTGGGCTTCTCTAATTTGCTCATTTTTCTTGCGTTATTTATGTTTTTGTGTCAAAATTGTGTGCAAAGGTACGAATAAGTGAGCAAAAAGCAAAATATTTTTGCACTTTTTCTGTCGATAGTATCTACCGTGCTTTAGCTTTATGACTTAGACTAAACATCTTCTTGAGGAGGGTGAGGCGTATTTTTTGTTTTTATTGTTTGGCAGTGTCCAAAAATACCTGTACCTTTGCAGTGCTTTTATGACAGAGGAATCCAGTGGAAGTCTGGAGCTGTCCCGCAACTGTGAGCCTTGGAAAGGGTAAGTCAGAGTATCTGTCACAAAAATGTAGAGAAAACAAAAAAATGCGCGAGGACGTAATATTAACTCTATAAATGTTTAACAAAATGAAAAAAATCAGTTTTTTTGCATGCCTGCTTTCTGTAGGTATGATGTTCACTGCATGTTCAAGTGATGATTCAGACTTTAACCCCAAGACCGAGGGAGAGGAAACACAGACCGTTACATTCGAGGGTTCTTATTGGGACGCCCTGATTGATGCTCCCCAATACAATGGGCCACTGCTCTATGGCGAGAATGCCAAGAATTACAGTTGGACAGATGCTTCTACACAACTTTCCAGCAGTCTGACTTTGGCTTGGGGTGGTACTTATGGATTTGCTGAAGGTGGTATTGCTATCAGTAATTATATTGATGCCAATATCAGTGAAGCACGTTCCTATACAGACCAGCTGGCAGTTCCCACTGGCAATGGCAGTAAGAACTTTGCTGTTGTTTACTGTGACGCTTCTATTTCTTTCGCTGACGCTCAGGCACACAGTATCAAGTCAATGGATGTTATTGGAACTACCTATTTATTGGGTGTTATCAAGAATGGCGACGGCTATGCCAAGGCTATGGTGGAGAAAGGCGACTATGTTAACGTTATCGTTACCGGATATAAAGGCAACGAGGTAACAGGAACATTGAAAATAGCATTGGCCAAGGACGGCGGTTTCGTAGAGAACTGGACAACAGTGGATATGACTTCATTGGGCAAAGTTGATGCTGTGAAGTTCGAGATGGAGTCTAACGATGTGTCAGCTTATGGCATGAAGGCTCCCAAGTACTTTGCATTAGATAATGTCGTAATTAAGAAGTAACCTGTTTAGAGTTGAGAGTTTAGAGTGGGCTCTTTATTTTAGAGCCGATAAACCAGAGACTATTCGTTTAAATGATTAAACTAAAAGAAACATACATGCTGCTATTAGCCTGGGTGCTAATGGCAGCATGTTCTAATTCTGAACCAGAAAAACCAACAGTTGATTATGACTGGCGGGCAAGGGGAGTCATTGTTCTTTGCGAAGGCAATTACCAAGCCGGAAACAGCACGCTCTCTTTTTATAATCCGGAAACCAAAGAAGTGTTTAACGGTGTTTTCCAACGTGTTAATGAAGCCAAGATGGGCGACACGGGCCAATCCATCCAACTATATGGTGGAATGGCCTATGTGGCAATGGAGAACAGCGGCATTATATGGGCGTTGGATACGGAAACATTTCAGGTAAGAGGGAAACTGACAGCCGGAGAGACGGAACACATGATAAATCCACGTTACGTACATTTCCTTTCCTCCGAGAAGGCATATGTGACAGACCTTTATTCTCCGTATATCACTATCTTTAATCCCCGTACTATGAAGTATGTGGGAAGCATCCCTACAGGACAGCCCGCTGCTTTTGGGTATAACAGCACAGAGGAGATGGTGCAGTATGGCAATCTCATTTTCACTAACTGTTGGAGCTATTCTAATAAGATTCTGGTCATTGATACAACAAAGGACGAAGTTTGTGACAGTATTGTCCTTTCCAGTTGGCAGCCCAAGAGTATGGCATTGGATGCACGGGGTAAGCTGTGGGTGATTACAGATGGCGGCTATGAGAAGGATGATGATAGCTTCGGTGACAATATTCCACACTTGTACCGCATAGATGCAGCCACGCTGACCATCGAACAGGATCAGGCGTTGGATACTGACAATGCCAATGTCCAGTTGGCTATCAATCCTACAGGTACCATATTATATTTAATAAACAACGATGTCTATCGTATGGAGGTGACAGCCGCCCATGTTCCTGTACGTCCTTTCATAGAGGCAGAAACGGGTAGCAACGGACGAAAACACTTCCTTTATGGTATTGGCGTGAATCCTCACAATGGCGAGATATATGTAGCCGATGCCGTTGACTACAGTCAGAGCGGTGTGGTTTATCGCTATAGCGAGAGCGGTACATTGCTCGACAAATTCCGAGTAGGCATCACTCCTAATGGTTTTGCATTCAAATGAAAAAACTTTTAATTTTTTTCCTTATTCTATCGTTTGCCTCATGTAGCAAAAACGAACCAGAACCCGAAGGACCCTCTGGTCCGCTTCCCGTTATCACATGGGTGATGTCCTCTGGTCGTTTCACCATTCAAACGGGTGAAAGCATCCAATTGGTGCCCGACATTGAATACCTCGACGAGACCAGTGTTTACACGTGGATTATTGAAGAACAGACGGTGGGGCACGAAAACTACTATACCTTTACTTCTGACGAGCCTGGTGTTTACTATGTGAAGCTCATCATCAATAATCGTTATGGCAAAGTTGAAGACGAAGTGAAGATTACTGTTGTAGAGGCAGAAAATGTGGAGCTTCCTGAGATTCCCGAGCATAGTGAATGGCAGTTCCCCTGGACAGAAATAAACGTTGCGCAGGGACGCGCCATTAAGGTAAAGGCATATATGACTGACGATTCCGAGGTGAGCGAGGTATTTACTGCCACCGAGGTGGGGCGCCACATCGTTACACTATCATATAACGGTCAGTCTCAGGACTTTGTTATCAATGTTTGCCCCGAAGCAGGAACGTATCGTCGTTCTTCCAAAGGTCAGGCTATGGTGAATCGCGTGTATGAATACATGCCGGCACCCGGACACCAGGTGAATGGTTATATCATAACAGGCGAGGCTTATCCTAAAGACTGCACTCACGAACAGGCATGTGATTCAGTGTTGGCTCATTTCTCCCGTAAGTGGTCGGTTAGTTTGGGTGGTCAGGGCGGCTACCTGATAGCGGGCTTCGACCATAGCGTACCCAGCGGAGGAACTGCTTACGACCTCTGCATCAAAGGTAATCCATTCAGCTATCAGTCGGAACCCGGCATTATCTGGGTCAGTCAGGATGATAATGGCGACGGTTTGCCTAACGACCAGTGGTTCGAGTTGGCCGGCTCGGAGTACGGTACGGATAATCACGTTACAGAGTATGCCATCACGTATTTCAAGCCTGAAAAGGCTAAGTCGGCTGTGGGGTGGCGCGACAATAACAACGATACGGGTTATATCCCATACCTCAGTTATTGGAATCCCTCTCCTTACTATTGGCAGCCGTGGGTGAAGGGTACAGAGCACACTTACTTTGGTTCCCGTCTTCGTGACCGTAGCACGTATCAAAATGGTATTTCAGATATACCACCCTACGATTGGGGGTATGCCGACAATCTGGGTGATTTCCTGGACGGACCGGCAGGAAAAATGGGATATTACAAGATATCAAATGCCCGAACTTGGGACGGCCAGCCTGCAAATCTGGAATATATAGATTTTATAAAGATTCAGACAGCACAAACGGGCTCCACACCAAATTTGGGTGAAATCAGTACCGAAATTTATTACATTAGCGATTATCATTTGGAATAAGGGACCCTCCCCAACCTTCCTTTTTAGGGCGGGAGTAATAAAAAGAATGAGAAAGGTTTTCCTGATTATATTAGTAGTGATAATCCTCCCCCTACAAGGGGGATTTAGAGAGGGGCAGTTATTTGCCCAAGATTACCAATTGCATGAGGTTCAGGTGGAAGCCACACGTCGCATGAAGGATGCTGGCGTGCAGCAGACGGTGTTAGACACAACAGTGCTGCATCAGAACATAGCTCTTAGTATGTCGGAAATCCTTACCCAGCATTCCACTCTTTTCATAAAAAGCTATGGTCGTGCCACAGAATCTACGGCTGAATTTCGTGGTACTTCACCCAGTCATACGCAGGTGCTGTGGAATGGCATGAAAATTAATTCGCCCATGATTGGCACCGTGGATTTCAGTACCATCCCCTCTTACTTTGTGGATAACGTCAGACTGTTGCACGGAGCTTCTTCTTTGACCATCACCGGAGGTGGATTGGGGGGAGCCGTGGATATGCAGACGCAACCTCTCTTTAATCAGGGCTACGCTTTACAATATATACAGGGAATAGGTTCCTTCCGTACATACGATCAGTTTCTTCGTTTTACCTATGGAAACGACCGATGGAGCACCAGTACCAGAGCGGTGTATTCTACCTCGAAAAACGATTTTAAGTACACCAACTATGATAAGATCGGTCATCCAGTTGAACGTAACAAGAGTGGTTATTTCGATGATGTACATGTTTTACAGGATGTCTATTACAATAACCCCACGGCGGGGCGTTTCGGTGCAATGCTTTGGTTTGCTCACAGTTTGCGCGGTCTGCCTTTCCTGAGTGTTGACTACAAGGACAATACAGATTTCAAGAACGAGCATAAGCAGGATGCCATTCGCGGTGTGCTGAGTTGGGATAAGTCCTTCGAAAAGTGGAACTTGGGAGCTCGTGCCGGCTACGTATGGCAGGATATTGCATACGACTATACCACTACAAGGGAGACGCTAAACACCGATATTACACACTCTCGCAGCATCAGTCATCAGGGGCATCTGCAGGTTAGTGCCGATTGGATGCCCCGTTCGAATTGGCTGCTGACTGCTAATGCCTCAGTTTATTACAATCATGTGAAGAGCGAGGATAAAAGTCCTTTTCATATTGGTGATAACTACAATCTGGGCAGGGCAGAATATAACCTGAATCTTTCCGCTAAGTATCGGCCGGTTAAGAATCTTACGCTCTCGGCTGTACTCCGGGAGGAATGTTACAAAAACGATTTTATACCCGTTATTCCCGCATTTTTTGCCGAGTATGTTTTTACACCCCGTTTTATAAAGAAAAATGGTGCTTCGCATATTATTCTGAAAACTTCGGTAGCCAGGAACTACCGTTATCCCACAATGGATGACCTGTACTTTAAGCCGGGAGGCAATCCCAATCTGCAACCTGAACAGGGTTTTACCTACGATGGCGGTATAGAGGGATTCTTGCAAGTTCGGTCCTTCTCCATGAAGATGAACCTTTCAGCCTTTGATTCCTACATTACCGATTGGATTCTATGGACGCCCAATGCTAAAGGCTATTGGCAACCATCAAACCTGAAGAAGGTGCATAACTACGGAACTGAGATGATGGTAACGGCAGAACTCAAGTTGAAACATCAATGGAAAATATCTCTTACAGGCAACTATGCTTATACGCCCAGCATCAATAACAGCGACAAGCTTGATGCTAATGATGCCTCTTATGGCAAGCAGTTGGTCTATGTGCCGCGTCATTCTGCTAATCTGAATGGTCGCCTCTCGTGGCGAACATGGAGCTTGTCGTACCAGTGGACTTACTACAGCGAACGTTTTACTACTACCAGCAACGAAGTGTCGTATATCACTGGTAGGTTGAAACCATACTATATGAATGACATTACTTTGGAGAAAACTTTCCAATGGCGCAAGGTTCATGCTTCGCTAAAGGGGGTCGTCAATAACCTGTTAGGTTCGGAATATGTAACGGTTCTCTCGCGACCTATGCCAGGCCGTAACTTTGAGATATTCTTGGAGATAAAACCGCAATGGAAAGGAAAATAAGAAAATCTTTCGTTATCACGTTATTACGTTATTACGTTATTACGATTGTTGTTGGTTTAACGGCTTGCGAAGGGAATAGGGTGGGTCAGGCAGTTGCCGACGGCGATACCCTGAACCTGCGCTATGCCCGTAACCTGACCATTGTGGAATATCCCGAATATACAAAGGTAATCATCCGTAATCCATGGGATACCACTCGTGTACTTAATTCCTATACATTAGTGAAAGAGCCGCGGGGAAATAAAGGCGAAGTTGTTGTGCCGCTGAAGAATGCTGCAGTCTTTACCTCCGTTCATTGCAGTTTGTTGATGGAACTGGGTTGTCAGGAATGTATTGGCGGTATTTGCGAATTGGAATACATTCACATTCCGTATGTTCACAAGGGAGTTGAGGAGGGAAGTATCATAGATTTGGGCAATGGTATGGAGCCGAATTTGGAACGCATCATGGATTTGCAGCCAGATGCCATCATGCTGAGTCCTTTCGAGAACAGTGGTGGCTACGGTCGTTTGGAGCGTATGGGTATTCCTCTTATAGAGTGTGCCGAGTACATGGAAAACTCCCCCTTAGCTCGTGCTGAATGGATAAGATTCTATGGGCGTCTTTTTGGTAAGGCTGAGTTGGTGGACAGCCTGTTCCAGCAAGTAGAACAATCCTACTTGCAACTTCGTGAGGCTGCCTCTCATGCTGAGCAAAAGCCCCGTTTAATCTGTGAGATGCCGCAGAGCGGATACTGGTATGTGCCGGGTGGCAAGAGTACGATGGGCATTATGTACCGTGATGCAGGTGCCGATTATCTTTTCAGCGATGTGGAAGGGAGCGGCAGTACAGCACTTAGCATAGAAAGAGTCATGGACAGGGCTTTAACTGCCCAGGTATGGCTTATCAAGCATCACGGACCGCTCAATAGGGAACAGATTGTTCAGGATGTTCCTGCTTTGCGTAATGTAAAGGCCAAAATATGTCTTTGCGACACCTTCAGTAGTGGCTTTTATGAGCAGACACCTTTCCACCCCGACGTTTTATTGCGTAATCTTATTCATATTTTGCATCCTGAGCTTGGTATTAAAGAGGAAAAAGCGTATTTTTGTCCCTTGGAATGAGACAGAGTGCCATTATCATAGCTTTAATTGTTGTTATGCTACTCTTAGGAGTGGCCAATCTAATATGGGGTTCGCTTCGTATTCCTGCTGTCGATGCAGTACATATTCTGTTGGGTGGACAGGTGGAAGCTCATCCTCAATGGACTTTTATTATTCGTGAGAGTCGTTTTCCCCAGATGCTAACAGCATTGCTTTGTGGTATGTCGCTCAGCACCTGTGGTCTTATGCTACAGACACTCTTCCGCAATCCTTTGGCAGGTCCCAGCATTCTGGGTATCGATGCCGGCGCCAACTTAGGTGTTGCTTTGGTAATGCTACTTATGGGTGGTACAATAACCTTGGGTAGCTTAAGTGTAAGCGGATATTTGCTGGTTATTGTGGCAGCCATGCTGGGTGCTTTGTGCATTATGTTATTGCTGCTCTTACTCTCTTCTGTGCTCCGCAATCAGGTGATGCTGCTTATTACGGGTGTCATCATAAGTTATGTCACAGGATCTGTCATTTCTCTGCTTAACTATAGCGCTACGGAAGAGGGTGTTCATAACTATATCGTCTGGGGCATGGGTAATTTCAGTGGTGTCAGTCTGGACCGCCTTCCTCTTTATTGCATGCTGTTAGCTTTGGGCATGATAGGGGCAGTCTTGTTGGTAAAACCTTTGGATGCTATCCTTTTGGGAGAACGTTATGCTACAAATTTAGGTGTTAATGTACATAAGACCCGCAACTGGCTGTTGCTTTGTACAGGTTTGCTTACTGCTACTACTACAGCTTTCTGTGGCCCCATCTCCTTCTTGGGCTTAGCGGTTCCGCATATTGCCCGCATGACATTGCGCACCAGTCAGCACCGCATTTTATTACCAGGCACTATGCTCATGGGCGCCTGCCTGACACTGTTGTGCAATCTACTTTGCAATATGCCCAGTAGCGGCAGCATCATTCCTGTAAATGTACTCACGCCCCTTATAGGAGCCCCTGTAATATTGTATGTGATTTTGAAAAAACATTAATTATAAATATCAATCGTATGAAAAGACTAACAACATTCCTTATGGCAGCAGCGATGGTTATTGCAGGCTATGCCAATGTGACTTATCAGGTTATTCCTCTGCCCCGTTCTGTAAATGTGGAGCCTGGAGGTAATGTAGTTTTGCTCGTTAAGGGACAGGGCGTAGCCTATCCGGCAGAGAATTCAAAGATGTTGCGTAATGCACAGTTTGCCCAGGAGTATCTGGGGGTTATTCCCGAGGTGGCTTCCAAGAAGTCGAAAGCCATCATGCAAATCTCTTTGGGTTTACAGAATCCCAATCCCGATGCTTATACCATCACCATAAACAAGAAAGGTATCAGCATCCAGGGTGCCAGCGAGAGCGGTGTGTTCTATGGAATCCAGACGCTGCGCAAGAGCATAGAGGGAGAAAAAGGCGATACTGTTCGGCTTCCCTATGTAACCATTCAGGATGAGCCTCGTTTCGGTTATCGAGGTACCATGTTGGACTGTGCCCGTCATTTCTTCCCCATCGAGTTCATCAAACAATACATAGACATACTGGCCTTGCATGGTGTCAACAAGTTCCATTGGCATCTTACCGATGATCAGGGTTGGCGTTTCGAGTTAAAGTCGCTGCCTGAGTTGGCAAAAAAAGCTGGTTATCGCCCGCATACCATTATCGGTAAGAACGTGGGTTTGCGCGATGCTGCCAATACTATCTTCGATGATACACCCGAGGAGGGTTACTATACCCAGAATCAGATGAAGGCTATTGTGGAATATGCAGCAGAGCGCTATATCACGGTTATTCCCGAGATTGACCTTCCTGGTCACATGGTCGCTGCTCTTAGTGTTTATCCCGAGTTAGGCTGTACCGGTGGTCCTTATTCTGTTTGGTGTCAGTGGGGTATTTCTGACGATGTGTTGTGTGCCGGTAATCCCAAAACGCTGGATTTCCTGAAGAAAGTCTATAGTGAGCTTTGCGATGTTTTCCCCAGCAAATTCATCCATATTGGTGGTGACGAGAGTCCCCGTCGTAAATGGCAGAAGTGTCCCAAGTGTCAGGCCAAGATGAAGGAGCTGGGACTGACCAAGGAAGCCGAGCTACAGACCTATATCAATAAGGAGATGGAGAAATTCTTGGCTTCTAAGGGTCGTGAACTAATTGGTTGGGATGAGACACTGGAAGGTGGTCTCAGCGAGAATGCCACCGTTATGTCATGGCGTGGTTACAATGGTGGTATTCAGGCTGCCCGTCAGCACCACCGTGTTATTATGACTCCCACCAACAACTGCTATATCGACTACTACCAGTTGAAGGATCAGAACGCACAGCCTATGGCCATTGGCGGATACCTTCCCGTAAGTAAGGTGTACAGCATGGAACCAGTTCCTGCTGAGTTGACACCCGAAGAGGGTAAATACATCCTGGGAGCTCAGTGCAACTTGTGGACAGAGTATGTGGTAAGTCCTGACCATGCTATGTATATGCTCCTACCCCGTTTGGCAGCTATGTCAGAGGTGCAGTGGATGCTGCCAAAAGCTAAGAACTACAAGAATTTCTGTAATCGTTTACCGCTCTTGCAACAGACCTATCGTCGTCTGGGCTATAAGTATTGCACGGCGATTGAATAAAGTTTAGAGTTTAGAGTTTAGAGCTTAGTGTTTAGTGTTTAGAGTTTAGAGTTTAGAGTCAGTTTTTGAGTTTAACGTTTAACAGGTTTATTCCTTCATACTTTCAACTTTCAACTCTCAATTCTCAACTGTCAACTCTCAATTCTCAACTCTCAACTGTCAAGGCTGCGTTTAAGCCAAATGAGCATAGCGATGCTTGCATCAGCTTTGCCATGGCGTAGCAGGCTCGAAACGAAGTTTCAACTGTCAACTGTCAACCAAATGCTGCTTCAACATTTAACAACAGGTTACAACTCTCGTGTTGTAACTACTGATATCAACGCTTCATTGGTTCCGGGAGAGCTGACCAGTCTCCTGGGACCTAATGGGGTGGGTAAAAGTACCTTGCTCCGTACCCTCTGTACTTTCCTTCCTCCGTTGGGGGGTGAGATTATCTTGCAGGGAAAGCCCGTCAGTTCTCTTTCCAACGCTGAGCTCAGTAAACTTATTGGTGTGGTGCTGACAGAGCGACCCGATGTACAGAATATGACGGTGCGTGATATGGTGAGCATGGGGCGCAGTCCCTATACTGGGTTTTGGGGAAGGCTCACAGCCGAAGACAATCAGTTTGTTACAGAAGCTATAAAGTTAGCGGGTATCACGTCTTTAGAGAAACGTATGTTCAGTACGCTCAGCGATGGTGAGCGTCAGAAGGTGATGATAGCTAAGGTGTTAGCACAGCAGACTCCTGTTATTCTCTTAGATGAGCCTACAGCCTTCCTTGATTTTCCCAGTAAGGTGGAGATGATGCGTCTTTTGCGCCGACTGGCCCATGAGATGCAGAAGATTATATTCCTTAGTACGCATGATGTGGAGATGGCCCTCCAACTTAGCGACCGCCTCTGGATTATGCATCCTGGAGAGGTTGTGATAGGAAAGCCTGCAGAACTTTCCAAGAGTGGCGAACTTTCCCGTTTTATTCAAGCTGACGGCATCAGATTCGATCCGGATTTAATGAGTTACCGCATATTAATGTGATATGAAGTCCCTTCATCCTATAATGTTTGTGGGTACTGGCAGTGATGTTGGCAAAAGCATTGTTGCAGCAGCCTTTTGTCGAATCTTCAGACAAGACGGCTACCGGCCGGCTCCTTTTAAGGCGCAGAACATGGCGCTCAATAGTTACGTTACGCCAGACGGATTGGAGATTGGCCGGGCACAGGCAGTTCAAGCCGAAGCGGCAGGCATTCCTTGTCATACGGATATGAATCCCATTCTACTGAAGCCCAACTCCGACCATACGTCTCAGGTTGTGCTTCACGGCAAGCCCATAGGCAATAAAAGTGCGTATGATTATTGGAAAAGAAATTCTCAATTTTCAATTTTCAATTCTCAATTGAAGAAAGAAGTCTGCGATGCCTTCGACCGTCTTGCCTCGCTTTATAATCCTCTTGTTATGGAGGGTGCAGGCAGTATTTCCGAAATCAACCTTAAAGAAACAGACTTGGTGAATATGCCCATGGCACAACATGCTAAGGCGGACGTAATTCTGGTAGGTGATATCGACCGTGGTGGAGTCTTTGCCAGTGTCTATGGCAGCATCATGTTGCAGACACCCGAAGACAGAAAACTTATAAAGGGGATTATCATAAACAAGTTCAGGGGAGATATGCGTCTCTTTGAAGAGGGCAAGCGTATGTTGGAGGAACTTTGTGACATACCAGTCCTGGGCATTATACCATATTATAAAGATATTCATATTGACGAGGAAGATTCCGTAAGCCTTGCCAGAAAGAATGTCCGACTCTCAACGCTCGACTCCCAACTTAACATAGCTGTGGTGCTGTTACGGCATCTCTCAAACTTTACGGATTTTGATGTGCTTGAACGTGACCCACGCGTCAACCTCTTCTATACCAATAATCCCAATGACATCATACGGGCCGACATGATCATTCTGCCGGGTACGAAATCTACGTTGGACGATATGTTGGAACTCCGCCGTAATGGTTGTGCCCAAGCCATTTTGCAGGCCCACCGGGATGGCAGGACAGTAATAGGTATTTGTGGTGGCTACCAGATGTTGGGGCAGACGATTGAGGATCCGGAAGGCATAGAAGGCCGTATTGCCACACTGCCTGGCCTTGGTCTCTTACCCATTCATACTACGATGGGTAAAGAAAAGACAACAAAGCAAGTAACCTTCATGTTCGAAGGCCAGGAGTGCAAAGGTTACGAGATTCATCAGGGCATCAGCGACACGGACGAAGTCATCTTGCAGACTGATCATTGCATCGGTACCTACATTCATGGTTTTCTCGACAATCAGTCCGTAATAGAATACCTTTTAAGTGAAAAGGGAAAAGTTAAAAGTGAAAAATTTGCTGCCGCAGACCTGGCCTCATTCAAGGAGGAACAGTACGACAAGCTTGCAGCTCATGTCCGCCAGCATGTGGATATGGAACGAATCTATCAAATACTGACCAGCGATGATTGAAGGACACGGCGACGACGCATACAAGTACCAGGGCATAAGGGTCAATTTCAGTTCCAATGTCTATAATCATTTCTGCCATGAAGGGTTATTTTGCTATTTGGCCGACAAGTTGGACAATGTGGTTTCTTATCCAGAGCCTGCGCCTGCCCGTCTGGAGAAATGTATTGCCCAACTGTTGAGCTTGCAGCCCGAAGAAGTCTGCGTCACCAATGGGGCTACCGAGGCAATTTACCTGATTGCCCAGGCTTTCAGGGGCAAGAGCTCGTCTATCTTCATGCCCACATTCTCGGAGTATCGTGATGCCTGCCAGATTCATGGGCATAAGATACATTCCATTCATAATTCTCAGCTTTCTACTCTCGATTCTCAACTTATTTGGCTTTGCAATCCCAATAACCCAACGGGAACTGTTCTCGATAAGGAGCAGTTGGTACAAGCTATAAAGCAACATCCCCAGTCTCTCTTTGTTCTGGATGCCAGCTATGCACCTTTTACCGAGGAACCATTGCTGAATGCCAGGGAAGCCTGTATGTTTCCCAACGTATTGATGTTGCATTCTATGACCAAGGAATATGCTATTCCTGGTTTGCGCCTGGGTTATATTACCGCTCATAAGAATCTTTTGAGTGAGGTAAGGCGTCAACGTATGCCTTGGTCTGTCAATCAGGTGGCTATAGATGCGGGTTATTATCTTTTAGGTCACCCCGAAGAGTTTCGTTTGCCCTTGCACGAGTTAATGCATGAGCGTCAGCGTGTAGCTGATAAACTGTCTGCACTGGGTTGTATCGAAGTTTGGCCCTCTCAGACTCATATACTTCTCTGTAAACTTAGAATAGGCAAAGCTGCTGCCTTGAAAGAGTATCTGGCAAAGGAACAAGGTCTGCTAATACGCGATGCCAGCAATTTCGAGGGGCTTGACGATTCCTTCTTCCGTATTGCCGTCCAAGAGAAGACCGAAAACGATTTATTATTACATGCAATAGAGAAATGGCTATGCCTGTAGATTATTTAATTATAGGCTCTCCTCTTTTGGGGAGCGGGGAGCGGGGCCTTCTCTTCACTTTATTGTTGGGTTGGCTGCTTGACCTTCTTCTGGGAGACCCCGCCTGGCTCCCGCATCCTGTTGTGGGATTCGGAAAGGCCATTGCTTTCTGCGAGCATAGGCTCAATAGGGGAAATCATCGCAAACTGAAAGGCGCCCTTGTTGCCGTTGGGTTAATTGCTTTGACTTATATCGCAACTTGCTTCCTATGCTATGTACTTCATTACATCGGCTGCACATTCTTCACTCTTGACCTTCGGTCGAGCCTGCTCACGCTCGGGATAGCTGATGCGAGCATCGCTCTCCTCTCGCTCAATCGCGGTCTTCATTTTTCACTTTTCACTTGCATCTTCGAAGCCTTAATCGTTTTTTTCTGTCTTGCCGGCACCACCCTTATCCGTGAGGTCCGTGCTGTCTTTCTTGCTCTTGATCGCTCGTTGGAGGAAGGCCGTAAGCAAGTTGCTCGCATCGTAGGGCGAGATACTTCAGAACTCTCGGCTCAGGAAGTGAGAACAGCGGCCTTGGAGACCTTGGCAGAGAATCTCAGCGATGGCGTGATAGCTCCGCTCTTCTGGTTTGCTTTTTTGGGCGTACCTGGCATGTTGGCTTACAAGATGATCAATACGCTCGATTCGATGATAGGCTACAAGACCGACCGCTACCGCGATTTTGGCTGCTGGGCAGCACATATAGATGATGTAGCCAACTACATTCCAGCCCGCCTGACAGCTTTACTGATGATTTTTCCGTACGTAATTTTCAATTTTCAATTTTCAATTTTCAATTTCGTACGAAAGTACGGCCCTCGCCACGCTTCTCCCAACAGCGGCTATCCGGAAGCGGCTCTTGCTGGCATCTTGAACTGTCGGTTCGGAGGACCTCATTATTATTTTGGTCAACTTTTCGATAAGCCCTATATCGGAGACAATGACCGTGTCCTCACCACTACCGACATGAAAAAAGCCGTCCGAATTAATCTGACGGCTGAGATATTAATGGTATTGCTTGTTTGTTGCTGGCTGGTAATCAGAAGTACTTGGTGATTTTTGCATTCTGGAAGTTGTTCATCTCGTTCATCATCCTAACGGCAGAGTCAATAATGGGAAAGGCACAGAGCGCGCCCGTTCCTTCACCCAGTCGCAATCCTAACTGCAGCAGAGGCTTGGCTCCCACAATATCCAACATCTTCTTATGTCCTGATTCATCTCCGCAATGGGTGAATATCATGTAGTCTTGAGCGGCAGGGTAGAGCTTGATGGCAGCAACGGCGCAGGCTGTCATGATGAATCCGTCCACTAATATAATAAGGTGTTGCTCGGCAGCCCGCAGCATGGCACCAATGGCGGCAACCATCTCGAAGCCTCCGAAGGAACGAATGACTTCGTCAAGTGAAGAGTGAAGAGTGAAGAGTGAAGAATTAACGTTAGTCTCGCTCTCTGAATGGTTACTATTATTCTTAACTCTTAACTCTTCACTCTTCACTCTGAAGTTTTCTACCGCAAGGGAGAGGACTTCGTACTTATGGCGAATGCCTGGGGTATCGAGACCTGCTCCTGCACCGATGCACTCGGTGAGGGGAATGTTGCCGAAAAGGTGCATCCAGATGCTGCTGGGCGATGTATTGGCAATACCCATCTCGCCTATGCAGAGTACGCGACAACCCTCTCGAATGCAGTCATCGACTAAGTCGCTGCCAATCTGAATAGTGCGGTCAAATTCCTCCTCCGTCATTGCGGGTTCGTACAGAAAATTCTTGGTGCCTCGGGCAATCTTGCGGTCAAGGAACAAAATGTTCCCTAATTCTTCACTCTTCACTCTTAACTTTTCACTCTCAAAGTCGTAATCGACACCTACATCCACAATTCTTAGTTTGAAACCGTGCTGTCTGCAGAACATATTCACGCCCCCGCCGCCACGGGTGAAGTTTATCATCTGTTGCCAAGTAACCTCGCGTGGCGAGACACTGACACCTTCGCGTTCTATGCCGTGGTCGCCTCCCAAGAGCAGATGGCAGGGATGGGCCAGACTTGGCTCCAACGTATGCTGAATCAGACATATCTGTAGGGCGAGTTCCTCCAGACGGCCCAACGAACCCTTTGGTTTGTTCAGGTTGTCAATCTTCTCTTGTATCGATGCCTGCAAAGACTTATCAACCGATTGTATGCTAAATTCTTTCATCTCTCTAATCTCTAATCTCTAACCTTTAACCTTTAACCTTAACTGCTATTCCGCTAACCATAAGGATAACTTCGTCTGCCTTTTGGGCAATGTATTGGTTCATCCAGCCTTGCAAGTCGGTGAACTTGCGTTGGAGTGCATTTTCGCTCACGCCACCGCTACCTATCTCGTTGGTAACGAAAATATACGTGGCATCGGGTTGGGTAAACTTGTCGAATTCGGCTTTTGCTTTGGCAAGGACGGCATCAACAGATGGCATGTTACCAAATGAAGAACCGTCGGGCACCAGCCAGTTGGTAAGCCATAGTGTTACACAGTCGATGACAACAACGCGCCCCGTCAGATTGTGTCGGCTCAGGTAAATTTCCTCTTCTATATTCGTCCACTGAGGCCCACGACGCTCCTGATGTCTTTGTACACGCTCTTTGAACTCATCGTCCCAGATGTGTGCCGTAGCCAGATAGACAGGATTGTCGGAAAGGCTCAAAGCTAATTCCTCAGCCTTGCTGCTTTTTCCGGAACGCTGTCCGCCTGTTATGAGAATTATTTTTTTCATTGAACATTTCTATAACCAATAACCGTTTACCGTTTACTGTTTACCGTTTACTGTTTACCGTCTTTCGTCTTTGACCTTCGGTCGAGCCTGCTCACGCTCGGAAGAGTCAAAGCGAGCTTTACTCTTCTCTCGCTCAAACGCAGCCTTCGTCTTTCGTAACGAAGCGATTCGTCTTTCGTTTTTAATCAGCCCTCAGCCTTCAGACTTCAGCCTTCGTCGCATTCTCTAACATCTAACCTCTAACCTCTAAACCACGCAGATGGCAAGTAACGTTGTCAGTTCTATGATTAGGCAGACGGCGCCGCAGCAGTCGCCCGTGTAACCGTGTAATCTGTTCCAGATGAGCAGGTAAAGGAAATACATCACAACACATGGGATAAAGATGACCATCTCCCAGTCAATGCCTGTCCACCATAGAAATGCCGCCATAGGAAGCAATCCTTGAATGGCAAGGCCTATGCCAGCCCGCCAGTCCATCTTACGGTAAATCATCTTCGCCTTGGCTTCCTCTTCCTGTCGGGCGTATGGCATCATCATAATCAATTGTGCAGTTAACATTCTCGTATATGGTGTTGCCGCCAGAATAGCCAAGGTCGCCATCTTCGGGGTCATAGAACACAGGGTTACAAACAGCAGCATCTCGTAAACGACGAGGCCCAGCACGCCATACGTGCCTATGTGCGAGTCCTTCATGATGGTCAGGATGCGTTCGCGGTCGGAACCTCCTCCGCCAAAGCCGTCCAGGAAGTCAGCCAACCCGTCCTCATGCAAGGCTCCCGTTACCAACAGCCTTACAACAATTGCCAGCAGAATGGCTATCATGTAGGGTAGATACATGCTGCCTATCCATAACGTAGCAGCCATTATTCCACCTGTAAGCCAGCCCGTCAGAGGCCAGAATTCTACAACGGCCTTATAACTTTCTGCTGGCGGCTGATGCAACCGATAGAAGGGCAGTCGGGTAAAGAAGATAAACGCAGCCCAAAGGCGATCGTACCATCGGATGTTATTTAGTTCTACTTGCATATTTTCTTTTGTTTACGTTATTAAGGGATAGAGCCAATGAGTGTAGCCCGCATATATTTTGTCGTAGATATAGAATTCGGTTTCTACGGGTTGCCCTTGGGCATCAAAGAGTTGTATGTCGGATGACGGGGGCGTTCCCATAATGCTGGAGTAGTGAAACTCGTGTCCACGGAGTTCCTTCCCGTTTACCATCATGCTTCGGTAGCCAAGGTGCAGACGGGCGCCTTGCATGGTGGTGCGGAAGGGTAAAAGACCGGTCATATTTGTATCATCTATTCCCTCCGAGAGATACATCATGCCGCCACATTCCGCCCAGATGCGTGCTTTGGTTTGTCTAAGAGACTCCATTGTAGCATGACTCTTGGAGAGTTGCGGCAGAAAGAATTCGGGGTAACCGCCAGGCAGAAAGACCAAGTCGGCATCTTGCGGAACCGTCTCGTTGGCAAGGGGAGAGAAAAAATGCACCTCTCCCTGGCTGCGAAGGTAATCTATGGTCTGTCGGTACAGAAAGTTAAAGGCTGCATCACGGGCGATGAAGATTTGGATTTTTTTTGAGTTGATAGTTGACAGTTGACAGTTGACAGTTGATAGTTGACAGTTGCTAGTTGACAGTTTAGAACTATTAATCGTTAACTGTTCATTGTTAATCGTTAACTGTTCATTGTTAATCGTTAACTGTTCATTGTTAATTGTTAACTGTTCATTGTTAATAATCTCCGCTACCTTTTCTGCCAGTTGGCTTATCTTTTCTGTTTCGCTTATGTCGAGTCCTAAATGACGGCTCGGAGCATAAAGCTCCTTCATGCGAGGGATGGCGCCTATGACAGGCATCCCCACTTCTGCAGCTGCTTGGCGCAATATCTTTTCATGTCGTGAGCTCCCTACATTATTAAATATAACACCAGCTATCCGGGTAGCAGGCCGGTAGGTGAGGTAGCCCTTCAGGATGGGAGCTATGCTGTGCGCCATGCTGCGGGCATTGATAACCAGAATTACGGGGATTCCAAGTATCTCGGCGACCTCGGCGCTACTCCCCTTGATGCCATCAGCTCCGTCGTACAGCCCCATAACACCCTCTACTATGCAGATGTCGGCATCCTGACTGTAGTGTTGAAAAGCCTTTTGAACGTCCTGTTCCGACTGCATCCAGGTGTCTAGGTTCACGGAATCTCTGCCACTGGCTATGCGATGGTAGAGTGGGTCGATGTAATCGGGCCCGCACTTGAAGGGCTGCACTTTGTAGCCCTTGTTGCGAAGGGCGCGGAGCAGTCCGATAGTAAGGGTCGTTTTACCGCTTCCCGAAGATGCCGCAGCTATGAGAAATGCCGTTTTCATATCAATAGTGATGTTACTTTCCAAATGCAAAAGTACAAAAAAAACGCTAAGAGTGTACATGTTACAAAAAAAAGTTGTAATTTTGCAACGCATTCAGGTGATGCTCATGGTCGGCAACCATAGAGCAGAGAGGGAATCCGGTGAAAATCCGGAACAGTACCCGCTACTGTAGATGCCTGTTATTGAAGGTGCAAAATAAGCCACTTTCGGGAAGCTTAACCGATGGGAAGGCGCACATTCAGGGCAAAGTCAGGAAACCTGCCTGAGATGTTCTTATGTCAAACCAGCTCTGTTACGGGAATATAGCGGGCAAAATTTTGAGAAAATCAGAAGTGAAGCATACCTATGCTGTGTTCATTGCACTGCTGTGCAATATTCTTTGTTGTTCCATTGTCTGTGCCCAGAAATCGGCATCCGATAGCATTATGCGTAACCACGAACTGGCACAAGTGGTGGTAACTGGTACAGGAACGCATAACAAAGCCCAAAATGCTGTTGTACCTGTCCAAGTGATAACGTCCGACGAACTGCAGCGGATGCATGTTACCAATCTGGAGGATGCCCTGAAGCAACTTACCTCCAGCGTAACCACGATGACCAACGGAATGGGAACCACCATGATGATGAACGGTCTCAACGAGGATTACATGCTGATTCTGGAAAATGGAAAACGCCTGACTGGTGACGACCGATACACGCGCATTAATATGGCCAATGTGAAACGTATAGAAATTCTTTCCGGTGCCAGCTCTGCATTGTACGGAAGCGAAGCCATAGGTGGCGTTATCAATATCATAACATCCGCACCATCTACGACTGCACCTTCTGCTGATATTCATCCGGAAGGAAAGGTTGATGTAATCAGTTCCACTTCCTATACCAGTAAAAACCGCTTTACGGAAAGTGTTGCCGTTAATGCCGAAAAGGGACAGTTTAGCAGCAGCACTTCGTTTCAGCATCGGCAGGCCGGCAACTGGCAGGTGAATCAGACCGAAGAGGTGATGGGCAAACTGATGCCAACCGGCAGGGTGATGAGTCAGGCTTTTCGCAGTAACCAGCTGAATCAGCGTTTTACTTGGGATTTGGGGCGAGGTTTAACCTTGTATCTGAAAGGCAGCTATTACGACTACCGGACCGACCGGCCTCAGATGGCCCGTTATTTCAAAGGCTCGACAAAAAAGAATGCCGATGGCGGCAAGGACACAATCTTTACCGAAAAAGAGGCATACAGTTATGACCTTCACCATCGCGACTATATGTATGGAGCCGGTGCTACATGGAAGATTAGCAATAAGACGTATCTCGAAGCCGACTTCTACAGCGATAACCTGATGAGCGAACGCGACTCGTTCGATACCTCCCGCCCGGGTGGAACACAGCTTACCAAGCGTACACATTATTATAATGGAACGTTGAAGGGTATTTTCCGTCTGGGCAGTTGGAACAAACTGTCGGCTGGTGCCGAGTATGTTCACGAAACATACGAGAGCTATAACTTTTCTTTCCGCACTATGTACACCATCTCTCTGTTTGCCCAGGATGAGATGCGTCTGTGCAGGAACCTGCAAGGTGTCTTGGGCGTTCGTTACATCTATAACCGTCACTTTGGCAGCTATGCCACACCAACAGTATCACTGATGTACAGTCCTGGACGCTTCCGTTTCCGTGCCGGATATAGCACAGGTTACCGTACCCCCACCTTACTGCAGATGTATTACGAGAACGACGAGACAAAAAATGTTACCATAGGCAATCAGGACTTGAAACCCGAAAAGAGCAACTACTACACCGTAAGTGCCGAATACAACAATAGCTGGGTGAACCTGAAGGTCAGCGGTTTTATCAATGATGTTCGTGACATGATTTCATATCGGGTACTTACCGATGCAGAGGTATCAGCAAGTGGATTGGATGTAAAATATCCTACAGCAACAAAATACCAGCAAAGAGATAATATAGACAAGGCGAAGGTTAAAGGGCTCCACCTGAGCGCAACTTTCTATCTGCCACAAAATATTCGCTTAGGTGGAGCCTATACCTTGACAGATACAGAAGCCGAGACAAAGGAACTGAATGCTGCCACACAACAGTACGAGACTATTACCGAGCCCACTGACCGCAGTGTGAGACATACGGGGCGCGTCTTTGCAGGATGGGGGAAAACATGGGGGAAGTACAGATTCTGCATAGACCTGAACGGCCATCTGCAAGGTCGCCGTTGGAGTACCAGCTACGGTTGGGCACCAGGCTTTACGCAATTTGACCTTCATACGACCCATACTTTTTACTTGAAGAATATGGAACTGATTCCCGGTCTTGGCATCGAGAATATCTTCAATACGCGCGATACGCGTCCCTGGAACAGCAATTTCTCTACCTTGCATCCTGGAAGATGCGTATTCGCCTCATTAAAGATTCACATAAAATAGTGACATGCGTTATACATTATTTATCATAGGATTTTTTTGTTTGCCTCTTCTTGTGAATGCACAGAAAAGTGAGAAAGAATCAACCATGAAAGAACTGGTGGTCACAGCCACGGGAACATTGCATAACCTGAAGAATGTTCCGGTGCAGACCGAAGTGATCAACCGCAAGATGTTGGACAGCTTCGGCGGCAAGAGTATAGAGGAAATTCTTAGCTCACTTACGGCCTCGTTTGCCTTTGCCGAGGGCGATATGGGTTCTCAGATGCAGTTGAACGGTCTTGGCAACTCCTATATTCTGGTGCTTGTGGACGGCAAGCGACTTCATGGCGATGTGGGAGGCGAGAACGACCTTGGCCTGATAGATCCGCAGAACATCGAGCGTATAGAAATCGTAAAGGGAGCGCAGAGTGCCCTCTATGGCAGCGATGCAATGGCCGGCGTTATCAATATAATCACCAGGAAACATACCGAGAAGGGATTTTATGCCGATAACAGTACACGTTACGGTATGCACAACGACCTTCGCCAGCATAACACTTTTGCCTTTAACATCGGAAAAGTAGGCAGTCAGACCAATTTCCAGCTGCAGCGTAACGACGGCTGGCAGAATACTGCAGAAGAATATGCCGAGGGAATGGTAATAACGGACAGCAAGAACAAAACGGTGAATATGTTCCGCAACTGGCAGTTGGCAGAACGACTGACCTATAAGCCTGTTCACAACCTCGAACTGTATGCCGAAGGCTCCTATTACAAGAAGAATATCTGTCGCCCTCAGGACGGAACACATCCCAGTTGCGATGTCTATACATACGACCTGCGATATAACAATGCGTCGGCTTCGGTAGGCGGCAAATTAGATGTCGGTCGAAAGAACTACTTGCAGTTGGACATAGACTGGAACAAGCACGCCTATTACTACGACTATACAGCCCGAACTTACGAGACAGTACATCTGGAAGGCGAGGAATACGGCCCGCTGGACGGAGAATGGTACCCTGTACTGATGAACCCCGGCCAAAGTAAGCTGCAAAGCGACCAGCAACGCGTCATGGCTCAGGCGAAGGGCGTTTTCTATCTGCCATACGAGAATACTCTGAATGCAGGCCTGGAGTATCGGTACGACTATCTGAATGCCCCTAACCGTACGGAAAACGGATCGGCAAGCGACTGGACGTCGGCTCTCTATGTGCAGGACGAGTTTGATCTGTTGAAGTGGTTCAATCTTACAGCAGGTCTGCGGTTAGTGGGTAACCAAAACTTTGGTGTACGGGTTACCCCCAAGGTCAGCGCTATGTTCTCAACCGGAGATTTCCGTTTCAGGGTGGGATGGAGTCAGGGCTTTAAGACACCTACAGTTAAGGAACTGCATTACCGTTACCTGCATGTGATGGGCAGCAGCACGTTCTTCAATATCGGAAATACAGACCTGAATCCTCAGACCAGTAATTATTATTCGGCTAACATCGAGTATCGTGGGCGCAAGTTCACAGTAGCCGTAACAGGATATCTGAATAAATTGGATAATATGATAGCCCTGGTGAATGTGCCTGTCGGGGAGATTCCCGCCGGCATAACCACAGCCTATCTGGGCGATGGCAGTACGAATGTTCAGGCCCGTATGTATAAGAATATGGACGACGCGAAAACCTATGGTGTGGATGTAAACCTTTCCTATCAGTTGCTAAAGGATCTGATGCTCACCTCGGCTTACAGTTGGCTTAATACCGAGGCCAACCTGTACGATGCGTCAAAGGATAGAATGAACAGTGTAACCATCGATGGGACCGCCCACCATAAATGGAGCGCATCGGCCATGTACAGCCATTCGTTCTGTAATTGGTACAAGTTGGGCGTGAATCTGTCAACCCGAGGCAGCAGTACACGGTTCTATCAGAACAACAGAAACGGAAAGCCTTTCCAGATATGGCGCATAAATACTACGCACGACTTCGGAAAACCCGGCAAGATGCTGGCGTATAGGGTAGAGCTGGGTGTTGACAATATCTTCAACTATGTGGACCGTACCATGCACCCTTATCACTTGGGTAACAATACATCCGGTACAACGGTCTATGGCACCTTCGGCATAAAATTCAACTACGGAAAGAGAGTTAAAAACAACATATTATCAACCAAACAAAAAACTAATAATGATGAAGAAGATTAAATTTATGCTTCTTGCTGCCATGGCAGTTTGCCTGACAGCTCCTGTGTTTACTTCATGTAGTAGTGACAACACAAACGATCCCGAAAATCTGATTTCGGAGTACAGTTACAACGACAATCTGGTTGCCGCACAGAAGGCCAAGTCCAAGAAAGACGTAGCCGTTCTGTTGGTTGCCTTCGGTTCTACATGGAACAATGCGTTCCTGGCTTTCGACAAGACAAAGACTGCTTACGAGAAGGCTTTCCCCGAGGCAGATGTTTATGTCAGCTTCTCCAGCGACATCTGCATCAACCGTGCAAGTGCCGGTGAGAATCCCGATGACAATGGTAACATCGTAAAGCGCGATTACTACGAGCCCCGTTATCTGTTGCATGCTATCGGTGCTGCCAAGTACAGCAAAATCTATGTTCAGTCTTTGCAGGTTATTCCTGGCGAGGAGTTCGCAGCTGTTGTAGCTTCTGTTAAGAAGTTCATGAACAACGGTTACATTGCCAAGGCTCATCTGGACGATGATTATCTGGCCAAGTTGCAGGACGATGAGGCTATCTTCCTGGGTATGCCTTTGCTGAACGACCCCGAAACGGATGTTCCTGAGGTTGCTAAGCAGTTGAATGCTCTTTACAATGCCGAGGCTCAGCAGGGTGTTGTTGCTTTCATGGGTCATGGTAACCCTGATACCTACGACACCTTCAAGGCTAACGTTCGTTACACCCAATTGGAAGATGCTTTGCAGGCCCTCAATTCCAATTACTTTGTAGGAACCGTTGATATGCCGGACAACTACAAGCAGGATGTGCTGGCCCGTATGCAGGAGCAGGGTAAGACCGGCGGTAAGATGTTTCTCCACGCTTTGATGTCAATTGCCGGTGACCATGCTCATAACGATATGGCCGGCGGTTTTGATGCAGAGAGCGAAGAAGATAAGGCTGAGTACTGGGATCCCGAGGATCCTGAGAGCGAGGACAATAGTTGGTTTATGTATTTTGGTAATAACGGCTTTACTCCTGTTGTTCCCGTTGTTGGCAATCACCCACAAGGTTTGCTCGAGCAGCCCGGAGTCCTGAATGTCTGGATTCAGCATACCAAGAATGCTGAGTTCTTGGAGGATGCTTATCACAGTATGTATCCTGAGCTATAAACTTAAGACTTTTTTACTCCCACGTGTTGAAAATATTTTCCTTCACGTGGGAGCTATTTTCCCACACGTAAGAGTAATTTATAAATATTCACTATCTTTGCGCCATGAAAAAGATAATTGTTGCAGGTATTGGTCCTGGTAGTGCCGAAGATATTACTCCCGCTGTTCTGGAGGCTGTGCGCCAAAGCGATGTGATAGTAGGGTATAAATACTATTTTAGGTTTATCGAGCCTTATCTCACACCTGGTACGGAGTGTATCGACAGCGGTATGCGTCAGGAACGCCAGCGTGCTGAGGAAGCCGTCGCCCTTGCTAAGGAAGGGAAGACGGTCTGCGTTATCAGTAGTGGCGATGCAGGTATCTACGGAATGGCGCCTCTTATTTTGGAGATGGATCCAACAATGGACGTACAAGTGCTTCCCGGTATCAGCGCTTTCCAAAAGGCAGCATCCTTGCTGGGTGCTCCCATAGGGCATGATATGTGCATCATTTCCCTCAGCGACCTTATGACTCCTTGGCAACTGATAGAGAAACGCATTCAGGCAGCGGCCCTTGGCGACTTTGTTACGGCAGTCTATAATCCTAAGAGTCATGGGCGGTATTGGCAGCTACATCGCCTAAAGGAACTTTTCCTGCAACAGCGGGCTGGCACAACTCCCATAGGTTATGTCCGTCAGGCTGGAAGGCCGGAACAAGAGGTGAAGTTGACCACATTAGGTGATTTTGACCCCGAAGATGTGGATATGTTCACGGTCATCCTCATTGGTAATTCGCAGTCGTACATAAAAGGTGGAAAATTTATCACACCACGCGGCTACTTCCGCGATTTTCCCCTCTTTTCTGAGGGGACTAAGGGAAGGCTCATTATGAACGAATCGTTCCACACCATTCTTTCCGAGATGACACATCCCAATGTGCCAACGTGGCGACTTTGGCCTTTGTTGCATGCCATTCATACCACGGTGGATTTTGGAATGGAGGAATGCCTGTGGATGGATGATTGCGCTACGGAAATCATATATAATAAGGTAAAGGATGGTGCATTGCGCCATATCGTAACCGATGTAACTATGGCTGCCAGCGGCATTCGTAAAGGGGCCTTGGAACGTTTGGGAGTAGAGGTGCATTGCTATATCAATGACCCTCGGACAAGGGAAATGGCTGAGGAGAAGGGAATTACCCGCAGTCAGGCCTGTATGCACCTGGCAGCAGAAGAATATCCCGATGCCCTCTATGTCGTGGGAAACGCACCTACAGCCCTCTTTGAAATATGCGATTTGACCCGTAAGGGTAAGATGCAGCCTGCTGGAATCATAGCCGCTCCTGTGGGTTTTGTCCATGTCTGTGAGAGCAAACATGCAGTCAAGACATTGAGGCAGATTCCTAAAATCATTGTCGAAGGAAGGAAGGGTGGTAGTAACCTTGCCGCAACACTTTGCAACGCTATCCTTACCTACGATGATGCAGAGCAACTAAAGCCAGGCAGAGACCTTTAGGGAATTGATAATTCAAAATTCAAAGTTCAAAATTCAAAGTTCAAAATTCAAAGTTCAAAATTCAAAGTTCAAAATTCAAAGTTCAAAATTGAAAATTTAGGGATGAGGAAATTCGTCGTTATAGGCATTACAGACAGTCACCAGCCTTTCTTTTCTCCAGAGGTGTTGGAGATAATCAAGAACGGAAAGGTTTTTTCGGGAGGCAAGCGCCACCACGAAATAGTGGTTCCTTTCTTGCCCAGGGATGCGCAATGGATTGATATCACAGCTCCCATCTCCACCGTTTTCGAACAATACAATGAATTGTCAAATACCAATTGTCAATTATCGATTATTGTGTTCGCCTCCGGTGATCCTCTGTTCTTTGGTTTCGCCAATACGTTGCAACGAGAATTCTCTGATGCTGAGTTGCAGGTATTCCCTATGTTTAATTCCTTGCAGATGTTGGCTCACAGAATGGTAATACCCTATCATGATATGCATGTAGTATCGCTGACAGGGCGACCTTGGGATAAGTTGGATGAAGCGCTCATCTGCGGTTATCCGCTCATAGGTTGTCTAACCGATAAGCATAAAAACCCTCACGCCATTCACGAGCGGATGATGGAGTATGGATATGACAACTATATGATGACCGTTGGCGAAAATCTGGGCAACAATACATTAGAACGTGTAAGTCAGTATGATGGCGGAATAGATTATGCCAACCCTAATTGCATTATCTTACAGCAAACAGAAAAGAGGATACGTCCTTTTGGCATTCCCGATGCGTTGTTTACCCTCCTTGAAGATCGCGAGAAGATGATAACAAAGATGCCCATACGCCTTTTGACACTTCAAGCGCTCGAGTTAAGAACTAAACATGTGCTGTGGGATATAGGCGCCTGCACAGGAAGTGTTTCTATAGAAGCCCGTCTGCAGTTTCCTCACCTGCAAATCGAAGCCTTCGAGATTCGGCCAGAGTGTGAAGCTATCATCCAAGAGAATGCCCGCAGGTTTGGAGCCCCAGGTATTAACGTACATATTGGCGACTTTCTCAATTCTCAATTCTTAACTCTCAATTCTCAATTGCCCCGTCCTGATGTTGTCTTCATAGGTGGACACGGTGGAAAACTAAAGCCAATTATGGAGAAGGTCTTGACGGTACTTGCAGATGATGGCTGTATCGTGATGAATAGTGTCAAGGCCCCTAAGGTATTTACCGACAGCCACCAACTATGGGACGAAGCCTGCCTAGAGCTTGGTCTCCGACAAGACCCACCCACCAAGATTATACTCAATGAAAACCATCCTATAGAGATACTCAAATGCAAAAGATAGCTGTCATACAAATTAGCGAGGCGGGTAAACATTTAGCCTATTTCTTACAACAAGAACTTGGTGCCCAACTCATTGAGCGTACTGCAGTAGGAGAACATTGGTACAACTACGATGCCTTTGTGTTTATAGGTGCAATGGGTATCTGCATACGAACCATCGCTCCTTATGTTGAAGATAAACATAAAGACCCCGCTGTGGTATGTGTAGATTCTTTTGGCAACCATGTCATTTCTGTTCTCTCCGGCCACATTGGAGGTGCTAACGACCTAACCAGGCAGATTGCCAGCGCATTGGGCGTTGAGCCTGTCATCACTACCCAAAGCGACAATGCCGGTCTATGGGCAATAGACACTATATATGAAAACTACGATTGGCACATGAGTCATGTGGGAAACCTCAATACTGCCATAGGAAAGTTTGTGAACAGAGAGAAAGTGGCTCTCCTATTTGATATTCGTGATGAGGGCACGGAATATCTTGAACGGATTTGCCCCAAACATGTCACTATCGTTAATTCTATCGACGAGATAAAGGAGGGAAACTACGCTTTGGCAATTATTGTATCTCCTTTCATCTATAGTAATTTGCCGTCTGATTTATTAGTTGTCTATTATACCCCACAGGTATTGGATTTAGGTATCGGACTGGCTCATCAGGCACCTGTGGAGACTTACGATGATATTCAACAGTTGCTTAGCGAACACAATATCTGTCTATGGTCAGAATGCATACGCAGTATTTGTACGATTGACATCAAAGCCGAAGAACCGGTTATCCAGAAGTTCCAAGACGAACAATACGGACTTGAACTGAAACTTTATTCTGCCGAAGAACTGGCTAAGGTAGATGTACCCACCCCAAGCCAAACGGTGGCCAATCATGTGGGAACACCAAGTGTGTGTGAGGCTGCCGCCCTGTTGGCTTCCAATCACGGAAAACTGCTACTGCCAAAAATCAAAGGAAAGAACTACACTCTTGCCGTAGCCATTGACCGTAAGTATTTGCGCGAAGGCCATATCGAGATTGTTGGCGCTGGTCCTGGCGACCCTGATTTGATAAGTGTTCGTGGTCGGAGGATGCTGGAAAAGGCCGACCTCATACTCTATGCCGGTTCGCTTGTTCCCAAAGCCTTGACCGAATGTCACAAGCCCGGTGCTGTGGTTCGGTCGTCTGCCGATATGAACCTGGAAGAACAATGTGCTTTGATGAAGGAGCATTACGACAAGGGCCATTTCATTGTCCGTCTGCATACGGGCGACCCTTGCATCTTTGGTGCTATTCAAGAGCAGATGGCCTTCTTTGACCAGAATCATATGTCGTATCACATCACACCCGGCATCAGCAGTTTCCTTGCTGCTGCTGCCGAATTGCGCAGTCAGTTTACCATTCCAGAGCAAACCCAGACCATTATCCTGACGCGTGGCGAAGGTCGCACGCCAATGCCGGAGAAAGAACAGTTGCATCTGTTGGCTCGTAGTCAGAGTACAATGTGCATTTTCCTCTCTGCAGCCATTGTGGATGATGTTCAACGGGAACTCTTGCAGGAATACCCCGAGGATACTCCCGTGGCTGCCTGCTATCATTTGACTTGGCCTGACCAGAAGATCTATCGCGGTACGTTGAAAGACCTTGCCAAGTTGGTTCATGAAAATAAACTCACTCTTACCACAATGCTTGTTGTGGGTGAAGCTATCGACAATCGTCAGGGGCTTAGCAGGCTTTATGCTGATGAGTTCAAACATTTGTTCAGAGCATGATAGAGAAAGAGAATCTCCGTACCGGACTGTCAACAGGCTCTTGTGCCACAGCAGCCAGCGTAGCAGCGTTGTGGGCTCTGTTGGGCCATGATTTGCCTGAACAGGTTAGCTTTGAACTGCCACGCGACGGATATCGCCAAATGCCTGTAGAGCTGGTGGAGGTGGGTAAAGGCTATGCTATTGCTTCTGTAGTTAAGGATGGCGGAGACGACCCTGATGCTACTAACGGCTGTACCATTCAGGCTATGGTACGTTTCAACGAATCGCATAGGGATGTTCGCTTCTTTGGCGGAGAGGGCGTAGGGCGAGTTACCTTACCTGGGTTAGGATTGGAATTAGGTGAGCCTGCCATCAATCCTGTTCCCCGGCAGATGATGTGCGAGAACTTGCGTAAATACTATCAGGGAGGCTTGGATGTTACCATCATTGTTCCTGGTGGAGAGAAGATTGCCCGCAGAACGTTTAATGCTAAGGTTGGTGTGATGGGGGGCATTAGTATATTAGGTACTACGGGTATTGTACATCCTTTCAGCCACGAGGCTTATGTGGATGCCATGGAACGCGAAATGCAGGTAGCATTGGCTATGGGAGTTGAACGTATTGTCTTGAATAGTGGAAAGCGCAGCGAGTTGGCCATTCATGAGCATTACCCGCAGTTGCCCCCGCAGTCGTTCGTCCACTATGGCAACTTTATCGGTGATGCCTTACGTATAGCCCAACGGTTAGGCGTGAAACAAGTTACCCTGGGCGTTATGATTGGCAAAGCTGTGAAACTGGCTGCAGGCTTTGATAACACCCATAGCTATCAGGTGACTATGGACCGCGACTTTGTAGCAGAACTTGCCCGGCAGGTCGGTTGCTCACAACAAACGCTGGACATCATTCAGGAAATTAATATGGCGCGTCAGTTGATTACCGATTTGCCTCGTGTTGACTACGAATTGTTAAAACCTATGATAGTAGATAAATGTTTACAAACATGCAAAAGAATATATACCGGACGGTTGGAGTTTATCTTGTTGGATTCCTTGCTTTGATATCCTGCACCCAGCCTAAGACGGATACTTCAGAGAGAAGTGATGGTGGTTTTCAGCCCATACAAGTGAAGTATGCCCGCAACTTTATTGTTGAGGACAGCATCCGCGGTCTACGCCTGCTTACCATCTGCAATGCCGAGGGAAAACATGCCACAACCTATCGGTATGCGTTGGTGAACGGGGATGAAAACGGAGTGAAGGTGCCCAATGGCTATGAGGTAATTAAGGTGCCAGTGAACAGGTTTATTTGTATGACATCCTTGCAGCTAAGCAACTTTATCGCGTTGAATATTACCGATAAAGTCGTGGGTATAACTAGCACGCGACACCTTTTTAACGAAGCCCTGAACCAACAGATTGATGATGGTCGGACGGTGAAGATAGGTATTGAGGGCGAGTTTGACAATGAGTTGGTCCTGTTGGCCAATCCTGAGCTTATTATGGTTTCGCCCAGCAAACGTGGCGGGTTCGATGTGCTCAAGGAGAACGGAATGCCCATTATGCCCCACATGGGCTATCAGGAGCCCGATCCACTAGGTCAGGCCGAATGGGTGAAGGTGATAGGCATCCTAACGGGGCACGAACGGGAGGCAACAGCCTATTTCGATAAGGTAGAGGCACGCTACAACGAGCTGAAGGAAAAAGTTCAGCGTTCAACACCGAATGATCAACGTCCATCCATTTTTAGCGGCGATATGAAAGGCGGGGCTTGGTATGCCACAGGTGGAAGGAGTTTTCTGGCAGCCATCTTCCGTGATGCAGGAGCCCGTTATGTCTTGGAGAATAATCAGGATGCAGGTGGTGTGAACATGGACTTCGAAGCCATCTATGCTCAGGCTGCCGATGTGGATTACTGGCGTATTAGCAACAGTTTTAACGGAACCTTCACCTACGATGTGCTGGCCGAGCAGGACAGTAGGTTTTGCGATTTCAAGGCTTACCGTCTGCACCACGTCATCTACAGCAACATGTCGCAAACGCCTTTCTATGAGTCGTTCCCCGTCCATCCCGACTTAGTCCTTTCCGACTTCGTGAAAATCTTCTATCCCCAGCTTTTGCCGGATTATACACCCACATATTATAAATTATTGGAATGAAGCGTGGCGTATTGTTCTTGTCCGTCTGTGTGCTTATTATCCTGCTGGTGATAGCCAATGTCCTGCTGGGTTCTGTCTCGTTGCCTGTAAGCGATGTTGTTGACACCCTCTTGGGCGGTACAGCCGCTCCCGTTACTACCCAGAATATCATCCTTAAGAGCCGTTTGCCTCAGACGCTGGTGGCTGCTTTGGCAGGTGCATCCTTGGCTGTTAGCGGCTTGGAGATGCAGACCGTCTTCCGCAATCCCCTGGCAGGTCCCACGGTGTTGGGTATCAGTAACGGAGCCTCCTTGGGTGTAGCCCTTGTCCTGCTTTTAGGAGGTAATATCGCGGGTGTAGCACTCAGTAAGATGGGGCTTGTGGGTGAGGTGGCCCTCACCTTTGCTGCCATTGTGGGAGCCATGCTAGTCATGTTGCTCATAATCAGCGTAAGCAGGTATGTTAGCAGTAGCGTAACCTTACTGATTATAGGCGTGATGATAGGCTATGTGGCCAATGCCCTGATAGGTGTGCTCAAGTTCTTCAGCGTAGAGGAGGACATCCGTTCTTACGTGGTATGGGGGATGGGCAGTTTCCAGCGTGTCAGTCCTGAACGTTTTATGCCCTTTGCCGTTAGTACAGGTATTTTGTTGGTGCTCTCACTGCCCTTGTTCAAGAGTCTCAATCTTATGCTGTTGGGCGATGGCTATGCCCGCAATTTAGGTCTGAACCTCAGTCGGGCTCGCCTGTTGGTTATTGCCAGTTCGGGGATGCTCTGTGCCGTTACCACAGCCTATTGCGGTCCTATTGCTTTTTTGGGATTAGCTGTTCCGCATCTTTGCAGGGGAATTATTGGCACCAGCGACCATCGTATTCTTCTTCCCTTCTCGCTACTTTCAGGTGCTGCTCTGGCTCTTTTGTGTCATCTTATCGCCCGGCTTCCGGGTTTTGAGGGAGCCCTGCCCGTCAACAGTGTTACAGCCCTTATCGGTGCCCCCGTTGTCTGCTGGGTACTGTTCAGGAGGAAGTGAAAGGTTATAGTTTACTGTTTACCGTTTAAACGGTTTTGTTTTCGTTGACGTTATCGTTGACGTTTTCGTTATCGTTGACGTTATTACCGGCTTAATCCCCTTGTGGGTGGGTTGCACCTGAATGATGGTGCCGTCCTTGGCAAAGGTCAGACGGTCTATGCATACTTCGCGGTGGAAGCCGGGGCCGTTATTCAGGTAGTTCTTGTTTATGCGGTGATAGACAATATACCATTCGTCGGTTCCGGGAATATTGACAATCGAGTTATGACCTGTGCCGTAAATCTCTTCCTCTGGGTTCTGAATAATAACAATAGGCTTTTCTGCTACCTTGATGGGGCCTTTGGGTGATTTACTTGTACCATAGGCAACGTGGTAGTTCTTGGCTCCTGTATCGTCAACACTCCACAGGAAGTAATACAGCCCCTTCCTGTAGAATACATAGACACCTTCGCGGAAGGCGTAGTCAGCCAACGAGCCTCCCTTAGGTGTGATGGTGAATTCCTCTTCTCCTATACTCATCATATCATTCGAGAGCAGGCGGTAGTGCAGATGACCGTTGCCGTAATAGAGGTAAGTCTTTCCGCTTTTGGGATCCGTGAATACATCCGAGTCTATCATCTGACCGCCAGAGGTTGTGGTGAACAGCGGTTTTTCCGAGGCTTTGAACGGACCCGTCGGAGAATCGGCTACGGCAACGCCCAGAGTCTTTTTGTTCAGTTCCGGGTTGTGGGCACTGAAGAAGAAGAAATACTTCCACTTACCGTTTATCTGTTTCTCCTCTATACAGGGAGCCCAGGCATTACCTGCGGCCCAAGGAGTGTCTCCGCCAGCTGCCAAGTTAAGAATCGTTCCTTCGTTCCGGAAGTTTACAAGGTCGTCCGATGAGAAAACATCAAAGCTATATCCGCCCCAACCCGGATAGCCGTCGGTAGTGGGGTAGATGTAGAAACGTCCCGTATTCTTGGAGTACAATACCTCCGGGTCGGCATGGAAATCGGGAAGGACAGGATTGCTGTATACAGATACGTCCACAGGTTGCTGACAGGCCTGCATGAAACCGGTTATGCGTTGCTGCCATTCTGCCTGGCTGTGCACATCGTATTGGCTCCACGCAGATCCAAAGTAATAGGTAAAAGGCTCGTTGTCGCGCAGGTTCTGATGAATGCCAACAGCATGACCGGCATTTCCGTTAGAGGGATGTCGGAACATCATCTTTTTCGTTGTGTCGATGCCATTAGGATAAAGTGTGGCAACGTATAATTGGCAGTTGTATTTATCGGGGTCGCTTGTTGGGTCGGCATAGTGTAGGTAATCGCGTCCCACTACCACACTGGCGGTGTCTGCAGCATGTATCACAAAGCCGGAAGCAACATCGGTCGCTTTTTTAAGTCCTGTGTACCAAACCTTCATCTGGCAGAAGTTGGAACCGCGGTCCAGTGTCACGATACGGTGCTCTGTAACCGTTCCAAGGGAGCCACGATCCGTTGGGGCAAAGTCCATCTGTACCGATACACGCAGGGGACCGCGGTCAAGCACTTTGTATGTGTCGTAGCACCAGGGGAAAAGGAGTGAGTCACCCATGATGATAGACGGTGTTCCGCAACCCAGTGTAGGACCAACGTTGTAACAGTCCATACCCATTCCGTGATTCAGGTGGTAGCTTGTCAATGTGGTTATCAGTTCGGCTTCTCGTTGTTTACCTTGCCTCTTCAGCGCAGAAATCTCGGGATGGCGCGAATACTCCAATTTGTATATGCTGTCAATAACCATGTCGGGAGAGCTCTTCAGCCACACATCAATGCCATATCCCTGCTGTCCCATACGCTGGAGTGCGGGCCCATAGAAACGGTAGGCCGTGCGGTCGTTCTCGATCATAATGTCATCCAGTCGCTCTGGGTAGTGTTTGGCAAACACGAAAGGCTTCATTGCTGATGGCTTACCTGGCTTCAGGGTATAAGTGGCTGTTCCGTGAGGCCGTATGCTGGCAAAGAGCAAAAGTTTGCCGTCGTGAGTCCATTGGTACGGTTGTTCCACACCGAAAGCATCAAAAAGGACCATTTGGGAATCCGCCTCAAGATTCTCCACCTCTACCACTTCATGGCGTTGCAATGCCGTGTTGTTCTTTATTACAATGGTTTTGCCAGTGGTCTTAAGACCCAGTAAAAGACACAGAAATGTCAGAAATACCGTTTTATGTTTCATCGTGTAGTCAGTTTTTGTTTTTATAATGTGTAACTGCTTTGTGCTCTTTTGTTTGCAAAGATACTCATTTTTTTTGTATTATGCATCTTAACTCCTCGAATTCAATCCTGCTTTTGTCAAGTTTCTTGCCGAGATTACCAACTTTGCGTAGTAAGTGCCGATATTGCTATTATTTGTTCTTCGTCAATTTAGTTGAAATGAGGAAAATTAACAAAAACTGGAAAAACTGTACTACCCTGGCAAAAGTTGAATGATTTTTACCGATTCCATCGATGATATTTCAAGGAATTTTTGATTTTCCAATGGGGGAGATGAGTCATTTGCCTGTTTCAAAATCTGCAAATTTTGTTACAGAATCTGCAAAATTTTACGTTGACACTTGTTTTTATCTTAGTATTTGGAGATTATTTATTATCTTTGCATCACCATGGACTGACTTTTATTACGATTTTTAATCAAAACCAAAAATTATAGTTAAAATGAAACAAGAATCTAACATTTTGCGAGGGCGAATGTGGCTTATGCTGCTTGTGCTCCTTGCTTGGCTGGTGCCGCAACAGGTGTCAGCCGATGATGGCTACGAGACGTTTGTTGACCAGTCGATTCTCTACAACGTCTTCGTCAGCGGTTCCAACACCGTCACCATCACCGTGCCGTGCTACGACATGGAGGGTGCCGATGCCTGGATTATGGACGGTAAGCTTTATGCCTCCTGGGAGGGTCAGTCAGAGCTGATTCTCTTCCACTGGGCCGCTGATGCTGACATTGACAACGCCAGGAGCACCTGTCCTGTCATGTTCTACACTCAGGCTCCCGGCTACATGAACCTGACATTAGGCAACACCAAGAATGTGACACGGTTGAACCCTCACCTCTGGACCAAGCTAAACGTCGTCCGCAACGACGACAAGTGCACGTTCGGCGCAACTGCCGTCTGGGTGGTGCCCAAGGAGATGCGGGGCAAGAAGATAACGCTCCGCTGGCATGTGCAGCGCAACGGCAACAGCCGTGATAAGGTCTATCTCGACGAGAAGGGCGGCCTCAAGGGACCCGACCCCATCACGATAGCCGAAGCCAGCCCCGTGGCGCCGCCTTTTGTCACCGCGGCCAACATCAGCAATGACAGCGTGGGCAAGATTCTGGTGCCTTGGACTATGGTGCCTGAGAAGATTAACAAACTGCGCTACGAGTATCTTGACGGCAACAACCGCACCGTCAGCAAGGAGGTGAAGACCAAGACAAACAGCGGCATCATCACGCTCAACGCCACCGAGCCTCACCGCAAGTTCCGCCTCATAGCCGACTACTATGAGCCGCAGACCGTAGGCGAGTATCTCATCACGAATGCAGCTTCTGAAGCGATAGACTTGAAAATGTTACATGGACCAAATGGCTTGACTGTACGCCCATTAGGCGGCGCCAATTCAAAGGTCGAGGTGAAGTGGAACATCGGCAACATCAAAAATGCCGACCTTGCCGAGATAGACTTCTTTGAGATTGAGCGCTCGCTGACCGGCCGCGAGGAGGACTTCGTCGCCATCGGCCAGGTGCCCTTCGCCCGTATCGGCAGTGCGGCCCAGAGCATCTATACCTTTGTCGACAGCACCTATGTCAACGACCTCGATGCGTCGATGCTTACTGACGGCTACTCGCTCGAAAACCTGACCTATCGTGTGCGCCGCACCATGACGCAGGCTTGGGGCTGGATCGCCAATAACCCCTGCGCCAACTCGGCCCGCTGCGTGGTCGACAACCTCCATCTGCTGCGCATAGCCAACTACACGGCCACGCAGCTTGACGACCAGTACAACGTCCGCGTGGCCTGGCAGTATGCCGACGAGCACAACGGCGTGTGGGACGACCGCGCCAAGATGATGCTGCGCGTCACCCTGAAGAACGCCGCCGGCGACACCATAGATGTGAAGGAGTACGAGCTGAACAAGGCGGAGCGCGAGCAGTGCCACAAGGTGTTAGACCTCTCGCGCACCTGTGTCAAGTACGATATAGAAATGTATGTCGACCGCGGCACGTCGCCCCTCAACCTCTACGATGCCGAGAAGATGAAGGACTACTACTTCCCCATCCGCAATGCCCAGGACTGGACGACCTTCCGCGACATGGTAGATGCGGCTGCGGGCAAGCGCGCGGTGAACGCCCGCCTCTATACCGACATCGCAGAGACCAATGTGTACATAGCTTGGGGAACAAGTGTCGCCTACAATGGCGTCTTCGACGGCAACGGTCACACGCTGACCGTCAGGACAGCCGCTAACGAGCGTGTCATGGCTCCCTTCCGCTATGTGGGCAATGCTACTATCAAAAATCTGCACGTCGCAGGTTCCATTAAGACCAGCGAGCGGAACATATCCAGTCTCATCGGTTCTGTCTTGGCTGGTTCTACGGTTACCGTGGAGAACTGCCACTCGACGGTGACCATCAACAGCACCTATAATGGCGAAACCGAAAACGGCGGCTTCATTTCCACCATTGGCGAAAACGTCAAGGCCGTGCTGCGCAACTGTAAGTTCGACGGCAACTTCGAGGGCGGCAACAGCCACCACAATGGCGGCTTCATCGGCTATTGCCAGCCGAAGAGCTCGGCCGTCATCGACAACTGTCTCTTTGCCCCCGACCATATCAACACCGGTGCCGAGAGCTGCGAGACGTGGGCACGCACCGCATCCGATGCCACCGTGTCCGTTCGCAACAGCTTCGCCACGATGGAGTATTCGTCGATGCTCAACATCCGTAGTGCAAGTGACTGGAATAAGTTCATCCAGATGGTGAAAGATGCCAAGAACCAGTACGACGTGAACGCTATCCTTGCTGCCGACATCACCGTCAGCGACTATGTGGGAGACGCCGAGACAGCTTACTATCGCGGCACCTTCGACGGCAACGGACATACCATCACCTTCAACAAGTCGGGCGTCACAGAGAATTACATTGGTCTCTTCCGCCATGCAGGCAATGCCAACATTAAGAATCTGCATGTGAGAGGAACTATCCAAACCACAGGCCAATATGCAGGTGGTCTGATAGGCAATGTCGTCAACGGCAATAATGTCAGTATAGAGACCTGCCGCTCGTCGATGACCATCAACAGCACAAAATTCACCAATGGCGGCTTCATTGCCCGTTTGGGCGACAACTCAACCGCCACTATACGTAACTGTAAGTTCGACGGCGGTTTTGAAGGTTCAGAGAGCCATCACAATGGCGGCTTCATCGGCTATTGCCAAGATAATAGCACGGCCACCCTCGAGAACTGTCTCTTCGCCCCTGACCACCTTGATACCAAGCGAGATTATTGCGAAACCTGGGCCCGTAAATCAGACTCGGCTACGGTCACCATTACCAACTGCCACGAAACCCAACAGTATCGTCCATGTGACATTATGGAAATCGACGGCAAGACTTTCATGGTATTGAGAAACAACAATGACTGGAACCAATTCAAGGCTCAGGTGGAGAGCGACCACAACACGAACGCCATCATGGGTGCAGACTTCGATATTGTCAGCTCTGCCGAAAACCTCTATGGTATCTTCGATGGTAACGGCCATACGCTCACAGTCAATATCGATGGTGGTAGCACAGAAACTATTGCGCTGTTCAAGTATGGCAAAGACTTCATCATCAAGAACCTGCACCTTGCCGGTAAAGTCAGAGGAGCTAACCACGTGGCAGGTCTCGTGGGCCGTTCTGACGGCTGGAACGGAAGCTGTAAAATAAATAATTGCCGTGTATCGGCAACCATCGAATGTACCAACTATATTTTTGGCGGCTTCGTTGGTCGCGGCAATGGTGTTGACATTGTGAACTGCCTGTTCGATGGCAAATTAACCTGTAATTCAGGTGACCCATGGGCAGGTGTGTTCATGGGCTTCGTTGACGGCGAAGTAGCCATGTCAGTACAGAAATGCCTGTCAAATGCAACATTCAACAACATAAATCACAAGGGGCTGAATATCCGGGGCGACGGTCTATTACTCTGGGGTAATGGCATTAACCAGTGGTCCTTCGGCAACTGGAGCTATGAAGAATTGACGGGAGCAAGCACTGTTGGTTCCAAGTCGGTAAGCGAACTCATTAACGAACTGGGTAGCAATTGGGAGGAAGTTGGTGGTAAAGCCGTTCCCAAGATGACTCCCATATCGACTGCAAATCCTTGGCTGTCGATGCCCGCAGAGCAGCAGGTCGAGGCCCTTGGCAAGGACTACTGGGAGGTTGTCGACGGCAAGGCAGTGCCTAAGTCGAAGACGCTGACCGAGACGACCGATGGCGAGGGCGATGCCGCACTGGATAACCTTGCCACCTGGACGAAGGTTGGCGACACCATGGTGCCCCCGATGACGACAACTGCCGACGTGAGCTACAGCACTATCAACGACCCGAACCTGAAAGACCTGTTCTATCACTCTGGCACTGGCAAGATTGATAAGGAGCTGTTAGCAGAGACACGCCAGAGCAGCGTGGTGCTGACGTGGAACACCGACGGCAACCCCGTCGACTACTTCATCGTGTACCGCCGCGAGGCCGGCCAGGGCGACAACGACTGGGTGGAGATAGCCACCAACCTGGACCAGATGACCTACGAGGACAAGACCGTCTCGCCGCTGAAGAACTATCAATATAAGGTACGCGCGATGACCGACTGCGAGGGTAATCACCACAGCGAGACCCTGCCTGCGGACGGCGTTTGCAAGCACACCGGCCGACTGGAGGGCTATGTGCGCTTCAACGACGGCACCGGCATTGCCGACGTGGAACTGACCATCTCGAGCGGCAGCGTGAACGTCAGCGTCCACACCGACGAGAGCGGACACTACGTGGCCGACGAACTGCCCTACCAGGGCCAGCCGAGCATCACCTACGATGTGTACGTCGGCAGCATGGTGGAGGCCGACGTGCAGTCGTATTCCGTGACGTTCAACGGCGAGACCAACGACGTCATGGTGAGCGAGTTCACGGCCGTCAACGGCCGCCGCTTCTCGGGCTACGTGTACTACGAGGGCACGAACATCCCCGTGAAGGGTGTCAACTTCCTCGTCAACGGCTACAAGCTGTACAACGCCTCGGGCAAACTCGTGGAGACCGACGAGGAGGGTAACTTCTCGTTCCGCGTGAAGAACAGCCGCAACACCATCCAGGTGGTGAAGAACGGCCACACGTTCCTGAACGACGGACAGTACACTAACAACTTCACCACCGACGTGGCCAACATCCGTTTCCACGACGCCACGAAGGTGAAGCTCGTGGGCCGCGTGGTGGGCGGCAACGACCAGGGCCTGCTGCCGCTGGGCAACAACCTGTCGAAGAATAACCTGGGCGACAACCTGCAGATGGTGCTGGCCCTGGAGGGCGACACCAAGTCGTGGCTCGTACAGGACGTGCAGCACCCGGAGCGCACCCAGCGCGACACCGTCTACCAGCACGCAGGCGGAGGTAACCACCAGACCAAGGTGAAGACCCTGCGCAAGCGCATCGAGGTGACGCCCGACCCGGCTACCGGCGAGTACATGCTCATGCTGCCGCCAGTGCGCTGGAAGGTGCAGCAGGTGTATTGCACCGGCTATCCCACCCTCTACCAGAACGGACAGGCCAACGAGGTCATCGACCTGACCGACTGCCTGACGGTGAAGGATACCACCTACGTGGGCAGCTACAGGGATGTGGACAACAGAACCATACATGAGCCAAAGGCATCATATAACGCCATATATAACAGAATATATCGCAGCCCTGTGGAACTGACCTACAAGCAGCTGAGCTACGACACCTTCAACTACTTCGGCGACAAGTTCTACAACGCCACCAACCTGAAGGGCGACCGCGTGCAGGTGCCGCTGGCCTACAAGAACCCTGAGGACACGACGACGGCCAAGTACACCTTCGGCCACCCCGTGTTCAGCCTGGAGCGCAAATACTACATCCAGGTGCAGGTGGCCGAGCGCTATCCGTACAACAACGACCTGACGACCGAGAGGATTGACTTCGTGCCCGTTGGCGGCGGCAAGGCCACCATGCACAACGGCTTGAAGAACGGCGTGGCCGTTGACACGCTGAGCCTGGACAGCCTCGGACAGGGCACCTTCGCACTGCAGGCCGACCGCGTGGCACAGCCCATAGGCGCGGAGAATGCCCTGCGGACGGTGACCTTTAGCGCCATGCAGGACAATGTCCACTTCGAGGCCGAGCCGCTGCACGCCTACGTGCTCAACCTCTTCCCCCTGAGCGGCGGCAAGGAGCTGATGACCGACGGCCAGCCCGTGCTGTTCGACATCCTGCGCGACCCGCCGGGTGCCTACAGCTCGTCGACACTGGCCAAGGGTGCTACGCTCAACAACAGCTACTCCATGAACCTGACGATGGCCGGCGGCTTGAATTTCAGCTTCTCGGTGGCCGACAAGATGGACTGGATGGAAGGCGACTTTGATGGTATATATAGTGATATCCTTTATGAATATGCCGGTTCCTTTGACGGTGTCGAGCATGGCTCGGAGAAGGTAGACGTGGACTACTCAGAACTGGTGTTCAACTATAACGGCAGCAAGGCCTGGTCGCACACGATGGTGCTTTCCGACGCTGTCAGCACCAGCGGCGACCCCAGCATGGTGGGTGCCGACGCCGACCTCTACATCGGACAGGTGCAGAACGTGCAGGTGACACCGCTGTCGAGCATCAGTGTCATCACCGACTCGGTGTATCAGTCACGGCTGGCCCAGGCGGGCATCGGCCAGGCGAATACGAAGGGCGACGTGGCGCAGTATGCCAAGTACGGCACGCTGGTCCACATTGCCGACGGTGTGGATGCCGACGGCAAGAAGTTCCACCTGGTGCGCGACGTGTCGCTCGGCTACGGCCCGAAGCTGAAGTCGAACTTCATCTATTCGCAGAAGCAGATTCTGGAGCAGATCATCCCGAACCTGGCTGGCGAAATCATGAACCATATGTTCATCGGCAGCAAGACCGATGCACAGATACTGGCCAACTCGACGCACAAGCCGGTCTACCGCTCGCTGCGCGAGCCTACCGACCCGAAGTTCGCGCTGCCCAACAAGAAGTACAACACGACCGTTGAGACGCCCAACGACTCTACGCACTACATCATCGTGCTGCCCACGGGCAAGAAGGTGGGCGACTTCAACGACGAGGTGGCGGACAAGGGCGAAATCATCTACGCCTGGTCGAAGATGATTACGCAGAACGAGCGCGAGAAGCTGAATGCCTCCGAGCTGGTGAACAGCTACGACATTGCCGGTGCGCAGGGTGTGAACTACAGCGAGACGTTCAGCAGCAGCTACTCGAACGCCACGGCGATGTACTTCCCCTACGGTGTGCAGCCCGACTACTTCGGCGGCAAGGGCACCGGCACCATCTCGTCGATAGCCTCGACCATTACCAACTATATCGGCGGTGCAATCTTCGGCTATATCGAGTCGTTTAAGAAACTCGACCCGACGGCTTCTGAAGGTAAGGGAAGCAAAGGCAAGGAATCAGAAACGTCCATCAAGTTTGACGGCAAGTACTTCCGCTGGTCGCTGACGCCCGTGCTGACGTCGCAGACCATCGGTACCAGCAGCCTGTCGAACGAGTACAACCGTACGGCCTCGTTCACCATCGCCGCTGCGCCGACGAGCCGTCTGAGCGTGGACGTCTACCGCGTGCCGATGGCCGACATCACTACCGAGGGCGGCAAGTGGCTGCCGGAGGATGTGTATAGCAACTACAACTTCCAGAACGTCACCAAGGAGACCTTGGACTATCTGAGGCGTGAGGGCAACGTGCCGCAGCACAGTGACCCGTCGAGCTTCGTGTTCCGCACGCGCGGCGGTGTCACCTCTAACCCGTGGGAGGACGAGCGCAAGACGCGCTTCTACCAGGCCGGCTCCATCCTCGACGAGCGCACGCTGAAGGTGGACAACCCGACCATCAGTCTCGACAAGCAGAGCGTGAGCGGTGTGTCGGTGAACGACCCGGCGCGCTTTACCATCTTTATAGCCAACGAGAGCGAGAAGCCCGAGGCCACCGGCGGACTGAGCGTCTTCACGCTGTTCTCCGTGGATCAGGCTAACCCCAACGGTGCCAAGCTGAGCGTGAACGGACAGACGCTGACCAGCGGCGGCATGAGCGTGACGCTCGTGCCGGGCGTGACCACCCAGCTGGAGCTGGAGGTGCGCGCCGGACAGGGCTTCGACTACGAGGGGCTGACCATCGGCCTGATGTCGCCCACCGACCCCGAACACGCCAAGGCTACGGCCAAGTTCGACGTGCACTTCCTGCGCGAGGCCGGAGCGGTGACCATCTCGGCACCGGTCGACAAGTGGGTGCTGAACACCAACGCCCAGAAGGACGATGAGCGCGGCTGGTACATACCGGTCACCATCGGAGGCTTCGACCGCCACCAGCTGAACTTCGACCACATCGAGTTCCAGTATAAGGAGTCGCAGCGCGGCGACGACACCTGGACCAACATCTGCTCGTACTATGCCGACTCAACACTGATGGCCAAGGCCAACGGTGTGTGCGAGCTGATGAAGCCCAACGCCAACATCGTCACCGAGTTCTACGGCGACGGCTGGGAGATGGAGCGCAGCTACGACCTGCGGGCCGTGCTCTTCTGCCGCAACGGCGGAACATTCCTCACCACGCCGTCGAAGGTCGTCAGCGGTATCAAGGACACGCGTCGCCCGCAGCTGTTCGGCACACCCGAACCGAAGAGCGGACTGCTGAACCTGAACGACGACATCGTGTTCAACTTCTCTGAGGACATCGACTACAACAACCTGAACGCCTCCGCCCACTTCGAGGTGAAGGGCGAGGTGAACAACAACGACCTCGCGGAGACGGTGAGCCTACAGTTCACCGGACAGGCCAGCGTGGAGACGGAGGCCAAGCGCAACTTCACCGGCAAGGACCTGACCATCGAAATGAGGGTGAACCCCGCCGCTACGGACCGCGACATGCCGCTCTTCTCGCACGGCACCAACGGCCAGAAGCTGCAACTCTGGCTGACCAAGGACCAGAAGCTGAGAGCCGTGGTCAACGAGGAGACCTTCGAGTCGCAGTCGCCCATCCAGGAGGGCAGCTTCCGCCAGGTGGCTGTCAGCATCAGCCAGAAGGACAGCACGCTGTGGCTCTACAGCAACGGTGAGACCATCGGCAAGGGCTACAAGCTAAATACCCTGTACAACGGTACCGGCCCGCTCATCTTCGGCCGCACCAACGAGCTCGAACGCTCAACAAGCCAGTACTACGAGGGCCGCATGATGGAGGCTCGCCTGTGGTATCGCACCATGAACGCTGGACTCGTGGGCTCCTACGGCCTGCATCGCCTGACGGGCTACGAGAAGGACTTGGTGGACTACTACCCGATGAATGAAGGCTCTGGCGACTATGCCGTTGACCACACTCAGGGTGCCAATGCCAAGTTGATAGGCACCAGCTGGGCAATACCGCGTGGAATGTCGCTGCACCTGGACAAGAAGGACAACGGCCTGCAGCTGACGGACAATGCCATCAACCGCTCGGCCGAGCAGGACTACACGCTGATGTTCTGGTTCAAGACCGACGCCGAGGGCCGCGGTACGCTGCTGAGCAACGGCAAGGGCCTGAAGGAAATCAGCGACGACCGCAACCGCTTTAACATCGGATTCGAAGCCGACTCGCTGACGTTCCGCTCGAACGGCTTTGCCACTAAGCTGGCTGGCAACTGGAGCGACAACCAGTGGCACCACTATGCCATGACGGTGAACCGCGCCCACAACGTGGCCAACATCTACATGGACACGGAGCTGAGCACGACCTTCGCTGCCGACAGCCTGGGCGGCATCAGCGGCGGAAAGCCCTGCATCGGCGCTACCGTCGACGGCAACACGCCGCTGAAGGGTAATGTGGACGAGCTGATTGTCTTCGGACAGGCTCTGCCGCAGACGCTCATCAAGACCTACTCGACGAAGGGTCCGAACGGCGACGAGGCCGGTCTGCTGACCTATCTGAGCTTCGACCACCAGGAGCGCAATGCGAATAACGAAATCGTCATGACGCCCTATGTCTACAGCAAGAAGCTGCATCTGGACGACAAAGGCCAGGTGAGATACCAGCAAGACCCCGTGACGGGCAAGCCTACAGGCACACCGGTCCGCGACTACCTGTTCAAGGATAGCCCGGAGAAGGTCATGACCCGCATCGACGCCGAAGTGGCTGCTCCCGTGGTGCCTAACGAGAACGTGACGAACCTGAACTTCAGCTTCATCGGCAAGGGCAACCAGATCATGGTTGAACTCGACGAGCCGGCTGCCAAACTGAACCACTGCAACATATATGTGACGGTGCGCGACGTAGAGGACAGGAACGGCAACATGATGGCTTCGCCGAAGACGGCAAGTTATCTTGTTACCAACAGCAGTCTGGAGTGGCTGGTGAACAGAATGGATACCACCATCAAGTATGGCGATGGACAGGCAATAGACCTGCCGTTCTATAACTGGAGTGCGAAGAACCATACCTACAAGATAGAGAACTGCCCAAGATGGCTCACACTCAACAAGTACACCGATGCGATGGCACCGCAGAATGCAGACTATGTAACAGCAACAATCAGCAATGACCTGAACGTCGGAACGTATAATGAGATTATCTATCTGACCGACGAGGAGGGTATAGCAGAACCATTCTACCTCAACCTGACCGTAGAAGGCGAGCAGCCTGAATGGTCGAAGAAGGTGGACAGCGACCTCCTCAGGTACTCGATGAATGTTATCGGACAGGTTTATCTGTATGATCAGATTGACAGTGATTCACGCGACATCGTCGGCGTCTTCGACAAGGAGAATGTATGTCACGGTTTTGCTAACATCACTCACGATGAGCAGTCTGGTGATAACGCCCTCTACCTGACAGTCTATGACAATCAGGTGAGCGGTCGCGAACTGAACTTCCGCCTGTGGCAATACAGCACTGGACGCGAACTGGTACTGACACCGAAGCAGAACATTACATTCGAGAATTCGGCTGTAGTGGGCAGCGGTACACCGGTACGCTTCGACGGAGGTGAGAGCTTCGTACAGAACTTCAGCCTGAAGAAGGGCTGGAACTGGGTATCGTTCAACGTGAACAGTCAGCAGCTGGCTGATGTTAACCCATTGCTCAACAACATACCTTGGAAGGAAGGCGACGTGCTGACTGACATGGGCAGCGATACACTGCTTGTATATAAGAATAAGCAGTGGCTGACATCAGGAAGCACGCAGAATATGACCATTTCACCTAAGAAGTCGTATGCTATCAAGGTTCAGGAAGACTGCCTCTTCCCAATCGGCGGCACTGTCATCAAGGAAGAGAGTGCTCGTACCATCGAAGTGAAGAAGGGCTGGAACGCTATCGGCTACACACCGATGACGAACCTGAGCGTAGAGACCGCCCTGAGCGACTACTACGACAATGCCCAGGAAGGTGATGTGATTAAGAGTCACACTGAATTTGCATACTTCAGCAAGTCCGGCAATGTAGGACGCTGGCGCGGCAGTCTGCAGTACATGAAGCCTGGTGAGGGCTACTTGCTGCTCCGCAAGGGTGATGCTACTGTTTCGTTCACCTATCCGTATTACGAGATGGGCACCAGCTCCAGCGAGAATGGTGCTAAAGCCGCAAGGCTCAGCTCAGAGGCACGCCGCGCAGTTCGGGCACGCAACACAATGACCCTCTCGGCTACGGTAGAAAACTTCGAGATGGAGGATGGCGACCGTCTGGTAGCATACTCCGACGGCGAGGTGGTAGGATGTGAAGAGCTCAGTGCAGAACAGACCGCTGATGGTAAGCCGCTGTTCTACATGAACGTCGCCGGTGAGGCTAAGCAGCCTATCAGATTCACCATCGAACGTGACGGTAAGACAGTAGCTTATACACGTGACATCATGACCTTCCAGACTGATGCTGTCATCGGCAGTCCTGAAGAACCGGCTGTTATCAACTTCTCCGACACTCAAACCTACGAGGAGGGCAAGTGGTACACCATCGATGGATTCCTGTTGCAGCAGAAGCCTACACAGAAGGGCGTCTATATCTTCGGTGGTAAGAAGGTCGTGATTAAGTGATAACGTAACCATAACATTAAGTGTTCAATAAATGAAAACCATGAATAAGATAAAATTAGCATTCGTACTGCTTGCAGGCCTCGTTTTCGGGGCTTGCGGCAGCGACGATGACGGCGGCAATAACAGTAATGTCAAATACACAGAGGCCGCAGTCAGTGAGGCCCCTTCGTGGCAGATAGACTGGAGTTTTAATCAGGAGCGCCCGGCATGGACAAAGCCTGACGGAAGCAGCTATGGCAACTGGACCATCATGATGGTGCAGTTAGAAGAGACACTGCGTCCCTTTGCCTCTGACGAGGACATGATGGCAATCTTCGTAAACGGAGAAATGCGTGGACTGGCAAGTCCTGCCGAAGGTACGGTAAAGGATGGTAATGCTACGTTCCTGATGAAGGCTTATGGCAACGAGACTGGCACGGAGACGGTGAATATCTCGCTGCAATATTTCAGCCAGAGGTTGAACCAAATCTTCACACTGTCTGACAACATCAACCTGAATTCTGACGAGAGTACCGGTATTGACGAAGATTACATACCTCCATTTACACTCGGCTCAGCTAAGTATCCTATTGTGAAGACGGTAGGGGCGGAGAGTCAGCTGACAAAGGCCGGTGTTCCGTATTCTGACGGCAATATCATCGGTGCCTTCGTGGGTGAAGAGTGCCGTGGTCTGGCAAAACTCTCAGCGACGGGCAATACACCGCTCGTAATCTACGGTCGCAGTGCCGGAGAATGGGTGACACTGAAGTATTACGATGCAGAAAATGGCATCCTGTACACCATACCCAATGCGTTGAAGATGTGAGACTTGCTCAATTTCATTAACTAAAAAATATTTCCTCACTTATGATGATTAAGTGAGGATTTTTTTGTACCTTGTGGCTGATATGAAACCAGCTAAGATATTTGGCAAGAACGATGTGGAAACCGGTTATTGGCTTGCTAAGCCCTATTGGAACCAGGGAATCTGTACTGAAGCCCTGCGTCTGCTGATTGATTATTGCTTCAGGGAGAAAGGCTATAATGCCATTTGGAGTGACTTCTTCATTGATAATCCGGCATCCGGACGGGTGATGGAGAAATGCGGTTTTCACGATACTGGAAAAATAAACTGGTGCAGCCACCTCTACCACGGCGATGACCGTCCTGTAAAAATAATGATACTGAGGAATTTGAAATAATGCTATCAGAATAGGAAAACACGAAAAGGTGACAAGGGACAGGACTGTGTCATGAGACATTCGCAACTCTGCTTGTGGTTCTGAATGTCGTGGGTTCGAGTCCCACCGGGCACCCTTCCAGAAAGTCCTGTAGATCAAAGATTTACAGGGCTTTTTCTTTTTAATCATCTCAAATTTGATACTGATTTGATACTGCTAGACAGCTCCTTCGATTTCTGCGCCATTTCTGCCATATTTTCTCCTTTAAAAACTTCTTTTCCCTTAAAGTCCATAACAAGCCTTAAGGGAAAAGAATATTATTAAGCGTTGACAAGTTGAAATTGTCATATAGATGTCAATTTGTCCACTCCGTTGTCGTTTGCATAAGCAGGAGCACTTACTTCAAAAGCTGCCACTCACCTTTAATTTTCGAATGTTCTGGATTTATATATCCGAGTTCCTTAAGATCGTTTATAGCCCTAAGAATAGTGCTTTCGCTTACGCCTAAGTTATCCTGAAGCCATGAATATTTAGCTTTACGATTTAATTTAAGGGCTTCATAAACATTCTTTACTATCATTG
>Ga0247608_10000254_pt1 | contig 95314 bp, 76 predicted proteins | sample 176DNAGHGlowgp2_FD_193490 | JGI IMG/M metagenome (GOLD analysis project Ga0247608, IMG submission 193490) | Sheep rumen microbial communities from Palmerston North, Manawatu-Wanganui, New Zealand - 1766 DNA GHGlow gp2 | ecosystem: Host-associated > Mammals > Digestive system > Stomach > Rumen ... | reverse complement strand
GATAACGAGCGACACGCCGCTCGCCTTTATCGCTATCGGAGCGTGCTCGCGTGACGAGCCGCACCCGAAATTCAGCCCCGCGGTGATAATGTCGCCCTGCTTGACGCGGCTGACGAAGGTCCTGTCGAGGTCCTCCATGCAGTGCGCGGCGAGCTCCGACGGCACGCTCGTATTGAGGTAGCGCGCGGGGATTATGACGTCCGTATCGACGTTGTCGCCGTATTTTATGACACTTCCCGTATACTTCATCCCATTACCTCCCACGGACTGGTTATCCTGCCTGTCAGCGCGCTTGCGGCGGCAGTTGCGGGGCTCGCGAGGTAGACCTCCGACTTCGGATGTCCCATGCGCCCGACAAAATTGCGGTTGGTAGTCGTGACCGCACGCTCGCCCTCCGCGAGTATGCCCATATATCCGCCGAGACACGGTCCGCAGGTCGGTGTGGACACGACTGCGCCGCTCTCGATGAATGTTTTCAGCAGTCCCTGCTCCATAGCCTCGAGGTAGACGCGCTGAGTGGCGGGGATAACGATGGCGCGCACGCCCTTTGCGACGTGTCTGCCGCGCAGTATCTCAGCCGCCGCCTGCAAGTCCTCGAGCCTGCCGTTGGTGCAGGAGCCAATGACCACTTGGTCTATCTTCACGTCGCCTATCTCCGCGAACGTTTTCGCATTCTCGGGGAGGTGCGGAAAGGCAACAGTCGGCTCTATCTCGCCGAGGTCGATGTTCAGCACCTCGTCGTACTGCGCGTCTGCGTCGGGAGCGTACACCCTCGGCTCGGAGGCGCTATGCTCCCTGATATAGGCGAGCGTGAGGTCGTCGACCTCGAAAATGCCGTTCTTTGCTCCCGCCTCTATCGCCATATTGGCAATGGTGAAGCGGTCAGCCATAGTCAGCGAGGACAGCCCCGCACCGCCGAACTCCATCGAACGGTAGAGAGCGCCGTCAACGCCTGTTTTTCCGATGATATGGAGGATAACGTCCTTGCCCGAGACGTATCTGCGGAGGCTTCCCGTCAGCTCTATCCTCATCGCGGACGGCACCTTGAACCACGCCTTGCCAGTCGCCATAGCGCACGCCATATCCGTCGAGCCAACGCCCGTGGAGAAGGCTCCGAGAGCGCCGTAGGTGCAGGTATGGGAGTCAGCGCCTATGACTGCGTCGCCCGCCGTGACGAGCCCTTTTTCGGGCAGGAGGGCGTGCTCTATGCCCATATCGCCAACGTCGTAGAAGTGGGTGATGTCCATATCCCCGCAGAATTCGCGGCAGACCTTACACTGCTCCGCCGCCTTGATGTCCTTGTTAGGTACGAAATGGTCCATGACCATTGCGACCCTGTTTTTGTCGAACACGCTGTCTTTTCCGAGCCTTGCGAACTCGCGGATAGCAACAGGCGAGGTTATGTCGTTGCCGAGGACGAGGTCGAGTGAGGCGAGGATAAGCTCTCCCGCCTGCACGGACTCCGCGCCCGTATGAGCCGCAAGAATCTTCTGCGTCATTGTCATAGCCATTTTATCAGCCTCTTTTTTATGGGGAGTGTAGGGGCGAGTTCCGCTCGCCCGCAAATAACTCGATGAATTGAGAATTGTGGTATCGGCTTCGCCGATAAATTTGAATTATGAATTAAGCATTATGCATTTTTTCAATTTGTTGGCGGGCGCACGGATAAGCAGCGCACCAAATCTTTGATTTGGATTGCGATGCTATATGCAGCTTTGCTGTAATGCGCCCCTACAGTCGGTGCTCTGTTATTTTGTCTTTATCGTTTTCAGACAGTTGTCGCCGCGCTCTATCGCCACGATCCCCGTTCGGCACATTTCCATGATGCCGTAGGGCTTCATCAGCTCGATGAACGCGTCTATCTTCGACGTCTCGCCCGTCAGCTCGCATATCAGTGCGGTCGGTGAGTAGTCCACTATCTTCGAGCGGAATATCTCGACCGCGGTCATGATGTCCTGACGCGTCGAGGGCGAGTTGCGTATCTTTATCAGCAGGAGCTCACGGATGACGGTGTCATGCGGGTCGAGCACCTCGACCTCCTTGACGTCGTGGAGCTTCTCAAGCTGTTTGAGTATCTTGTCGCGTATGTCGTTGTCGCCGTGAAATGCAACGGTGATTCGGGAGAATCCCGCGGATTCCGTCTCGCCAACGGTGAGGCAGTCGATGTTGAAGCCGCGGCGCGTGAACATTCCCGAAACGCGCGAAAGCACGCCCGATACGTTCGATACGATAACGCCTATAACGTACTGTTTGTATTCCATGCTCTCACCTCATTCCATATCGTTCCACAGCGGTGAATCCACAGTCTCATCGCTGTCTACGGCGCAGTCGATGACGTAGGTGCCGCCGTATGCGAACGCCTCCTCCGCGAGCTTTTTCAGCTCCGCGGGAGTAGTCGCCCTGCCGCCGCGCGCACCGAACGCCTCCGCCACCTTGACGAAGTCGGTCTGCCTGCCGAGGGTGGTCGCGGAGTAGTGCTTCTCGTAGAATCGGGTCTGTATCTGACGCACCATGCCAAGCACGCCGTTGTTGAAGATAACGACCGTGAGCGGTGTGCCCTGCGAAACAGCGGTCGCGAGCTCGTTGAGGTCCATGCCGAAGCTGCCGTCGCCCGTGATGAGCACCGCACGCTTGCCCGTCGCTGCGGACGCGCCTATCGCGGCTCCCATGCCGTAGCCCATTGTACCGAGTCCGCCGCTGGTGAGGAACGTCCTCGGCTTGCGGAGCGGATAGAGCTGAGCTGTCCACATCTGATGCTGTCCTACGTCGGTGACTATCAGGCTGTCCTCGGGAGCTGCGCCGCTGATAATGCCGATAATGTCATGCGGCGAGAGCTTGCCCTCTATGCTGCCGCAGACACTGTCCGCACGCTCGTACCTGCGGCGCTCCTCGGCGCGGAGCTCCTCTATGCGGGCGCTCCATGCGGAGTGCTGCTTCTGCTCGAGCATGGGGGTCAGCCTGTAGAGCGCGTCCTTGATGTCGCCCTCTATCGCGAGGTCGGCAGTCACGTTTTTGTCGAGCTCGGCGTTGTCGATGTCGATGTGTATTATCCGCGGGATGCTGTCGCCATCAAATGCGGCTCTGTCAGAGAAGCGCACGCCGAGCGCGATGACGAGGTCAGCCTCAGTAAGCGCCGCAAACGAGGCGTAATGTCCGTGCTTGCCGTTCATTCCGAGGAAGCGCGGGCAGTCGCACGGCACCGCCGAAAGTCCCATGAGCGAGCTCCCGAGCGGGGCGTCTATCCTGTCCGCGAGCGCGAGCAGCTCCTTCGACGCCTTGCCCGACACGATGCCGCCGCCGAAGTAGATGTACGGCTTCTCTGCGGAGTTTATCAGCTCCGCAGCCCTGCGCAGCTTGTTCTCCGAGGCAAATGTCAGCGGATAGGGGCGGACGGGGTCGGGACGGGGCTCGAAGTCCCATTTTGCGGTCTGAACGTCCTTGGGTATGTCCACGAGGACAGGTCCGGGTCTGCCCGATTTCGCTATCTTGAACGCGGCGCGGAGAGTATCCGCGAGCTCGCGTATGTCCTTGACGATGAAGTTATGCTTCGTTACGGGCATTGTCACGCCGAGTATGTCGACCTCCTGAAAGCTGTCGCGTCCGATGAGGCTGCACGGTACGTTGCCAGTTATCGCTACTACGGGTACGGAGTCGAGGTATGCGGTCGCGATGCCCGTTACGAGGTTGGTCGCACCGGGACCCGAGGTCGCGATACAGACTCCGACCTTGCCCGTAGCACGCGCAAAGCCGTCCGCGGCATGGGCAGCGCCCTGCTCGTGCGCGGTGAGTATGTGCTTTATCCTGTCACTGCTGAGATAGAGCTCGTCGAAGAGGTCGATGACCTGACCCCCGGGGAATCCGAATACGGTCTCACAGCCCTGCTCGATGAGCGTCTCAACTACTATTTTTGCTCCTGTTATTCTCATAATATCATTTTCCTTCTCAATAGGAATCAAAAAAGTGTATACCAATTTTATTTTAACATTTTTCTGCGGAAAAATCAAGCAAAATCATAAAATTTGAGCTCTCGGGTCAGGGTATTGACAAATGTATGTTAAATGGTATATAATATAGGGGTATCAAAGGCGTAGCAGTCAGAGTAGCTTCCTTGCTGCCTTTCAGAGAGCGGGCGGTCGGTGCGAGTCCCGCAGGCGGAGGCTGTGAAGTGCGGCTGTCAGCTCCGATGGGGAATAAAGTATCCGTCGGCGTATCCCGCGTTAAGGGCTAAAAGCTATAAAACGGAGTGGAACCGCGTAATTACGCCTCCTGTGAGCATCTCACAGGAGGCTTTTGGCATACCTTGTCTCGGCAATATGTGCCGGAAAATCGCGCTCCCATTCACATATTACAAGGAGGAACTAAATGCAGCTGTATAATTCTCTCTCGCACAAAAAAGAGGAGTTTATCCCGCGTGAGGCAGGCAAGGTCTCGATGTATACCTGCGGTCCGACCGTGTACCACTACGCGCACATCGGCAACCTCCGCAGCTACATAATGGAGGATATCCTCGAGAAGTACCTGCGCTTCACAGGGCTCGACGTCAAGCGCGTCATGAACATCACCGACGTCGGACACCTCACCAGCGACGGCGATACGGGCGACGACAAGATGCTCAAGGGCGCCAAGCGCGAGCACAAGACCGTCATGGAGATTGCCAAGTTCTACACCGACGCCTTCTTCGCGGACTGCGCAAAGCTCAACATCAAAACTCCCGACGTGGTAGTCCCCGCGACGACCTACATCGACGAGTTTATCCGCGTGATATCGGTGCTCATGGACAAGGGCTACGCATATGAGGCGGGCGGCAACATCTACTTCGACACCTCGAAGCTCGAGAAATACTATGTGTTCAACGACTTCAAGGAGGAGGACCTCGCGGTCGGCGTGCGCGAGGGCGTCGAGGAGGACGGCAATAAGCGAAATAAAGCCGATTTCGTCCTCTGGTTCACGAAGTCGAAGTTCGATGACCAGGAATTGAAGTGGGAGAGCCCGTGGGGCGTAGGCTACCCTGGCTGGCACATCGAGTGCTCGTGCATAAGCATGAAAAATCTCGGCGACTACCTCGATATCCACTGCGGCGGCATCGACAACGCATTCCCCCACCATACCAACGAGATAGCGCAGTCCGAGGCTTACCTCGGGCATGAGTGGTGCAACTACTGGTTCCACGTTCACCACCTCAACACCAACAGCGGCAAGATGAGCAAGTCCAGCGGCGAGTTCCTCACCGTGTCGCTCCTCGAGGAGAAGGGCTACGACCCGCTCGTTTACCGATTCTTCTGCTTGCAGTCGCACTACCGCAAGTCGCTGGTGTTCTCGTGGGAGAACCTCGACAACGCGAAGGTCACGTTCGACAAGCTCATCGCGAAGATTGCTCCGCTGACCGCGGATAAGTCGGGCGATATCGACAAGGCGGAGTATGACCGTCTCATGGCGGCGTTCAACGAGGCTCTCGGCAACGACCTCAACACCGCTATGGGAATAACCGTGCTCTATGACGTGCTGAAGTCGGGCGCAAACAATGCGACAAAGCTCGCGCTCATCGGCAAGTTCGACGAAGTGCTCGGGCTCGACCTCATCAAAAAGGCGGAGGCTAAGGCAAGCTCTGCGGACGAAACGCCTGATATCCCCGCCGAGGTAATGGAACTCGTCGAGCAGCGCAAGGCTGCCCGCAAGGAGAAGAATTTCGCCCTTGCAGACGAGCTCCGCGACAGGATAGCAGCTCTCGGCTATGAGATAAAAGAGACCCGCGAGGGTACACAAATTAACAAGCTTTAAGCCAAGGGCTCTGCTTTCGGCGAGTAACAATCGCGGGAATATACTTGTCGCTAATATATGTGAACGAGTTTACGAGTGACCACGCGAACCGCCCGCGGGGGCTCCCCGCCGCGAGGGCACTCAGATAACCAAGAAATAAGGTGGCGCGGCTATGTGCAGGCTGTCAATGTTCTTCTCTCCCATTATATTTATGATAATGGGCTTCAACCCCAAGACCGAGTACATCGGTCCGCAATAAACCACCAACTAACAAACCAACAAACCAACAACTATTAAAAACGGAGGTATTTATCATGGATTCAGGTGCAGGAGTAGCTTTCGGAGCTTTAGCTATCGTTTTCCTCGTTTGGGGAATTATCATGCTGTTCGTTCTCGCAATAGCAGTGATCGTCATCATCGCCAAGTGGAAACTCTATGAAAAGGCAGGCGAGCCCGGCTGGACGGCGATAATCCCTGTCTACACCCTCTTTCAGCAGGTCAAGATAACCACTGGCGAGTACCACCTCGCTATCGTATGGGTGATACTCATGGGCATCAACACATTCGGCACGACCTTCCAGAGTATACTTAATATAATCGCAAATACCAGCGACGGCAAGCTCGGCATGTTAGCCGTTATCGGACTGCCCTTCTCGCTCGTCGGAACTGTCGCGGCTCTCGCAGGAGCTGTACTCGGCGGCTACATCAACTATATGTTCGCCAAGTCCTACGGTCAGAGCGACGTTATGTGCATTCTTGCGATATTCTTCACGCCTATCGTCTACCTGATAATGGCGTTCAGCAAGGACACTCAGTACATCGGTCCGCAGGGTCACCTCAGACTCTGGGGCAAAAAGGAATGATAATATGGGAGCAGACACATGGTCTGCTCCCTTTTTTTGCCTTGTAGGGGCGGATATTAAGCAGCACACCAAATCTCTGATTTGGATTGTGATGCTATATGCAGCTATGCTGCCATCCCCCCGCGCCTTACATAATCAGTCAAAAAATTGCTGTGTAGGGGCGCCCTTCGGGCGTCCGCGCCTTACATTGCAATTCGCTGAAATGTAATGTAGGGAACGCTGCCTCGGCGTTCCGCGGTAGGGGCGCATTCCGTGCGCCCGCTGACAAACGGCGTTGTTATCACGCGCGGAATAATTCCGCGGACATACCAATTGCGGACTTCCACAAGGGGACGCCCTCACTTGCAGGGCGTCCCCTCTCCGAAAACGATTCACTGAATCGTTTTCGGATTCACCCCTTGCGGAGCGCCTTCGTTTTGCTTCGCCGCTCTCTAAAAACTGTGAGCGGCGACCAGAGATGCTGTCTCTGGACTCTGCAAGCCTTTGTAAAGGCTTGAGCGAAACTTTCGGTTTCGCGCCGTAATTTATTTGCGGCGGAAGTGATATCCGCGCGGCAAGCTGTACGGAATTCCGCCCCCCTGCTTTTTGATACAGCCCTTGACATTTCTGCGGTTTTGATGTAGAATATAAAAGAATAATTATCACCGAAAGAGGTACTTGATATGCTTAAAAACAATGAAAAAGTTATGGACAGAATTGTCGACCTTTGTAAATCCAAGGGCTTCGTTTACCCGGGCTCCGAGATTTACGGCGGTCTCGCCAATACATGGGACTACGGTCCGCTCGGCGTCGAGCTCAAGAAGAACATCAAGAACGCATGGATGAAGAAGTTCGTGCAGGAGAACAAGTACAACGTTGGTCTCGACTCCGCTATCCTCATGAACCCCCAGACATGGGTAGCTTCAGGTCATATCGGCGGCTTCTCCGACCCCCTCATGGACTGCAAGGAGTGCAAGACCCGTCACCGCGCCGACAACCTCATCGAGGACTTCGACGGCACTAACGTTGCGGGCTGGTCCAACGAGCAGATGATGGACTACATCAAGGAGAAGAACATCGTCTGCCCCAACTGCGGCAAGCAGAATTTCACCGATATCCGCCAGTTCAACCTCATGTTCAAGACATTCCAGGGCGTTACCGAGGACAGCAAGGCTGAGCTCTACCTCCGCCCCGAGACTGCTCAGGGTATATTCGTAAACTTCGCTAATATCCAGCGTACAACACGTAAAAAAGTGCCTTTCGGCGTTGCTCAGGTCGGCAAGTCCTTCCGCAACGAGATAACCCCCGGCAACTTCATCTTCCGCGTGCGCGAGTTCGAGCAGATGGAGCTCGAGTTCTTCTGCAAGCCGGGCACCGACCTCGAATGGTTCGACTACTGGAGAAGCTACTGCAAGAACTTCCTCCTCAGCCTCGGTCTCAAGGAGGAGAATATCCGCCTCCGCGACCACTCGCCCGAGGAGCTCTGCTTCTACTCCAAGGCTACGACCGACTTCGAGTACCTCTTCCCCTTCGGCTGGGGCGAGCTCTGGGGCGTTGCTGACCGTACAGACTACGACCTCACTCAGCACATCAACACAAGCGGCAAGTCGCTCGAATACTTCGACCCCGAGACCAACGAGAAGTACATCCCCTACGTCATCGAGCCCTCGCTCGGCGTAGAGAGACTGTTCCTCTCCGTTGTCACCGAGGCTTACGACGAGGAGGAGCTCGTCTCCACCGACAAGAACGGCAACGAGAAGAAGGACGTCCGCACCGTTATGCACTTCCACCCCGCGCTCGCACCGTACAAGTGCGCGGTTCTGCCCCTCGTGAAGAAGCTCTCGCCCAAGGCTGAGGAGATATACGAGATGCTCTCCAAGAAGTTCATGGTCGACTACGACGAGGCTGGTACTATCGGTAAGAGATACCGTCGCGAGGACGAGATAGGTACTCCGTTCTGCATCACCGTCGACTTCGACACTATTGAGAAGGACAACTGCGTAACTGTCCGTGACCGCGACACTATGGAGCAGGAGCGTATCGCTATCGACGACCTTGTTGCTTTCCTTGAATCCAAGATAGAATTATAATTGTAGGGAACGCCGCAGCTAACGGCTGCCCGTCCCCTCTGTCAGCTTCGCTGACATCTCCCCGCACTGCGGGGAGTCACCCGGCGTTCCGCATAATATACAACATATACACTCACGACATTATTTGCGGGCGAGCGGAAATCGCCCCTACATAAGAAATCAAAGGCGGACATTTCGTCCGCCTTTTTTGAAATGAGGTGAGGTTATGGAGAATAAAAACGAAAAAGGCGCGAAGATAATAGGCGTTGCCGTACTCGTGCTGACTATCGCGGGAGGCGTCGCGCTCGCCGCGATAATCATTGCGTTTTTCCTTATGATGAGGTCGTGCTCGGCTGACAGCAAGCCCGATAACACGGGCAAAAAGCCCTACACGCATGACTACGTCGAGGGCTACCTCGAACGCCGCTACGACAGGGACTTCACCTTTGTCTCCGAGCATGAGGAGGAGCCGAGCGAATATGTAAAATGGTACGTCTACACCTACTCCGACACGGACGGCGTTGAGTTCGACGTCGTGCAGTCGTTCAAAAGCGGCTATATGTTCAACGGGCACTATGAGGTGACCGACTACTATATGTCGGAGCTGCTTCTCGAAAATGACGAGTTCATGGGCGAGATAGAAGCTTCGGGGTTCAGCTTTGAGCTGAACAGCAGTGAGAGCCAAAGAAGTCCCATGTGTTATTTTTACGTCAAGAGCGAGGCGGATGCCAAAAAAGCGGCGGGCTTCGTCTATGACCTCTCCAAGAAATATGCCATGACTCCTGCGAGCCAGTGCAAGAGCTACAATGAGGAGTGGGGTAATTTCCATAGCGACGGATTCGCGCTCATTGTCGAATATGCCCCGAAAAACGGCGACCCTCCGAGTATGCTCGCTTATGAATCACCCGTTCAGGTGTATGAGCAAACGCCTTATGACGAGGTCGAGAGGGAAAAAGTCGTCAAAGAGGCGGGACTGAAGTACACTGAGGCTGCTGAAAGAGCCGCTGCAAAGGCTGCGGCACAAACTACATCTACGGAGGATTAATATGTTCAAAGGAAGATATCTGCTATCCGCGGCGCTTGCTCCCGCGGTGATACTGTTTTTCTACATACGCAAAAAGGACAAGATAGAGCCCGAGCCGATGAAGCTGCTCCTACAGCTCGCGGGACTGGGCGGACTTTCCATTATCCCCGCTATCATTATCGAACTCATCGGCGGAGCAATACTCGGGGCGATTTTCGGCACGGAAAGCATCATCTACCATTTTCTCGACTGCTTCTTCGTCATCGCCTTCGCGGAGGAGGGCTGCAAGTTCGCCTGCCTGTTCCTGCGGACGTGGTGGTCGAAGGAATTCAACTACACCTACGACGCGGTCGTCTATGCGGTGTCGGTGTCGCTCGGATTCGCGGCTCTCGAGAACGTCCTCTACGTCTTTGACGGAGGCTTCGGAGTCGCGCTGCTGCGTGCTCTGACGTCCGTCCCGGGACACACTATCTTCGCCGTTTTCATGGGCTATTACTACGGCGTCGCCAAGAAGGCGTCCTGCTCGCGGAAGATACCGCTCACTATCGCGGGCTTTGCGATATCCGTCGTCCTGCCCATACTCACCCACGGCTTCTACGACTTCTGCCTGACCGTCGGGAACTGGCTGTTTATCATCGTTTTCTTCATGTTCGAGATAGTGATAACCGTGATAGCCTTCTTCACAGTCAACAAGCTTTCGCGCGAGGACTCGCCTGTTTCTCCGTATTCTTACGTGTGACGGGCGTCCCGCACAAAGAACGTCAGCAATCGCCGCATGGCAAAATGCTGACGTTTCTTTTTTCACCTTGCGGCAGAAATAATCCTCTGCACCTGTTGCATTTTCAGCATTTGCGTGATATAATAATATCGTTGAACAAAGTCGACAAACGTCGAACACGCGGACAGATAAAAATACAGTTCCGCACGAAAGAGATGATAGCAAATGTTAGGATTATTCGGTAAAAAAGAAGAGCCGTATGTCTCCATACTCGCAGGGACCGAGGACGAGCCCGACGACTTCGAGGGCAATGAACTGCTCGTCAGCGCAGTATCGGACGTCGGCTTCGTGCGCGAGGGCAACGAGGACAGCTTCTATGCGGACGGCTTCGGCGTCAAGCCCGAGGAAAACTGCCTCCTCAGCAGGACGGTCGGCGGTCATGTGCGATATATTTTCGCGGTCTGCGACGGCATGGGCGGCGAGGCTTACGGAGAGCTCGCCTCAAAAATTGCAGTCCAGTCGCTGAGCAAGCGCTCGGAGATACTCCGAAACGTCGAGCGCAACAGACTGCACAGCGCGGTCAACGACTGCGCAAACGCCGCAAATGCGGGCATATGCCGCATGGCGGAGCAGAAAAAATGCGGCAGGAGCGGCTCTACGCTCGCTATGGTATGCATAGACGGCGGCACGGTCTACAGCTTTAACCTTGGTGACAGCCGCGTGTACTACTACCTCGGCGGCAAGCTCACACGCATCTCACAGGACCACACGCTCGCGGCACAAAAACTGCGGAACGGCGAGCTCACCGAGGAGATACGCAGCAGCTCCGACGCGCATAAGCTGATAACCTTCCTCGGAGCTGACGACGACGGCGTCGGGCTGACAGCCTACGCGCATGAGCCCGTGGAGCTCGGCAGCGGCAAGGTGCTGATATGCAGCGACGGACTGACCGATATGTGCTCGGACGCGGAAATAGCCAAGGTGCTCGGCGAGGCGCACTCCAACTACGCGGAGGCTCTCGCGGAAAAGGCGCTGACCAAGGGCGGCTGGGACAACGTCACCTGCATCGTGATAAGCAAAGCATAATTTCAGGGAGGCAAAAGGGGACGCAGCCTAATCGAAAAAGCCATAAAGAAGTATTTGCTTCTTTATGGCTTTTTCTAAAAGAATAAATGCCTCCCTTTTCATTTTCCACGTTGTTTGCATTTGCAAACCTCTTGAAATTGACACTTCCTGCCTATAGTGTTAGAATATACTAAGAAAGATGTAACGTTAGGAGAATAGATAATGACACTAAAAGAGGTCAGGGTAGGCGATACCGTCAAGGTCACGCAGATAGGCGGCGAGGGCGCCCTGCGGCAGCACTTCCTCGACATGGGCATAATCCCGCACACCGAAATAACCGTCTCCAAGCTCGCTCCTATGGGCGACCCCATGGAGCTCACGCTACACGGCTATGAGCTCACGCTCCGTCTCGCGGACGCCGAGCTCATACAGGTCGAGCCCGCAGAAAAAAAGGCGGCAAGCTCAAAAAAAGCCGAAAAAAAGCGCTCCGAGCACCCCGGTCTCGGTGAGGGCGGCAAGTTCCACCAAAAGGGCAGCGGCACTCCCCTGCCCGCGGGTACGGTCATGACGTTCGCTCTCGTCGGCAACCAGAACAGCGGCAAGACTACGCTGTTCAACCGCCTCACGGGCTCGAAGCAGCACGTCGGCAACTTCCCCGGAGTCACCGTCGACCGCAAGGACGGAGCTATCAAGGGTCACCCCGACACGCTCATCACCGACCTTCCCGGCATATACTCGATGTCGCCGTACACGAGTGAAGAGATAGTATCGCGTAATTTCGTCCTCAACGAGAAGCCGCACGCTATCATCAACATAGTCGACGCCAACAACATCGAGCGCAACCTCTACCTCACCATGCAGCTGCTCGAGCTCAATATCCCCATGGTAGTGGCGGTCAACATGATGGACGAGCTCACCGCCAACGGCGGCAGCATCGACTTCAACGATATGGAAAAAATGCTCGGTGTGCCTGTGGTACCGATATCCGCCGCGAAAAATGCGGGCATAGAGGAGCTCGTCGAGCACGCCATTCACGTCGCGTACTACCGCGAGCCGCCCGTGATACAGGACTTTTGCGAGAAGTCCGAGAACGGCGGCGCTGTTCACCGCTGCCTCCACGGCATATCCCACCTCATCGAGGACCACGCCGAAAAGGCAGGACTTCCCATACGCTTCGCGGCGAGCAAGGTCGCGGAGGGCGACGAGCTCATAATCTCGCAGCTCGCGCTCGACGAGGACGAGAAAACGCTGCTTCAGCACGTCGTCCGCCAGATGGAGAAGGAGCGCGGGCTCGACAAGAGCGCCGCTATCGCCGATATGCGGTTCAGCTTCATCAACAGGCTGTGCTCCGAGACCGTAATCAAGCCAAAGGAGAGCAAGGAGCATATCCGCAGCCGCCGCATAGACAAGGTGCTGACTGGCAAATACACCGCTATCCCCGCATTTATCGGCATTATGGGGCTTGTATTCTGGCTGACCTTCAACGTCATCGGTGCATGGCTGCAAGGGATGCTCGAGGAGGGCATAGACTACTTCACCGACGTCGCGGACGCCGCTCTCACGCGCGCAAACGTCAACGACGCGATACACAGCCTCATCATCGACGGAATCTTCTCGGGCGTCGGCAGCGTGCTCAGCTTCCTGCCCATTATCGTCACGCTGTTCCTGTTCCTGTCTCTTCTCGAGGACAGCGGCTACATCGCGCGAGTTGCCTTCGTTATGGATAAGCTCCTGCGTAAAATAGGACTTTCGGGACGCAGCATCGTCCCGCTGCTGATAGGCTTCGGCTGTACCGTGCCCGCTGTCATGGCGACGCGGACGCTCCCCAGTGAACGCGACCGCAAGATGACGATACTGCTCACGCCGTTCATGAGCTGCACCGCAAAGCTGCCTATCTACGCGTTTTTCATCAGCGCATTCTTCCCGCACAGAGGCGGTCTCATCATGACGGGACTGTACCTCCTCGGCATCATCGTCGGCATTTTCGCCGCCGTCATATACAGAAAGACCATTTTCCGCGGCGAGCCCGTGCCCTTCGTCATGGAGCTCCCCAACTACCGTATGCCCGGCGTGCGCAACACCACGCAGCTCCTGTGGGAAAAGGCTAAGGACTTCCTCCAGCGCGCATTTACGGTCATTCTTATCGCGACTATCGCAGTGTGGTTCCTTCAGAGCTTCGACCTCAACCTCGCACTCGTCGACAACCCCGAGAAAAGCATCCTCGCCTCTATCGCGCGGCTCGCGGCTCCGATAATGAAGCCCGCAGGGCTCGGCGACTGGCGCATCTGCGTATCGCTCGTGACAGGCTTCATCGCCAAGGAGAGCGTCGTATCTACCATGAAGATACTCTTCGCGGGCGACGTTGCCGCGTTTATGTCTCCGCTCACGGCAGCCTCTCTGCTCGTGTTCTCGCTGCTGTACACTCCGTGCGTCGCAGCAATAGCCTCCATACGCCGTGAATACGGCAGAAAATGGGCTTGCTTCGTTGTGGCGTGGCAGTGCGGCATCGCGTGGCTCGCGGCGGCTGCTGTACACCTCATCGGGCTCGCAGCAGGTAAGTGACCATGAACGCTGTTGACATCATCCTCATTGTTATCATAGCCGCCGCAGTCGTCGGAGCGCTCGTGTACATCGTCCGCCGCCGCGGGAATGGCTGCGGAGGCTGCGAGGGCTGCGCGTACAGCGACAGCTGCAAAAAGAAAAAGAATTAAGGAGGGCTTAATATGGACTACAGAAAATTCGGCGAGAGCTACTATATCCGCCTCGACAAGGGCGACGAGATAATCACCTCGCTGCTCGATATCTGCGGAAAGGAGAGCATTTCAAGCGCTACCTTCTACGGTATCGGCGGTTGCAGCTCGGCTGAGATACAGACCTTTATCCCCGAGAGCGGCAGCTTCGAGACCGAGACCGTCAGCGGTATGCTCGAGCTCGTGTCCATGACGGGCAACATCGCCGTCAACGAGAGCGGCAGGCTCACGCACCATACTCACGCCCTCTTCTCCTACAAGCAGGACGGCGCACATCTCACTTCGGGCGGGCACATCAAGTCGATAACCGTGCTCTACACCGCGGAGATAGAACTCCGCCCCGTCGTCGGAGGCATCATCCGCAAGAAGAAAGACCCGATAACAGGTACGGGATTCTGGAATTTTGATTAAGAAAAAACAGCCATTGGGCATATGCTCAATGGCTGTTCTGCTTATTTGATAGAATTCAGCTTCTTCTGCAATTCTATCATGTGATTACGGCAGGCGGTTATCTCGCCCGTGTACTTGTTGAACCACTCAACGTCCGTCTCGTCGGGCTGCTCCTGCAACAGGATAGCCTGTACAAGCGCCGACTGTGAACGCGAGCGCTTACGCTCTATCTCCTTGATAGTATTCATGCAAAGCCTTATTTCCTTTTTAAGACGTCTCTTTTCGCCCATGATATCTATCCTCCTTCCGTTAATGCCCAAGCTTGTCTATCGAGTCCACAAGAGCCTGTGCTTCTTCGTATCCGTTGTCAAGCCCGTCCCTGATATCGTCCACGGCTGTTTTCAGCTCCGTGAGCTTATCCTCTGCCCGCATCTGCTCGGGATACCGCATTATGCAGGCGTTGAGCTCGTTTACCGTCTTTTTTCTGTCCTCACTGAGCCTGTCGAGCAGGAAGGCGAACGAATTCGCGCTGCTCATGTCGCTTATCAGCCGCACATAGCGGAAATCCTTGTCCCCCTCTGCATCAAGGTAGGACGCGACATCGTCTGAGACATGGCTCAGATTCGCCATATATTGTACGTAGTATGTCTCCTGAGTGCGCTTCGTCTCGTCGATATAGAGACCCACGAAAACGAGCATCGCCACAAGTGTTACCACAAAAAGAATGATTGCACTAATCATTCTCCTTTTCATCAACGATTCCTGACTTGATCGCATCGTCCTCGTCCTCCGTGTATCCTATTTCTTCAAGGCGGCGCTTCTCCGCTTCTATCGCATCGCGAACAGCCTTCTCATGCCGCTCCTTCTCCTCCTGCTCGTGGTCCTCGTTCATCTGACGTCCGAGCTTCATGACTGTTCTCAGCTCATACAGCGCAATGAGCGTCGTCGGTATCATCACGAGGAGGAGCAGTATCTTCCGCGAATCGGTGAACGAATTCACCCATATGAAGAACTGCGCCTTGCGCTCGAAGCGCCCGACTATCTTGTCGGGATTGGCGTTCACCCTGTCCTCGACGGGGTTGGCGTCGCCGCGGGTGATGAATGTGCCGTCGGCGTCTCTGCCGACTATCCTGTGCGTGACGAGCATACCGTAGATGTCGCTCTGCTCGGAGTAGAACGAGATGATGTCGCCTTCTGCGAGCTCGTCGGGGTCGGTCTTTTCGATGACTATGAAGTCACCGACGTGTAGCGATGGCTCCATACTGCCCGTAACTACGCGGAGTATGCTGTGTCCGAATATGTCAACAGCCTTGCCCTGCGCTGAGAAAACCATTACGTATATAACGAAGCCGAGTGCGAGCACTACCAGTACCGACGCGATGATATTCGCTATCCTGTTGGAGCTGTCGCTCTCCTCCTCGCCGCTCTCCTGAGCCACTGCCTGCTCCGCCTCTATCTCCTTGACCTTGGCGGCGTGGGCGCGTATGCTCTCCTCGAGCTCACGCTTCTCCTGCTTGCGCTCCTGCCATGCACGTGCGAGCTTCTCGAGCCAGCTTACGTGGTACTCCTTGTAGAGACGCTGCATCTCCGCCTGTATCGCGGCGGTCTCCTCCGCAGTCCTTGCGGGCGGAGTATAAGCGGGTCTTGGCTTGCTCTTGTCAGCCCTGCGCTTCTTGCGCTTGAACTTCCAGTCGCTGATAAATCGGCGTATCTGATACTTGGCGACTCTCGCGTACTTGCGGTAGTACACCTCCATCTCGGTGCGCTCCTGCTTTTCGCGCTCCTTCTGCTCCTTCTTCGCCTTCTTTTCGGCGAGCAGCTGCTTATACAGCGGATTGTCCGTATCCTCGGGTATTATGCCGAATACGGTCGCGAGCAGATGCCTTATCAGCCTTATCAGCACGTATATCGGATTCCACGAATATTCGCGGTAGATCTCGATGAACGGCTTGCTCTCGAAGTGGAGGCGCTCCGCCTTCAGGCGCTGAGCCCGCTCTGCCTCGGCGCGTTCCTTCTCGCGCCTCTGCTGCTCGAGCTTCATGCGGGCTGCAACAGCACGCGGGTCCTCGACCTGCTCTGCTGTCTCGCCGTTTTCCTCCATTGCCGCCTTGGCAGCCTCGAGCTCCTCCTCGGTGACGGATTCGTATGCCTGCTTTTCGAGCTCTGCGTCGTCGGGAGCCTTGTTGAGCTCCTCCTCGGCGATGCCCTCTGCCTCTCCGAGCTCGTTGCGCGCGAGCTTCTTGTTCTGCTCGATGCGCTCGCGCTCAGCGGCGAGACGCTCCTCTTCCTCGCGTTTCAGGCGCTCTTCCTCCTCGCGCTTACGCTGCTCCTCGAGACGGGCAAGCCTCTCCTCCTCGAGCCGCTGACGTTCGCGCTCCTCGGCTTCCTGCTCGGCGCGCTTCTGCGCGAGCATCTCCTGCAAACGCTTTTCTTCCTCTTCCTTGGCGATGCGCTGGCGTTCGAGCTCCTCCCTGCGGGCTTCCTCGATACGCTCCTGCTCGAGCCTCCGCTCCTCTGCCTCGATTCGGAGGCGTTCCTCCTCCTTGCGCTGCTCTTCGAGCTTCTTGATGTACTCGGTCTCTATCTCGATGACCTCGTTTATCTGCTCGAACATGAGGTTCAGGTCGGGCGGCAGCTTCTTCTCGAGCTTCAGGTCGCCGTCTGTAGCTATGTATCCCGCCACTGCCTCAGCCGTTACGCTGTAGTCGGCGGCGAGCTCCTTGTCGAATTTTTTCTCGAATTTAGGCGAGAGCTTCTTGCCCTTGTGCTCCTTCAGCACCGTGAGCTTATCCGCCGTGTCCGCGTTCATATACGAGCGGAACAGCAGCAGGTTCAGCACGACCATTCTGTAGAAGTCCTCGATGTACTCCCTCTGCGGCTTGACGGCGCTGTTCTGTACGTTTATCTCGTAGCCGACCTTATCGTAGCCCTCGATGTACTGCCATAGCGTCAGGCAGGCTTTGAGGTCGACGTTCTTCATAATGGCGTTGGTTCGCATTACGGGCGGTCGGATATACGTTGAGCCGAGCGTCGTACAGAGCTCCGAGCCCTTGTAGCCCTCTATCGCCTTTTTCAGCTTCTCGACGCGCTGCCATACGGTGTAGCCGTTCTCGTCGTAGGTGTCGAGGCTGTCTATCGTCTCTATTTTCAGCTCGACCTTCATCTTGCCGCCGTTTCCGTCGTCGATGGAGGTGTTGTACCCGAGCGAGAATACCTCCTCGTCGCGGGCTACCTGTGCGAGCTTCTCGTAGCGGGTGTTGATGAATATAAAGAGCCTGTCTATCAGCGTGTTCACGAACTTGTTCTCGTAGGTGAACATACTCTCCTCTTTGTGGATGTTCAGTATTTTCGAGGGCGTTATCTTGCCCGATTTCTTATCTATGCTCTGTATGAGGTCGGTGTGCTGAGCGAGGTGCTTGACCGAGTCGACCGTTATCTTCCTCGACAGCGCTATCGGAACTATCTCCTCGACGTCCTCTATCGTTTTTCTCGGAGCGCGCAGGAAGTTGTCGACGTGGACAAGTCCGTTCTCTATCGCCTCTACCCACGATACATCTATCGCCTTTTCCATTATCTTCTTGTTGAAGGCGAAGGTGTTGTGGCTCTCACGCAGGAGAGAGTCAAGCGCCGCGCACATCTCGTCATCGTCGAACGCGTCGGAGAATTCGCTGAATTCCTTGTACCACTCGCTGTATCCCTTTTTCACTTGCTCTCACCCCGCTTTCGTTTTTAATTAATAATTCAAAATGCATTAGACTGCGTACCGCCTGCCCGTTTGTGCGTCCCGCGGAACGTACAGACAAGCGAGCAATACGCAGTCAGTAAAGTCATTATCAGAACAGCTTCTGCAGTCTCTCGAGATATGCGATAGACTCGTTCATCTTGTTCTTGCCGAACAGCTTGTTCATATATGTGCACAGCTCGCGGAGCTCCTCACGGAGCATTGCGAGGTTCAGTGACTCGAATTTGCGGAATATCTTTGTCGCCAGTACGTAGTCGATGCCGTCGAGCTCGTCGCCGCCGCACGCTACATATACAGGCACGAAGAAGTTCATCTGCTTGAGGATACGGTTACCGAAAGCAACTCTCAGCTTCTCGATTACCCACAGGTCAAGCTGCTGAATCTTCTTCAGGCTTTCCTGCGATATCGGGTACTTGTCGAACGCCTCGTGGAAAAGCTGGTCGAGGTGGTCGAAGCCGAGGTGCATAGGCGGCGTATCGGGCGCCTCGAATGCTACGCCCTTTGCGTCGAGGTTGATAGGCTGAGCACGGTCGTACACCTTATCGGAGATAGCGAACGTGGAGTCATCGTTGTTAGCGGTACCGATGTACCAGATATTCTGCGGTATGCGTATCTTGCCCTTGTCGAGTTTGACAGGGTCGGTGCTCCATACGTTGGGCACGATGTCGAGCTCCCACTCGTCTGCGTTCGGCATTTCGAGTATGGAGAGCATCTCCGCGAAGTAATACTCAACTCGCGCGATGTTCATCTCATCGAGGAGTATCAGGTTCACGTCGTTGTTGTAGCCCGACGAGTATATGCGCTTGAGCACTTCCGTCTCGTTGAAGTTCTTGGTGAATTCGTTGAAGTAGCCGAAGAGCTCGGTACGGTCACGCCATGACGGCTGTACCGACGCGATAGTCGTGTCTACCTGCAGGAACTTACCGAAGGAGTACGGGAGTGAGGTCTTACCTGTACCGGATATACCCTGTAGGATGATGAGCTTTGTGGACGCCATGCCAGCTAAGAAAAGGCGTATAGTCTTGGGCTCATAGTACAGGTGCATACGCGAGCACGCGAAGTTGCGGAAGGAATCGACGATGCCCTCGAGCGTAATCTCGTTGTCGTACTCGGGCGGAGTATATGTCTTGTAGAACGTATCGACCTCGATGAGCTTCGAGAAGCGGTAGTCGGTGGTCTGGACTACGCCGTCCTCGACTGTGCCGACAGCCACAGGTGCGGGAGCTCCCTCCTCGCCCTCGCCGCCCGCTGCAAACGCAGCCGAGCCCGCGGGGAGCGTCATAGTGCCGCCGCCCATCTGAGCGACCTTCATCGCCATTATCTCGTCCTTTTCCTTTGCCATTTTCATTACTCGTCTTTGCAGGAGGGCTATCTCCTCGAGGAGGTCCTCATTGCTGACGAGCGAATGCCTGAATCGTATGTATTTTCTGATGAACAGGAATATCATGACGGCGATAAGAACGTATATCGCGACTACTATTATTATTGCGAGTATCGACAGTATCCAGCCAAGCGCGCCGAAATCCGTGGAATACTCCTTGAATATCTCTATGTAGTTCTTTATGTTGAATATCTGCTTGATACCGTTTCCGAAGCCGCGCACTATCTCTGCGTAGCCCTTCAGCATCTCCGACATAAAGGCAAAAAACCACTTTAGGAATCCGTTCATGATTTGCTCCGTAATCTATGTTATTTCACCGCACTGCCGCGGTCTGACGGAGTTTACTCCGTCACTGTAGCTGCTGTGTCTGCGGCATCTGCCGCTGCTTCCTTGACCTCGGAAATACTCTCCTCGGAGGTCTGCACGAGAGCCTCCGCTGCTCCCTCGAGCTTCTTTGCCTCGCTTGCTGCCGACTCTGCGGCTGCCTCGACCTTAGCCTCTGCCTTTTCCGCAGCAGCCTCAACCTTTTCGGGTGCAGCGCCCGCCTGCTTCTGTGCAGCGAGGTATTCCTCGATAGCACGGCGCTTTATCTCCTCCTCGTCGACCTCGACGGGCTCGGGACGCTTAGCCTCGATTATCGTGGCGATGAACTTGTAAAGCTCGAACAGGAAGAATATCGCCATAGGTATCACTATGCAGATGAAGAAGCCTGTCTTTGTGCGCAGGAAGTCCATGACCTTGCCGACGAACGGCAGCTTGACCTCAGTCCACCTGCCTATTACAGCGCCCTGAGAGATAACGTCCTCGTCGTTTACGGGGTTGTTATCACCCTTGGTACGGTACTTCACAACGCCGTCCTCGTCGAGTATCTCTACTATTCTATGGGTATTCTTCACTCTCTGCCCCTGTATCGAGGTCCAGAAGGTTATTACGTCATTTTCCTTGATAGAGTTGAAATCATCGATCTCCTTGCAGATGATGAGGTCGCCCTGCTTGAAGGTGGGCTTCATCGAGTCCGACTCGACCGCCATCGGCATGAATCCGAACAGGTGCGCGACACCGTTGTTCTTGCTCGACGAGAAGACCATTATCGTGATGAGAAGTGCGAATATTAAGACTATCCATGCCAGTACATTTGCAAAGATACTCAATGCCTTTTTCATAGTAAAACTCCTTTGGTTTTAGGTTGATTCCGTGATCTTGAAGCTCATACTGAGCTTGAGAGTACCGCCGATGATAGCGTCAACGCAGTCGGGGTCGTTGCCCTCGAGCCATATCACCACGGTATACTTATCCTTATCCTTAGCCTTGAATTTATCGCCTGAGGTACGCATCACGACCGATGACGACAGGAATTCGCTGTCACAGTCGCTCTCCTTGCCCATACCGCTCGACTTCGTCTTGCCGTAGACCGTCTTTTCGCCGTTCTTGTACACCGCAATGCGGACAGCCTCGTCAACGCCCTTTGTCACGTTCTCGATGTTCATCTCGCCCGTATAGCTGACGGTATCGTCGCCCGAGTTGATGAGGTAGAAGGTGTAGGCTATGTAGCTGTCGCCGTTGTGGCTGCCGTTTATCTTATCAACGTTCGGAGGTATATCCTCTCCGCTGATATTCGTCATATCATAGACGATATTCGCATTCAGCACGGCGTTGGACCTGTCGTAGTCGGGAGTCTCCGACAGGGTGAGTCCCTGATGGACCATGTCGTACTTGTTGACCTTTACGGTAAAGCTGCCGAACTTGTCGTAGAAATAGGATATCGCATACGCGACAGCCACGAGCAGCACCAGTATGATTACCAGCAGCGCCAGCACTCTCATCAGTATGAAGTGCCGCTTGACCTCTTTGCTCTTTCTTCTCAGCTCAAGGACGTCTCTGACTTTTTCCTCCATTACGAGACACCCCCTTTATTTATGTCATGTATCAGACTTGCGTCTGACGTATCTTTCTGTCATATACTTGCCTGCGAGCGAGCCAGCACAGTACGCGCACTCGAACGAGTACAGCGTCTCAGCCTGTCGGCTGTTGTAGACTCCGTCCGCAATGGGCTCAGCGCCGATGTCGTTGACGAAGCCGATTATGGATTTTACGGCGTTGTCCGAGCGCTCGCTGTTTCCGAGGAAGTTCGCCACCTCAGGGCTGAGCAGCACGTAGTCCACCGAGAAGCCCGAGAGCCTCATCATGGGACAGGTATCGCCGCCGAAATTCACGAGCATGAAGTGGAAGCCGCGGTTGCGCAGATGCTGTAGCACTCTCGCCGCCTGACCGTCAGTCTCGGCAAGGAGCTTCTCCGACAGCTCGAAGCATATCCTGCTCGTGGGGACGCCATAGCGTGAAAAATACTCGAGCAGCTTCTTTTCGGCGCCCTGCTCCTTCAGGAGCTTTACGGGCATATACACCGATATCCAGCTGAAATTCAGCTCGCGCTCGGTAAACGTCTTGTATGCCTCAAGAGCCTGTATCAGCTCGAGGTAAAAGAGCCTTATCGCCTGATTCGTTATCTCGCACACGTCGCGGAATTTGTCGGGCGTGAGCACGCCGAGCTTCGGGGAATTCAGCCGCGTCTGGGACTGGTATGCCGCTATCTGACCGCTTGAGATATCTCTTATCACGCGATAGTGCAGCTCGACGGCGCGAACTCCGTCAACGAGTGACTTTTCCGCATTTTTTCCCATATCGGCACCCCCTTTCGCCATTATGCGCACATATACTCTTATACTATTTTATTATACCACACGCACCCGCAATTGTCAACGAATTAACCTATAAAAAAATCCTGTTAAATTCGTAATATTGCATAAAAAGCCGCCAATTGTGATACCGTGCGTAGATTCGTTCGCGATTATTACATTTTGTCACTGTATACCATAAAAGCAAAAGCGGCAGGAGCGCTTGGCTCCTGCCGAAAATCCTATCTTATAATATGTATATCCGTCAGCGCGCACTGGTCGCCCGTGAGCGCAGTGTACAGCTTCGGCACGCCCGCAGGCACCGTGGTCACCGAGCGTATCGAAAGTCCGCAGTATTCCGTGGTTATGGTCACAGTCCCCTTCTCGAGGCGATAGGTGAGCTCGCAGTCCTGCCCCGCCTTGTTGCGAGCCTTCCACTCGTTCCAGTCGGTAAAGTCTTCGAGCTTGCTGACCAATACGCGGTTCTCAGCCTCGGAGTCCTCTCCCCAGCCCTCGCCGTCGAGCCGTGCAACCGTCAGCTCGCGGTATTCTCTTCCGCCGACCTGCCCGTCATCGGAATAGAACAGCACCGCAAACGGGCAGTGCCATACCAGACGCGCCGTCGGAAGGCTCATCGTGTGGAAGCGTATGCGCATACCGTCCGTGACCTCTATCCCCTGCGACGCCGCCGAGCGCCAGCCGTCGACCTGAACGTTCGGGATATCGCCGACAGGACCGTCGATATAGCTTATCTCCTCGGCTATGCGGGGGATATAGTCCGCGCCTATCGCCATGCCCGCCTTTTCAACGTCGATATCCTCTATCGTGCAGCGCTCGCCCGTGAGCGATATATAGGCATAGCGCGTGCTGTCAGGCAGCGCGAGTATTATCTCGTGCGAGCGGAAGCGGTTGGATATCCTGATGAGCGCATGGTCCTTGAAGCGGACCGCCTCGACGTCGAATTCGACCTTCTCACGCTGCATGACCTTCGCCTCCGCGGAGGAGCCGAGCAGCTCGCGGGTCGTCTTCTGCACGTTTCTCACGCCTGTGGGCTCTATCCTGCCGTTTGCGAATATCGTCGCATACTCGTAGTAGAGCAGGTCGCGGCGCTTGCGCTCGCTGTCATGTATCCTCGCATCGAGCGAATCGAACAGCACGAAGCTCGGTATGCACATCGGACTATGCTCGCCGTTCATGCGCGTAGTGAAGTGTATATGTGTCATGGTATTGGTCAGGAGTATGCCGTCCGAGCGTGTAGAACGGTATTGTCCGCACTCGAGCGAGCCTATGCTCTCGAGCTCGTTGACCTCCTCGCGCTCCTTCATACTGTACTCGGAGTCGATGTCGATGAGGTGTATCATTATCTTCGCGAAGTTCGGGTCGAACTGCGTCCCTGTCCCCTTGACGAACTCCTCGCGGACGAGGTCCTGCGGGATCGGGTCACGGTAGCTTCGCTTCGAGGTCATCGCGTCGTAGGCGTCCGCAACTGCGATAATGCGCGCAATTTCAGGGATGTCCTCGCCCTTGAGCCCCTCGGGGTAGCCGCGGCCGTCATAGCGCTCGTGGTGGTAGTGCGCGCCGATGCTAAGGTACGGCGACTGGCTGATGCTCGAGAGTATCTGCATTCCTATTACCGGGTGGGCCTTTATCGCCGCGAACTCGTCGTCCGTCAGCTTGCCCTCCTTGTTGATTATGCTGTCCTTTATGCCTATCTTTCCGACGTCGTGGAGCAGTGCCGTGAAGTACAGCTCGTCGAGCTCCTTATCAGTCTTGTTGAGGCTCTTTGCCACCTTCAGCGAATACTCCGCGACACGGCGTGAGTGTCCGTGGGTGTACTTGTCCTTGGCATCTATCGCGTTCGCGAGGGCTGCAGCCGTCTGCTCGAACATGAGCCTCATATTTTTCTGATCCTCGCGGACTATCTCGAGCTCGCGCTTGTTCGCGCGCTCGACAACATCGTTCACATCACGCAGTGCGAACACGTACAGCACCACGACAAGACCTGCAAGGGACATATTCACCAGCGACAGGCCGTATGCGAATATCTGCACTATCGAGGCTATCAGCGGCAGTATCGTGAACAGCAGTATGGATATCCTCATCTTCTTGCTTATCCGCTCGTAATGCTGGCTCACGACTGTCAGGTCGCATATCAGCGCCGCGAGCGGGAACAGATAGCACAGCATGAAGCCGTCTGCGCGCTCGTAGACGTTGTTCTCGTCAAAGGTGTAATAGAAGCCCGTGAACTGCGATATCACGAGCATCACAGCCGCTCCTCCGCACAGCACGAGCGCCGCGTACATTCGCTTCGGCAGCTTTTCGAGCCCGCCGTCCATGCGGTACATATTCATCAGATACATCGTGAATGCCGCGATTATCGCTATGACAAAGAAAAAAGCCAAGAAATTGCATATCCTGACCATGTAATACCCTGAGTCGCTCGGGGCGCCGCGGTAGAAATAGGCGAATCTGTCGGCTATCAGCAGGAACATCGCCGACAGCTCCAGCACTACAAGTATCCTCTTCTTCACAGGCGGCAGAGCCTTCGTTATCAGCACAAAAAGCGCCAGAAGTCCGCATATCGAGCTGAGCACGAGCATTATATTCAATTGGTATTTCTTTAACAGCTCCAAAACTTCCATTTCTCTTTTTTCACCCGTCCCCGAAAAAGCAGCACGTTTATCGCTGCCCACATCATCTATTTAACGCGCTTCCCCTTATGCGCGGAAAAATCCTACCTATTATTATAGCACAGCGTTTTCCCGATTGCAAGAGGGAAAACGTCAATTCCCGAGGCGCAGGGACGACGTCCCCACAGGTGCTTGCGGGCGGAGGGAAATAATTTGTCCCCGCGCCTGTTGCTTTTTGAACATATCTTTGCTATAATTTATAGTGACAAAATCAGCAGTGAAAGGACGGAATCAAAATGAAATACACAGCTGAAGAAATACGCGCCGCTTTGCAGAATAACGAGCTGACCGCTTATTATCAGCCTCAGTACGACACCATAACAGGTCAGATAAAAAGCGCCGAGGCACTCGTCCGCTGGATAAGACCCGACGGCACGCTCGTACCCCCGTTCTTCTTCATTTCGACAGCGGAGGAATCCGACCTCATCATGGACATAGACTGGTATGTCGCCGAGCTCGCCTGCAAGACGCTCGTAAAGCAGAACACCATGCCGCAGTTCCCTATCTCTGTCAATTTCTCGCGCAGACACATACAGGAAGCCGATTTCACGGCAAGGCTGTCCGAGCTCGTGGACAGGTATGAACTGCCGCACCCTCTGATAGAGGTGGAAATAACCGAATCCGCGATGATAGGCAACGAGGAAACTATCCTCGACTGGATAGTGTCGATACGGAATGCGGGCTTCAAGGTAGCTATCGACGACTTCGGAAGCGGTCTGTCCTCGCTCCAGTTCGTCAAGGACGTCCCCGCAGATGTCCTGAAAATAGACAAAACTCTCCTCAGCCACAACTGCGAGGACGAGAAAGAACGCATCGTGCTCGAAAGCATCTTCACCTTCGCTCACAGACTGCATATGAAGACCGTTGCGGAGGGCGTGGAGACCAAGGAACAGCTCGGCTTCCTGCGAAGCTGTGACTGCAACAGGATACAGGGCTATCTGTTCGCCAAGCCCATGCCCGAGGCTGACTACCTTGCGCTCTGCACGGAGCATAAGGCTATCGAAGAGCCGACCGATATCCTTCAGGCTCAGAGCTCCGCAGGCACGATGAGCCTCCTCATCGACGCTATCTTCCGCCGCTATCCGCTCGTTATCTTTACCAATCTGACGAGGAACTCGTTCTATATGATGGCTTATGAGAATTTCACCACTACCTCCTGTCCCTCGGCAGGCATGTTCGATGAGCTCATAGTCCACGGCGCGAGCAGTATGCACCCCGACGACAGGGAAATATTCGCGACCACCTTCAACAGGGAGCGCCTGATAGAGGAGTATAAGAACGGCACTCAGACCCTCCGCCTTGTTACGCGTCAGCTCGGAGACGACGGCGTTTACAGACGAGTCGAGACCGTCGATTACTTCGTTAAGAGCAATTACTCCGACGATGTCCTCGCCATTACGCTTTGCGAGAATCTGCCCGAAGGCAATATTGCCGCTGTCAGCTCTGAAGTCAAGGCAGTAAACGGCATCAGCACTGAGCAGGCAGACGAAATAGTGAAAATATTCGGGAAATATATGTGAGATGCCACTCCGACTCTATGCGGAGGGCACAAGAAATGACCGCCTCCCGCGGTGCTTCTCAATTCCGAGAAAGCCGCAGGACAGGCGGTCATTATGTATATGTTCGTTTTTTCTCCGTATCAGGCGCTTTTCGCGTCAGCTCATTCCCTGTTCGCTCTGCGCCTGTCGTTTTTCGGGTGCTTCAGGTAGTATTTCCTCTTGTCTTTGTACATATTCTCGTCAGCATATCTCATAGCAGTTCGTATATCACAGCCCGACGCCACATGATAGCTTCCGACCGCAAGACTGACATCATTGGACATATCCATTCGGTACAAATTTAACGTCACTCGCCGCGCCCATGCCACGAATAACCTCGCATTTCGGGTGCTCTTCGACATCTATGTATTTTTGATTGCCTGCAACAACACGGATAGCTCCGTATTTACCGTCCGGAGTATTTTCAACGAATAAAATGCTTGCCATGGGATAGTAGCTGTCTGCAATTGCCTGAAAATCCATAAAAACTCCTTTCCGCATCGGAACGGACATGTTCCGGCGCTCCTGTATCGCCCAAGCATCGGCGTAAACTTGCTTATACATATTATACACCATAACCGTCAAAATTTAAATAGATAATTTCAAAAAGGGGAAATGCATTCAACCGTCTGAAGTCTAATCAAGCTTTCCCATAGTGTATATGCAAAAGACGAGATACAACTCACTCTGTATCTCGTCTTTTTTACTTTTGTTTGCTATCCGTCGTTTTCTCAGCTTTATCTGATGTAATTGATATAAAGCCTTGCGTTTGTATATTTGATATACTCTGAACACCATGACTTATCCCAGCCGCTGTTATCTTCATCCCGATTGCTTTCATTTCTATATGGGATGTTCCATATCAGCATTCTGCTGCAGTATTTCGCAGAGCTTTATAACTCGCAATTTCTCGGTCGTGGTTTCTGGCATTTTCTTCTCCTTTGCTTATTAAGAAGAGAGCCGAGAGTTTTAGCTCTCGGCTCAAAAATTCAATACAATTGACCTGCTTAACTTACTTGTTTTATAAGATCCGTGTAAATACGTGCGTTTGTGTAAATTACAAAATCGGCATTAGGTTTAGAGTTTGTAATATAGTTCTGCCAAGGTATAGCTGCGTTATTGTTATCCGTATTTGTATCGGCTGCTGCATTGTGATCAAATGCAGATACAGTTAGTTTGACTGTAAGCGCCGACCACACCCAGCCCCACCTAAAAACAAAATGAGCCGAGGAACGACCTCGGCTCAAGTATTACAATGTAACGCGAACTGTATGCAACTGTATGTTACTGTGTAACGCTTACTGTATTTCACTGTATGTCTGGCGGCAGTATGCAGGCAGAGAGAAGCTCCACGGCATGACAGATTTGATCTGGTCTTCCGTTGGCTTAGTGCCCATTTCCGGCAACGCGGTCAGAAGGCAGAGCAGGCAACCGTACACATCCAGATTGTTTCTCTTGGCTGTTTCGATGATGCTCATGACCGCCGCGCTGGCATCAGCACCTTTCTCTGTATCGCTGAACAGGAAATTCTTGCGGTTAATGACATACGGCTTGACCGTACGCTCTGCCAGATTATTCGTCATCTCAACTTCCGCATGCTTTAGAAACAGATACAGCTTCTCTTTCTGGTTCATGGCATAGGTAACCGCCCGGCCAAGCGCAGAATCCTTGCCGGGATGCAGAGTATTAATGATTTCATACACTTGATTCAGAAGCGGTCTGACTTTTTCCGTCCGCATTTCCAGAATCTGCTGTGCGGTATATTTTTTCTCCCGCGCCGTTCTTTCGTATTCCGCTGCTTTGTCGATCAGTGCGACGATCTGCGCTGATGGACAGGCAGGTACTCTTCAGTATATTCTGTCATCGGACTGCCGCAGGCATCACAAATCTGCTGTTTTTCAGGCAATTCATAGACAACCTTCTTGGTTTCAAGGTCGGCTCTGATCTCTTTTCTGCCGCGGTGCTGACCGTTTTTCTTTGCGCTTTTGGTGACTGTTTCTACGGTCGGTTCCGGTGCAGCAGGGTTGGATTCCGCCTCTGCTTCATTGATGATACCGCCGTCCAGCAGCATCTGTCCGTCACAGATATACTTTCCTTTTTCGCTTTTCTGTCCGAAAAGCATTTTATTCCGTTTCAGCACAAGCTCGGTCAGATGCTCAATGCGAAGGTCTTTTTCTTCGATTTTCTGTTCAAGTTCGGAACATTTTTTCATTGCTGCTTCATATGCTTTCTGCAATTCTTCGTAGGTCATAAAAGCGCTCCTTCCCTTGAATTTTCGAGGATTTCCGGTACTTTTATTATACCATGAATCATTCGATTGTTCAAGGTAAAGAACGCATTTCAGATGAGAATATTCCTGCACATTCCAGCATATTTTTGGCATTACATTCAGCAGATATCCACGCCGCCTGTTATCTTTTTGATAGCTTTCGGCTGGTCAACTGACAGTCCCTGCATCAGCCAGATATATTGCTCATGTGTGAGATCACGAACCTCCTGTTCATTGCGCGGCCAGGTGAATTTTCCGTTTTCCAAGCGCTTGTAAAGCAGAAGAAAACCATCTTCCTCCCACAGCAGCACTTTCAGACGGTCTCTCCGTCTTCCGCAGAACAGGAACGCACTGCTCGAAAATAGATCAAGCTGAAATTGCTGCTGTATGATCGCTGCCAGTCCGTCAATGGACTTCCGCATATCTGTATGACCACAGACGATGTAGATATGATCGGCGCTCAGATTTTTCAGCATTCCTGCAGGCCTCTCAATAGTATCAGGAGCATCTTTTCTGATACTTCCTGCGGAAGCTCAATCTCGATACCGTTTTTGCGAATCATAACCTTTTCACACACTGGAATTGGCTGTGGCTGTATCGGTTCTGACCGCTGTATTGCCATTGATGAACTCAATGGAATTATTTTCTGCGCGGTTGGCGAAGTCTGTGCAAGCAGCGCTGTTCTCACCACGCGCAGTCTTCTGTAGTAGGTATTGCAGCTGATGCCTTTCATCTGGCACCATGCTTTTATTTTCATACCGCTGCTCTGACATTCTGCGATTTCTTCTGCCCATTCCTGGTACCGTAGTTCTCTCTTTATTTCTTTGATCGTTGCCATGTGCTCAGCTCCTTTCAGCGTTTTCCGCTTCGGAACTATTTTACTGCTTTTTCATTATGCTGTAAAGGGCTGATGGTGGTTGGCGCTTACAAAATTTCAATAGCTAATATGCAAAAATGGGAACCTTATCCCCCCCTATAACAGAAGCAAATAGACTGCATAATACAGTATAAGCGGCTCCTCGGAAGTAGTCAATACTTCCAAGGAGCCGCTTTTTGTGGTTGTTTGGTTTTTAACTTGCATTGTCAATCCAGTCAGAGTAGATTTTTGCGTTTGTGTAGATTACATTATCATTAGCCTGAGAACCGCCGATTGGATCGTCCCCGTTGTATAGCACGATTTCTGCTTTCAGCATATAATTTGAATACATTTTATATGCTTCATTACTATTATTCTTAGCGTTTTCAAAATTGTCATTTCCACCGGTATAAACTGAAAAATCAATCGGGATCTGATAAACCATCTTGTCAGGATCATAAGCAAGTACTGTTTTCGGGGAGTCAATTTGATACACATAGGAAGTTGTGTTGTCAGTTGTAAGCGAAATTCCTGTCTCGCTCTTATTTTTGACTGTCAGTTTTGCAGTGTTCGTTTCGCCGTCAACAGTATCTCGTACATCAATATACTCAGCGATTGGCAATTCCGCATCTGCAATCTCATATTGTCCCTTTCGATACAGCTTAAGAGTAAGCTTCATTTTGTTTGCAGCATCAGCATTGTCAACATTTTTCACGTTATAAGTGATAAGTGTTTTCATCGGCAGTAAAGCATCAGAAGAATTCCAGGAATTAATGCCAAGCTGTGCATAGGTTCCATTCGGATTTGAACTGTCATCTGAATCAAAATTCATTACTACACCGGAACGCAGTCCTGTGTAATACATTGTTGATCCTGTTTCAGTATGAAACGTTTTACTGTAAGCGGTTGCTGTATTTGAAGGTGAGATATTCGATGATCCCAGCATCTTTGTTCCTATCTGATCCAAGGCAACATTTGCTGCCTGTGCTTGTGCAGAATCTCGAAGCGGGAACTGCTTCATAATCTTTTCCTTGGTATCAGCTTCATCTTTTCCGGTATAATTGAGCGTAAAAGAGGTTTTTATCTTGATACCATCAGGAGCCGCTCTCAAATAATCCTTCAGATTCTCATTATTTCTCAGTTCAATATAGTTGTTTGTAATAGTACCGTTATCAACACTGATCTCACAGTTTTCATCTGTTTTAACACGGTCTGTTATATCAACTCCTCCGTCATTATCTCCTGATTTGGGTCTGCCTTTTCCGCTTGCATTTTCTGTGTCAATAATATAGGATTTAATTTCTACATTTGGTTCAGCATTAATTCCATTTTCATGTTGAATTCCATTGTCGAGATAGTTCTTCTCAAAGTTTATCAAAAAACTCTGATAAATGTTTACAGAAGAGTTTGGCAAAAAGCCTTTTACAATATCCTTAGAATAAGGTGAAAGTGCGATCTCAGCTTGGAAAATTGCATTTATCGATGTACTGGCGGTATTCATTTCATAAGATATCGGATAGGTTCCGATCATTTCAAAATCATTAGTGAAAATATCTCCCAAGAATACATCTGATGTACCATTGCTGTTTGCATCGTTAGGCATAATTGATCCAATACTTGTCGGTGATGAGAAAACCAGATGATAGATACTCGTATCCTTCTCAATAGCCACATGCTCTGGTGTCTCAGTTGCTTTTTTGGTAAAGAAAGTGATATAGTAATCCTCAATCAAATAATCATCACCATCGGTATTGCGCTTATGCATTCCCTCCTTATAAGCAAACTTCAAGTAAGATGGTGTTCCGGTATCGCCCGATTCCCAAGGTCGATAATAATCATTTCCGACTATTATCGTTGCACCAGTTGAATTATCAAGCTCTTTACATTTTACTGTGAAATTAGCTTCGGTTTCAGAAGGCTCCGAAGAGCTGACAACAATATCAAAGAAATTGATAAGCTCCACAGGTGAGAAATGTGTTCCGCCGGATGTGCCATCTGTGGTAAAACTCGACAAGTTCAACTCGCCGTTATTATATGCCAATGCTTTATTCGCATAATACGGCTTGTTGTAATTGCTGCCGTCTACCAGAACCATGTTTGCATCAGGAAATCCAAGTTCACTGATGTTCTTACCTGCCCTGTCGCTATCTTCAACAATCAGTTTTTTATTTGTGAATGCCTGTAAAAGATCCTCACCACCACTGATTTGACTAACCCAATCCTCAAGGTTACGCCGATATGTCCATCTGAATTGCAGTGTAACCGGCGACTCCAGATTTTCGAGCAGAACATTACCGCGCAGTGCTTCATAAGGCTGTGTACGGTATACCGTACCGGACAATGAGGACACCTCAAAATCAAACTTGAGCATCTTTCTGACATATACCGGAACATAGAGGTGGTATGCATATTTTGTCGCGGAAGAAGAAGGATCCTTAAACGCAACATCAATCAACGTGAACTGACCGTTTCCATTTTCATTATCATAGCTACTTTTGATGTTGAAATAATTTGAAGTACCAACTGTTTTTGTTTCCAGATTTGCTGCTCCGCTGCTCCAATCATACTCAAAGGCATTGTTTGCACTGTTCCAGCTGCATTTTGCAAACTTCACATCAAAGTAGTCGTTACCATTTGCAAAATCATAATTTGAATTTGTCAGGATTCGCAGATAGTTGTTCAGCAATTCTGTTGTAGCATAGCCGTTGGCATCATCTAGAATAAGAACTGGGAAATCATAAGCGAAGTTTGTCAGCCCTGATGCTTCTTTGAATGTTGAGAATTTGGACTGCAAATTTTTCAGGTAGATCTCTCCATATGTCGGATAATCTGCCGCAGCCAGAGGCGTTCCGTTTTCATCCTGGAAAAATGACGGTTTCTTTGCATACATCGCCGTATAAGCGGCATCAGACGGCTTATCGCTCAAGGCGTGTATCGCAGTGTCACCCGTGCCGATCATTGACGGGAACGAGAGCTTAACATCCTGATAATACTTGACAGGTCTTGTCGGGTCTCCCTCATTTACGGCTATTGTCGGCAAAAGGGCTTCATCGACGATTTTCTTAGCCACAGAATGCTCATAATCCAAGCTGGCAATCGCATCACCCGTCAGGAAAAATCTGCTGTCGATGTTGAGTTTGTTTGCGGTTGTAACGTAGGGGCTATTGTCGTAAAGTTTCTTTTTAATCGTGCGAGTCCATGTTGAAGTTGCGATACCGTTTTCAGTTGTATTCACTCTGTTGCCAAAAGAATTGTTCAGCTTATCGCTAACAGATGTGTCACCCCAATGATATACAACATTTGATGTTACATAAGTTGTTACATTATTTTGAGTGATCTTTTTTTCTGTAATTTCAGCCCAGCCAAGACACTCCAATTTGTCATTAGTTACATTAAAATCACTGCTTATTATGTTGTTATTAACATAGTTTACAAGCGAGAAATAATTACTGCGTGTATTGGCATTAGTACCAGAACAGTTGTAATCTGCATTAACAAAGAAACTTCCATCAGCAGGTCCGTATATTGTATTACCACATTTATACCACGGATTAGTTACCGTAGTATTTGTATTTGCAATATTCAAGGAAAAACCAACTATTTTAACTGTTTTACCGTTAACAGAAACACCGCCAACATAGCCATTCTGAAGTTTGTTATCTGTAGTATTGATTGGCTTATATGCGAAAGGAGTTGAAGAAGAAGTATCCATTGTTTCTGTGTTGTTTGCTAACAATTTAATATCTTTAATAAGAATATTGTAGCCTTCAATAGCTTGGTCGTTTACACCAACTATTCCACCGATACCATCTTTTCTGTCGTTGTCACCTGTAGTTTTTCCTCTTCCCTCGATATAACAATTCTCCACAGAACTGTTTCTTATCTTTGCAGTATAAGTCTTACTTCGTCCTATAAGACCGCCAACATCAGCTAAATTATAATCGTTATCGCTTGAATAGCATCTCAGAACATAATTGGATACAGAACAGCCATCAATGGTATTTCCGTTTCTCGGTTCGCCTGTTAATCCACCAACACAATACCAAGCTGTTATCTTATAATCAGATTGCCCGTTGGTTGTTTCAGTTGCCTCCATTCTAGCTGCTGTCTGAGTAGAGCTTACATTACAATTATATACATAAGCTGCGCCCTCCGGTCTTGCAACAATTCCTGCTGCAAATCCGCCGTACATACTAATATTGTAAACATTGCAATTTTGAACAGTTACATCTTTAGTCTCTGAAACAGCACCTATTATACCGCCAACAATCGACCACGGCTTATCGGTACTATTGTAAAACCGTTGTTCGCCTTTACTAGTAAGAGAATACCCCTTATATGTAGTTCCATCCTCTGATAATTCATTAAGCGTATCATTCTCTCTGTTAATATTGCCGATGAATCCACTGTAATCAGAATTAAGCACACCAACATCTACATTATTGATGGTAATTGCAAACTTACTAACTCCAATAACACCACCTGCATAGAATGCTCTGTTCTTTTTTGTATTAAATCCTTGTTTTGGATTATTGGGATCTTTACTATCTCCACCATCTCCTCCTGTAAGTGCACTTAAGATTTTTACCTCCTTTACTTTTACAACTGCATTTGAACTGCCATTTATCTTTCCATCCAGATTAAAGTTCGTATTCGCTACAACACCAACAATGCCGCCTGCTATTTGTCCGGCTGCAACAACCAATTCATCAGCATCACAGTCATACACATATTGCTCTTTGGTGTTAGTATCAATGTAGCCAATTAATCCACCTGCAGTTTTCGCACCGAATACGGAAAGATTATTCATATGGACCTTGCTGACAAATATTTTATCTTTATTACCATTTCCAGCTAAGCCAGCCAAACCGCCAACACTCACTATTCCGATGTTATTGAAGCGTTGATCCTGACCATAATCATATCCGGAAATATCTCCGCTTGTTTGATAAACCTGCGCTTCAACATTGCCGGACAATGTTAAATCATAAATTGAAGGCAGTGAGTCTGTAGAAAAGCCGGTATACTCACGGTTTTGTCTCAAACAATTGAAAAAGCCAAATCCAAACAGAGCAGGCATATAATTATCAATTGATTTATTGCTATCATCCGTGGTTTCAGCTTTATTATAGATGACTTTCTTTCTATAATAATGCAAACTACTTCCCATCGAAACAGTATTGTCTTGCCCATTCAGCTCAAACAGGCTGATATAGTTATTATCCACGAGGTAGCTGCCCAGTCCCTTGAAGCCGTCAGGGAGATAGAACGTCGTCGCATCAGCATTGTCCGCACCGAGCTGGATATTCAGAGTAGAATAGCTGTTCGTCACACGGTAAAGCCCACTCTGCCCGTTCGCATACTTATAGACAATATATGGGTTGACACCCGAACCGTAATACCCGTCATTTACCGCCTTATAGTAGTCATGTGCCGTATCAGCAGGAAGCGCCCCGGGGGTATCTATGCCAACAGAAGCATAGCTTGCAATATGCGTGGTTTTGTAGTAGGTGCTGCTATAGCTGTCGTTATTAGCTAAATGAATGTCCGAGCTCTGTGTCGCCTTACTCTGAATCAATCCGCCGAACAGGAAAAGCGCCTGTGCATCTGCTATTGTTACCTTTGCTGAATAATAGCTTGTTGAGCCGTTTTTCGTATAACCGCCAACCAAAAGCTTGCCCGTATCGCCTGTGTCGATATCGGGAATGGAGTAGTTCTTCGTGCCGTTTTGCATTGTGACCTTTTCAACAGCCGCGGTATTTGTCTCGTCAAGGCTGTCGAAGTTCGTATCTGATTTCGCAAGATATGTGATTCCGTCACTGAGACAATACGCCTTGCTGCCGTCTGGATACTCTCTGACACCATTCTCAAACGGACGGTACTTTGTTGTCTCGTTCACAACATAGCCGTTCAGTACTCTGCCGACGATTGGATTCACATACAGATATTTCGTAGAATCCATAGATATTTTTGTAGTACCGTCGCTTTCAAAGGCATGATCTTCGTCTATGCCCTTGATAAGATCATCGCCTCTTACCATATCACGGAAAATGACCGCGCCGTTTACCACAACGCCGACATATCCACCAACGGGCGCAAGATGTCCCGTGACCTTCACGCTGCCAAGCTCGGTCGCTGCGGTGTCTGCATCATCTGCAAAGCTGACTTTGACATTGTCAATAATGTTGTCGCCGCCAAAAACCTGACCGATGACCGCGCCGTATGCTTTTGTACTGTCAGACTGCGAATATGTATCACTTGCATTTGAACAGCTTGCAGAAATATTCGTATTATTTACATATACATCCAAATTTCTGATAACACTGCCGTTGCTGGAAACGACCAAGGGCTTCGTGCTTTCATTCGTGATTTTGTTTTTTCCTGCACCTGAGCCAATGATAACTCCGCGGAAAACTGCATAGTTATCTGAAGTGGCGCCTAAGCCCGCATAATCAGTCGATAATGTAATATCGTCATTCAGCTTATAATATGCACCTGCAAGATAGGTTCTCACTACTTGCGGAGTATATCCTGTTCCAGAATAAACAGGAGCATCTTCCGTACCGGTAAAAGCTCTGAAATTTGTTCCATCATATTTATAATTCTGATCACCGTACTGATCCCAACGAGTTGTCTTCAATGTATCGCCGTCTTCCCACTCTGTCAGTACACCATTTACATCATGCTTCAGAATCGGGAAATGGAAGGTTGCAGCCGAAAGATCTGAGCCGTTGATAACCTTTGCGATTTTTTCAAGATCACCCTGTGTAATCATATACGGATCGTTATAAGTTCCGCAGCCGGTAAGCTGTGCAGAAGCATGGTTCACTCTGATCTGATGCTTCTTTTCAGTATTGGAACTGAGATCCAGATTTGCTTTCGTATCTGCGATCGCAACATAGGGAAGAAATGCAGAGAAATCGTATGCCTGACTTGCGCCGCCTATAAGCGAACCGCTTTCCGGACTTGTAAGCTTTCCGCTTGCATCGTGAGTTTCGTTATTATACCAATGCTCATCACCGAACCACTGGTTACGATCTGTGCTGTCGCTCAGCTCAGAACCGTAAGTCACACCGGTATTGCCGCTGACATGCGTTGTTGCATCTGACCAATCCTCTGAATGGTTATAGTTGTATGTTGCATCTGAATCCACAGCATACATAAACTGATTCAGCAGAGTTGCCTTTGTAAAAATGGAATGCTTGGTCGGATATACGGAATCCAGACCGGCTGGAGTGCCCCCGCTTCTTGCATCAAGCTTGATATCTTCAAATTCAAAATTGATATTGGAGGCGCTTCCGCTCAGACCCGCATTGCCAATAAGGCTTGTTGCAGCATAATTGATCACAGTTGTTGAACCACTCGTAGAGTTGTAGCTGCTGTCAGGAGCGCTGGCTGTGCCTGTATTTTTGACATAAATATGCTTTAATGTCAGTTTGGTATAATCACCGACCTTGTTGATCAGCAGCGGAGCATATGCCCCATTCTCAGACAGATTTTGATTACAAACACGTATTCCGTCAAGCGCAATGCTTCCGGAAGAAGAATCCAGCTTTGAGGTCGTTTTGTCATTGCCGACAAATGTGCCAAAAATCAGTACGCCTGTTCCGTACTCGCTATCAAATCGTGTATTTAATTTGCTGATTGTTCCCTTCCATGTTGTGTTTCCGAGCGTAACCGTTGAATTGGTCACATTGCGGAACAAGCCCTCATGCATCATATAATGCTGTGTATGCGACAGGGATGATTTGTCAGTTGCAAGCGAGTTGACCTTATTTGCTGCTTCACGGGCTTCAAATTCAGCATTCGCAAATTTGAATGTGCCCTGAACCTTAACATTTGTATTTACATCCACAGGATACCAGCTATAGCCTGCCATATTATAATATCCTGTTGCAGTAGTTTCATCATTCGCATTATCAAACACATTATTGCTGAAATGATTTGTAAAGTATGATCTCAGGCTCTTATGGGCATACTGATTCAGACCCCAGCGCATCAGCTTTTCCGGAGCCCCTGTTCCAGATGCAATTGTATCAAGGTTATAGTAATAGCGCGTCCATTTGTTTTGATAGGCAGCTTCATTGTCTGTCGGCTGTGTGATCTGCGGCTGATAGGTATTGCTTGCACCGCTGTCTGACATATTCAGGCTGGATGTTTTGATTGAAACGATACCATTGCCGTTTTTCAGAATATAAGGATCGCCGTCAGCGTCTGTATACTCCTTGTCACCGTTGGAAGCAGTGCTGTAATATGCACTGTATGCAACCAACTCATCAAAGGTAATTCCGGTCTTCAAGCCAGTAATTGTCGCACCGCTGCAATCATACGAGTTTGTTGCACTCAGCAACAGATAGATTGCCGAATTCTTGCCAGAATCAAAAAATGATGTGGTTGTGTCGGAGTAATTCCAGCCCTTGTTGATGATCATGCCGAAGGATTTTGCATTTGAAGCGGTTATTGCAAGGTTTGTAAGTGTTAATCCGTTTGACGGAATTGTCCACTTTCCTGTTGCGCAGTAAACCATGCCGCCAAGATCAGCCGCACCGGTCAGCTTCAGATTACAAGCCGTTGTTCCACCGATAGTTATGCCATTGACATTGACATTCGTATCATACCATGCGTAGCCGAGCATTCCGCCGGAGCTTCCCGTTGCGCTGCCATCAATTGTAAGTTTATCCTCCTTGATGCCGCTCAACGTGAGTGTTCTTTCATAGCCGCTGCTTGTTTTATCAGCAGAACTGCTGTTGATATATGCGATCAAGCCGCCCAACTGCTGCTTTGCTTTGGAGCTTGTGTTCTTGATCTCACCGCTCAGTTCAACATCACTGATTCCCCATGTTTTGGAACCTGTGTCAGCACTGATCTTGCCAATCACACCGCCGAAGCAGGAGCTTGCTCCGGAATTTGCTCCGGTAACATCGCCTTCGTATTTACCGTATGTTGTCACTGCAGGGGTTCCTGCTGTCGTCGGATTTGTGATTTCTATCGTACCGATTGAAGAAGTTGCTTCTCCGACGAGTCTGCCCAAATAAATTGTAGAACTGCCGTCATGCGTAAATGCTGTGCTGACGCTGACATCCGTAGCCGTAAAATTACCGCTGACCTGAGCAGCCGCAGCGCCGGCACACATATCAGCTTTTGCTTTCACATTCACATTTCCTGCAAAAACAACATTTTTTACAGTGCCGCCCTCAACAGAACCATCTACAGTGCGGCTTGACAGTACACCAAACAAGCCATTTTTTGTATGGCGGTATATCTTGCCGTTAAAGCCGTTCGAAGTATCGCCGATGGCAAATGTGAGGGTGTGACCATTTCCGTCAAATTCACCTTGATAAGTGCATTTTCTTGAACCACTGTCTCGTGTCAATCCGGTCAGACCGGTTCCAACGAGAGAAACATCCGCACTGAGTTCAAGATTCGTTGTTACAATGTTCTCGTGATTCAAGGATGCACCCGACGCATAGGTCAGCCACGGATTGCCGTCTGTTTCTCCATTGGTTTTTCCAACTTTGATAGAAAAACAGATTGCATCTATTGCAAATGCTTCTTTAGTGCCGATTGCAATTACAGGCGCACCGATCGTAATGATATGTGTGGTTTCATTTTCTGTCAGAACATCATCCTTGCTCAGACCGCCTGTGCCGAATCTTAATACTTCTCCCCATGAGCCAATATCATCATATTCATCAGGAGATGCTTTTCTTGTAATGGTGCATCCGTCAGAGTAGATCAATGTATCGTCACGATCGCCGACGATCTGTCCACCGCCCGCACACGTTGTTCCTGAAATGTTGACAGTACCCTTGAGTCTAAGAACACCGTCATCAAATTTACCAACAAGACCGCCGCCATTAAAGCTACCGGATGAGATGCTTGTCGTTCCGCTTGTATCAATAAACGAATTGCCTGCAACACCGACCAGACCGCCGAACTTACCATCGCTGCTCGGATTGGTTGCCTGAGTCAGCGTAAACCCATCAAAGAGCACATATGTATCGGATGCTATTGCACCGATTGCGCCGCCGTAGCTGTTGGTGAACTTGCCGCCGGATTTTGTCATACTTGCCGAAACATTATCAAAATTCATCGAAGAACCGGATTTTGGAATATACTGTCCTATATATCCGCCGAAATTCGTCATATCACCGGCCGAATGTGTTGCTGAGGCGCTCTTTTTCGTATTGTCGTTGGTTGAAAATGTAATACTGCTGTCTTCTTCACTTTCAAGCACACCAAAGAGTCCGCCGATCGAGCCTTCGCCGTTCACAGTTGCAGTGATCGTGTAGTCACTGACATAATATGTGTAATCATTGCTTGTGAATACCGGCTTATAATATCCGAATAATCCGCCGGAACCCGCTTTTGCCGAAACCGTACCGCCGACTGAATAAGGCGTATTGGCTTTCTGATACACGGTTTCGCCTTCGATTATCTGCGCAGACTGATATTCCACAATACCGCCGTCATTTTTTCCGACAAGGCAGCCAGCGTATTTATTGTTATCTTCATTTGCTACCGCGGTATTTGCTGCGGTAATAGAAGGAGCTGTATTTCCCATTGCACATCTGAGATACAGCTTAGAACCTGGGTCCATAGCACCAACGATACCGCCGGAATTGCCGCCTGTTGTCGAAATACTATAACCCGTGTTTGAACCACTCACAGACTTTACTGTCAATTCCGCATTCTCTCCAAGTTTTCCACAGATATAGCCAACATCCTTTGTGACAGAAGTTGCATATACATCGGTAGCAGTGCCGTTATTGTCTGTTACATCAAGGCTGACCTTTGCACCATCCAAAAGTTCACCGATCATTCCGGCATTATTATAATTGTATGAAATTGAATTGCCATCAAAATCCTTTGTATCAAATGAACTTATCTTGACTTTCCAATTTCCGTTTCCTTCAACCTCGTTTTCGCTGTAATGATGCACATGCTTTGCAAAGGCAGGCTCTCCCGTATTATCCTCAGTTCTCGCTACCTCAAGTTCAACCGGATCGCCGGATGTATCTTGAATTATAGCCTTATCCGAGATATGGTCAAAAAACGCCTCCGGTATTTGGAATATATTGGCCGAACCGGCAGAAATAATGATTGTTCCTTCAAATGGATAATCATTTGTGCCAAGTCCGTAGAAATCAGGCATTGGTCTATTGGTGCTTGTTAGATTAATATCTATTATATCTTTATAATGCATCTCAGGATGGAGAAAATAATGCTGAGAGTATTGTTCAAGAGATTTGATATTCTGGATATTTGCATTGCCGACATTTCCGTTTTGACCTGGAGTATACCAGTTTCCCAATGAAAAATCAGCAGGGCGTGAAATATCGGCATTCGCAGCTTCCGCCTTTATACTTTTGAAATCCAACAATCCACGAAAAGGTGTGGTTGGAACGCCTGTTACGAGAATTGTTGCGGCAAGAAATGCACTTGTAATTTTCTTGCATCGCTTCTTATCTATTATATTACGTATTCTTATTCTCATTTTATTCACTCCTAACCTAACGAGCGATTATCATGACTTTATAATCCCTTAGCTGGTGAAATCCACATATCCTTTTACATCGTTCCAGGAAACCGTATTGTCGCTCCAGTCTTTCATGTAAAACTGTATGTCATATCTGCTGACGGTCCCCGAATTTGCATTGATCGTTATTGTTTTCCATGTTGCACCATTTACAGTATTCACTATGGGTTCATCGGGTATAGTTGCTGTATTATCAGATAAAAAATAGGGATTGATCTCTAACTTGTCGCTACGCCATTTAAATGTAATCGTTGCACTGCCGTTTCCGCTGATCACATAATTAAAGCCGTCATAATCAGTCAGATTCTCACTATCAGTAAATCTTCCGGACCATCCGGGTGTAAGAGCTGTTTTTCCTTTTGTGATAGTAAAATAGCCATTCAGCGCATGGATTCCACTGTAATCGGCAAGAGGCGTCGGCGTAGCTGTGAGCTTTACAAAGATTTTATCACTACTTGTTCGCATATCTCCTGGAAATTCTATAAATACTTTATTCTCATCTCTGTTATTCTTGTAGAGTTTTAATCCGGTATAAGTAACTGTATAACCTTCTGTCTCATCATCAAAACCTTGATGTACGAGGTAGCTGTCATTCCCTTTTATAGGAACTGTACGGTCTGCCTCGGGTGTTGCAGTAAAATCTGCATAAGTATCATTATCATTATCAATTTTAATGCTGATTTCAATAGAATCATTTGTATCCGGGTTAGAATCCGGATCCGATAAAGCTGTATTGCTTGTAATCGGTACATATGAGGCACCTTCTTTTTTTACAAGCTGTGCTTTAAGAGTATATGTAATATCCTTTGAATTATAAAAAAATGTAGGGTTTGCGGAGTCATAATTCCAGATCCTAACCGGAATAACATATTCTTCCGAATCATCAAACGGTATGATCCGATCCACGCCGCTTCCAACTACAAGATAATCCGATGAGAACAATTCTCCGGCTCCACTGGTATTCGCAATCACGCGTTTGGCTCGGTTGGAATCCTCAATATACTCCGCATACGAAAAAAAGGAAACCGCACCAACTACAGCAATTGCAAGCCAGACAGTGATCCAATGCTTTTTCAATGTATGAAGAACATTTTTCATTGTGCGTTTCTCCTTTCATGCGAAATTAATCATTTTACACTGACCGTTATGTATACGATATCTGTGTCCTTATATTGAGAGAGATTTGTTAAATTAGCGTTTGGATCCCACGAAACCTTCAAAATATACTCATGATAAAACGGATTTTTTTCATTATTCTCCATTTCAACAGGTATTTTTGTAACCTGCCAGTATAACGGCTCTGAATGAATCTCGACCTTATCGTAATTATATGTCTTATTATGATAAACTCCGTTCGAATTAGCTGTTCTATAAAAATCACTGGTACCAGAAGCGTTATCCATATTCAAATAATGACCGTCATATGTTTTCGTAACCGCAGGCTCTCCGTTTTCAGCAGGAGTAATCGTATACGTTCCTTGATTCAGACTAATCGGCGTTTCATTAGTGTCCTTTTTGATCCTATAATAAATTGTCGGGTAAACATTAGCACTGCCATATTTTGAGGACAGCGTATTCGGAAGCTCAGACGGAACATTCTTTTTTCGGTCATATTCAATATAATCTTTTTCTATAACTTCCTCATCATCAGGTTGCGTTGTGGAGCCGACAGCCTCAAAAATCTCATATTTATAATTGTTATTCTTGGTATGAGCAAGCTGCAAATTATAATTTGTAACATACTGTCCCGCCACTGAAAACACATAATACTTGTAGTTAGCGTTTTCCATATCCGGAGTCGTATTCCATTTAGCATTCACATCAATATTATTCATATTAATGTTGATTTTATCCTCACGATCCGCTGCTGTGATAAACAGCATATCCGGAGATTTGATTCTCTCAAGCCTTGCTATTTCTCTTTGGCGCTGCAGCCATGCGTATGACGGAATAGAGATCGTTAACACTACAGTTAATACCGAGGCGATAATCAACTGTATCTTTTTATTCTTATTCATGTTTGAATCTGTTTTTTTCTTATCTGTCATATCGCCTCACCCCTTTCGTCATTTTAAAGCCAATACCAACAGCACATAATTAACGTGCGTACCAATTATCTGATCTGCGCTGTTATATCCAAGTGTAAGATCGCTGAAATTCGAGCCTGAATTAACTGTATTTTGGTTGAAGGAATATGTAATATCATCACCCGAACCACTTGAAGAAGCCATTTTTTCTCTGATAGCTGAAATTTTCTGTGCATTGGTAGTTCCGCTTTCAAAGTTGAAGACCGACTCATCAAACACAGTAAGAAGATTATTCAGGACATAGTTCCGAAGCTCGGTCCTATCTGCATCATCATATCCGACCGGAGTACGATTGCTGTTTTCGCTGCCGGAAAAAACCATTTGACCGAATGTGTTTGGCCAGATCCAATAAATTGTTGCAGGTATCGGAGTACCTTCCGTTGCGATCAGATTGCCATTAGTAAGCAGGGAAGGATTGACAATATCTTTCAGTTCGATAGAATCCTTATCGATCAAGCCCGAATAAGTATAGACTGGTTTCTGCTCTGTACCGATATTAGTTCTGCTTTTGAAAAAGAGGATATGGCTGTTCAGATGCGCAACGCCTTTTTGAGCAGAAGCGTCCGAAGAACTTGTGATCGGAGCAATATTATTTTCCAAGACCTGATACGAACCGTTCTCATTTTTCAGTTGATTTTCAGCTCTATAGCCATCGAGGCGGAGAGAAAAAGACGGATTCAGTTCGCCGCTCCGTTTCGGAACGACTGAAAATGTCAATTCGCCCTGAGAATCGGGGCCGAGGCCTTTATCTTCTGTCGAACTGTACGGTGTTGACAATCTCCACTTGATCTGTGAATTCACATCGTTGGTATCATATGTATCTGTGCCGGCTGATACACCGTTCTTTAATCCTTTGAGGTAGGAATTATTTGGTGCAAGCCCATATATTTCGTCTGATGAATAAGAAGCGTTCTGACCATGACCTGTCTGCGTGTAGCTCAGAGCGCCGACATTACTGCCGCTGACTCTTATCTCGAAGTCTGACGTTGCAAGGGCGATAGTTCCGCCATTTGCTCTGACGGAGTCATTCATGGCGAACCACGCGATAGTGGAAAAGATCCAGATAACAAACGACAGGACGAGCATAATGAGCAGCTTTATCAGCGATGACCTGCGCTTTTTGCGCTCGTCGTCTTTGCCTGCGGCGGGCTGCAAGATAGTATTAAATTTGTTCATCAGCCCACCTCCTTAAAGCGGCAAAAGGGTATAGTTCCACTTGATACCATTATAGCACAAAAGCCGCGAAAAATCAAGGGTTTCGCGGCATTTTTTCTATGAAATTTTAGTGTTAAACGGGGCGTATAAAGAGAGCAAAAAATTACAATTCAAGCCCGGATAAGAAACCCGCCGAGCTATTGCCCGACGGGTTCAAAGCGTTAGTTAGTTAATTAGGCGTTACTGCTCTCTTATCATGCTGTAGGTTCTGTGATACCAAACTCAACGCTAACCTCAATCTGTTCTACACTTGCTGCGGCTAAGAGGTTGTCAGACTTGCAATTTTCGTCCTCACCCTCATACCAAATGTACACGCTTGCGTGAATGGGAGTGTCTGTTCCACGAGATGGAAGAGAAGTTATGCTTGTGTCTTGTGATTTGACATTGCCCGCAAGTGCAGATACGCTCTCACGATCAGTAGTTACGCTGGAATAATCTCCAACTGCTTTCTGAACAGATACTGTTGCAGTATAGCCAGTAACAGGCGCATAGATATATATGTTTGAAGAGCCCTCAAACTGAATACCAACTCTCAAAGCCTTAGACAACTCTTGTGAAGGAGCTGAAGTGCTTACCTTTGCCTCTACGCTGTTAATGTCTAAAGACGTAAGAGTAGTCGCGTCAGCGGTTGCGCCTTTAAGATAAAAGTCATGAACAACATAGTTGCCGCAATCATCATTGTTTACCCAAGGGGTTCCGAGGGTATATGATTTCTGCGTGTTTGCTGCATCAGTTCTTCCGCTTGTACTATGTAACCAAGTCGATAAATTATATGTGCTTCCAGGATAGAGCTGAGCAACAGTCGCTTTTGCAGTTGAAGCGGTTTCGTCGTATGTACCTGCAGCGGCATTTGCTACAACAAGACCCGTCTCTGCTTTAGCCTTTAATTGCATACCGTCAACTGTGACTGCCTTATTCATAGTAAACCAAGCGTAGGTCGAAGTGCCGAGCATCGAAGCTGAAACAGCAAGCATAGCGGCAGCCGAAACTATCTTCATCATCGGGGATTTTTTCTTATTGTTTTTCATATTCATTTTCCTTTCATAGTGGATTTCGGCAATTTAGCTGCCGAGCCGCTGTCAATAAAGACGAGTGGTTTATTTGTTGTCTTTATTATACTCGAAAAGGGCGGGTTTGTCAATAGAATTTGGCGATATTCGGTCAAATTCGGCGCTTAGCACCAAACTGATACCCCGTTTTTATGCGTTTTACCCAATGTAGAAAAGGAAATATTTACAAGGTGTTTACCACCACATTTTTATACTTCTTGTATATCGTCATTTTCTCTACACCCTGTATTTTGGGCAATTTCTTATACAATTTTTTCACCGCCGAAACACAAAAAAACCGTGCCTGTTTTTTTCAGACACGGTCTTTTTTATTCTCTTTCACGTTTATTAATATGTATCATTAACAGGACTCCGAATGCGGAGAGCAGAAGCAACGCTGTCGCTGCTGCCGCGTGACCCGTCCTGATACCCGTCGGGATAATGAACGAGTGGGTGGTCTCGGTCGGTTCATTCGGTATCGACAGCACATACGTGCATACATCGCCGTCAGTCTTTGTAAGGAAGCTTGCGGCTGTGACCCCGCCCGCAGAGCTTATCGTGAAGCGGACGTCCTCCGAACGCCTGATATAGCCGCTCGGTGCCTCAGTCTCCTCGAGACAGTATGTGCCGTGCGGGAGCGCGACCGTTATCTCATCTATAACGCCGTCAGGACCGCTGACAATGTCACTGTACCCTTCCATGCATTTATAGTCCTTGACGCCGTTCACGCACTTGTACAGTGCAAAATGAGCGCCCTTTACAGGCTGTCCCGTAATGGAATCGACCTTTTTTACTGTAAACACAGTTTTCTTATTATAGAGCTTGACAAAGCCGATGAGGTTTTCCTCATCGTTGTTCTTGATATCGCCGTTAGCCCATTTGCTGTCGTTGCCAGTAATATTGACGGCAGTCACACTATCTCCCTCAACGCTGAAGCTGACCTTTACAGGCTCTGGAACGCCTATATAGCCCTTCGGAGCTTTTGTCTGAGTTATGGTATACGTCTTGCTGAGGTCAAGATTATCCTCTTTAAAGAGAATGGTGATCTGTCCGTCGCTGTCGGCGGTAAATGTACCCACATCATCGCCGCTGTCCGTTTTTATGGTAAACTCACCGCCGCTCAGAGCAGTTCCGTCCGCCATATCGTGGAGCGTTATGATGATACCGCCCTTGCGTTCGTTTTTGATAGTATCCGTGCGCTTCTTACCTGTCGCATGGTCATTTATCACAACAGCCTTGCCCTTGATGTAGTTGGGGAAGTAAGAAAACTGCTCTTTATCTTTATCTTCACCCTCAGGGTCATACACACCCGGTTTATGCATCCTTCGGGCACTGTTCAGCGTGCCGTCGTCTGCCTTTACGATATCAAATTCGTCGATATTGGTCACCACGAAATCGTCGTCACACTTTACCTTGGAAGTACCGTTCTTTGGAATGAGTTCGACCTCATGGACCGAATAACCGTCAAAATCATCATCGGTGATGCCGTCAAAGAAATAACGCACCTTTGAGTTCTGCGGAGATATCTCTCTTACGGTAGTTTTTCCGTCAAGCTCGAGCGGTTCATCGCTGCCTTTCTCATAAACGGCAACGTAGATAGGGTCATGGTCATAGACGAAATCCGAGTCGCTCCATTTCTTAGCTACCTCAAGACCATATCCGCGCTTGTTGATGACGCGCATAACAGGCTCTTTGTCACTGTATACCGTACCGTCATTGTCTGATTCGTTAGTAATATACGTACCCGATTCGCGCTCATATCTGACCTTGCCATAGCCGAGCTCTGTCTCGTTCGGGCGTTCTACTACCTTGAATCTTACACCTGCGGTAAGGTTCGGCACTTCTATGGTATAACCGGCAGGTATCTGTGCAATAGTACCGTTGATAGATGTCTCGAATGTCGCTGATTCCTTTTCCTCTGCTGAAAGATCGCTGAAATGCTCCTTGCCCGTGGAAACAAAGTGTCCTTTCGGAGCGGAAGGATCTTCAGGCTGGGGGTCATACACCGCCCATTTGCAGTAAAAACCACTTGCATTCTTCACGCGGTACTTTGCCATATTTGCGAGTCTCAGCTCGTCATCCACGCCGTTTGTAAGATATAGTCTGAACTGGAAGAGCGTGTTGTCATTATAGCTGTTGCCGCCTGTTGTCCCATTTGCCGATTCATCATAGTTTAACTCGTTGCCAGATTCATCATACAGCTTCTTGGTAATAAACAGCGGGCGCAGAGCTTTCTCATTGATTTCGTTGACAAAAACAGTACTCGTATGAGTAGCTACGCTTCTCCAGCCCGAATCATAAGAATAACGTTTGACTACACTTCCTGCGCCTGAGATCTCTGTTCCTGTAAGCGCTTCTGCATCGTCCTTTATCTTTACTGACTTGTAGACGCCATCATTACCTGCACTTATACCGCATTCCACTATCCTATACACCATAGTATCGGACGGGAAATGTATCTCGGCGACCTGCTCGGGATTGAGGAAATAGACATTTTCTATTGCTTCCGAACAGCCCGGAGGCGTATAAGAAGGCTTGAACTCCACCTTCTGAGTTGAATTCTGATAAGTTACATTTACATTCCTGTCGGTGTTGGCAAGAAGATACTCATTCGGATCGTCCTTCTCTTTGTAGTATATCTGATAGGGATACTGAACGAGGCTCAGGTCAAGGTCTCCTGCGTTCTTGATCTCCTTCTTCAAGAGAACGTGACCCGGTGTCACATAGCTCAGATTGAAACGCATATGGAGGTTTGAAGCGCCTGCTCCGCGCTCCATATAGAATATCTTCATAGTGTGCTTGGAGTAGTCTTTGAAAACGTAGTCTCCTTTTTCATTCTGAGTAAACAAGTCGTCAACATAAGCCTGTGCTTCTGCATCCGTATGACCTCTGCCCTTGTAATTACTGTAGAACAGGTCATACAGCGTATTCAGCTTACCGTTTACCATAACAGCGCCTGTTGCAAAGTTTACGTTTCCAGAGAGAGCACTGTGGATACCGCCGAGGTCTATCACAAGCTCGCCGTCAACATAGAGCCAGAAATCATCATCGCCTGTAAACTCAAATATGATATCATGTCCCCAGTTATCCTTGCCGTTAGGTGTCTGAACAAAGCCCGCCTCGAGCTCCATGCCGTTATAATAGTCGGTGTCTCCGTTTTCCGATCCCACGGTATAAAGCGTTTCATATTTTCGCGGGTCAGATTCGGGCAGCATACCCTTTGAATCCTCTTTGAATACCGCTAATGCACTGTATAGGTTATACGGATTGCATTCTGAAGTACGGTCCTTTGAAATAATGTTATAGGGCAGAAACTGTCCATGCTTAGAAGTGGAATAGTTTCGTTCGTTTGTTCCAAGCTCCTTGTAAACATTAAAATCCGTGACCTGCTTTGAGTTTCCGTCGCCGAGATCGACAGTTTTGACATTAAAGCTGCCGTCAGGATTCTTCAGAGTAGCAAAATTCTGACAACTGTCAAATTCAAAATATCCTGTTGCCTCATATGTGCTCTTTATAAAAAGGTGGTTTACCTCGGTAAGAGGCTGCAAAACCTTACTGCTGTCGGTATAGCCATATAATTCGGACAACGACTTGTTATCATTCTTAACAGCCGTAGGATAGGTATAATTGTTGTTTTCATCTTTTTCAAGGTTTGTTGACAAAAGACCTGTTGTTGGCTTATAGTTGTCGGAAGCTGTTGATTTCAAAAAATTGTCTTGAACCGCTTTAGCCTTCCAATCCACCATTTTCATAGTGATACCGAATTCGTCGTTATCAATGGTCTCAACCTCAGTCAGCCCGCTTGACTCTTTTTTGATCACAGCAAAATAGAACGACTGTGCGTCGCGGCGCGAGCATGAAGCGAGCTGACCGTTGCCGTCGCCGCTGACATCGTCCTTCAAAGCGGCATATGCGTAATGCGGGTCGTCCCACGCGAGGATATCCGTATAGTATTCTCCGTCACGTCTGCCGGGAAGATTCAGACCTATCGTGCTGTCAGAAAGCACCTGTCCTTTTATCTGCGGCGCAAGATACTTTCCGGAATACGGATTATAAAGCTCATAGTAGTTGTTCGGCAGACCGTCAAAGCCATAATACTCAGTAAAATCCCATACAAGTGTGTTAATCCTGCTGCCGATCCACATTATATTGTCGCCGCGCTCATAGCAGGGCACAAGGCTGCCGTCATGGTCGACAGCATAGAATTTATAACTTTTCTCCGCATCGTCCCATACACGGGTATATATAATGAAGCTGTCTCCGTTCTCCACCTCTGAAACGCCTATTTTTTCTGCGGAATAGACCTTAAAATCGTCATCAATGAGAGGAGATAGCTCTGCAAGGACAAAATATGTTCCGTCGCTGTCAGCCACATTAAAGCTTTCCACTTTTTTACCGTCAATAGAATACTTTATCTGCTTACCGCCCGCGGATAACAGTATACTTCCATTTTTATCGGGAGTCACCTTGATTTCACACGGCTCGCTGCTCAGTGTAACGCCACCGTCCGAAATACTGAGATATTTAGTCGCGCCGCCTACCTCCGCCGAAAGTGTATACACATCTTTTTGGCAGTTTTGGAATGTCCACATTGTTATCTGGGCATTCTCAGCAATGAGGTTGACTCCGCTGTGAGTGAGCGGATTCACCTTGGTAGCCGTATCCGTTACTTTTATCGCACTTGTTCCATTATCTATATCGAGAGCTTTGCCGTAGATGTCACCGCTGGCGTACTTGACCAAAGCGTAGGTCTTTCCGTCAAGCTCATAGGGGTCGTCAGGGGTAGGGGGATTATAATACCACAAATAAAGGTTGTTATTGTCGTCAGTACTGAAAGCACCGATACCATTTTGGCTTTCAGTGCCATAATTCGCATAAGTCCAATAAGTTTTCTCTGGATATTGTATCTTTGTTTTTCCGTCAGCCGCAATACCAACACTATATACTGACGCATCTTCTTTCTTGTCAACAAGTTTCAGACTGTTATATGAACCTGCATTATTATGGCTGGCTACATAAAGAGCAGCATTTCCCTTCTGACAATAAACATAGTATTTTTCGGGGTCATCTTCAGTAGGCTCAAAATAATACTTTACCGCCCCTGCACTTACAGCATTTTCAAATAATTCGTCATAATCTGTATCATTTGAAAATCCGTTGCCGCTGTTATCAGTTATGGCAAGCGTTACGGCAAGTCCTGTTCTTTTATCTGCATTTTTAAGCTTCTCCACATATGAATCCCTGGCGAATCTTGGAGCTTTGAACCAGCTTATATAATATCCGTCGGTTCTGTGTCTTTCAAATTCGTCTGAATTTTTGACCTTGTTCCAGCCCTCTACGCCGTCAATAATGTTGAATTCATTATTAACAATAGCATAAACGCTGAATCCCTCAGCATAGAAGCTGACCTTGCCGTCCTCGACATCAAAGCCGCTTATCTGCTCGCGCTGACCGTCATCGCTGATGTGCCACAGTTCAGTATTTGCGGAATCCGTAATGCTCGGGTCGTATATCTCGACGCAAATCGGGCGTGAGCTGTCGGGCTGAAATTCACCGCTGCCATCGGATATGGTTATATCGTATGCCACGACAACGGAGCTGTCATCATATATGGGAGACGAAACGATGTCCTGCTCCGCTATCATTTCTGTCACGTTCACAGCCTCAGCTGCTGCATTCTTAGGCATAAGTCCGTCAAGTGTAACTATCTTGTCGGGCTCGTCCTCATCGGGACACAGCTCAAAGCTCTGCTGTCTGAGGACTCTGCTGTCATCAAGCGTACAGCTGTCGTCTCTGCCGACTATAGCTGTCGCAGACGGGAGCGCTCCCGAAACTGCCATGATAAGTGCGGCAAAGCCGCTGACGAGTTTCCTTGCTGCAAGCATCGTATCATCTCCTTTCGTTAAGATTCATCGGCGTCAAAGTCAGTCGCCGTCCTTCTTCTTTTTCAGCACGAGCGTGCCGACCATTACGAGCAGTGCCGCAGCAATAATGCAGCAGAGCGCCTTTGCAGGAAAGCTGTCGCCTGTCAGTATCTCTTCAAAATTTTCGATTATCGTATTGGTCTTTTTAGTCGTAACAATCGTTGTCACGGCTGTGGCCGTTGTAGTCGCAGTCGCGGAAGTGGTCGTCAGGGCTGACGATGATGTGGTTGTCAGCTCTGTCGTCTCGGTAGTGCGGGGCTTCTTCCTCTCGGAGCCCTCCATGACTGCATCCTGAAAGCTTATCTCGTCGGATTTGACGTCCGTGCCGTTGATCGTTGCCGACACTGCGTAGAGAAGCTCGTCATTCTCATTCGTTTCGACGTATAGAGTGATGGTATATGCCCTCTCCTCGTATTCAATATCAGGCTCGTCGCCCTTCTGCTCGTAAACATTGTATACAAAGGTGCCCGGCTCGTTGATCTCTATCTCAAAGTACCCCGTTCCGTTCTTGCTGATACTGAGAGTATCTGACAAAGGAACAGGAGCAAACGGGTCTTCGGTCTCTATTGATATGTTGTATATGTGCTCGTCGAGTTCTTCGACATCAAGACATATAACGGGTATCTCTACGCGTTCCTTTTCGTAAGCCTCTGCGGACAGACCGCAGAACGGACAAAAAAGGAGGGAGAGCAGGCATACTGCGAGGCAACAGAAACATCTGCGTGCTTTACTCATATGCTCACTCTCCTTATTACTTATTTGATGATATAACAGAAAACTATCGTTCTTGCGACCATATCTCCCGACGAACACGTCGACAGGGCGATAATGGGCTTGTCGTCATCTGTGAGAAAAACCTCAGAATTGCTGCGGATATAGTCTCTGATATCCGAGCATTTGAACTCGAAGATGCTTTCGTCAGTGGCTTGCGCCTTCATAACAGCGAATACTTCGAGCGGATAGGTCGCTTCAGCATTTTTGCCGATGATGAGCGTGCCGCTCGTATGCTTTTCAAGATATGAGCGGTCGAGAAAGTCGTCCAATGCCCCGAACATCCTGCCGTGCTCCATATGATGACCATACACCACGGAATAGTCGTCGCTCATATCCGAGCTGTTCCTGCTGTCGAGAAAAATGCTTCCCGAGAGAGCATAGCTGCCGAACGGGTCGGTATTCAGGTATTTGATGTTATCGCTGCCCTGCATAACAGGATAATCTATTGGGGTATCGTCAATGGTGAGCCACGCCACCATTTCATCCGACAGCGGTGTATCCTCCGCTGAGAGGGAGCAGCTTTTGCCAGGCTTGTATCTGAGTATCTCCGTCTCGAAGGTGTGCGAGTAAATGTAGTAATTATCGTACATACACCACGAAACTATCAGCAATACGATAACAAGCACCAAAAGCAGCAGCCTCTCATAGAGGACATTCATTCTTATCCAGAATCTGCGCAAGGCTTATTCTTCTTCAGCTTTTCTGCGCTTGCCTCTTATGAGCAGAACAGCAATGCCGAGGAGCGCGATGACTCCCACAACAGCAGGTCCTGCAACAGATACGAGGATACCTGTGGGGAGGAGACCTGTCTTAGTGTTGGTAAAGCCTGTGTATACGTCCTGCGTATCAATTGTTCCCGATACAGGAGAATTATACGTAATAGCAGCAACATAACCTGCTTCGCCCTCTGTTCCAACAGCAGGAACAGCTATTTTTTCTGTTCCTGCCGCAGACACATAATCTTCCGCCGCTTCTGTAAGCGCATAGCTTGCGCCCTTCGGAAGTCCGACGATCTTTACATACTCACCGTCACGAAGATAGAAATCCCTTGTAGCAGTTCCAGTCGCACCAACTGTGATCTGAAAACCGTCCATTGTCGGTTCGTCGTCAGCACCGTTGGCAAGATCCATTACGTCTTTTTCATAGATGGTAGACGATGTTTTTATAGTAGAAGCAAAAAAGCCACTGTCCTTGACATCCAATGTTGCACCTGCGGCATTAGAAATAGTAAGCGTAAATTTGAAATATTTGTCCTTAGAGCCCTGATTTCCCTTTACCTCTTTGCCAAATGCGAGCGTCTTTACTGTATATTTATTAGTATAGCTATCGCTCTTTTCGGCTGCTTCAAGACCGTTTGGAACATCGACAGCTGTCTTTCCTTCAGGAAGTTCTTTCTTGGGCGCAGCAGTCACTTCTCCCGAATACATAACGTATCCCGCTATCATAAGGTCGTTAGCCTCTGTCGCTTCATTATCGTCAACATATACATCAAGAGTTCTTTTTGCTACAGGGTCATTCTGAACGCCTGCAGCAGTACCTGACTCTGTTATAATGTATCTGTAGATGCCGGGCATAGTAAACGGAGTAGATTCAGGAAACTCAATAGTCAGCATTTTCGCAACATACTTCTCATCGGTATCATCCTCTGTAGAAAAAACGGGACTGTCTCCGACTCTTTTCTCAGATTCGAGAATAGGTGAATCGCTGCTCTTGAAAATGACTTTGCCACGCTCATCCGAACCCGTGTCATCAGATGCCGAAGCAGCAAATTGCGGCGTACCAACTCCCGCAAAAACCGCAGCAGTCGTATCCGTAGCAGGAACAGCTGCTCCGTGAACTATGCTGTATGTAAATGTTGCATTGGGAACGTTAGCACTTTTGCTCATAACCATATACTTGTCAAAAGTTGTTGTGAGCTGACCGGTAATCTTGGTGCTGTCATAGGTGCCTGCCGCCCCCGCATTCATAGGCACAGCTGCCGCCACAGTCGCAAACACAGCGATAGAAGCGAGCACGGATGTAATTCTTTTCTTTTTCATTTTGATTTCCTCCTTATATCATCAAAAGGCTTAACATTATTTATATTCCGCGTCTGCGGAGAACGAAAACCACCTTTCCCTTGACATCGTCAAGCGGGACACCGCCAAATGACCTGCTGTCATTGATGTCGGTGCGGAAATCGTTCAGCACAAAAGCGCAGTTTTCAGGGATAGTATAGGGAAACGATATCTTCGCTCCGTCAGACTTTGTCGGATAGACCGTGTCCTCGTAAACGCAGTAGCCGTTCACGGATACGCGCTCGTCGACGATATCGACCTTATCTCCTCCTAAAGCAGCTATCCTACCGAAGTGCAGCTTGCCGTCCTTTTTGTATACGACCTCATCGCCGTTTCTCAGTTCGCCGAGGCGGTAGGTGATACACAGGTCGCCATCCTTTATCATAGGGAAAGACGAATTATCATGGCAGATAAAGACTCCTGCAACAAATGTGAGCAAAAGCCAAACAAGAAGTGCCGTACAGGCTATCTTCGCGAAGAAAACAGCAGCGTGATAATAAGCCGAATGCTTTTTCTTCATATTGCCTGCCGAATCGGGAACAGCAGTCACTTCCTTGATATCATTTTCCGCCATAAGTCTCTCCTGAAAAAAACGCCTCGGGGCGCGTTTGTCCCATAGGCGGACACGATAGCGCTCCGAGACGGTTATATTATAAACGTATGGGGAGTCCCTCCGATGAACCGCCGCCTGCACAAATCGTGTCATTATCCATGTCGAATAATGGTACAAGCATGAACATATTATGTACCAAGTTATATTATAGCACTTTGATAGGATAATGTCAACGTCCAAAACGACCAAATTTTCGCAATTCACCGTGGTTTTACCTCTCTGATTGTTTTCACATTTAACATATCTTTCCATATTTAAGCTCAAAAAGCGGGCGTTTTCGTCACCGAGAACACCCGCTTTTGTTCATCTTTTTACTTCGGGAACCCGAACACGCAGACATAGACCACAAAGGTCACGGCGTCTATCAGAATGAGCGCACCCGCGATGAGAGCCGCTATCTTCAAGCCTTTTTTAGCCTTTTTCTTATTGTCGTCCGTGAGCACCTTCTCTTTGATATCCGCTTTGACCTCGCTGTAGACGCCCGCCTTTACGGGCTGAACGACGGTCGCGGGCTCGGGAGCCTTGTCCAGCACCAGCTCGTCGAGCGATATCCCGAACAAATCGCTCATAGCTATGAGCTTCTCCATATCAGGCGTAGAATCTCCGACCTCCCACTTGCTTACGGTCTGACGCGAGACATTCAGCCTGTTCGCGAGTTCCTCCTGAGAAAATCCCTTTTGCTTACGCAGTTCGTAAAGTTTATTGTTAAATTCCATATTTCACGCCTTCCTTTCTGTATCTTTCTTTTTATATATTTGCCACAGCAGTACAGCTGCCGCAGCTATGACTATATCAGTGATAATGCTTGATTCTATACCGTATACTCCGCCGTTGAGGATATCGTTTCCAACGCTTCTCATATTAATGAGCGCGGTTGAAGCTCCCTCGCTGCCGCTGAGATTGAGTCCGAGAACACAGCACAGACAGAAATTCCACACGGAGTGAAGTCCGCAGGCAGCCCATATACTTCCGGTGCGGAGCGTAATGAATGAGAACACGCACGAGATAACAACTAAGCAGAGCAGACCCGAAAAAACGTACTGCAGTTCAAATTCGCGGAGTGTACTCCAATGCGGATAAATAAAAGCAAGGGTGCTTGCCGCAACTGCGACAGGAAGCGGTACTCTGTCCCTGAGCGAACAGAGTACAAGTCCTCTGCACAGGAACTCCTCAGCCGCCCCCTGAATAATAAACCCGCCGAGCATCAGTAATATCATTAAGACGTCAGGGTCAGTGAACAAGCCGTCAAATCTGATACTGCCCGTGAGAGCGATAGCAGCAACGCAGACAGCCAGCAGTCCCACGCCAATGAGAGCGCCGATAAACCAGCCGCTGATGTGCTTGGTCACGCCCATTTCGGAGAGCTTTCTTTTTTCTGTAAGCTTCCAGCAAAGTACGCTTACGCCTAAAATAACTATCATTCCATAGTATTTGAGCATGTTCATGACGCTGTCGCTGAACATCTCGCCCTGCATGAAGTTTTTTCCGCAGGCGAACATCGCACCGATAACGGCTCCCTCTGCAAGCATCAAGCCCATCCAGTAGCATATAATGAACATCAGCAGCTTTTTCACTATGAGTATCAAAGCAGGCATTTCTGTTCTGTTGTTGAACGGGCTTATGTTTCTGATGAATTTTATCATAGATGAATTCCTCCTTCTATCGCTCTGTGATAGTTTTTCCTGATGAATCCATCGTATCATTTCTGTCCGTGAAAGTCTACCAACTGCGCCTGGAAATCCGTCAACAGGCGTTAACAATCACGTTAATCTCCGTTGCATTGGCTATTTATAGCCAGATTCTCAGCTGCGTCCATAAAGTGCTGCTGAATACATTATACCACAACAGTCTGCCTAAAGCAATACGCCGAATAGAATGAAAGCGCTCCGCGAGGAAGCGCAAACCGGTATTATATCAATCGATAAAGGAGTAGTCAAGACGCTTTAACAGAAGAACCGTCAGCCCGATTGACGAAAGTTCTATTCTGCTGATTTTTTATTGCCTTTATTCGTCCTTGATTTTGCAAGTATCGCAAAAAAGTGTAGGAAAAATGTAGGAAATCAACGAAAAAGGCACCTTCGATTTCTCGAAAGTGCCTATTCTTCTGTGTATGTGTTACAATATAGACCCCAACAGTTTCTCTTCTAAAAATAGCCGTTTTTGATCAATTTTAAAATAAGTCAGCCATATTTTCTTGTACCTACTATCCTGATGCATCTGATGTCATCATAAATATAAGTATTCAGCGGACGATCATACGCATTGAATGTGTGAGCCGCGATATACGGGACTCCGCTGCGAACATTGATAACAAGCAGACTGTGACGGAATCTGCCATTTGCTCCAAGCTGTATAACATCACCTGCATGGGCTTGACTGAGCGATACAGGTATGCCGAATGGTCCGACGCCTTTGTTATTTACAATGAATTGATAGAAATACTCCACACTTGTCCACGCAGCCGCCCTGTCGTGAAGTGAATTATAATACCAGCCTGTGTCACGGGTATAGTTCATGACCGCTCCGCCTGCGTACAGACACTGGGACACGAAATTAGTGCAGTCTCCACCGATATTTTCAAAGTTATAGTATGCAGGATTTGCCGAAAATGCCCACCTGCGAGCGTATTCTATCTCAGCCTTTATGTTGAGCGGATATTCTTTCATCTCATAACAGGTCTGATTATACCGCAGGCAATTTTCTCACCTGCGTTACCACTTGGCTGAGTGGTGAAATCATCGGGACTTCCGTGAATTATTATGGCTTTTCCTATCACATCATCAACTGTAAATCTGTTTGTCAGGAATATGGAAACTGCCCTACCGTTATTCCCGAAAAGCGGCGGCATATCTCCCATATGGAAAGGGTGTATGCAGTTATCCTTATTCAGATGAGTTCCTGCATCAGCAAACTTATCTTTGTCATTACCTGTGCATGACTCGCCCTCATGTATGTGAAAGCCGAATACTTCCTGACTGCACCTGTTGCCTGCGTAAGGAAGTCCTTCAACATCGGCGTATACGAGCGTACCATTTTTCATCGTATAGAATCTCACAACTCCGTAAATATCGGGATATTCATCGCTCCCCGTCAGTACAGCCGCCGCCTGCGGTCGTTTTTGTATAAGTGAAACTCCGCTGCAATTCATTCTGTTCATAGCATAATTCCTCCCGAAATATTATATGACGCTGAACAGTAATGCGTTCATTCAAACGGGTCGGCGCTTTGCTTCTTCACTTCCACAGGATACAGCTGAAGCGTCTTTTTCACTGTGTCTGCCATGCCGAGAAACACCTCCTTCGCATTGTTAAATCCCTGTTCGTGAAGCTGTTTTTCGAGCCACATACGCTCGAATCCTGCCTTTTTCAGATTGACATCGTTGATGTGTCCGTCGAGAATAACATTCACCATTATTTCCTCCTGTTCAGGTTCAATCTCAACATCGGAAGGCTTGAGCGGTCTGTCGGAATCTACAGGTAGCAGACTCAGCGAGCCGTTATACTCGAATACAGCCGTTCTGAGATTTGAGAGGTCAAAATATCCCTGATTTCGGCAGTGTGTGAGGAAGTCACTGATGTCGATACGCGCCTTTTTAAAATTGTCACGGTAAAGCTTTCCATTGTGGAAAAGGATAAGAGGTCTGCCGATAAGCACCTTGCGGAAATACGTTGATTTGCCTGTTATTATCGAAACTGCATATGCACTTAATGCATATATTATCATCGCAACTATCATACGCTCGGGGTGCTTGTCCTCAAAGGAGCACTCCGCGGCAATAGAGCCGATAGATATTCCAATGATGTAGTCAAACATACTAAGCTGTGAAAGCTGTTTATTGCCCATGAGCTTTGTCAGAAGAAACAGTACAATAATGCTGAGAAATGAGATCCATGCTGTTTTCAGAAGTTCCATATTTGCCTCCTTTTTTAGGTTATTATGTGCAGTGAGATGTCAATTATTATCTGCGGCTTGAAAGAATAAGACAGCGGCGTTTACGCACACTATATTAGAGGTGATAACAATGGCAAAACAGGGTATGAAACGTCCCGACTATACTCATACAAAGCCTAAAAATGAGCAGTCCGCAGTGCCTGAGATACAGGGAAAAGCCAAACACGGCAAATCTCATGTGAATCCCATTATCGCAGGAACCTCGGGAACAGAACAAAAGGTATGGCATAACAAGTCGTATTCCGAGGAAGTTCCCATATCATCGGCGTATTCGGCAATCGACAACGACCTCGCACGCGACAACATCGAAAACGATATTCCTGCCGCTGATTTGCAGGACATCTGACGGAGGTATACTATGAACAACTTTGAAATGCCTGTCGGACTCGGAATGGCGCTTGCTATGAATCCCGAGGCAATGGAAAAATTCTCATCTCTGACAGAACAGCAGAAATGGGAAGTAGTAAGCGGTACTCACGCGGTACAGTCGCGGAAAGAAATGCAGCAGTACGTCCGCAATATAATCGAGGCATACTAAAACAGGAGCAGCACATCGCTGCTCCTGTTTTATGGCATATTTAATTCGTTTGACGGCGGAAGACAAGTATTCCCCCTGCACACATAAAAGGTCGTCCGTCCATTCAAAAGCGGATATTTCTCATCTGCCTGTATAAATGTAACATTTGCAAGAAATGGCAGATTCGATATATCTGGTGAGCCTTTGGCTGAAATAATAACTCGCGGCGGCGGAGCTTCATTCAGAAGCTTTGCAAGCAGAAACATACAATGTCCTGAGGGATAGTCCTGTGACTGCGCCGACATGAAATCAAGCTGTTTTTCCGCACATTCTCGATATTCTTCCTTTTCTGTGAGCTGATGCAGCCGTATAAGATCGTATGCCATAATTGAGTTTCCGCTTGGGACAGCACTGTCATACAGTTCCTTCGGATTTTTAAAAAGCTCAGTAGTTTCGCACATATTGAAGCCGCCGTTTTTATCAGAAAAGCGCTTTACTGCCTCCGCACAGAGTTCCTCTGCTCTCATAAGATATTTATTGTCAAGCGTAGAATTGTACATCTCAATCAGTGCGGCGATATAATAAGCGTAGTCCTCCAGAAATGCGGTATCTGAGCGTTTTCCGTCACGGAAGCTTGTATAAAGACGCTCTCTGTCCGAAATATTTCCCTCAATGAAACACTGTGCATTTTCAGCTGCACGGAGGTATTTTTCCTCATGTGACACTCTGTAAAGCATAGACATCGCTGCTATCATCATCGAGTTCCACGAAAGCAGTATTTTGTCGTCAAGATGAAGCTTTGTGCGCTTTTTGCGATACTCATAGAGCTTTTGGAATTCAGCTTCAAAATCGGTATCAAGGTCTCCGCTTTTAAGCAGATTCGGTATATTTACACCCTCAAAGTTTCCATGCTCTGTGATATCAAAGGTCTCGGAAAAGTGCTTGCCCTTATCGCTAAGAACAGACATTATCTCATCGACCGAGAAAGTGTAATACTTTCCCTCAACGCCCTCGCTGTCTGCGTCCTGTGCGGAATAGAAGCCACCTTCGGGAGAAGTCATCTCGCAGAGAATGTAGTCTGCTGTCTTCAAAGCTGTTTCAAGATATACTTTCGAGCCTGTAAGACTGTACATAGCGGAATATGCGATGATAAGCATTGCGTTGTCATATAGCATCTTCTCAAAATGCGGAGCGAGGAAATACCTGTCGGTAGAGTAACGCGAGAAGCCACCGCCGATGTGGTCAAATATGCCGCCTTTCCTCATTTGTATAAGAGTTTTTTCTGCCATTTTCTGTGCAGTTTCATCGCTATTAATCTTTGCGTAATACATCAGGAACATCAGCTCGTGCGGAATAGGGAACTTCGGTGCAGAGCCGAATCCACCGTAAATACTATCATAGCTCTTGCGGAGCATCTCAGCGGCAGTTTCAACTATGTCACCATTGACTTTATTTCCCTTGACCGATTCTGTATTTTTCAGCATATCGGTTATATTTTCCGCAGACTGAATGAGCTTTTCACGTTCTGTATCCCACTGCATTACGACCGCATTGAGTACATCGCGGAAGCTTGGCATACCAAAGCGAGGTGTGGTCGGAAAGTAAGTTCCTGCAAAAAAAGGCTTTTTGTCCCACGTCATAAAAACACTCATCGGCCAGCCGCCACTGCCGGTAAAAGCCTGACATACCGTCATATACACGCTGTCAATGTCGGGACGCTCTTCGCGGTCAACTTTTACAGAAATGAAGTTTTTATTCAACAGTTCAGCTGTTTCGGAATTCTCAAAGCTCTCATGTGCCATAACATGACACCAATGGCAGGTGCTGTAACCGATACTCAGGAAAACCGGCTTATCCTCCGACTTTGCCCGTTCAAATGCCTCGCCGCACCACGGATACCAGTCAACCGGATTGTCTGCGTGCTGAAGCAGATAAGGACTTGTTTCATTTTTCAGATGATTCATATACACTCTCCTTGTATTATTTGAGATTAGTATATGTGTGATCATTACTTGTATTCAATAATAAAGGATATGCTTGCCTTTATCCCTTATTATTAAGCAGTATTTTTCTCTTTTTCAATTTTACTCTTTCAAAGATATCTCTGCTGATTATTGGCTCATGATTATTTTCAATGAAATACATATCAAGTTCACCATTATTCTTTTTTCGTTTTCCTGTCAACGAGTTTTCAGTGAAACTCTTCTGCATAATAACATCTCCTACATATTTTTCATTGTCAAGTATTCTGTCAATAGTCGAAGTGCTCCACTCATATTTCCCCGTAACAGTCTTGATTTTGTTTTCTTCAAGATACTTTTTAATCTTGCGAACCCCCAAACCATTAAGATATAGCTCAAATATCTTTTTTACTATTCTTGCTTCATCCTCAACGATTACAAGATGTCCATTCTCATCTTTGGTATAGCCTAAAAATCGAGAACAGTTTAACCATACTTTGCCCTCACGCATTTTTCGACGTATCCCTATTTTGATTTCATTGCTCTTACGATAATTCGTCATATTATTGACCTTCATTGTCATCAGCTCCTATAATTAATTATATGTAAAAAGGCGTATGCATTGATTTGCATACGCCATATTTATTGTTGACAAAAACAAAGCTACATTTTATGCATTATGCAACAAAAATGTAGCTTTCAACTTGTGTATGTGTTACAATATAAATCCCTGTTTCATTTGTCAAAAACAATTAGTCGTTTATGAGAAAAGTAGCATTATCAAACTTTTTTGTTAATGCATATAATTATGCTGTTACCTTAAATCTATTTCATATAATTTGGTATTCTTTCCTCAAAATACCTTTTGTTTTCTTCATTAAACCACGGAGTCACATACCCATTTGTTATGCAACTTTGATCTTGCACATTATCAGCTACGAAATCAATTGCTTCACGAGATTCAGCCTTAATAATTCTTAATACCTTCTGCTCGTTCATAGAAATCATACTTGATAAATATGATGTATTTTTTGGATATTCTGTTTTTTCATTAGGGACTTCTATTATTGCTATATAATCTCCATACTTTAAGCAATCAAAAATATAATTAAGTGGAACACAATAAAGCCTATCCTCAATTTTTGAAATTGATGTTTCACCCGTGCAGTATACAGTATATTCTTCATTCTGTCTTAAAAGGAACTCTTCATGATTTTGAGCTATTTGTGAGCCTCTGATGCATTTGGCATAAATAATCATTTCAACACTCCTTATACGATTTAGCTTTTCCAGTATCAATAATAGTTTTTTATCAAAATATCATAATAAATATTTTAAACTATATATTCTGTTCTAAATCAATTATTCTTAAAGTGGGCGTATATAACCTAAATCAGAACAGTCCTTCTTGAGCTTCTTTAAAAATGTTGTGTAGTTCAGGATAAACACTTGATTTAGTAATTCGTAATGCCTTGATTTCATTTTGAATTGATTTTATGGCAGAGCGTTCAATTCGCATTTCATATAAGAATTTACGTGGTTTTGATATACCATTCTTCTTTTGTAATTCTTCATATAATTGTTCAGTTTTTTTCAAGTCAAGGTACGAATATGGCCCAATAGGATTTTTGAGAGTAACTAGCTCAGCGGGATGGGTATAATCTGGTTTGGATCTCAAATCAAATGCTACAAATGTACCACCCTGAACGCGTATTCTTTCATGACTGTGACGAATAATAACAGGAACAGGATATAGTGTATTCTCCGCCGTTGGTTTAAACTTTTCTTTATGAGAAGTGGTTAGGTTTCGCAAATATGGCTCCTCCATTCTATTCGGGAAATAATTTTCCATATTATCATCCGCTATTTCATATAATATTGGAGAAACATTAAATCGTTCATTGGTTATAATTTGGTTTTTTAGTGATTCAACTGCGTGTGAATATTCCATTGGATCAAACGCATATATTGCAGGTGTTATTTCACCGCTTTGTATTTTGTTTTGATCATCTGTTTTGTCTGGGTTTATAGCAAAATGAAGCGATGTCAGCATATCTAACGTAAAATCCAACATATTTGTAGGCATACCATAATGCTGAAGAAGGCTGATCTGCTCTTGGATTTTTCCCTTCCATAGTTCTGGATATTGCATCGTAACGTCATATGCTTTCTTCAAACTCTTGACTTGATTTACATAAAGCGGAAGCGATGGATCATTTTGACGCAACAAAGACGGAAGGAGTTCATATTCACAATTACAAACGCCCCTATACCAAAGTTGTCCATCAACCCGTTCTGAAATATCAGTCATAAGACCAATATACTCACCTAAAGAAGTTATGTTATAATTCCTAAATTGCATTGTCGAACAACTGAAATGAGGCATATTCGAATCTGTTATAATTGGAGACATTTCTGTCCCATTATAATCAATAAAGGTATTTATCATCTTTATATGATGTGAAAAGGTTGACTCAGAATCAGTATTTACAAGGAAATGTCTAATGCTATATTCACCTAATTTTGAAAAAGGAGTTGAATTAATACGCAAATAACCTATTTCATATTTAAGTGTTTCAACTATTGCATTGCATACATATGCCGACTTGCCTGCAAGTCCCACTTTATATACAAGTTTTTTTACAATACTGTTATCCAACGGTACCTCAGATTTCACATTTTCCATAACCTGTTCAATCAGCTGCATTTCTTTATCTGTGATAATTGGTTGATATTTCTCTAAATCATATTTTGCATATAAAATAGATGAAATCATTCTAATTCTATAAGCCAGAGCCATCTCGTCTTCTGCGATTACTGCTTCTTGCTTTAGGTTATACTTGGTTAACAATCCTAAATACTGACTAAAATCCAAATTGTAAAGCGAACACATAAACAAATCACAAAAAACTTCTTTAACAGTTGAAACCAACTCATTCATGCTCTTAAATACATCTTGAGTAATGCATAGCCAAAAATGTAATGCATCCATTGCGTCCATTTCATCTGGATTATCGCGTAAAGAATACTTTTTAGCTTTATCAGTCAATTTTTTCCATTCAGTTATGTTGTTCTTGTGTAGTTTTGAAGAAAAAACCGCACAAAAAGAATGGCAAGCTATTTCCATAAATTCAAGATTTGAAAAAACCGACAATTCATATTTGTCAAAATCTGAAAACACATTTTGCAACGTCTTGTAATATGTCTCTAAATATTCGGAATGCTGTTCTGGTATCTGCAGTATATTATCAATCAAGCCGCTGATGCTACAATCAGAAACAGAACTATCATTTTTATATCGACAAAAATCTTTTAGCTTTAGCAGAAGAAAAGTCATCCAAACATCAAGAATTTGTTTATTCCGAAATTTTCGATTTATAGGTGTTATATAATGAAAGACTTCATGTACCAACAATTCTGCATTAGTATCAAAATCATATAAAGCTGAATATGGCAATTGAAATATTATAAATCGGTATTCTTGTTGATCTGTTGAAAAATCACGTGTTTGAATATTTTCAACACTATCAAATCTGATGCCAAAAGAAAACTTTGTAGGTTTATATTCTGGTTCTCTAGGTATACTGTTTCCCTTATTAATAATAAATCGAATAATTCCATAATACATTTTCAATATATTATCGAACGAACCGGAATAAAAATGATTATGATATGGTATTTCATACACTGGTGTACAGGCTTGGTTTATATGCGTCAAAACTGCCTGCATTCCATCTGCGAATACTCTTTTGGTTTTATCATTATCGTTATAGAAACCCTCAAATGCCGAAAGGCATTCCTTTTGCTCTTTTAGAATCTCTCTCCATTCAATGCAACGTTTTAGATTAATCATTCGTTCATACTCAGAAAGAATAAACTTGAAAACTTGATTTCTGTCATCATTATTGTTTTTTAGATTGCTTGTGACTTTATTTTCTTTTAAATCCAATGAACGATTTTCCATTTCAGTATTCAAAGGTCTATTTTCTTTAGTTGTTATTATTTTGTTATCATAAGAATTGGAAATATACAAATCACAATCTTTATTGGTATCCTCAGACACATTTTTATCATCGTCTTCTTTATAAAGCCAAAATGTCCTGCTGCTACTAATATAATTCTTGTATTCTTGTGATTCACCATTTAGTATACCTATTGTATCAGATGCACCAGAGGTTGGAGTGTGCCACAGAGTCAGGTCTTTAGGTTTGAAATATAATTCAAACACATTAATACCCTGTAAAGTCTCAAACACCTCAACTTTATTATCAACTGCACAGCTTTCAATCTTTTTAATAAAGCGCTCTTTGCCCTTTATTGACTTTGCGGATATTTTAACAACTGCTTCTGTCGTCGGTTCATAGGAATAATTATTTTTATTAAATCCCATTATTGTACAAATATTAGAAAATAGCATTTCACAATTTAGGGCTTCATTTGAATTTGAGATTTTTTGTTGGCGAAGTATTGATATTAGTTCGGAAAAATCTTCAATGTGATCAGCAAACATCATAAAAGCAAAGTCTTCTGATCCTAAAGTTTCAAAAGAAACACAATCAAATCTCATTTTATTTTTTGATCCGAATTCAAAAAGATTTTTTGTAACGCTTTCCAATATTTTTTTCTTCTGACTATTAGAAGTTGTATTTATAATATGTTCAAGAAGTGCGGCGTTTAAACGACAAGTCACAATACACTGTAAACCATAGTAAGTATTACTTTTATCTTTTCTCTTTACAAGAAGAGAAGATGTTTTAGTTGTTCCATCGCTACTATCACATATCCATTCGGTATCTTCTAATTCTTCATCTCCAGAGATAATATAATAATAAGGAATAAGATGTAACTGCTGTGTTACGCCACACCATTCATCTTTCGGAAATATAAAATCCTTAAAAGATTGTGTTATATGAACTTCTATTCTGTCATAAGGTGACCAAGAAAGGAAATTATAACCACCAACTCGATCATTGCTCTGTCCTTCATCAGTATAAAGCGATATCGTCCATCCATTCCACTTTTTGTATTCTTTCATTTCTCAAGCTCCCCTATAGTTATTAATTTGTAAAAAAAGAGAGCCAAACATTTCGTCCTGCTCTCCTTATTTTTTAAGAAAATTATCCTTTTGCAATTCGTGATATTGAAGTAAATCCACGTCGAGGCACCGATTTTGTAGTCCTGCTAGCCTCCGAAGTAACAGGATCTAAAAAAGAATTTTCTTCCATTCTTCCCATTTTTAGGACCCCATTAAGCTTATTAACATCGTAACGCTTTTTGATTTTTTTAGCAATTAATTTGCTCTCATCCAAACGTGACATTATAAATCACCTTGCTATAATATTGAAGAATTTCCAATATTATGCCTCTCCTTTCATTAATTAGGAAATTGAAAATCAAAGATAATCATCATCATTTCCTTACTTATAGTATATACAACAATTTGATAAATGTCAATAATAGTTAGAAAAAAGTCAATGCACAAATTCACAGAAAAGAACCTGAGCAGATAAGGGCGCTTTTGTGAATTTTAACAACAGTCCTATGAATACAAAATCAATTTCTTTTATTACATTGCCAAAATGTTGTATTACTTTTATTATTATTATAATAATATCAAATTATGATGTCAATGATTGTGTCATAAAATGCATATATATGTCATAAAATACACATCTATCATATATTATCGCAATACTTTTATATATTTGATTTAACAGTAACAGCTATTCACGGATTATAAAACGGACCGCCTTTTTAACAATCAAAAGTGCCATCGAATACGATGGCACTTTCATAATAAACTTGTATTATTCTATCTTACATTTTTCTATTACACAAGTATGACCTTTCTTCTGATCATAACTAATACCGACAAGTATTATTTCAGAGGAATGTTCTGACACCTTGCGAATATAGTCATTATCCTTAATCTGCTGTATTGCGTCTTTCGCAGAGTGCCCTTTCTTCAGTTCAATTATCAACGCAGGCAGCGTTCTTCCAATTCTTGGAATGAACACAAGATCTGCAAAGCCTTTTCCAGTAGGCAGCTCTCTATGGAGAATATAGTCCTTTCTTGCTGAATAATATGCTATCGAAAGCACACAGGCAAGTGAATTCTCATCGTTATACTGCAATATTGAAGTATTTTCACTGTGGCTGTCCGATATAAGCTGAGCAACTTTTTCAGCATCGCATTTGAGAGTTGCCTGAAGAAGTTCATCTGAAACTTTCAGTGATTTTGACACCTCTGCCCAATCCTTATTGCGTATAGTACTTGCAAACTGCTCTGATACTTCATAATTCGGGATAGCTACTTCATTTGTCTCCGAATCAAATGTCAGGTAACCGAGATGAACAAGGAGGGTCAGAACATCATCCTGTGAGTTGAATGTTACCATATCATTTGTGAAAGTCGACGGATCAATTTTCTTTTTTTCTCCTGCGAGAAGCTTTATTACAGTATCTTTCAGACCGTCCTCGTTTCGAAAAATAAATTCTTCAAGTGCTTCATAGTTTTCGGTTGAAGTCCAGTAGTTCCTGAATGTACCTCTTGTAAGAGCTTCAACGACTGATTTGGGGTTATATATAGACTCACCGTCAACCGTATATCCGTCATACCAACGCTTGACTTCATTGAAATCTTTCTTGTACTCGTCACAGAGCTGCCTTACCTCGTTTTCAGTAAAACCTGTAAATTCTTGTATTGGCGCGGCATTTGTCATTGCAATCTCAGTGAACATATTGAGAGCTGAATGTTTGCCGTATTTTTTTATAGGCAGTATTCCTGTCATATATGCAAGGGCTACATAGCTCTGATCCTTGAGTATGCGCCTTAGAAAGTCAAGGTACTTGATTTGAACTTCAATGTCATTTTTATACTCACGAAAAACGCAGTCCCACTCATCAATTATAAAAATAAACGGCACTCTTTTCTCATTAAAGACTTCTGCCAATACTGACATAAGATCGTTCCAATCGAAACAATCCACATCACCGTTTTCTTTTTTTATCTCATGAATCAATCGTTTTGAAAGATAATCAAGTGATTCTATGATAGGACGTTTTTCACCAACAAAATCAAGCATATTGATGTGTATTACATTGTATTTATTAAGGTGCTTTTCAAAACAAGGATCAGCAAATACCTTATACTTACTGAACATTCCTTTTGAGTCGCAGCCTCTGCTGTAATACGCTACAAGCATATCTCCAGCCATAGATTTTCCGAATCTTCTGGGGCGACTGACACATATATACTTATTAGTGGTTCGAATCTTACTATTAGTATGCTTGATGAGTTCTGTCTTATCAACATATATCTCAGAATTCAAAGCCTCCTGAAAATCTGTATTGTCAGGATTAAGGTATATTCCCATTGCCGTTCCTCCTTTGCACTTTTATTACTTCTATTATACTCTATATCGCTAAAAAAATCAACTGTTTTTAGAAAAATAGGCGTTTGCACTGTCTTTCGGTCTGCTATGCCTCACACTGTCGCACAAATCGCTTTTATTGGCTTCTTGTCTTGGCGGTGGCATATCTACCTCACGAGTCTCCACGCCTTGAAACTGGCCGTTCACGCTGCGATTTTGGCGTTCTCCCTTATATAAAAATACCGCCTGCGTTCAAAGCAAGCGGTATTAAGAGTAAAAGCCTGAATTTAAGTCAATAATTCGGACTTTATCTCATATCCGCCCTTGAAGGTCACGGTTATCTCATTTTGATTTATAATTTTTACACATTCAACGACCTTTCGTACCAAAACATCATCGTATTCTTCAAGTTCAAAAGAAGCGTTGTCAATATCAGTTTTTATCTCATTCGCAAGCTCAGTTGATTCTGTATTTGCCTTATCTTTGAGTGAAAGGAGCTTCTGACTCAGCCTTTCTTCTTCGCTATATAGCCTTGCAAACTCATCATCGAGTGAATCGGGAGCACAAGCTCCTGTTGCAATAAGGTTTACAAAGTCATTGCGAGCTTGGTCAATATCCTTGAGTCGCTGCTCAATCTGCTTTATTTCATCATCATTTGATCCCGATAGAACTGTATCTGCTGCTGATTTCAGTACTTTTGCCACGTCATCGCTGCAGTTATAGAACTCATTTATAGCTCTCACAATAGCATTATGAAGAGGTTCTTCATCAATAGTAGGGGATTTACAGTATTTCGGACCGTGTTCCAAACGGTTAATGCACCGCCATACCGTCCTATCCCTGTTGTGAGAAGTCCAACGGCACCGTCTATAAGCTGTGCCGCATTCGCCGCATATAAGAAGCTCTGTCAAAGCATACTTACTGTTATAGCGTCCCTGTTCCGTAACAGTATTCGTACACACACTTCTTTTGGCATTACGGCGAGCAATCTCCTGCTGTACTATGTTAAAAGTGCTTTTGTCAATGATTGCAGGGTGACAATCGCTTACATAGTACATTGGTCGTTCTCCGTTATTTTTGACTGCCTTATGCGATATGCAGTCAATAGTATAGGTCTTTTGCAGCAGGCAGTCTCCGATATACTTCTCGTTCTGGAGTATCCTTTTTATAAGCATTGCACTCCATTTACCGCTTTTAGAGCGTGTTGGATACTTTTTATTATTAAGCTCCTGTGCAATCGTATGTGTTGAACCGCCGTCAATATACAGTTTGAAAATAAGCTGTATAACCTCAGCTTCTTCAGGAATAATAACAGGCTTTCCGTCATCTCCTTTTTTGTAACCGAGGAGATACTTGTAGTTATATCGAACCTTTCCCTCTTTGAAAGCCATTTGATTACCAAGAGTGATATTCTTGCTTATAGACTCGCTTTCTGCTTGCGCGAAGCTGCTGTACAAAGATAATATGAATTCACTTTGCGCCGTCAGCGTATTTATATTCTCTTTCTCGAATATAACGCCTATGCCGAGGCTTTTCAGAAGTCTTATATGATCAAGGCAATCAACAGTATTTCTTGCAAAACGGCTTGTAGATTTACAAAGTACAAGATCTATCTTCTTCTTTTTGCACATCCTTATCATTCGGTTGAACTCTGTCCTGTTCTTCGTCTGCGTACCGCTGATGCCCTCGTCTGCGAATATTCCCGCGAGTGTCCACTCAGGATTAGAGTTGATGTAATTGGTATAGTATTCTATTTGTACCTGATAACTGTTCTGCTGTTCTTCCTGCTCGGTACTTACACGGCAATAGGCAGCAACATTAAGCCGCTTGAACTGGGGCTTACCGTCAACTACTTGCTGCTTTGCAGGGATTATCCTTACATTTGCTGCCGCTTTCATTGTCATCGCTCCTTTCCGTTTCATTTTTGATAATAACGCTATTGATAAACTCGGCTTCTATAACGCAGAAATGGCTCACTGTTATCCGCTTTACGCAGGATCTCAGCAAGCCAATGTCAAGAGTATTAAGTTGATTCCTGTTATCAATCAGAGACTTCAAAAGTTCTGTTTTCTGATTAACATCGCTGTATGTGCAGTGCTTGTATTTCAGTTCTGAAAGCCTGAGAATATCGTTTCTTATTTCCTCAGCAGTTTTAGTGCCATTGTCAATGGCACGATCAATTTCAGATTGTTTGCGACGGATTTCAGAAGTCGGAATATACTCGCTTACGGCGGCTTCTGCTTCAATAAGCGCAGGATTTGCAATTACAGTATTCAGAATATTCAGTATTGCGCCTGTCAGCATTTCATCTGTCATTTTGAATAAAAATGAACGACAGTCATGATTTCGGCAGTCCCATAATTCAGCTTTTGTTCGGAACAGCCGCTTACTGCACTCTTTGCATACTGTAAGGTTGCGGACTTCTTGCAACTCGTCAGGAATTATGCAAAGGGAAGTAGCTTTTGCACTCTTGCGCTCATTTGCTTTCCTGAATACTTCCTCACTTATAAGCTGTGGATAAACATCCGTACCGAGATATTTCTCGTTCTCAAGCACTCGCTTGACCATATTCTTGTTCCATATCTTATCCTCGCTATATGGGACTTTCGTATTGATCGCGATACTTTCAAGGCTCTTTCCCACCATATATTCGCTGAAAATAGTCAGCACAGCAAGCACCTCCGCAGGGTTAGTGTTTATTATACCGTTCTGCATCATATACCCGAAAGGTATTCTTCTGTTTTTACTCATCTTCTGCACCTCCTTCCGACACCACTATACCACAAAGGAGGCGTTTTTTCTATTCACCACAACCGACAAAAAAGCTCCCTTCGTTTTGGGCAGAGAGCATAAATGGTTATTATTAGCCCGAATTGGGTACTTATCAATTCTCTATGTATACGAAAGACTGCGGTGCTGTTTTAACACCGAAATCCCTTAATTCTTTGGATTTAGAATACTTTTTTACCTTCCCGAGACAATAGGCAAATGCCACTTTTTTGTCTTGAAAATATGAATCAAAGAATTTCTTTTTTATCCCTGCATTTTTTGACGTTTTTTTCCAAACATCATTAGGAGTCCCTTCAATAAGATCGGTTACTTCTACTTCGGCTACGACTTTCATCTCAGGTGCTGTTGAATAGATAACGATACTTTCTATATCTCTTCGGCATTTTATTTTCCTGAATTCATATTTTTTGGTACCTGCAAGAATATTGCGTACATGCTGAGGATTGATTGACATCAATACTTTGCACATAATACCACCTCCGCTTTTATTTAATCAACTTGTTTTCATCCTGTTTGGCAAGACTGAGTATTCTTCTAAAATCGCTCATAGAGTAAACCGCTTGAAAAGGATGTCCGTCCTTCCAAATTCCGCTATTCTTCAGTGTATTATAATTCACGTTACATCCTTCTCCAAATGCATGATTGTACACTAATTCAAGAACACACAGATTTTTCTTTGTCTCATAAAATAACTTGATCTCAACTTGACTAAATACAGATTTATTACCTACCATCTTTTTATACTCATCATATGATTTGAGGCAATTCCAATCCTGTTTTATCATTTCAAAACGTACTATCGTCCCATATGAGGTAACTACCGATTTGAAGCCTTTATTATACTCATCGCTGCTCTTTCTGTATATCATTATCGGCATTCCAGAGGAAAACGCTGGGATACTGTATGGAAAACAGATATAAGTTTTTGTCATACCATTAGCAGCCGCGAATTCCTCGGTATCTTGCTTTGTGTTCTTCAGCTCTGAATATGGAAAAATTTTATCATGCCATTTTGCTTCAATAGGAAGCATGGCAAAACTAAGCGTTTCCTTATTAATAAATGGGAAAGAGGTATATGGAGTCGAAAAGTCGATTGAATTCTTGCTCCTAAGATACACGCCTTCATGCCTTGAGTTGTATCCTGTAAGTTTAAAACCGAACTTTTGAAGCATTTCAATCAATTTTCTATGCTTATCGAATATTGTAACATAGATTTCCTCATCATCGGATTCGAGCCAATTCCATAACGCTATTCCGATTGCACCTTCGCCAAGACGAATTCCCTCAACTCGTTCAGATAGCTTTAATGTGCTTATTTTAAGTCTGCTGCGGGCGGGGAGTAGCTGACTATCTAGAGATATTTCCTCGCACTCTCCCTTTTTCAACATAACAAATGCCCCAATACCATTCTCATCTATGTATGCAAAAACTTGTTTGCCTTCCTCAGCCTTTTTGTTATACCATTCTTCAAATTCAGGATAATCCTCTTTTAAAGAATCAAAAAAACTGTCATTAATGTCCAGTTCCGATAAATACTTCCACTTATATGCTCCAGACACAAAACAATCCCCCTAAATTCATATTGATAGGTCACTTAGCGAATAAAAAATAACTTTATCTGAAAAAGAATACATTTTCATTTTATCTTTACTTGGCTCACCGCAAAACTGAGAAACGTACCACTTTCGAGGCTGAATGATTGTTTCAATTAATTCCATATAATCATAATCAACATCTGACATCGAATGTCCCATTACGCAAACATTATGTATCAAACCAGACAGCCCACACAAGAAGTCGGATAGTTTTTTCAGCTGCAATTCCTTTTTTAATCCGTCATAAAAACCCGCAATGGTTTCTCTTTGATGGTCAACATAATAGTCACGTGAATCGTCTAGGGGATTCAAAAACCTATTTCTATAATCTTTAGAGTTATTTCCGACTTTATATCCAAACAGCAAATCCTCCCCTGCCTCATAATATCCGTGAATATGTAATATTGGAATGCTATGTGGCTTATATAGCATTTCCACTGTTGAAGTATAATTAAAGCTGATAACTCCATAAGCATATTTGAATAAATTAGTGATACGAGCTTTAGAATCGTATATATCATCATTTGCCGCTTTAACCATTTCTACTAAGCTATCAAAAACAGCTTTCCTTAAACTGCTCAGATGCTCATTTACATACCAAATAGTGTCATCCCTGTCAGATTCTCGATCCGATAAATAATCCGGGTATCTTACTATCTCCTCATCAATTATATCTAAATCAATGTCTCCCAGTGATTTCTCATATTCTCCCCAGTCATTACCATAAGCAGCAAATAACTCATTCACATTGTCAATTGAGCCATAAGCTTCTTTGGTAGAAAGAATAGCACAGTAATCCTCCGTTGTTGTATGGAGCTTGTGATACAAATCAAATCCATTACCTATTACATAGAGTGTATTAAGCTTTACCAAATTTTTAATGAAATTCTCATTACTCACCTTAAAGCACCCTTTCCTATATGTTATTCTCACTTAATTTTATTCCATAACCAAAAGATCAAACCATGGTACGTTGTAAATAATTCGATAATAACTATTAAAACAACAAGAAGTATTCCCCATATAACGCTACCTATTCCTATTCCCCATGATGCAGTTCTATTTACTTTCTTAAACAATTCATCATTTTGAAAAGCTTCTTCAATTTCAAATTGGGATAAATCGTCTTTGTAATTTGCTTTTAATTCTTCATATCCTTTTTTTACTTTCTTAATCTGATAAATTGATTCAGTCAGGCAAACTATTAAATACACAACAGATCCCATAAGAAATAATTCAAACAGCCACACCGCATCTTTGGTAAAAATATTCTTCCATCCTTGCTGTGAACCGATTTGCGATAAAACAACTGTGAAAAGGAATCCCGCCATTGCTATGAGGTTATTTTTAAACTTTGAAAAAATACTTAATGCATAATCACTGACCTGCGAAACAATATCTTGAATAAACTTACTAATATCACGTTTCATACCCAAATATTGAGTCACATTATCCCGTAAATATAGTCTATAGTTTGTTTTGATTGCTTCAAACATTACGTCGTCAGTATTTAAGAAATTATCATACTTGCAATACAAGCTCATAACGTTATTAGCTATAAGCATTTTGTCTGTTGCGTTACCGCCGTCATATATCCAATTATACAATGATATCCATTTTTCGTTTTTAACTATTTCCGCAAAAGCAAGCGAACTTTTTAATGTCCGTTGGCCGTTAATCTGAAGGCTTACTCCATCATTATTAATTGTTGATGATGAAACGACATATAACAATGATAATATTGTAGCTACTTTTCCGAAAAGTGGCAGTAGTTCGTCTCCAGCTCTGTTTATGCCCTGAATAATAAAATCATCGGGAATAAGCTCATATCTATCCATATTATAAAAGAAGGCCGTATCCCTACATGACATCAACCTTTCGTTCCTGTCAATCAACGCAAAAAAATCAGCGTTGCTATCAGATGCAAAAGCCATTGTACGCGTTGAAAAGGAAACATCACAATCGAATACTTCAAATCGGATAAAAGAATATGATTTTAATATCCCTGAAAACCATTGTATAACCTCAATAATAGAACGTCTATTTAAATCGTCTACAAAAGAATGGTAGTCATATATAGAATACTTATTTCCCGAAACAGTCTTATCAATTTGAATCGTAATTTTAATCTCATCGTCAGGAGCTATATCATTAATAAATAAGGAAATGGCTTCTTCGTCCCATTCCGTATTCCGAATTACAACAACTTCACTGCCATAATCCTCAAGGTAAAACTCCAATTTGTCCCTCGATGGTATGCTTGAACAAATACTAATTAATTCTTTTATTTCTGGAAGCTTACTACGGTGAATACAAAATGATGACTCAACCGTACTCAAGCTTTCAGAGGCGACTATTTCCGTATCAATAAATAGTTCTTTAATACGTGAAAAAAACATCATTCAGTATTCACCACCAATCTATTTATATTATTCTTTCATTAATAACAAAACAGCTTAAATGTTTCGTCGTTGTTTGTTCGGATTTTTATGTACTTAGCCCCATTTTCTTCAACTGACACAATAGTATTCCTAAGATCTTCAATTGGTCTGCTAACTTTCAAATCAATGCCAGCATTAACCGAATACTCTTTTTTAATGCGAGCATTAATCGCACTAGCAACTGAATTAAATTGACTATCGAAGTGTTTCTTTTCTGGAAGTTCTAGCATCTTTCCCTTCAATTCACTTAACTGTTCCTTGGTTACACCCTCGCCTATTGGATCACAGTTTCCAAACACTTTTTCGACCATATCAGCAAAGTCAATGTGCTCTTCATTCCTCATATATAGAACAAACCCATTCCTTAGAACTGTATAATCAGGACCTTTTATTATGTTATGCCTTGAATTTAGAACTGATTCTATCGCCTTAAAAGCTTGTACAGTATTAGCTTCATCACTATTCATCTCATCTAGTTCTAAAAACCCTTTACTCCAATACTGAGCTTTAGTATCTGAGTAAACCTTAGCTGTAAACGTATCAAGATTAAGATTAGGCAAATCAAATAAGCAAGATTTCCATATTGTTTTCTTATCTTTTGAAAAACCAGTTTTAAAGGAAAAATCGGCATCGTCCACCCATTCCGTATGCTCAACCTTTGCTAACAGATAGACATACCCACTTTTTCCTAACAATAGAGCCTGTATCAAACTACCTTTTTTAACCGATGTTTTTGTATTGCCAATTTTACTTTGTGCCTCTATTTCTTCTCGCAGCAAACGTTTGGCTATGACATTCATCTTATCATTTACCTGATCAGCATTATTGACATCGTTACATATTGTTTTGATACAGCTTATAACCTCAGTCGAATCAGAGCGGGTTTTGTAGTCTCTAACCGAGTTGTTATTGCTAATATGTTCAATCAATTCTGAAACAAACATATCAAAAGCTGCAGGTGTACTTATAGATACAACCTGCTCATTTTCATAATTGATTGTATAAATTGACTTATAAACAGCATTCATTCTCATTCCTCCATTCTTAATAATATGTTATTTATAATATCAATTCAATAATGAACATGTATTAACAACTGCGGCATCAAGAGTCCAACTTATTTGCCGAATTCTACTATAATTATACACCAAATCGTCAAATAATACAATAGTTTTTTTGAAATAAAGTCCAACTTTTTTATATATTTTCAGTGAATTTTATGTTTGTAATATAAAAATCAAGAGTATCCCTATTGACAACGATCTTATCTATTAAAAATTCAAAAACCTGCGGCTCGAATTCAATCATTAAATTGCTGCGCTTTTCAAAATAATCTATAAGCATTTCAATGTCTTTGAGAGCAGTATCATCTGACTGCGATAAAAGTCGGAGATCCTTATTCAGTTTTGTTATTTTAGTATTGATCTCAGCACTTTGCTCCTTATACTTAACTTCATTTAAGAAGCCTTTTGTATGAAGCGATGCTATTACGTTGAGTTGTTCCTTTAGTTGTATAATACTACGGCGCAGTTCAATAATACTGCTGTCCCCTGAATTATGTTTTGCTATTAATTCTTGTAATGATTTATAAACTGGCTGCAGTAGTTCAGAATAATTCGAGTACAATTTATTGAACATTCTAATGAACGCGCTTTTTATCATTTCCTCTTTGATTCTTTTACTGCCGCATTTTTGGGCATTTATATCATGATTTCTGCATACCCAATATTTGTTTGTACCGCACTCTTTATACTTATATCTTGAACCGCAAACACCACATAATATGTATGGATTAAAACCTCTGTTTTTTAGCTTTAATCGAAATTTTCGACTTTCTATAGTTTCCTGAACTTTTTCAAACTGTTCTCGCGGAATAATTGGATTATGAGTATCCGTTAATAAAAACTTCTCCTTTTCGCCAGTATTACTTATTTTACGAAAAGGCAATGCGGAAGTTGTGAATGTCTTTTGATAAAGCGAATCCCCTATGTATCGTTCATTTGAAAGAATATACCTTATTCCATAATAGCTAAATGACGATTTATATTCTGAATACTTGGCTTGGCAGTATTCGGCGATTTTCTGATATCCAATGCCTGAAAGGAACATCTCATATATTTCCTTTATTATCAAAGCTTCCTGTGCATTCACAAAAAGGTTTCCATTTTCTATATCATAGCCAAGTGGAGCTGACCATGCTTTAACATTACCGTTTTTACATCTGCGTCTGAAACTCCACTTTAAGTTTTGCGAAATAGACGTTGATTCTTCCTGTGCCAATCCTCCCATAATCGTGAGCATAAGCTCGTCATTTATATTTGCGGTATCAATGTTCTCTTTTTCAAACATTATAGTAATACCGAACGATTTGAGTTCTCGGATATTCTTAAGGCAGTCCCTTGTATTACGAGCAAAGCGGCTGATAGACTTCGTATAAACGCGGTCTATCTTTCCTTTTCTGCAATCATTTATAAGGCGAAGAAACTCGCTACGCTTCTCCTCGCAAGTACCTGTGATACCCTCATCAGCATAAATATCAATGAGCGTTTCAGTCTCGGAATCCTCAAACTTGTGGCTGTAATATGTAAGCTGAGAGTTATATGAGTTTAGCTGATCGTCACTGCTCGATGATACACGGCAATACGCCGCAACTCGCAATAAGCGATTTGTATCATCGGCGACTCTCGGCTGTATAACTGTAACTGTAGGCATTTCTGCCACCTCCTGTCCCAGCCACATTATACCTTTTTTCGCTCCCGAAAGGAATCACCACAACCACCTATTTTTCGGAGTTGAAACTGTGCAGAACCGACTAATACCTGTTTTCGTCAGCTTTGCCTGCGGCAATGCATAAGCACATTGCAAAGGCTCCAATACAGCCGCCTATTATCATTCCGATTATTATGCGTATCATCGTTCCACCTCCCACTGAGCTGCTGTTGGATACTTTTCGGCTATTTCAGCGCAGCTCCTGCTTTCGATTTCCTTTTTCTGCTCATCGGTGAGTTTGTCCTGCTGCGCGAGAAAAATATGTATTACTGCACACATAACGTCAGCCCGTCCGTACTTTTTCATTTTCACTTTCCTTTACACATTTTTGCCTGCTGCATAAAATATATCCTGACTTTGTCTCAGCCCATATACATTTTCTGCACTTATACTCTGCTTTCAGTTTAGCTGTTTTAAGCTGTTTCCTAAGCTCGTCCCAGCTAAGATTTTTCTGCAATTTATCACGCTCCCTATACTTTAATCAATATAACGTAAATGCATAATTGTCCTTATACACTTACGTTATATCTGCGCCCAACATTGCTGCCGGGCGCAGAATAATATAACCCTTAAGCCTTCGTCTGATCTGATTTCAGACGTATTTCCGTGATATTCGCACTCGCCCCGTCACGTCGGAACAACAAGAACGGTCAGTAGCTGCTGACCTCATGGAAGTCTCATCCCTCTATGGTTCGCATAGAGCCGCCCTCATTGCTTGTGTCTGTGACTGGACGGAAGTATCATTATATTCCTGCTTTTATCGCCTTGCGGAGAGCTGCTCCGCATTTTGAAACGCCATATTTATCGCAAGCGTATGGTTTCTTTGGCTGCCGAATTTTAGTCCGGCACAGGATCAACGTATTCTTGTTGCTGTTATTCTGTTTTCAAGCTTCGGTGTAAGAGCTTAGAGCCCCCTACATAAACATAGCCCTCGAAAACAGGTGCTCTCACCAACTCACTTTATAATTTCAGCGATTTTAACAATCCAATAAGAAATCGTCTGTTGCGGTATTGAAAGTTTTGACGAAATCTCACTCTGATGCAAGCCCATTACCTTATACATATAAAATGCTTTCCGCATTATAGGATGTACTTTCATGAGCTTGTAATATTTATCGCCGCTGTCAATAAGTTCAGTCCAGTATTCCTCTAAATATGTATCCGAATGACTATCCGATACACCTTCTGATAAGTTTTCGGGTTCAGCAAGCAGCATAGTTCTTCTGTAGAAAGCGCGATCCATTCTGAATACGCTCTCGTCATATTTTCTTATTACAGATATCTGCTCATCATTCATACCGCTTTCACGATAGAGCTTCTCATTTTGTTCCCACTGTTCTTTAAATCTCTTTTCTTCTTTTGCATGATTATAAGCCATTTTTATCCTCCGTTTTGATTCTTTCTTGTCAGATCAAAACGAAGGATTATGGATATTTAGCAGCTATACATAGCCACTTATTCGCTAAAAACATAGCACTCCATTCCGCTTTCAAAGCAGAATGGAGTTCTTTTATAAAATATATAAAAGAGTAGGGTATGACAATGCTTTAAAAGCCTGTCAAACTCCTACTCTTTATTCAAGGTGATGTTTGTACTAAGGTTTTACCTATTATTTCTATTATTCTATGACATTTCCAACATTTTATCATTATAGCATAATTGCTGTTGTTTTCTAATTTTTTTGAAGGATAACATACAACATCAAATAATCGCCCATTGCAATACGGGCAATGATATGAGTGCCGATGCATTATTACTATATCTCTCTCCTTTGTTTAGCTGTGTAGCTAAAGGTTTGGCAATAATTTTGCGGTCAAAGCCGCAAAATTATTGTTCATTTTTTATCGCATCAATAAACATTTCCCAATCGGTGTCAGTGGCGTTTGCAGCTTTTGCAGCTCTCAACGCCCTTTTGACAATTTCTTTTGACTGCACATATTCAACTATATCAGGAGATAGGTTTCCTGAAGCTTTCTCGTACAAATCGAAAATTATGCAGCGTTCCTCTTCATTCAAATTGAATACCTCAATCATCTTTTTAAGTAATTCCAGATCTGGGCATACTCGTTTTCCATGTTCAAGCTGACTGAGATATCCCATTGAAATACCGAGCATTTCTGCAAGTTCATTACTTTTAAGGGAACGTTTACGTTTTTGTTCGGATATGAACTGACCGAGATCAGTTGCATAAATCATATTTGGTTTTTATCATTTTCCTTTCTATATATTATTATTATTTGCATCACTGATGCAAATATGCTTTTTAAAATAGATAATATTCAATATACAGAAGAATTCTCATAACAGTGATTAAAAAAGAAAACGAATAATCTGTATATGAGTTTGTAAATCGATTTGTAGTATGATATTATAAATACGGATATGTTCCAACACTATCTGGACTCCAAAGTCCATATGCATTACCCGAATAAAAAACTATATGCAAATAAGGATAATAGTTATAATTGGGAATATTAGGTCGAATTACTCGTTCAGTAAAACCAGGAATACAAATGTAATTTCCTATATAAACATTTTGATATATAGTGGTGGGTAAAGTATATAAAGAATAAAAATCTTTTCCAGATTCACTGTCCTCTCCGTATATACTGAAATACGTACTATATGATGAAGTGTTAGATACGAATACTCCAGAACTGTCTTCTTTTGCTCTACAGTAATCGTTTCCGCTACACCAAAAAGTTTGGCTTGTATTAGCGGCGTTTACTTCTATGCTATAAGCAGAAAATAATATTGAAATACTAATTAGGATCGATACAATTTTATTTGTAATCTTCATAAAAATCCAAATCCCTCCTGTTATCTTTATCATAAATTATATTTTTGCAGACACTATTATATTCAAATCGTTGTTTTGATTATTCGTTACCATTTAATTCTATAGTTTTTTTTGTAGGATATAGTGAAACAACAAGCTTTGGATTACCATTTTTCAATTTTTTAATGTCAATATAAAAGGTATCAATATGAAAAGGTATTATTAATTCTTTTTTAGAATTTCTCCTTAACGCAAATTTTATATTATCGAATCCGTTTATTAAAGAAAATGCTTCTCTATCAATGAAATTTATGTATGAAGATTCTTGGAGAATATACTGTCCAAGATCAATTCCAGCATTATTCCCGTAATCATTATCTATGTTTCTAAATTCAACTTTAAGCAAATACATATATTCAGCGTTCATATCATTATTATATCTATTATACTCTTGCATAAAATCATTAATAGAAATAATATCAGCATTTAAAACGGAGACCGAATAACCATCCATCTTTTCTAATGAACTATTAAAAAAAACATTATTTAAGTCCACTACATCACCAATCGTATATGAGACATTTTTAGGAGCAAGATTATGTGAATTAATATAAGCTACTCTTACAATGTATATAATGATTATTACCAACAACAGAATTATAGCTATAAGTTTATTTTTCATAAAAATACCTCAAATTCAAGTTGCTCTTTTCTCTTAATCGTAAAGTAGAAACCCAAAAAGTACACACAAATAGTAAAACAATCTCAGTAACAATTATAAACCAGTTAGTATTAATAGATTTTGCTGGGAATAAGAACGTGAATGGAGAAAAATTATTACTCTGTATTGAATTTTTTTCCAAAGCTATATTTTTTATAAATTCGGTTGTTAAAACAATTATATTTGGTGATAGTACGGATATAATTTTGTTCTTAATTAATGTTGATGCTGCATATCCTATACACCCAAATAGACCACAATAAACAAAATTAAGCAATATAAATATTATAATATACATAAACGGTGTTGAGTAGAACATTCCAGCCATAAAATTGTTAGAAAAAATACCATAATAAATATCGTAAACAGAATCGGGAACAGTAGCAGGAATAAATAAAAGGATAATTAAAAAATCCACGATTAATGGGATGGAAATCACAAGTCCAGATGATATAAAAACAGCGATGTATTTCGATTTATGATATTTGAACTTTCCCAATTTTTCAATGGCTATATTAGTATACCCATTTTTGTAATCGCTACAATACGACCAACAGTAAGGCAAAACAGCTATCAGAGGGAAAATAATAAAAAAAAGCCTTGAATACTTGCTTTCATCATCCCAACCTATCCACATGGTAAATGCACTTGATATTGGAGAATACGGATTTTGACCATTTTCTGCAAATTTTTCCAAATTTTTTCTTATTTGAATATACTCAGCCACTTTATTATAGGAATGAAGTGCTACAATAATAATTCCAAAAATACATATACATATAAAATATTTATTAAATACGCCTCTCTTTATTTCATTTTTCATCTATTGTTCCTTTCACGACAGTAATACCCCGTACACCATAAAACTGTACGGGGTATTGTCGAAATAATCAATTTAAGTACGTATACCATGTTCCGTAACAGTCAGGACTCCATTTTCCACAAGAGCCATTATAACCAGAACCAGGATTGGAAAAGTATATGTGTGCGTATTGCCTGCCATCCTCCCATACATTCTGTCGAATCTGTCGCTCACAGTTAACTGGAAGTATGAGGTTTAGTGCTGAAAAATTGTTGCCATTGACAGTATAGTTTACTAAATTGCCATTAACGTAATCCGCACCATACACCGATACCTTCGCAGTATATACCAGACTAACGTTTTTTACGTATACTGAGCTATTATCCTCTTTTTCTCTACAGTAATCATGACCTACTGACCAATTAGTATCACCCGTATTAGGATGATACCTCGGAGTAGATTCTGTAAAATCTGTGGCGTTTGCAGAGACAACGCTCATCATTGAAGTCACTGTTATTACAGCTGAAAGCGCCGCAATAATCTTGTTAAATGTTTTCATACGCAATCTTCCTTTCATATAATTATGATTTTTCGCTTACCAGAATAGTGGCTCTGTTTTGAATCAAATCAATTGTGCGATTTATATCCTGATCTCCGCCAAGATAAGCAGTAACCTCTTCTTGAACAATATTCCAAAGTTCGTTATCTATAGCATAATCCCATCGCTTTATAGATGCTATATAGTTCTCAATAAAATCACAATCATCCTTATTCGGTAGAACTATTTCATAAGTTCGTCCTTTAGATTCGTATGTACCGCTATAATAATCTCCAGCGCATATTTTTTCAGCGGTTTTAATTCTTGCTGCATTATTTATACAGAATCCAAATTCTGATGAATAGCTTACTACCACTTCTCCGTTTATTACATTCTCATATCTTTCAATAACATGTTCTTGTTGATATTCTTCAGTATAAAATTGCTTGATAAATTCCCAAGCAGCATTCTGTTTTTCCTTTGAAGAAGTTTTACAAATTGAACACTTAATTCCGCTTCCAGTAAGATAAGCCCCCTCACCATCTGATGATGGGAATCCAACAATAGTATAATTACCATCTTTTATATGTGAATATGATTGCTCATTCGAAATAGGCTCTATAGTATTTATAACTGCTGCTGAATATCCGTTTATTTCGTATTTAGATAAAAAGTTAGGCGCGGAGTAATCTAAATTAGCCTTTTGACCATTGGTGCTTTCAAATTCACTGCAAAATTCTAACATTTTTCTAAAATCATATGAATCAAAATTCACTGATGCATTACCATAATCTACAAAAGAAGGCAGATTAGGTCGAATCAATTCATAAAAAATCGTTTCGGAATTGCGATTTCCGCTGATTGTTGTATCATCCGGCATTTTATCCCAATGATCCAGAAATTCATCAATTGACCAGTTTTGCTTATCACCAACATATTCGGTCTTTCCAAGCATAGATTCTGCTTTATAGTATTGCGGTATCATATAAAGTCGCCCATCTATTTCGTTAAGTTCAAGAATATGTCGATTTAAAAGATTTTGATTAACATCGTTATCTTCCTTCATGAAATCATAAAGGTTTACAAAAGCTCCTTTTTCCATGAGGATATAATAATTGGATTCATTAATAAATGAAAAACCTCCGACAATATCAATATTACTGGTATTAATGATCTCTTGTATTACTTGAAAATCAATTTGCTTGACATCATCATTTGTATAACCTATTGGTTCACCGTTTTGGTCATAAGCATCAAGGAAAGACCTTAATTCTATTTTATACCCATTATCAGCAGAATTAAATTCCTCTATAGCTTCCAGAAACGAATCAACAGGATTACCTACTATAGCCATTGTTATAGTGGTTTCTTCTTCCGATAATGATTCATTGACAGATTGAGAAGCAGAATAAGATCGAGAAGCAGGATTGTTGCTACACGATGTAGCGATAAACATCAAGGCAGAACTAGCAATAGTTAAACATTTCTTTGATATATCTTTCAAGTCAATAAACGTGATTATCTTCTCCTTTCATGCGAAGGCGGTGTTGCGAGAAAAGGAATATGCACTTGATTAAACAGTTCCAATCCATTTGGTAAGTATTACTTACCCCTTTTGGCTCTTGCAAATTTGGTAACCGAATAAGGTCTAACAGGCTGATAAGAGTCAAAAGTAGATACAGCACTACACGATCTAACAGCCAGTTCCTTACTCAGTTTAGAGCTAAGAGTAAGGAGCTTCTTGATACCTTTTTTCATTAGGCTTCCTCCTTTCATTAAATTTTGATAAAAGCATCAAAATCGCTACCACCAATAAAGTCAACGATGAAACCATAGCTATTTTTTTGAATTCAAAATACCCGAGCATAATAAAAATTGCTAGAATAAATGAAACAATTATTGAAATTCCTCTGTTACGTTTCATCGCGAAATTATCAAGAGGAGCGTTTGGATGTTCAATTGGAGAAAACAGGAATACTGTTAATAAATAAAATAGAATTATTATTGTCTGCACTTTAATATTATAATAGTTTTCAAAAAATATCGTTGTTAATATCGTAGATAAACAACAAACACATAGCAAAAGTTTGCATCTGAGATGAGTTGTTGCATGATATCCACCTGTAGAAAGCCTTACGCCAACAAATATAGCATAAAACAAAATAGCTGACAGAAGTTCTCCACAACATAGACCTATAATAACAACAAGTAAAAAGCCTACTAATGTTGAAATTATGATTTCAAAACCGTACTGACAAACCTGCGATGTTTCATCATCTACTATATCACTATCTCTCAAAAAAAGAGCTATACGATGGCTAAGAAAGGAAATCATAATCTTCACCTCTGTTGCCAGTATAGCTCATATAATCTTAAGAGTCAATATGTGTGTCACAAAATACATTCTGGTGGCATAATGTACATATTTTAAGGTGTATTTTTCTCCAGCGAAACATAAACGTAGAAAGTATTTCCTCGCTGATTAAAGTTCATCATTCCGTCATACTTTTTTACAATATCTTTTACAGAGCGCAAGCCAACGCCATGAAAACCTGAATCGGATTTATCAGTCTCAAGTTTAGGATTATGGCTTAAAATATCTGATTCTACAGTATTACATATTTCTAGAAAATAGTATCCCGCTTCAGTCCAAGTTTTAACAATTATTTCAGATTGCGCTTTATTCTTTTCACAAGCTTCTATTGCATTATCAAGCAAATTCGCAAAAAGAATACCTAAATCCATATCTGATATGCTTTCAAGCTCACTTAAAATATAGCATTGCATATCTATACTTAAACTTTTAGCCTTAGATAACTTAGAATTCAATACTGCGCCTAAAACACTACGCTTTGTATTAATATAACTCGTGATTGAATTAATCTTTTCATTTGAGAGGTTTTCAAGGAATTGAACAAGATCATCATAATTCTTTTGTTCAGCCATACCCAAGGCTAAAGATAGATAATTCTTAATATCATGCCGAATTTTGGCAGTTTCATCATACTTTTGTTCTAATGCCTGTATACTTTCACTTTGAAGTTCCAGTTGCTTTTGCATAAGAGAATAATCCTTTTCATCAGCATTCTTTTTTCCAATATATATCATTGCATAGTATATAATTACATTAAGCAAAAGCACACACAAAAGAACAACAAGAAAAATATTATAGTATTGTCTCTGTTCATAGATAATATTTCGTATTAATGATATCAACAATCCTGATATCAAAAGCGTGATAATAATTAAAACTGCTTCTCTCTTATGAACAAAAATACTATATTTCTTTTTGAAGAACAGAATTATACTAGCAACAATCAAATATAATACTTTTGAAGTTGAAACTGCTAGAAATCTGGAAAAAGTATTGTCAATTACTAATAGTTTATAGTCCACACCTAATAATTTTCCGATAAGAGTGAAAGCACAGATATCACTTAATGCAAGCAATAAAATTGCTGTACTTGAAATGACTATACGTTCGGAAGGCGTTCCTTTTAATAATAATGTTGAAATCCCCAATAAAGAAACGGATGAAATAATCAAGGTAAAAACCCAATGTAAACCTAATATGCTAACTATGTTGATCTGAATAAAAATCAGTGTAAATACTATCAATTTTGCAGTTTTATTCTGAAACTTATTATTTGTTTTAAAATATGATGTTACAAACCATGCTAACATTATTGCTTCGATTAAATTATATATTTCTTCTATTACTATTTCCATTTACAGCTCTCCTTCCGTTATAATAAAATGTTGAAACTGATTTCTAATCAAATTAGCTTTGTGTGGATTGATGACTATTTTTTCAGTGTTTTTAAGTATAACTTCTGAGGCTTTTATCACATATATGAATTTATAATTCACAAGATAGCTCTTATGAATGCGGATAAATCCTTTAGTTTCGTATTGCTCTGATAAAAGTTTCATAGTTACATTATTATCTCGTTCTCGAAGCATTTGATACTTGGTACTATCTGATATTTTGACAAAAATATCATGTCCCATACTTTCAAAATAGATAATATCAGAAACAGCGACAGGTATTGTTGTTCCGCTAGTTTTAATTACAAAAACATCTCGATTTCGTTTTTGTTCAATAATAAATGCATCTATAGCAGATAAAACATCTTCTGCTAACAAGCTTTTTCGAACAAAACGAAAAGGTTTAAATTTTAACGAATCATATACAAGATGCTCTAAATTGGAAACAAATACTATCAAGGTTTTCCTTTTGAGCAAGCCTATTGTTTCAGCAATTTCAAAACCAGTCATTTTAGGCATATCAATATCTAGAAATACGATATCATAATTCCATTGATTATTATTATCATAAAAAACTATACTATCTGAGAATAAATCTATACTAACCTCATCTATGATTTCCTTCTCTATTAATTCTTTTATTTGACAAAGAATCACTTTATCATCATCTACAACAGCTATTCTTATCATATCCCCACCGCCATTAAGTCTATTTTATTAATTCTATCATAGTATTATTAAAATTACAACTATTTCCCATAATAAAATCTGTTTTTTCAAAGGAAAGAAAGCAAATTGTAATAGAAGAATACGTTTTTATTACTTTCGTCAATTCTGCTCATTAAAACATGGAGGTGTATCCGATTTGAACGGTGTTTTTAATAATATTATAATCATAATGGATTGAAAAGTAAATACCTTTTCACAATTTTTTATGAAAAATTAATTTTTCTGTAGGTATCACTGACGGTTTATCTGCGGAAAAACTATCAATAAACCGTCAGATAAATAGTCAGAACGGAGTGATATCTATGGCAAAAAGAGGAAGTAACATTTATAAAAGAAAGGACGGACGCTTTGAGGGCAGAGTCCATGTAGGATACAAGGCTGACGGCTCAAAAAAGTATAAGTCTGTATATGGCAGGACCTTATCCGAGGTTAAGGATAAGATGGCACAGCTTTATTCTGTAAGAACCGAAAAAGAAGTATCAGCAATAAAACTGACTGTCCGTGAAGCTGCCGAAGAATGGCTTTGTGCAGCGCGTTTGCGTGTTAAGGAATCAAGCTATGCTAATTATGAGAATATATTGAATAAGCATATTTTGCCTTTTCTTGGCGGAGAACACATCTCAGCTCTTACCTCAAGCAGAATAAATGAATTTATCCATTTTAAACTGACAAATGGAAGACTAAACGGTAAAGGTGGATTATCGGCAAAATCAGTTCGTGATATATTGACCGTTTATCGCAGTATAGAGCGTTATGCTTATCGTGAATATGGGATCCGCGAAAGTAATTTCACTATGCCTAAAACAGAACAGCATTATACTGATGTGTTGACTCCTGTTGAGAGGCGAAGATTGGAGAACTATCTTATTAATAACATGAGCCTTACAAACCTTGCGGTATTATTATGTCTGTTTACAGGGTTGCGTATAGGAGAATTATGTGGCTTGAAATGGGAAAATATCGATTTTTCAGCCTGCACTTTGTCTGTTAAAAGAACTGTTCAGCGTATAACAAAGAATGGAAAATCTCAGGTTATTATAGGTACGCCCAAAAGCAGAACATCTGTAAGAGTAGTCCCGATACCCGGTTTCTTAATGGATTATTTAAAAGAATACATGAGCTTTGGCGACTTTTATATCATTACCAATTCAGCTACGTCTACCGAACCTCGTACCATGCAGAACCGATTCAAGTCTATACTGAAAGCCTGTGGTATAAGAAACGTGAATTTTCACTTACTCAGGCACACGTATGCCTCGGTCTGCATAGAAAAAGGTTTTGATCCCAAAGCCCTCAGTGAACTGCTCGGTCATGCAGATGCAGCTATCACTCTTAACCGGTATGTTCATTCATCAATGGAGATCAAGAAAGATTACGTAAGTCGCCTTTGCTTGTCAGCTTAAGCTTTCAACCGTCATTTTGTCGTATTCTAATTTCATATATGTGCCTATAAACCGGGAAAAATCATGCTACGTCTGATAAATGAGCAGAATTGACGAAAGGGCGCATCAATATTCCGTTGATACGCCCTTTGTGTGTCCCATTAATAGGATTGACCATAATTTGACTTAATTCCATGCTCTTGCTTTTTTCTGTCAATAGCTCTCCTGAGCTTCTTATCGACCTGGGAGCTGAGTTTTCTCTGCTGCTTGTCATAATCATCGGAGATAATACGGCTGAGACTTGAAAGCAGCCCTATTACTGATTCAGCGAACAGAGCATTTTCATAACTGCCGCTGTTATTAATTATAGTCTGTGCATAAACATTGCCGTCCGCTGCCGACTGCATAAGCCATGCCATGCTTTTCTCGCGATCAGGCGCAACGCCGTCAGCACCAAAATAATAAATGCGTCCGAGCCAGTATGATGCCCACATATTATCAGCGGCAACGGCTTCAAGCAGCTTTATGGCTTGAGGGACGTTCTTTCGCTCATCGGTCAGATATAACTTAGCGAGCGTATACATCGCATTACGGTTATTGGCAGCAACAGCTAATTTAAGATAACTCTCAGCTCTGTCATAATCTGCAGGCACATATTCTCCCTTGAAATAGACCTTTCCGAGCTTGTATGCAGCAGAAGTATCTCCGCTGTCAGCACATTCTGTGAGCATAGCGAGTCCGCGCGTGATATCCTGCGGAATAAATTCCACGCTGAGAAGCTCCTGTGCAACTATGCGCTTTGCCTGCATATTTCCTTGTTCTGCCGACTCTGACAGATACTTCATGGCTTGGAATTTATCTGCTTCCGTTCCGAGTCCGCAGTAATACATTCGTCCGATCTTGTACAGCAATTTCTCATCCTTATCGTATGAGAGAAAAGCAAAGAGAGCCTTGCGGTAATGCTCCTGCGCGAGTTCAATATTCTGCTCAACACCGCTGCCGTAATAATACATCTGAGCAAGCGCGTAATCAGCAAACCTCATTCCAAGACGCGCCGCTTCGGAATACCACAAAAACGCTTTTGACAGATCCTTTTGTGTTCCTGTACCATAGCAGAACATATTAGCAAGGTTGTGCTGTGCGTATTTGTTCCCCGCAATAGCGGACTGCTCCAGCCATTTGAAGGCAGTTTCGGGAGCTTTCTCTGTTCCGCTGCCGTAAAGATACATCTTGCCTATACGGTACTGAATATACTGGCGCAGCTTTTTTGCTGAAGGCTCTATCTGTAAAAAGCCTTGCAGAGCCTTTTCGTAATAGCTTTCATCGCTGTATTTTCCCATGTCGTGCATGGCGAGTATATTGCCATTGTCAGCTTCAGCCTTGAGCTGCTGTAAGGCTTGGAGTTCCTTATCATCGGAGCTTTCCTTATCCGCAAGCACTTTAACAGCAGACTTGTATTCCTCTGACCACCTGATGTACATTCTTGTGGTATCAATCTGTTCTTCTTCAGCATTCTGCGGCGTATCATAATCGTAATAATAACCGCTGTCATTATCGTCCTTGATCTCATCGGGGATATCATCGTTTTCGGAAACCGAAAAATCAAAGTGTATCTCCGAAGCCGACTTTATTATCATATTCTTCACAGGCTTGAAATGCTCGTTATCGACCAATGCAGGGAAATCGACATTTGCTGAAGAGTAGAAGTCATGCTTGCTCTGCTCCATATCGCACCACAGTCTGTACATTTTTTGTATAGATTCATTCTGTGAAAGTCGGAAAAATATCTCATCTACTGTACGTTTAGTATCTTTCTGTAAATATCCATATACTTTTTTCCCTTTTGTATTCTGAAGCTGTGCGTACAGCTTTTGCATAAGATCAATTATTTCTGTATCAATACAGTTATTGTCTGCAATATCGCTTGATAGCTGTTTCATGAACTTTGCACTCTCAGCTTTCAGAAGGTCACGCGCCTCGGTCTGCTGCTGGTAGAGATGTTTCAACTCGTCCGCGTAAATATCGTTCATAAAGCCGCTGCGTATTTTTTCAATTCCATGCTCGGTAAGAAATCCCTCACGTTCATTCGTCGAGTACATGACTATGTGAACGTGAGGGTTATTTTCTTTGTCGTGAAATGCAGCATACCATTTCAGATTTGCCATGTCAATTTTCGATTGCTTCGCTATGTTCGGTATCTGCCGCTTTATCAGCTCGCGCCACGCTGTCAGGTTATCATAGCCCATTTTCTGTGCATCGTCCCTGCGGAGAGATACAACGTGAGTCCACACGTTCCCTTTATGCTCCGCGACTTCCTTTGCAACCTTTTTCAGCGATATCGGTTCATCAGTTTGTGAGAACAAGCCATGTGAGCCGAACTTAACTGCTCCTGGACGGTTTGCAAGGTAGCCCATATAGTTTTTCTTGTTTGCGACGATATCACTGTTATGTTCAATGGTTTCCTCAATAAATTTAGTGGCGTTCTTCTGCGTATGACTGCTCCTGTATTCCTCAAAAGCGAAACTGTTTTTGCTGTCGGAGAAATCCTTCAGCAGAGAAGAAATAAGCTCCTGCTGTGCTTTTGTCGCAGGAGCTGTTCCGTTATTCTCTTTCACAACCGCCGCGCCCTCACGGGTAGCGATGTACTTTACGTAGTTAGACAGATTTTTACTGCTGCCGCTTTTGAGGTATCGGCTCACCACAACTAATCTCGGCATAGCTTACTCCTTCTGAAACTCAACTGCATCCTCGTAACTGATGATACCATTTATCCGACGAACTTCGTTTACGCACATCGCCTGAAGCTGTTTCAAAGTATCATCGTCTATATCATTTACCGCCGCAAGCATATTAGATATTTTTCCGAGCTCAACTGCAACTTTGAACATCAGCCGGGACAATCTTTGCTCCGTTCCTGCGATAGTTGCTTTCACAGTTTCTGTTATAAGCGGCGATATGTAGTTGACAGATCTTTCTTCATCAAGATAACCGATATAGAACGAGATTGCTTTCTCTATGAACTCACTTTGCGACTTGCAGTTGTCGTGTTTGTAATGAGTACGCACGTTTTCTATCGTCTGCGGATACACCCACAGCGGAAACTTAATTTTGTTGTCAAATGCCATTTTTATGCCTCCGACTCCTAAGTTTTCATCTATAAACAGGCATGTACGGAGCTGCAACCCCGAAATTTTCATTTTCCCATAATTGCAACCCCGAAATGCAAATCCTGTTTTGGCTCAATATGCGGTCGGCTTTGCCGTCCGCTGTGACTGCGGCGACCACGCCGCTTTATCTTGCAACACTTTAGTTACTGTCCCGAAGGCGGCCTGCCCTCGGGATTCCTTGTCGGTCGCTGTTTCCGTATCGGCTTGCTGTCCGAGGTCATCTCTATGTACTCACGGACGTTTTGCGGCACGGTCTTGCTGTAAAGCTGCTCTGCGTATTTATCGATCTCAGCTGTCAGCGTGGTGTTCCGATGTGCCAGATACATCTCCAGTGCCGATAATTTTTCATCGCTCATAGATAATATTATCTTGTCTCTCACGTTAAACACGCCTCCAGTCCTTCTTCTTCGTCTTCGGACTCATCGTCATCAATTTCTTCTGTCTCTTCCTCATCAGGTCCTTTGGTTATCGGGGTGAAAAGGCTCTGACCGCGACCTGAGACCGCTCCGTATGAAGTCATACCACCGCCTTTGGCACCGAGTATGCTCCTGCCGAATTCCTCCATATCCACCGAAGCAAATATCTCCGTATCGAAGCCTATCGGCAGATTGTTGAACAGGTATGCCTTGCCGTAAATGCTCGCGTCCATCGACAGCGGATCAAACTCATACTCCGTCAGGTGCGGGATAAGCTGTGCCGTCTGCTCGATGCTTTTGACATCGCAATGCTCCATTACGGCTTTCAGCTTCACGACCTCGTCACGGCTCAGCTCCGACAGCTTCAGTGCAAGTCCGTTCAGCACGGGTATCTCACTTCTCTGGACCGTGACGGGATGGAGCATCGGAAGAGCTGACCGAGCGGTTATGCATATCATCTTGTTCATCGGACATCCGAGCCGCTTCTCGAAGACCTCAAGGTCTGCTTTACTGCACGGGAGCGTGAGCCACTCGGAGCTCGCCCTGTCGGGAACGCGATTCTCACGGTCAGCCGCCAATAGCAGACGGAAGAAACCCGTCTCTGGCTTCGGCAGCTCGATCTCTTTTTCGGGAGATATGTATCCGTCAGGTTCGACATAGAAGCTTCCGTACATATATCCCTCACGCTGTCTGTGGACCTCTGCCGCGACTTTATCCGTATCGAGGTATTCGAGCACCTCGTAAGGGCAATCCTCAAATTCTGTAAGCCATTCGTTGTTGAACGCCAGCTCGGTGAGCTCCTCATCGTTACAGCACGGGTAGGCGGTCACGCTCGACAGTCCGTATGTCATTTCAAGCAACTCGGATATTCCAGCATTCGGATTTTTGGTCATGAGCGCAAACATTATTGCTTCGTCTTCCTCATACATCTCACTAAAACGCTCTGAAAACAGATTGAGCCGCACCAAATCTTCAAACGAATTGATCTGAAACTCGTTGTACACATAGTCCAGCTCGAACATATTCTCTATCTTCACGCTGAACGGATAATCATTCCTCAGCTTGTCCGCAAGGTCAAGGAGCTCGTAGCTGTTCTTCGGGAAGTCCTCGCTCCATCTCCTGCCTCTGTGCCGTATATTTACCGTCATTGTATCACCCTCATTTCAAGTCCTTCATCGCAAATTTCTTCTTCCTCCTGTATGACGAGCTCGGAGTAAAGACTTTGCTCAACGCCCGATAAAACACCGTATGAGGTCAGTTCTCCGCTTTTGCGTTCGAGTATCCTGCTTCCGACAGCGCTCAGATAATCCGTATCCATAATACTCGTATCAAAGTTATCGGGCAGATATCGGCTGAGATATTCTCTGCCGTATTCACTGTACGTCTTAACGCTCGCGTCGAATTCATAGTGGTCGAGTTCGTCAAGAGCCATAAGCGCTCCACCTGTGCCGCGGTAGCAGTTGCTTTCCATGACCGCTTTCAGTTTTATCAGCTCCGCTCTGTCGAGCCCGGCGACATTTTCTGCTACCTTGTTCAGCTTGGCTATGTCATCGACGGTCTTTATGTTGGGCAGAGGAGACCTAATTCCGTATACGTTCTCTGCACAAAAGCTCCCGATATATGGCAGCGCATTCCATTGAGCTGTCTTATCGGTTTTGCCGATCAATATCAGGAACTCATTCCGTGCCGGTTTGGCAATAGTTATCTTCATATCAGGCGGCTCATAATCAGCGACTTCACAGTAGTATCCGTCAACGAATACACCTTTGAATCGCTCAGCGGCAAGCCTGCCTAAGGAGATTTTGTCGAGGTGCGGTATGAGTTCGTCGGGACAGTTTTCAAGTTCGGGTATCATATCGTTGTCGATAACTATCTCGCCGAGTTCCGCATAGCTGCCGCAGGGATATATCGGATATGCGTCAAGTCCGTATGTGACGAGTGTCAGGTCATCAAGATTGAAGTCCTCATGGTCGTAGAGGACAGCAGTAAAGCCTGCCTTGTCAGCAGGCGGAAGCTGTTCGAGCCTCTGTGCAAGCAAGTTGAGCTTGAAGATATCATCGTAGAATCCGCCTTCTCGCATTACCTTTGGAATGCATTCATCTTCTATGTTTATGTATACGTTGCAGTACCTATTGTCCACGCCGAGCCTATCGAGTATATCGTAAAGCTCCAAAGGCTCTTTAGGCAACTGGACTGTCAGGCTGTATTTATCATCGTATTTGTTGCGTAGTCGCGCTCTCATAATTATCACTCTCCTGTTTCATTTTCTGTATTCTCTTCCGTAAGCGGTACGACCAAAGCCGCATACTCATCGAAATCTATTTCAAGCCCGTAATCTGCGTTAAGGCTCTGTATGAGCTGTTTGTCGTCCTGGGTGAAGTGCTCGGCGTAGGCTGTGAAGTCCGTGAGCCTTTCGCCGCCAAAGCAGGAAATATATATGAGCTGTGCCTTTGCAGTTTGCTCCTGTAGATCAGCAGCTTCCATTGCCTCAGCTATCGCTTGCACATCAGCTTCCATATCTTCGAGCTGTGACTGCTGCTCGGGAGTAAGACGGGACAAAAAAGCCGCCTCGTCGAAGTTGACCTCGAACGAAG
>Ga0247608_10000253_pt1 | contig 95642 bp, 150 predicted proteins | sample 176DNAGHGlowgp2_FD_193490 | JGI IMG/M metagenome (GOLD analysis project Ga0247608, IMG submission 193490) | Sheep rumen microbial communities from Palmerston North, Manawatu-Wanganui, New Zealand - 1766 DNA GHGlow gp2 | ecosystem: Host-associated > Mammals > Digestive system > Stomach > Rumen ... | reverse complement strand
AGGCGCGATGAATTAAGGGGTGTCGTTGAGGAGACCCCTCCCCCGGGTACGCGTTCCTGAAAGAGGGTATCTATATTTCATATTTTATTCCTCAACCTTGTCAGTCTTGTCATTAGTTTCTTCTGGATTGCCAACAACTTTGACATACGAGATACCTGGATTAGTTACTGCGATCAAGTTAAGAGCAACGATTTCATCAATCGATCTCTCAATGTCTTCAGTGTATGTATCCTCGCCATAATCATGGGTGGTTCTTGTAACTCTTGCAAGGTACTCATTGGTACCATAACCCATTTGACGATCGAACGCTTCCCAACGGTCATAGTCAGTAAGCGGATTGTATGGATTGTCGGATGTTGTCAACCCAATTTCAGGGTTAATCAACGGGCATGCCTCCTTTCATTTACTGACTAAAGAAACTTTAGTGGCATGCCATTAAGTGTCAAGGGCTTTCTGAAGAGTGCTTACAGACACGTCAAGTGCTTCAGCGACTTCAGCAGTCGTACGACCTTGCTTAAGCATGTTGCGAGCTCTAGTTACTTTAGCAGTAGACATCATCGGCGAGGATCTAGGCATAGCTAATTGCTTAACCTGATCCATATCGCTATTATTAAGGATCTTTTTAAGTGTATTATTCGAGATAGCATGTGCTTGAATAGCTTCCCATTCTCTTGGCTTAATGTCAATGATAGCCTTTCCAGCTCCAATAGCATCTCTAGATTCTTTAATGAATCTACCTTTTAGTTTCTTAATCTCATCATGATCAAGATCCGGATTAGACTGCATGTATGCTCTCAATTTCTGTGAAGTAAGAAGCTGTGCTTTACGTTCAAGAGGTCTATTAAGTTCAGCTAAATATAGCTTCTTCTTAAGAGAATTTACTTCTACAGCATAAGCTTTAGCGGCAGATGGACTGTATTCTTCAGGCTTTGTTAATATAGAAACTTTACGAGCCTCATTGCCAAGATTCTTAAGTCGATTAGCAAAATTCGCATAGATCGTTTCTTGAATGCTGCCTGATGATAACGCAAATGCATCTTTACCTTGAACAAATGCCTCTGTCATCTTATTAGAATTTATTTTAGTCTGAACAATCTTACCGTCTTTATTAATATGAGTTCTTCCAGTGTCTCTATAGACTTTCTCACCATTCAAATATCGAGCTCGTTCTTCAGCAGTCATGAGATTAGGATTAGTAATAAGTTTACGCTCTAATGGATGGGCCTGGCCTTTAGCACGGCTCATAAGAGTTGAAGCACCAGCTCTTGGACCGCCTTGATATTTAGTCTTAAGTTCGGCAATACCATTTTCTAAAGCTGATCTACGCCAATCCAAATGATGTTTTTCTGCATCAATAACCACCATTGAATGCTTAACAGCTCTTTCGATTTCAGGCATTGTTGCACCTTTGATTGTCATATCTGTAATAAGATTTGATACTTCGCCCATTTCGCGTTGTTTATTAAAGCCATGAGCTTTATCTACTTTAGGAGCAGATTCTGGTAATTGATACATATCAGTATCAAAATTCTTAAGGGTTTCGGTAAGAGGTCTGGAAACAACTCGATGATCGTTATTCGGGATAACAAGCACAGTATCACCATCAAAGTCTGCACCAGATAACTTTTGAGCAGCTGCAGGATGAATGCCGATAGCATCTCGAGCATCGGTTCCATCAGGATGTTTCAAAAGACTCTTAGCTTTTGCATCTCGGTTATTTACAGTAAGTTCTGGAATCTCAAATAACCCAGCATGCGGATAACGAATAAGAACTACCTTTTCTCCATCATGATAATTAGGAGCATAACACTCATCTTCTTTAAGCCAAGGCATAGGAAGAATGAGCTGACTCCTTTGGCGAGGCATACTTGCGCCTTTCAGATGAACTGCTGCGGCATCACAATCATCAGCAAAAGAAGCCATAAGCTTCTGTTTAACTGCCGCATTGGTAAGAGAATTAATCTCATCAAATTCATCTTTACGAATATCGTAAGCCTCTTTAAGCTGAGTACGAATAAGCGGAGGTCTCTGTTTACCCAAGAATTGACTTGAAAGAGTTTTAGCCCATTCGCCCCAATTGCCTTCTTCGTTAACGATATTCAATGCACTAAGATGCTCTTTTCCATCAGAGCCTATGTAATGACGTTGGGCTCTAATAAGATCTTTATCATCTTTTATTGTGGCACCAAAAGGATTATTAGGATCTGCATCGGGTTTAATCGGCTTAAATACAGATGTATCAGACGAACTACCGAATAAGTCTGTTCCTCTAGGCTTATTAGAATTAACAACCACATCGTAGCCCTTCGGAATATCGTCCGAGTATAAAGCAACGCCTTTCAAATAATGTGATCCTTCTGTTGCTTTGGGATCTTCTTTTACAGCAATCCGAACCTGAGCATACAGTGCATTATGCAAATCCAAATCTTCTACATTTCTACGGATTTCGATCGTGCCATCACGTTCTTTTCCGCCTTCATCTTTATACCGAACAAAAATACGGCTGCCATCAATAGCAACCGGTTTTTCTACTTCTTTTAAAGTATAACCATGATCCTCACTATAATAATTCGGGATAACAACGTCTCCTTTATGAGCCCTAACATCTGTTTCGGGAACGTCATCTTTCGTGAGGATTTTCAACGTCGTTTTATAAGGCGTTCCAGCTTGTTGAACTTTGAACGAATGAATCTTATATCCTTGTTCTTCAAGAAGAATACAAGCATTCTTCAATTTTTGTTCACTTACATTAAGCCGCAACTCAGTGCCACCGCCAACATCTACATATTTACCTTCATCGACGGTCTTCTTTAAAACATTCATCAAATTTTCGGTCTGTCTAGCACGTTGATCGCTAACAGGTTTCAGCAAACTTCTAACAGAACTTTCACTAGGAAGATCCATCCGCTTAGCAATTGCTGAATTAGAATAACCTTTGTCTTTCAATTTCATAGCAAATGTAGCTTGCTCTTTTCTCAATTCATCATTTGCATATGAAATCTTTGCACGAAGAACCGAGGTTGTCATCTTCATGCTTTTAGCGATCTCTTTTTGGGAGAGTCCTTTATCTTTTAGCTTGTCATAATTTGCAAGAAAATCAGCATAACGCTGATAAGGATTGTCCCCGCTTCCCCATGGATACCTACCAGAATGTCTTGGTGTACCATAATCTTCTTTGTACTCGCTGTCATCATATAACAATGATTCAGCGCGGTACCCGTTTTGTTCCGATTCTTTCATGACATCAGACCTCCACTATTCGTTTATTAATCACCATGTCACCATGGGAGATTTTCTCCATGACTCCTTTTATCTCTTCAGTTGTCGGATTATGAATCAACACTTCTTGATTCTGATAAATTCGTAACTCTACTTTCATAGTTGTCGGTCGATAATCCCTTTTGTATTCATGGAAAAATAAACCGGCATACAGAAGCAACTGGTCCATCGAAGCTGGCGATACTCCGGTCTTCAGATCATGAATCCGGAGCATGCCTCTTCGCACGCCAATTGCATCAGCTGTGCCAAAGCAAAGATCTGAATATTTGAGCACTACTTCGCTTTCCAATTTGAAACCAATAGCATCGTTAACATATGGAACAAGATTGTAAAATAATCGGTCCAAGTCTATAGCAATGAATGGTATGTAGTTTCTAAGTAAGAAAGCCAGCAATGCATTCTTTTCCGGAGCGCAATCTTCCAAAGGTAAACGATATCGAATTCTATCTTTAGCGTAGTCGTGCACTAAAGTTCCTATGTCAGTAGCATAGCTTGAAATATAACTCTTTATCAATGCTTCATCGTCATAGTTTATCCAATAATGTTTACTAGGACTTAATAAAGCATGTTTACCCTCCAGCTCCAAATGCTTGTTGAAGATCACTTAAAACTTCCTCCTCATTGTCCGGGGAAATAAAAGCAGCAAAGGACATTTCATTTCCCTTCGTAACGTAGTATTCCTGATTCGGTTGTTTGTGAGCTTCATTCTTCCGTTTGCATTCGAGCAACGCCCATTTGTTTTTAAAAAGTATTGTTAAATCGGGAAACCCTTGAATATAAGTAGCATCATTCTTTAATACGATGCAACCTGGAAAAGTGATCTTCAGTCTTCGAATCAATCGTGCTTGGAATTCACTTTCCTTGCCCATAGGCATCCCTCCTTTTCAAAAACAAATCATTGCATGCGCATAATGCGCAAAAAAGAGAAGGCAATGCTTTAATTTGCGTAAAACAAAGTCTTCTCTTTCCATTACTATGCATGTTTTTCGTGCGGGGTCTGCAAAAACGGAGAACTACTCACGATAGTCGAGGCTTCATTCTAAGAACCGACTCTCATTAAAATTTTTCTTTTGTTTTAAAGCTCTTGTTATAGCTAAATCTATTTTGCTCATACTTGTAAAATGATAATAGTATAAGTCTACAAACGGAGTATTCAGTCGATCAATTCTTCCTGCTGCCTGAACCATTTGCTTATAACTATAACTTTGACTGTAAAAAATAATAGTATCTGTTTCTATACAATTCCAGCCTTCAGCTCCGGCTGTGTACTGAACCAGATATGCCCAACTGGATCCTCCACTGATCGGCTCATGCTTATGGCCATTCCATTCAGTTGTCTTGCATCCTAAAGTTCTGAGAATTTCTAATTCATAATCATAATTATAAAAGATTATAACTTTAGGATGTTTTTCCATAAGCCATTCTATAGCTTCTTTACGGCCTGCATCACTATTAACAATTCTGCGAAGTGTTTGACAAAGTTCACTGGCTTCCGCTATTGGAGCATTTTTATAAATATTCCATCTTCTTCGCATAACATCATCATACTTTGAACGATCATAAGGGAGTATAATCCTCTCATGATGAGGTATCGTCTCCCTTTGAAAATCCATATTAACAAGAATTGAATTGCGAAGTCTATTAAGATGCTTTTCTTCAACATAACGACTAATACTTGGATATTTCGTGAACTGATTATAAATAACATGTCGCCTAATAAATTCGGTTTTATTTTTATAAAAGCCATTAGCTATAAAAACTGGAATATAATCAATCCAAGTGTCTCCTGGCGTGGCACTTAATAATATCCAACTATTTTTCTTTGTTATCTTTAAAAAGCTTTTAACCCATGCTCCATAGCCAACGACTCTTTGTTCATCGAATAAAAATGTACTACCTTCGATATCAATGTATTTACCAATATTATTCCAACTATCAACTGTGACTTTAATTCCTTTATAGCTAACATTAATATCCGAAGACAGACCAAATTGAGCACATTCTTTTTCCCATTCAAGAGTATCTCGCTTTCGGGCGGTTGTAATTATAAATAGATTTCTATTTTTTCCGGAATCGAGTATTGGCGGCTCAACTGTATTCTTCCAATACCACGCAATTCCGGTAATAGATTTTCCGCTCCCGACTCCACCGCATAGGATGGAGCCATTGTGTAATCTTTCGAGCGCTTTACGCTGATGATCAAACAACTGTACCATCCTATGCGGCTCCTTTCAAAATATCAATTACGGCCATTCGCCAAGAGGCTTAGCCAATTTTTTATCTTTTATATCAGTACAATAATTTACAGACAGATGCTCATCGAAAATATCTTTAGCAATGTTCTGATAAAGTGTAGACCAATTTCCATTAATATCATCCAACTGATCATTAAAGAACTGAACTACCTCATTCTTAAATACAACATACCGGAAAGTGCCGATAGGACTTTCAATTGGGAAGGTATAAGACATCGCCGGATTTCCGCTAAAAGCATCATCAAAAGCTTCAAGAATATCAACAGTATCTGTATTCGGAGGAACGACCTCAACTTTAAGTGTTACTTTTCCAAACGTAACCTCATGCTTAAGAAGTGTCTCCAATGCTGATGCTTTTGAAGATTTAGCAGCATAAATCTTAACGATCTTTGATTCGTCATCGAATTTGATAGTCACTTCAGGGTCATCTTTAAACATAGCCATCAGTTCATTAACATAAGTCTGCCACGGGGAAGAAAGTTTCAGTTCATTACCCATTTTAATAGTCCTCCTATAAAATAATTACATTCCTTCGAAGAGATCGGAAAGATCTTCATCTTCGCTCAATTTAACGCCCATCTTCTTAAGATCGGCAACAACACCTGTATAACTCGGTGTTTCAGACCAGCGTCCTTTGATGACCATATTTACTTTTTCAATTTCAGCGACATCCAACTCTTTAACGGTTTCTTTATCCAGCTGGATTCTGCCTTCACTCGTGTCTTTCACGATAATCGGATTGTATCTGTATTTCGGTTCATCTTCATCATACCAATCGGCATGTACCCTCAAATAGAAACTCGGAACATAATCTGGATCTTCGGGATTCGGTTTACCAATTTTAATGTTCCAGCCAATCTCCTGAAGTTTCGGAATATCAAACTTCTCAGGATCGATGATAATAGAAAAAGAACGCGGCATACGGCCGCGCTGATCAGGACGATCAAATTTCCCTGGATTGTTTCCGCTAAAATTCCGTGTCTTCATAACAATATGTGCATCGGTAACTACAAGTGGTTCAATAAATTTATAATTGTTATTCTGATAATTGCTCATTATATTTTCTCTCCTTTGCCCAATAATAATCGTTTAAGTTGTAACCGAGATGACAATGCGACATCCCATCTTCTTCATAATATTCCGAACATTCGGAACAGAACGCATACTTATCTTCTCCACAAGGATGAGCCCATGGTGGAGTATCTGGATGTGAATGCTTAAGCTCTGCATTCTCAATTTCCTCAAGATAATTATTCGCTGGTTCTTCACTCACAAATTGATCGAAATCGCCATAAACCTTAATGGCTTCTTTTGCATCCTCTGCAAGACTGTCAAAATAAGTCATATCAATTAGATCCATTCGATCAACGCTTTGAAGTCTCTCACCTTCCTGCCATCTATAACCTTTGCTTCCAGTCGCTGCATAGAATTTTCCATCTTTTTCACGACAAAGAATACCGCCATTAAAGCCAGATTTAATAGGACAGAATCTTCCAGCTTTTCCAACGAATACATAGTTATGGCCTTCGGCAATCATTTCTTCAAGAACTAAAACATCTTTATACAGATCTTTTAATTCTTCATTTATTTGTTCTTTATCAATATCGCTTATATTGTTTGACGAACCAGCCAACATAATTTTATTATTCCGCCAATCATCATATGACCCAGGATATCCATAAATCTTTAGCAAAGTTTTAACCCGCTTTATCGTTTTTTCCAGATCTTTTTCATATTCGCTTACATCACTAAGTTTTTCATTAAGATCCAAATATAAAGCACTGGTAACGGTCTTTGTTTCGCAAAGATCATCAAATTCAATCGGCTCATGACTAAACAACTTCTTAAATACATATGGATGCATAAATTGCGCGCCAGTTGCAGCCCATCTTGTCGGAATCGGCTTATTGTTTTTCTGTGCTTTATCACATTCATCAAGCCATCCCGGATCATTCCTGTCCCGTAAGGCAATATAAACAGCATCATTTACAAGGCATATTTTTTCATAAATATCTTCTATTTCAAAAGTATATCCATATTCATGCCCGTATTCGATAATAAACCGCTTTATTTCCTCACTTGGCTCTTCGACCTTAATCGAGTCGGTCTTAATATGGACGACCTTTCCGCCCATCTCTAAGACCTTCAAACGAAGAGTCTCCATAAATAGTGCACCACGCTTTGCAACCCAATTATCAATATTTCTAGGATCTCTGAACTTATTATCAAAGCTGGCAGCCGTCAATCCATATACACTATTAATTGCAATTTTCAAAGCCTGGCTCAAAGCTTTTGCCTGATCTTTATCGGTAAGAAATTTTGCAAGCTTTCCATCCAGCATTTTAGAAGCTGTTTCATAATCCTTATGCTTAATCGCAATACGAATATCAAGAAGCTGCTTAAATCGTTCAGTAAATGGCCCAAATCCATTTTCAGCAATTATGCTGTGAGGATGCATGCTGGCTACGTCAAAAGTTATAACATTATGATAGATTCCGGGAACCGCATAGACACGTCCGCCTTCACCTATTAGTTCTCCTTTATAATAACTTTTTCCATTCTCAAAAACATATCCAGGAAACTTTTTCTTTAAATCAGGATATATAAATTGTTTCTGAGGGTCAACTGCATCTCCAAAAATGATTCTTGTTGTTAATTGGTTTGTTGTGGCATTTACATTCATTCCAGCAATTTCGGCTAATATCTTTCTTGCCTGGAAATCGCCAGACAAATGATTAAACACGGCTTCCGTCGCAATAACATCATTGCTACAATATCCAATAACTTCATTCCATCGATCTTCCGGAACGGGCTGATCCCACGGAATTCCCATTTCCTGATGATGAATGCCTAATTCAATTTCCCATTTCTTCAAACTCTGTTTCTTTGCTGCAAAATCATATACATCAGTATAAGAAATATCATAGGCATTTCCAAACATAGCATTCTGACTGCCATTAATAATTCTCTGGCTAAGTCTATAGATCTGATCATTATTATACCCAAGATATCTGGCATAAATAACATGATTATCATATCGTCTACAGTTAAATCCAACTAACTTCATTTTCATTAAGTGTTCAATTGCTTCCTTAGTCGGATTAGTCAAGCTGTGCACAGGCTTTCCTTCACCAGACTCTTTCCAGCAAATAAGCAGTAAATTCGGATAAACCTCAATATCATAAAATACAAGATCAGATTCCTGTTCCATTTGAACTTTTTCTTTTATAATTCTAACAGGTTTATCCAGGCCATTACCTTCTTGCAATTTTCCACTATAATGAAGATCATTAGCAATCTTAAGACAAACTTCTTTTTGATTATGACTTTTACTGGCAAAGGCCATGATCGCAGGTCGCATATCACGAATATCATAGTTCAAACTGGCCTTATACGCATCGTCCAATGTTTTCTTTATCAAATCCATACATGGCTTAGTATAAGGCTGTTTTGTTTCTTTCTTCAAGCATTTCGCTATGATGGCTCTAAGATGCTTTTCATCTTTTACCGCCTCAAAATCAATCACTTTGCTTACCTCCTTTCTCGGCAGTCCACAATTAAGAACTGCTACTGGAAGATTATTACACAAGCTAAGTTTTCTTCTGAGACTCGCATGACCAGAATATACTTTCACTTCAATATCCTTATCATAAAGACTATCAAGCTCTTCCACATTGCCATCATAAATATAATGAAGATGAACACCATTTCCACCTTGACTAAATTCAGCATATGTTCTCGGCCATTTAGCCGCTGCTTCAAGATTCTTTTGCCTGTCTTTTTCTCCTTTTTCATTTTTCAAGTCAAAATCAATGACAATATGATTTTTCGGAAGTAATACAAAGTGAAGCTGCTTTGTGTCTAGATCACAAAGTTTACTCTTCACTTTTGACCATGGCTCCTTTGGTTTACTTCCGTCTCCTTTCTTTTCACCATATTGTGCCAAACAATCTTTAAGAATATCATCCAACGGACTTACCGTTTGATCAAGGACTAAACCTAGAGCTTTTTCCTCTTGACCAGGTCTTCGTTTCTTTGGACTTACACCATTCTTGAACTTGGTCTTTATAAAATCGCTATAATAACTACGAACCTGTACTCCATCTATTCGTGTAAGCTCATCAAAGTTTTTAAAATAACTTTTCAGTTCTTCACGAAGCTCATACATTTTATACAAATTCACATTTACGCCAGATGCTTCACAATATTCTTTCCACATAGCATATGCATTTTTCAATGATACGCCATTATCTGTTGCAAATGTATCGTAATTAAATTCCATAAAGTTAAAGAATGGATCTGTCTGATAAATCATTTCCATCGGACGATAGCCATCATAATACTTTTTACCTTTTTCTCTATAGACCTCAAGACAATGCCAGGCAATTCCGCTAAGTTCAAAATCGATTTGAGCCATCAGCATATCATATCGACTTCTTTCAATATGATTGCCATTTGGACGAACATCAATAAGACGTCTGATAATACCACTTTTAGCATCCGTTATCTTAACAGGCTTATTTGATGCCATAAATAAAAATGCACGAGGCGTGAAATCATAAGAAGACTTATATTTTTCATTCATCTCCATTGTCTCATGACTAACGACTGAGTTCAATTTAGTATTGTCTTCAATTTTACTCAAATCGCCATCTTCCTGAATTGCCACCAATGGATTACTTCTAAAAGTTTCCATTGCAAACTCTTTATTCGATTGCGTTAATGATTTAGCATTAAAACTAGCGCAATATCCATCAAATAGTTTTCGTATAACTTTAAGAATCGTTCCCTTGCCTGCTCCAGGATCGCCATTGAACACCAGAAACTTTTGAATCGATCGACTGTCTCCACTTACAACTGCGCCTATACACCATTCGATCTTTTCACGTTCCTCTGGATCATACAGTGTACCGACTATTTCGTCCCATGCGTCATAATTACCTTTTTCCAGTGGGTATGGCAATTGCTTAGAAATATAATCATCTGGCTTAATTTTTGTATTACTGAAACACAGTTTGGAATCTAGTTGCTTATAATGATCGGGAAGTGAATCCAAATATCCAAGAAATTCTTTCCATGCTTTTGTTCTGTAACTTCCTAAATTTTTTATAGTAACTAAATACTCCGAATTATTCATAAGAGATTCACGCTCAGTTTTGCATTTGAATAACTCTTCGTCAATCCATTCTTGTACATCATACAAATTTGTAGTCCAGAGTCCGGTATCTTTGTTCAACGCCGCATAAAATTCGCCTCCGCGAATCATAAGATCTTTTGACGGCTTAATCAAAAACTCTGCTGAAATTTCACAAAGATTTTTCTTAGGATATGATGTGTTAATTTTATAAAAATCAAGTTTCATTCATTCGATCGACCCTCCTTTCTTTTAACGTGAAAAAAGGCCATTTTTGTTATTTTGTGCAAAAATAAAAACATCGCGTAAAAACTTTTTAAAATTTAAAAAATTAAAAATATAAAAGTTTTTAACATCAAATTTGTAAATTTGTCACAAAATTAGTAAAAAACATACAAAAATAGCCAAAAAGTGCCATTTTTAGCCCAAAAATAGGCAAAAATAGCATAAAAATAACCCAAAAAGTGTGACAAATTTGATTTCAAAAATGTCACAATGTTACAAATATTTGTCACAAAGTGCATTTTTTGGCCATTTTTGACCATTTTTGATAGTTTCAAAAAGTGCCATTTTTGGCCATTTTTTATTCAAAAATGTCACAATGTTACAAATATTTGTCACAAAAATGCACGTTTTTGCACAACATTTTTCACTTGTTTAAAAGTATAAATCTGACAAATCTGACTCTTCTGCAAACAAATCTATATCACTATTTTCGCCCAGCCAAGCGTGCATTTGACTCCAAATTTCTACCATTGTCTGGTCTTGTTGAGGATGTCTCAGAGGGAATAATCCACCGTCTCCATCATACATATATTTTCGATTCAGAACACGGTCGCAAGCATCCTCCACAAAGAACTCTCCATGACATTCATCCCAGTGATCGTCCGTAAACTTACGCAACCCAAGATTCCGAATAAGCTTCCAAAAATACCACTCTGTACGATGCGGATTGTCCTCCTCATACATCAAAAAATTCATCTTTCCAGCAAGTGAAACCAGGAATTCTAACATGGTGCAGGGCCCTCGATTTGTTGCCGAACCGAAGGGTCCATGAGCATTCATGAAATCAACTCTAAGCTGAATTCCGTCACCGGCACGATTCTCATCTCGTTCCATACAAGGCTTAAAATCGATTCCATGAAGCATTGTCACCATGTTCCAATAATTCCTATTTGGCTTCCTGCTATCAACCCCTATTTTCATACATAACCAATCAAAATAGGGATCTCCTGTACGTCTTATCAAGGCGGATCACCTTGCTTTAAACACGGAAAACCAATCTTAATTTTATGAAAATATCCATTCAATTAAGCATCACCTCCGCCACCAATTGTTGCTACATAACTGGTATGGTGTCTAATAATTTCATAGTCCGAATGGTACTGATCATTACGTACGTAAACTGCATCTGGATCTCCGTCAACAGGCGGATCCTTAAACAATTCCTTCATTGAGCATCCTACATAAGTAGTCGGATCAGCGACAATTTCTTCCTTCTCGTCTAGTACAACATCGTCTTCATCATACCAGTCAATCGTTACTTTATCATATTCCCGATGTTCTTCATAGAACTCTCCGAGTGAAATTTTGTGCGGAACTGTTGTTTCCGGAGGCTCATCAACCTCGTCAAGACTCTCATAGAATTCCTGATCGATCTCCCTCATAACGTCGAGATCTTCATCGTTTTCTTCTACAGGAAGACCGTTTGCATTTTCTTCATTCGAGTATTTCTTAGTAGTTTCCCACATTTTCGAATATTCACGCTTTTTCTCGTCGTCTGCGTCGATATAAGGGGTCTTCCCGCCCATTGCAAGCCTCAGCTTATCAGGATCATCACTGTACTTATCAAGGGCCTTCTCGGCCCGTTTAAGGCCATTTATGGAGGTGTCTTTATTCGATGCATTTACCGCTTTTCCGGGATTTATTTCTGGACAATCGTTCAATAATTCATTAAGTTCTTCTTCGCTTACCTCTTCGAACTTAACGTCATTAATTTTCTTATGAGTGAAAAAGCCAGCGGCAAAGCCGCCAGCAAATCCACTCAATACACCGATAGCGATCTTAAGCCAAAATCTCATTCGACCTCATCCTCTCCATCGTTTTCGTCCGTACCCTTAGTACCCTTAGTACCCTCAGCATCACTTTCCATACTCTCATCGACTTCTTCAGAAATGTCAATCTCATCACCATCAGTATCCTCGGCTTTGAACATAGGAACTACATTATTTTCCTTAGGAGGATCGTTTCTATGAATGAAATTATCAATAGAATTAACGATGAAATCACTTATTTTGTTCTTTGTTTCCTCATCAAAGAAGCCGTCTTTATTCCTATTCTCTTCTTTTCTCTGTTCCTCAGGGCTACGATCCTCATAGGAGCCGTTTTTGGGGTCATCTACCCGCACCCGGGCATATCCCGGCGGTACAGTACGGTCGTTACCGAAACGGTAGTAATTGCGCCATTTAGAGGCCTCTGTAAGGTTGCTTACAATATCTTTACTTGCGCGGATCAGACGATTGATAATGATATACGCAGCGATTCCGCTAACTGTGATACCTGCTCCTTTAATACCAATACCCATAGTTTAACATACCTTCCTTCCATCTTTAGTATATCTTGTTGAATGATACAGATTGCCATCGCAATTGAAGTTCAGGAATATAATATTCTCATCGAGATCAATGGCCGGCTTATTGATTTCACGCATAATGCCAAAATCAACCTTACGATCGCCATCGCCATTAGGACGCCATCCTGCAATCATCGTGTAATCATTCGCAGGATCATCCGGATCGAGCTCAATACCCAGATCGTCCAGCACATTTTTCAGAATTACGACTTTCCCGGAGTCAAGACATGCGTTCCAATATCTTTCCTGACACTTCAAGAAGCTCAAATTCATAAGCGTATCGCGATTCCACTTACGAGAGAACTCTTCCGAGAATATAAATGTGTACATACTGGTACCAGCATTGCGGTCAATATTCTGAACGGCGGCAGTTGTGGCATTAATGACATTGCCGTTCTCGTCCTTGATAACGGCTTCTACTTTCTTCTCATTAACAACACTCTGAATATACCGTCGGTCACATTCTTCGCCATGTTCTGCAATATTCAATTGTCGATATTTATCAAATTTCGATTGCAATGCAGCAAAACCCACCGACAATTCGCCAAATCGTCTTACCAATATCATATGCCCACCGACAATGAATGCAATACCGCTAGCAAAGACGATTGAAGGGATGCCAATAAGCTTAAATACTCTCCAAATCGCGTCTGCTTTAGCCTTATTAAGTTCTTTTTGCCACTCCTGAATACTCTTTTTATCATCTTCAGAAATATCATTCTTCTTAGCCTCGATTAGTTCAACGTTCGTTTTTGTTTCATCCAACGTCTTGTTAAGTTTTGTTGCATTGATGATTCCCCAGGTAAACGCAGCTCCGGTGATTACTACACCACTAACTACGAGAATCTGAGGACTTGCTTTCTTGGTTGCAAATGCCAGTTTGTGGAAATTCTTAACCAAGATTTTTGGCAGAACCTTTACTGCCATAAGTGCTTGTCCGATACCCATATGCATCATCCTTTCTGTGAAAATATAAAATAACGGGTTTGGTCATCATTACGACAACCAAATCCCGTCCGTCTTATGCTATGTTTTTTATACGAGCGAATGCCACTCTGGAAGATCAATTATGTATTTTCCAGTAATAAGACTTGATTCGCCAAATTTCGTTTTAACCATTTCAATTACTTTAGCATTTTGCAGTTCTTCAGCCGTCCATCCATATTTATCATATTCGAATGATATAACTTTTTTATGCATTTCAAATAAATCGCATATAGACATTTCATTTGTAAAAATATCTTTTAGCATCGACAGATACTCTTCAGCTGCATCTTTTTTACTGAAAGTAAGTAATTTGATAAGCTCTGATTCAATATCATCAAGTGTCTGCTTATCCGTCGTTTTTGGTTTATAATTGCAATAATTTGTGTGATATGAAACGGGCTTCTTCTTTTTATCAAGATCTTCGCCTGTCTGCCACTTATATAAAGTCTTCTTAATACTATGAACTGCTTTTTCTTTGCTTTCATCATCGGCAAAGATCAAATATCCAATACCTACACCGGATATAAGTTGAAATACAGTTTTAATTTGCATGGTTGGTTCTCCTTTCAGAATATAAATTGCGGTGGCAGAGCTACTCCACCACCGCGTCGTTTAATTAGGTAATTTGATGTGCTGGAGGGAACTCAATAACATATGGTTTTTCTGGATTGTTAATCCTGCTAATCTTAAGATTCTGAAGTTCTTCCTTGTTCCAGCCCCAAACTTCCCATGTCCAGCTGATAACTTTTCCTTGCATACTATATAGATCCATTACACTAAACGTTGGATACTCACGAGATTTAATTGCTGCGAGGAAATTCTCAGCACCTATATTTTTTGGATCAGTATTATGCCTGTACTTAAATGTAGGGTTGCTGAAACTATTATTCACCGCAGGTTCATCAGGAATATCCGTTTTTGACTGAGTATTGTTCGTTCCATAAGGTTTATTCGCCTGTTGCTTTTGATACATACTATTATAACTGATGTGATTTGTGGTTGAGGATTGCGATACAGTCTTTGCACCATCATAAATAAACATATCGAGACTAGAAACGAAACTGTTACGGAAATTATCTTTTATTCCAGGTATGACCTGATCCTCCATAATAGATTTCATAATGTCTTTAGGCTTTCGATCACTAAGAAACATTTTACGCATCCAGGCCCAGAACTTATTCGGTTCCTTTCTTTTTGCGTTTCCAACGCCTCCGAATGTTGGAAGCGGAGGTTTCTCCAGTTTTGTCGGTTGATTCGCTGCTTTCATCGATTCTTCCTGAGATTTTAAGCTGTTGCTTGGAATCTCGTCCATTGGCATCTGTGGCATTATTCGTATTTTCTCCTTCCAATTTTAGTTCATTTTTAATATCATCTGCAGTTTCAGCAAGATTATCAATTGTCTGTTTGCAGTGCTCCTCTGCAATATCTCCGGCTTTGCATCCGAGCATAAAAACGCCCATAACCATTAATAACTTAATAATACCTTTTGATGCTTTTATTGGATTCCTGAACATAGCGATTACAGCAGCAGTAGCTCCTAAAGAAACTAAAGTTCCAAGCACTGCTTTTATCGCTTTCTTTGGTGTAAGATAGCTTTTCAATTCCATTAAAGCATCTTCATCGAATTCGAGGTTCATGCATCCTCCTCCTTTTTACGTTTATCATTAAGATAATTATTTATAATAATTGTCGGTTGCTCGAGTTTTTTCGGGCGGTCCTCTAATTGATTCATTTTTGTTATCCCTAAGAATAACAGAATCATTGTGCCAAATTTCAGCAGTTTACTCCCAATATCCATTTGCGCATTAACATTCTGCCTAAGCACCTCCCTCATCGGAATGACGGTTTTCCTTACACTTCGATGCAAAGAATCCATCAATCGCTGTGTAAATTTATCTAACATCGGTCCTCTCCTTTCAGATTTTGGCATACCTTCCGGATAGGCGCTCACTGACGACCCTTAATCCAGAAAATGCTCGGTGAAAAATAAAGAGTATACGTTCCTTTTAACGCATACTCTTTACGGCGGAACTACCGTAAATATCAATCTTATTCTTCTGAAGTCTCTTCCGTTTCAGAAGACCCTTCGTCTTCATCGTCATCATCTTTGCCTGTAAACCGATCGAATAGTGCTTTGCCTCCCCAACCAATTGCAGCAGTTAAAACATACTTCCCAAACTTCCAAGCAGTCTTAGCTGCCTTCTTGATTTTTCCGAAGGCTGTAAGTTCCTCATCCATTTCAAATTCTTCCGGTTCCTGATTCTGATTCTTGTCTTCCATTTTTTTTACTCCTTTCAAAAATATAAATACTTACTGTTAATACAGTAGTTCCATTAATAGCTGTGTTTTATGTGCGATCCTTTTTAGCTATCAGTAATGCCGCATGATAACGTTCCTGCGCATTACTCGAAATACGTCCGTACCCAAGTTTCCCTTCGGATACTTCTTTGCGGGCTTCTGTGAGCAGTTCATTCTTCTTTTTGACAATATCTTCAGGAGTAATATCCTTAAAACTACTCATAAAGAAATCAACAACCCGATCCATAGCAAGCAGTTGTGCACAGCGCTCCTGTTCAGGAGTCAGATGAGGTCCAGAATCCCATTTATACCGTCCGGCAATAGGCTTACCATTTTCATCTATTGCTGTTATACGTTCGCTCCATAAATGATTAGGCCTTATATCAACGGGCTTCATCGGATCCATCTTCAGTTTCCTCCTTAGCAATATCTTCGTCACTTACGTACTCTGTATTATTTGCTTTGGTAAGATACTCTGTTCGGTCATTCATATACTTCATAAAATCATCTTCAGTAAGAAATCCACAGGTCTCTTTGAATTTAGCGAATTCCTTGACAAGACTCTTCCACTTTTTATTGGTGTTCTTGAGAATATTGTTGAGCTTCTGCTTATCCTTATCGCTCGCCTCATATTTGTCACCGAATACCTTGCTTCCAACCATAATGGAAGCAGTATTAAACGTTTCACGTCTGAACGCATCCAACAACTGTTCCTTGACAGCGGTCTTGCTGGCTCCATTCTTAACCAGACCCTCGATTGCATACTTGTTGAAATAGTCCTTCATTGTCATAACCTGTACAAATTCACTCATGGTTATTTCTCCTTTCTGATTTTGATCTTTTCTTTGCCATAAGCATCTATAAGATGCCCAATTGCCAATGGAGTCTCCTCATCATCCGCATTAGGAACTTTTATCCATTTCTTATTGAAATCGGCTGTCAAAGTACCATCACGGAAGATATTCATTTCATAAATACGACTCTGATATACGCCAAAAGCACTCGGTTTTTCACTGCGAATAATTTCAAATGCCATAGTATGGCCATTAATTATCATTGTGCCTTTTTCGGGTGAAGATCTTTTCATCGTTAATACCTCTCAAATATCCATCTAATTGATCAATAGAAAACGTGGTGGACTTTTGATTATCGATTGCCCACCACGTCGTTGTCTTTCAAAGCGGACTCGGTTCTGGATCAAACCATACAGTGCCTACAATTTGATTCTCGCCAAGTACTTCCATCCACTCGCTGGAGATCCTGAATTTAGGACCTTGGTTATTTCCTTTATTAAAGTCCTGCGGATCCCATCCATTATACTCGCCTTGCAAACAGGTACGTGCATGCAGATGCTCAAGCGCTACATTTGCAGGAACCTTAGAATCGCCGATTCCATTCAGACTGTTTTGAATGTCTTGAGTTGTCTGTAGTTCTGCAAGTTGGATACCCTCATATGAGGATTTAATCCATTGACCATAATCCTTCAGGAAGAATATCTGTTTGCCTTTTCCGCTGTCAATAATATCATTTTCTGATGTTGGCAAATTCTGTTTTGCCTCTTCACTCTTCGCAGCATCAATAACTTTCTGAGCTTTCTTAGGCCCGATTTCCTCGGTCATCTTTTCCTGAAGATACTTCAGACTGTTCTGACTTCCTGCCAGAGCACTGGACAGAACTGCCATTTTACGTGCATTAATACGGCCATTGCTGGCAATTGCGATTGTAGTTAAAAGAACTAACCCAATCGTAGGAATATAACATTTCCAAACAGTCTTAATGATTTCACCCGTACCCTGAGGTTTCACTTCCTCATACAGGCGTACAGCTTTGATCGTACCTTTAACCGCACACACTACAGACAAAATTGCTCCAGATGCGCTTACAACTGTTAATATCAAATTGCTATTCTTGCTAATGAATTTCAAACCGTGTTTAGTAAATACAACAATCGGTTTAACCATTTTTGTTATAGCGGTATTCATAATTAAAATTTATGCTCCTTTTCGTTTTTCTGACCTTCTGCCAATTTAGTGATAGTTGAAGATAAGTCGTTAAGACTTTTCCTTACCTCCATTCGTCCGTACTTGTGGCCGGCAGAATATCCACAAATAAACGACAAAACCACCATCAAAACAACTGTAAATAAATCAATTGCTATTCCCGTCATTGTCTCTTCTCCCGTTTTTATATATCAGTTTAAAGAAATTAACCTGACCAATTTGGCCATATTCGTCGACAGAATCTGCAGCCTCGCTAATAATTCCATAGCCTTTCAATGCATCGGCGGTGTCAATAACAGTCATGCACATATCACGTATTGTTTGCTCATCGTCAATATAAATGCCTTTGTCTTCATCTTCTTTTTCGAACATAACCCATAAATAGTCTTTCAATTGCTTAAGCACGCTGTACTGATTTGCAATAGCCCCGTCTTTCATGATTTTTGTCGTGGAATCTTCCATAAAATCGCTCCTTTCTTTTTGCAAAAAATATGAAGACTGGTTTACCCAGCCTCCATAGCTTTCCTGATATATTCAGTAAGCCCTTTATCCAGAACTTTTCCGAATATACTTTTGACAATTGGATTCCTTCCTACATCCACGATGCCGTTCACATCGATAGGAATGCATACTGGGAATTGCACATCATTAATCCAGTTATTCACCTCCCTTAGATCAAGTTTGTGCAAATATCCACTCCGCGCAGCTCCTTTGAGGAATAGCACCAGGCTATTCTTGTCCTCAATCGTCAAATATACTCCGGTCATTTTACATAACCTCCTTCCTATCAAAGGCCATGTTTCCGACGCGGCATTTTACAGAGTATTCCAGTGTTTATTGATTGAAACTACCAAGAAAACATAAAGAAGCTTCATAAAAGTATTTATTCATCAGATACTCAATATCATTATCTTTTCTGCTTTTTAGCCAATTAAGCATAACATGTTGACACGCCGAAAGAACCATCATATGCTTAACCGCTTTTGACATTTCCAATATATTCGCTCCAAGCTTATCCATAGCCAATACAAGTACTACTGTTTTGTCGAGTTCTCTTCCGATTATTGAAGGTTCAAATTTTTCCGGATACATTCGTATATACATAAACAAGCGAGGATCGTCATAAGCTTCTTCCGGATCATATTCTCTGACTTCCGTTAACTTTTCCGCTACATCTTCGTAGATTTTTGTAGCCTTAATGTACAACTCTGCGTTTGGTGCCAACCAGTTTTCCTTTTTCATGGTTATTTTTCTCCTTTCAAAAATATCAGAGAGCATGTTAATTTTGCCGGCTTCGAACCGGCGTCTCCTTTTCAGGCGCTCTTGTTCGAATGATCTCTCGATCTTCTCACCTCCATTAAGCTATTAAGACGGATAGTTTTAAAAACTGCATTTTGCCGGAGCTCAGCAGCCCTCCGTCGGGTTTATACACTCCCAAATTAACTTTGCTCTCCCATTAATAACCATGTTTAAGACGCGAAGTGCTTAGATCGGCCACAAGATTGCACTTCATAGCAAATTCCTCCGTGATAATCGCACATTGGAACTAGAAATTCATGCAATTCTGGAACTTTTTCCTCAGCCAGTCTGCACATTTCTTTAACAACTTCTCTTGTTTCAGGAGAAGCTTTCATGCAAAGACGCTTGTTCGCCAGTGTAAGCAATGCTTCTGCGTTAAGCGTAACACGCATTGTGATCGGAGCATCCTGGGGTGCTTTGTTGCGATCGTACTTACTCTGGCGATCATTACGTTGACTCTCGACATAAGGCTGAAAGCCCACATGATGGCGCACCAGATGCACCGACACCCAATATGGAATATCACGGATTACATACGAAAACGTAAGTTCACGTATTGGACTATGTCTTGCCGCCAATAATTTCCTTATTAAATTAGAAGACGGGGGAGAACTCGTGTCCTTCCCCGCCGTTCCAAGTGTACATTGTTTCATCCAAATTAGATCTTCCTCTTTAGGATATCTTACAAGTTCTATTTTCATTTTATAAAACGCTCCTTTTTCGTTAATACCACCATCTGTTGATATATCGGTTCAAACGTTTTAGATTTCTGGATTTTCGACCGTTTTTTCTATTTAGAAATCGCTCGACTATACCACAATTGCTACTCATGATTACTTTCTCAAGTCTATCCATTCACTTTATTAATCCTCCGTTTACCATCAGCGCAGAAAAATGTTTGCTCTCTTGGTAAATGGCAATTATAGCAAAAAGATATTTTTTCATCATACCACCGGCAATCCTTGCACCGGACGATTTCTGAATCACGGTCCGCATATCCCTTTTGGTATTGATCTCTGTCATACTGTAATGCTTTAAGCAGTTCATCCTTATCAACGTTAACGCCGACTTTAATGGCTGCTTTATATATCTCGCCTTCAATTTGACTTTGCATTTGAGTCTGAAAAACTTCAATAGGACTTTGATAACTCATCCTCACTTCACCTCTTTGCCAAGTTTCGGCTTTTGATACGGCTTCCCCGCACACAGGCCAAAGAAATCTTCTTTCGAAAGTTCTTTGATCGTGTCGGCTTGACTGATAAACTCATGTGTCCAGATGGGACGTCCAAGCTTTTCTGAAACATATTCGTAGAAAACATGCAGTTTGTCTCCGCAAAGCATCGCAACACCCGTGTATGCCATTACAATAGCTCTTTCCCTATCAGTCATACCACTTCACCTTCCGTCCGCAATTCCTGCAATGATTGTCCTGCTCATTAGGGTCTCCGGGGTCTGAATCAATAAATCCGACATATTCACCGCAAACGCCACAACGGAACATCCTCATGCAATTTGCATCCCGTATTGGTACAACCGCTTCCTTTTCTTTCAGCATAGAATCTACTTGCTCTGCTCGTTCTTTTAATCGTATATTTTTATCACGAATTTCTTGCTCAAGATTTTTGATTGTTTCTTCCTGTTCTCTCAGAAGATTTATTGTACAGTCAATAGTTTTTATGCTTTCCATAAATGCTACTTTTGTAATTTCAAGTGCTTCCTTTGGGATGCTCGATTTTTCGAATGATTTAGCCACAAGATACGACTTGATACCTTGTAAGTTTTGGATTACTTCTTTTCTGTCCATTATTTCGTTAAACTCCTATACGCTCCTTTTTCAAAGTTGCCTTTAAGTCACTTAAATGTTTTCAGTTGTGCCAAGTTCAAGCGTCATACAATCAGAAAATTCATCGTCAAGTATTCTCGTGTATTCCTCAACCAAAGCATCACAAGCCTTATGAAACGCTTCCCCATGTTCCTTGATCGGGCCAACAATCACATGAGCCAACTCATGAATCAGCGTTTCTACAGCATCCGTCACGCTTTGTCTTGTAAGCACTTCAATCTCGATTGCTCCATCATCGGCAAATCTTGTAACGCCGGAAACTTCTTCTCCGTCAATCGGTTCAATATCATTTACCCATTGAATCTGAACTTTTTTATTAGGGCAAATATTCTGAAATGCCTTGTAGAAAATTGAAAACATATCATTTATAAACGGCGTTTGCATAATTACTTCCTCCTGTGCTAAAGTGTCATTTAATTTCGCAATACTCCTATTTATAACGTCTTCCGAATAGACCTCGAAGTTGGAACAGACATACCTGTCCTCCAGAAACAAAGTGCGCTTGGTCCACACATGCAAATACCCACAGGGAAGACAATCGATGCTCCAGCCTTTTGCCGGAACAAGAAACGGATAGCCTCTCCAATCACGATTCTTGTAAGAACCATAACCGCCGAGGCCGTCAAGATTGACAACATCGGAACCTCCGCTGATCTTGCCGATAGGTTCCATGTTGTTATTGACGAGACAGAACTCCATGCAACCCCAGCCAGAGTTGTGGAGAACAATCTCGCCATCATGATCGACAGGAATAATGACAAAAGAGTGGAATTCTAGATGGCCGTTGGTAGCGAGCTTTTCCCATTCGGTCCAGATGTCGAGTTCTGGAACAGCAGCGAAGTCGGCCTTAGTCATGTTCATGATCTTCATTGTTCGATTCTCCGTTTAATATATCAATGCATTCTTGTGTGACTTTTTCCTGTACATCTTTCGGCAGTCCGTCAATGGATTCGAGCTGGTCCTCAAGATCTTGTGCTTTTTTCTTGAGCTTGGCAATTTCACTCTCATGTCGTACTATTTCTTTCAGAGTTTGAGCATATTCATACCGAAGCTTCTGCTCGCCCGGCTGAATATCCAGCATGTAGTCCATTCTTGTCCATCCGCCATGAGCCGTTGCTGTCTTGATCTTGGAATTAAGAATATCATGGCTAAAGTCACCGGATATAATCTTGTCGCGACGGTATCCAATCTGAGGTCCATCGAAATAGCTGCCGATTATTACGTAGCCCCATTCGTTTTGCTTAAGGATTTCATCAATAAACTCTCGAACGGTGCATTCTTTATGAAACACAACACTATATGGCATCGTACAGTCACCAGCTTCGGGACCTTCCGCACGCAGTTCAAACAGTTTCATTATCAACATCCTCCTCAAGCTCTTTCTCGATCTGTTTCAAAGCATCTTCTTCTGACACACCGAACATAAGGACTAGAGCCGCACCTCTCATGTACAGATAGTCCATTTTGCTTATCTTTCCGGATTTGTAAAGCATATACAATTTGACCATATAAGAAAATGCGGATTTCCCGGAGCCTCTTGAAATGATAATTTCGTCCATCTTTAATCTTCCTCGATATTGTGTTTGTAAGTTCGACTAGTTCCGCCCTCCAAACCGCGAATATGTTCGATCTCGATTGTCTTTGTGTTGTAACCTGGATATGCATTAGTCAAATATTTTTCAGCCATTTCAACCGCACACTTGGGGCAGCACGCGTCATAAGATTCATAACTTTCAATACTATCATTTCCCCAGTCATGATGATGGGTCGTTATACGAAAATAATTATACTGATTGCCAAAACCGGTTGTATGACTAATGGCAAGTTCTTTTCCGCAATTGTCACAGATTCTTTTAACTGTGATTTCTTCCTCGACAACCTTTGTAATCTTTTTTGTTTTTACTACTCTCATAACTATTACCTTCATCCTTTCTTCAGCTAAGGTATTCACGTTTTCCATCCTTGTACACTTTGATGTTCATCTTCAATTTCGATTAACCCAAAGCCTTCTTTTGCACACCCAGTCATGAATATTATAATTGCAAGCATAATAAGGACAATAATCAACTTTTTCATTTCCATTTCACCGCCGTTCCGCACTTTGGGCATTTTAATAATATTTCTTTAATATGCTGCCTGTTATTCTTTTGAAAAATATGTCCGCAATTTCCACAAAATGGTGTTCCACCATAGTACCATTTTGGTTTAACTGCTTCCCGCTCTTTCAACAGGGCAAGAATCTGTTCGGCATTTTCAAACGATAGATCTACAAAATCGCATCCATCTTCTTTGCAAACATTTATTATTTTTTCAAATGTGCTGATAGTATTCTCCCTATCCATTCACTTCACCGACTTTCCATGCGAATATAACTTTTACACTCTGTTGGTTTTCGTGATTCATGATAATATTTGCAATGACTCTGACCGCATATTCTGCAATCTGGTTCTTTAATCTTTGCACATTCTTGTTCTTTCATAATTTCAATCTGACTCTGTTGGTCGTGAATCAATTCAATTGCACCGTCAATGATGTTCTGATATGAATCAAATATTATTGCCTGACTTGGTTGACCAATTTCAAAGAATCTGCGTATTGCACCAAGCCCTTTGACAATATTCTCTTTATCAAGCATTGTTAATTCTCTTATCTTCTGCTCTTCCAGCAGAGAAAGAGCATCTGTCAATGCTTTGTCTTTAAGCCCGTTCAATGATAAATTATAAACATTTCCTGCTTTTGCTAAATTCCCTGATAGTGCATCCTCTATCTCCATTATTACATTTTCGATTTTCATAAATTTCATCAATGCTCCTTTTACGATTTTTCCCCGTCAGCACAGAACCAATTATCAGAATGATACCCATATTCACATTCATGGTGTTGGTTTCGTTTCTTACAATCCCTGCACCGTACAATTGTCTGCCGGAACTGTTTCGCCGTTTCGTGGATTGCGTCAGAAATCTGTTCCTTCACTTCCTGCTCTTTCTTTACGCTATTGAGTAGTTTTTCAACGCACTCAACATGTGCATCTATTTGTTGCCACCAAAATTCATGCCATGATGCGTTTAGTTCTTTTATCTTGAAATTTCGTGATTTATCAGGATCCAATGGTTTTCCACATAAATCACAGTACATTTTCAACATGTAAACACCTCCGATTTATTGCGTCATTTGGGGAAGGCATATCCGAGCCTATTACATCCTAACGAGCGTTAATAGGAAAACCCCACCTTTGAGTTAAAACCCGGAAGCCCTACCCCCTCTTCCGGCTGGGTTGGCCAGTATCCCTCCATCGCTCCCGAGTACGCTGTGCATATTCATAGACAAATTAACAACGCAGGCATTGTCAATCCGGGATGTTCATCCCTAATAAGCTGAATATGCCTGAAGCTGTGGCGCTCTAATTGGCCTTTAAGTCTCAATCCGTTTTCTTAATTCCTTCATGTATTCAAACATTGTTTCGTAAATATCAATTAGTAAATTATCAGCGCCTGTCTGCTCCGGTATAGCATGAAATCGTTCAAGGTCTTTTTGCATTGCCATTTCAAGCATATCCATTTTGTCTTCATTGAACGCTTTGTTGATTGTATTCTCCATATCGGGCATTTACTTCACCAACCCTTCCCATATAAACCGCACACCGCACTCTGAACAATAATTCTGTTCATAAACAACGTCATTGCCACAACGGGGACATACATAATCGTTATAATACTTATTCTGTCCCTCACGTATCAAAGTTGGCTCAACTGCTTCCTGCTCTTTCAGCAGGGCGAGAGCGTCTTTTGCCATATTGATTTCGCAGTTGTTTCCATCAATCTCATAAGGGCATTTGTTGCAATCATATTCCCCGGGAATACGATTAACGCAAATCATTAATCCTTTAATGACCTTTTTTCGGTCAATCATCTTCGCAATCCGCTCCTTATCCAAAGTTATCTGCAATTTCTTTCTGGCTGTTTTCGTGCTTCTGCTTCACAACCTCTGCAAAATTCATGTTCTCCACATTCCATACGGCAACACCACCAATGCCACGGAGCATCTTTCATGCACTTCAAACATTCATCAATAGCCTCGTCATCCGGGTCTTCTTTAAACAATGGACATTTATTTTCTTTCTCGCACCACTGCCCACGGAAAATGCAGTTATCGCAGTTGCTCATCATATTTGCAATACTCCTATACGCATCTTTTTCAAATTTACTTAACGTTTCTTTCTACATGGTCACCAATATTAACTGATTCATAGTATTCTTTGCTTACTTCCCACCATTCTTTGTCTTCGCCGTTTTGCACCAATATTGACCATGCATCAGGATGTGAAATGAATCGTGGTATAATCCGTGTTCTTCTGTTCTCGACCGTTATTATTGGGTTATACGTTTTGTGCGAAGGAGAAAAACGTTTATCAATAACGGTTCCTGTGCTTAGCGTTTTTTGACAGGCTGTGAGTAGCAAAACCAAACAGGCAAGAATTAACACAATAATCTTTTTCATCATGCAATCACCTCTTTTTTATTGTGCCATTTAGTTCACAATACTGCTCTTAAGTTATAATAATCCGCATTGTTCCTCTTTTCTCTCGATAGCAGCCTTCACTACTTCGATTAATTCACTAACAGTATAACTTTCTAAAAAATCTTCCAATCCTTCCAAAAGACGATCTTTGTCTACGTTATCAAACCAAGACATAAACTTTCGCCTCCTCATTTCACTGTATTTATACCAATCTAAAGGCATTTATTCCAAAGAACAAATTTAGACAAAGACAAACAGCAATACTTGTCCCACAAATAGCAAATAAAATAACAATAGGTATTAGAATCCATAATGCTATGTCTAGTAATTTATCCATCCTATTTCACTGACCTTCCTGCAAATCATTTTGCACACCAAGTTTTTCGCAGAGTTTTGCATATTGTAATAACCATCTCTTCCTTGCTTTTTTCCACCTTGCTTTTTTGTGTTGCTTCTTTCCAAAATTAATTTGATAACCAAACATATTATCAGTCATGCTTCACCGCCTTTTCCCCATCAGCACAGAACCAGTCTTGGGCATTTATTCCTCGCCCAATCTTATGAACCTTTCTTGCGTTTTCCATCAGCACAGAACCAAGTTTCTGCACTTCCGTGAACATGGCGCAAGTCGCATCTTCCGGTTTCTTCATAGTAATGCTTACAATGATTGCACCGAATAACCGCTTCCTGTTCTATCAGAAACTCGACAAGAATGTCCCTTACTTGAGTTGTCATCTTCAGAACGCCGTATGCATCCACATCTGCATTTTTAAGTGCTTCGATTATTACCTTCTTCTTGTCCATCTTCATAATCCCTATTATGTTTTTTTAATAAATGTCATTAGTATCTGTTCATACTCTTCGATTACATGCATTATAGCAGCAATAGCTTTAGTATTCTGTCTGGATGCCCATATTGCGTACAATCCTAATAAAATGGATACTCCTAGTAAAATATAAATAATGATCATTTACGTTTTCACCTCAAGACTGGAAAATTTATTAAAAGCTTTTTTGTAAAGTTCGTCGACTTTCTTGAAAACTTTTTCAAGCTGCTCAAATGACATAATATCAAAAGGATCATACGGGAGCAGTTTTTTATCGATACGTATAGCATCTTCGAGATCTACATCAGACGTGGCTTCTTCCGACGAAATATCGATTGAAGCCATTCCTTCACTCATGGCTTCTGTTTCATTAATATCATCTTCGTCAAGGCAAAGCAAACCGCAATTACGGCTTATATCATATCTAAATTTACGATACGGCCATTCTTTTTCAGCAATGGCCCTTGTTTTTGGAGAAATATCAAGTCCTCCACCACGAAGCTCAAGACCCTCAATAATTGCAAGAAGAATATCTTTTTTCTCATTTTTGGCTTTCACAATATCATCTTTTACCAGCTTCAATTCGGCAATAGCGGAAGCAAAATATGCTGACCAATGATAATAAATAATTCCTATCCGTTCACCATTATCTAAAATATCAATAGTTAATCTCTGGCCCATTATGCTTTTCTCCTTTCTCCATCGCCACAATACCAGTTATCATCAACCATTCGTCCTAATTTTGAACAAAATAAAGCATATCCATCTGGCGATTCATGGTATTTACAATTTTTGCATCTTACTAATTCTGCTACTGGTTCATATTTTTTCCACACTGAACCAAAAGTGGTCATTTCTTCACTTTCTTGCATAATAAATTCTTTCATAGTTGCTCCTTTTCATCTATGAATGTCAATTACCGTCAAATAACAATCCTGTACGTCCTTTATTGCTTCTCGTACTTGATTTTCATAATCTAAATTATCAACCCATTCTTTGCCATTATAGTAATCACGGCAAAATATCTCATCATCTTTACCAATAAAAGCATATCCATGGTCTGTAACTAATTCTTCAAAATTGATTACATCAGAAATCTTAGCGCCATCAACCAGTAAATACCCATCACGGTATCCTAAATATGGATGATAGTACTCCTCGTGGAACCATGGAACTGGCTTTTTATTGTTGAGCTCTTCAAATATCATTGACCGATAAAGTCGTCCGGCTCTTGGAGTTTTTGCATAAAAACCCCATTCATATTCATTTTCATCATTTTTATTTGCTTTAAGTTTTATCAGACCGCAGTATCTTCCGCCAATGCACCAACTATCGTATTTTATTGGTTGATTTTCTGCAGCCTCATCATCAGCATCCTCATAATATGGCGCTAACTTTTGTTTAATGACTTTATCTGTTGGAAAATCTTTAGTTATAACAACAATACAGTAATGCATATCATTCCTCCTTTTCTTCCAGATTTAAGTTATAATCTTTGCATAAATATCACAGTATGTTGAGTCAAATGGGTCATCGATTTTCTCGATGAACCACGGCTGGTTCTCAACTTCGTCTTTATATGATGGCCAATTTCCTCCGCCAATTCTAGCATGAATATAAAGAACATCAGAACGGCCACAATATTTGTTAAAAATGTTATAGTTTTCTTTTACTCTTTTTTCTGCCATTTTTATGTTGTATTTAAATAATTTTCGCTTATACCCATGAATGGCATCCCAGCGAATATCAATTGGATAATGCTTTTCATCATAAACTATATACTTTCGTTTTAGTTTTCTTGTTCTTTCAGATATTGTAAAGCAAAATGGATTCCATTTAAAATTTGATTCGCACGCGGATTCGCATTCATACAATCCAATTGATTTTGCTCGTTTATCGATATTTTCTTTACTAATAGGTTCCTCATCGCTCATTAAACGTATCCCACGAAGACGCGGAACTGTAATGCCGTTTTTAACCATTATTTCTTCAAGATCTTCAATTTGACAAAAAGCTCCAAGATCCATTTATTCATCCCCTTTTCGATTTTCTATTTCATTATTTTGTAACTTACTTGTAATATATTTACAGAGACTACTATTTCTGCAGAACAAGACATAACGTGATTCTATTATTTTATCGTACGCATATACTTTTTCATGATCTAAATCAAAATCTTGATGAATGCATTCTTCACAAAAATCAAATGGAAGATCTTTTTCAAAAATCATTTTTTGCATTTCGCTCCTTTTTATATGCATCCATTTTTTTCTCTAAAAGACAATAATCGCTTACCGCACATCGGGCAAAACTGTATGTTTCCTATTTTTTCAAATATGATGCCGACTTCATCTTCTCCATAACGATAAAGTCTATCTCCTTGCTCTAATATTTCGCAGGTGTTACATTTATTTTCCATTATATCGCTCCTTTTGTATAATTCTTCTCCTTTGGTTCAAAGCATGGATGGACTTCTTTCGCATCACATTCGCAATCCCATTTGTTGCATTTATCCCAATACCATTCGTAATATTTACAGTTATCGCAACATTTTTCGTTCACATTTTGCTCCTTTTACGATTTTTCCCCGTCAGCGCAGAACCAACTGCCGTTATGATAACCGCCATTTTTTATGCATTTATATGCACGGTCAGGGAAAATATCTGTATAGTCACACGAGTGCTTGCAATCCTCGCAATGAATTAGTTCTTTTCTGTCGCCTACTTCCACACCATATTGAAGCTTTACAATACACTCTAAATACTCATTCATTCTTTGCAATACTCCTATTATTACACTATTTTTAATTCAAAAATTTTGAAATCTTGGATGGTTGCAATTGAAGTGTTCCATACTCTATTTCACCATCCTTGATAAAACTTACTCCTAATAATAAACTTCCAGGCACAGCATCCATTTCTTCACAATATGCACTACCTTCATTCGCGACATCGGCCCACAAAATAGTAGCCGCAGAACTAACACCTCTTCGAATAGCTGTATCTAGACCTTTACGCATTTCTTCTAATGTTACTCTTCTTCCGTCCGTAGCCTTGCGCACCTCCTTATTTATTATCCCAATCTATTTTTGTGCCACAATAAGGACAATATTTAAAATCGTCAAACAAAATATCTTCGTTGCATTTTCCACATGTACACCGTGTTCCTATATATTTATCTTTATGAGCATAAGGTTTTTTAGGTTTATACTGCTCGAGAAAAACAATTGCTTTCTTAATACTACTCATTGCCATAGCCTTTGGACTTCCTGGAGCATTGCAATTATCCTTAATGAATTCCCATGTTTTATTCAATTTTTCAATAATATCCGTTAAATTACTCATTACCAAACGCCTCCTTTGCACATTCTTCCGGAATATAACTATCCCCATCAACGATTGCTCGTTTTATAAGTTCTTTTGCTAAATAATCGCTGATCTCAATAGTTTCACCTTTTGTATACTGTTTCTTTAAATAATCGTATTCTTCATCTGTTAACTGCACAGTAGCACCTAATCGAACCCATACTTTCTTTCCGGATATAATTGCTGATGGAGCAACATATAATGCCGAACAAATATCATTGAGCATATAAGCCGGACATCTACCGGTTTTAACAACTCGATTAATTACAGTATGCGTGTATTTATTATTCATACGATCGCATAGACCTCTGTAGCTTAAGCCTTGTCGAAACATAATTCCTCGCATAACATCCGGTCGAATATCAATCCATTCGATCCCTTTTCCGTTCATTATTTACTCCTTTCAAATCCAACTTTAGCAGTTTGCCGCATAAAACGTCCGTACCCTGACTTTTCCATGAATGGAAACATCATTTCCTTAGGCCATTTCTTGTTGAAAGCAATTGATTGATCAAGAAAAATATCAGGATTCACCCAATCATAGCCAGTACATTTTTTATAGATCTCAGCACAGTATTTAGCCTCATCACGATCATGACAAATAATATATTCTACCCACCACTGTCGTTCAATTTCTTCCCAGTTTAAATACTGACCGCATTTCATACACAAGTTTTTCTTATATTTAGTCTGAATATGAAGAATTTGTCGACATTTCGGACAAATATAAATGATACGATTTCCTACTAAATTCCGCTTTACCGGTTTGCGGTCAGTATTCAATTTACTGGCCAATTTAAATCCCCTCCTTTCTGCGAAAAAGTAAAAGACCAAGTTTATTCCCATTCCTTACTTGGTCTTTTCTTTTTCACCACTAATTAAGCGGCTTCATCTCCGTTTTGTTTGTTGCCGATTTCATTGATTTGCGCCTCATATTCTGCAAGAGCTCCTCTTGTCCACATAATCACCATTTTCATCACTTTTATAAGCCCTTTTGTGAATAACTCAGCAGCGATAAATTTTGCTATCGTCCAACTAAACTTTTTCATTTTACTTGCCTCCTTAATTTATTGGTTCCATTAAGGAGCATGTTCATGATGCGAACTTAGAATTCACTAAATTCTATTCCAAGATCTTCCATTTCTTTTCGCCTCGCGGGGTCAAAAATATCTTCGCGATAAATCTGATCCCGAAGCTTATCTCGTTCAGTTTGTAATTGATGAAACTGCATTCCTAATTTATCTAATCTGTTCTTTTGCTCGTCGATTAAATTTAAACATAATTCTGCATTAATACCGTCAAGGCTGTTCTTGTCCGCCGCTACGCTTTTCAGCCAAGTGATACACTGCTCTTTGGTACGCTTGCTGGCCATAATAAGAATCTCCTTCCTTAATTTCTTCGCCATTAAGGTGATGAATATTATATCCACAATAATCAAACACTTTATAGGCTATTTCATACAAACTTCTTCGTCCAAGATTTCTGATTGTAAGCCAATTACGTTTGGTTTCCTGGTTTTTGTCAAACTCCATAATATCCTGGAGCGTGTTAATACTTGCCCGTTTAAGACAATTGTACGGACGAACTGACAAATCTAACTCGCAAATATCAATCGTGTCTAATATGTTGGTATTCTCGTGGTTCTTTGCCAATTCCCGCTCATAACTGACGAGCAATTTAGTATACTTACTATTAAGCTCATCATATTTATCTCTAGAAATAAGAATACATCTTTCATTTTCTCTGCTATAATGCGCAAGCTTACGCAGAGCCTTTGCTTCGATTTGTCGTATACGCTCTTTAGTAACGTCAAATGCTTTTCCTGCTTCGTATAACGATGCACCAAATTGATAGCGCATACTGATTACTTTCTGTTCACGATCAGTAAGTTTACTATTAATAACTTCTTTGAAAGCACGAATATCATAATTCCAAATTTCATCCATCGGATCTCTGTCTGAATTGATATTCATAACAGCCATCAACAAGTTAACAGGATAACATTCTTCAACGTTGGGCGTTCTTGTAAAAGACTCGCTCGTTTTAATATAATCGGCTTTTCCTGGATAATTTCCTTCACGAAGAAACCGATTAAATTCCTCTTCTTCAAACTCCCATTTTTTCAGTTTTCCATTGCCAACCTGAATACCATGAAGCTGACCTTCTTTGATCCAATTATAAATAGTTTGGACTTTAACATTGCATTTCTCCATAATGTCTTTAGTAGTTATACGTGCCATGGTCTTTTATTTCTCCTTTCAGAAATATCAATTAATTACCAAACCTTATAAGTATTCCATAACGTATAGGTTGCGGGCTCCACTGTAGTATCCACAGTACGAGTCCAGGTTTCTTCATATTCTGGCATAAGTTTAAACTGCTTGATTACACCGGAACCATCACTAAAGTTATAAATAGCCTTTCCGTCCTTAGCTATTGTTTTATAAAACTGCGGTCTGAAACAACGAAATTGCCCATGTTCTTTTTGAATTTTAAGCTCATTACAGAATTCATCAATACCAATCGTCATTTTTATTTCTCCTTTTTATTCCGGATCGGGATCCAAATATCTTGTTTGTACAAAACCTTTATTAGTTAAGCACCATTCATCTGTATAAAATAGCACCTTCAAGGTTTCCATTGGATTTGCCCAGCAACGACGTTTGCCATCTATACTTTTTCGGCAAGCAACTCGGGCATTCGAGCAAATATAATATGGAGCTTCTCCGCTATCAATAGGCGGCTCATCGACTAAATATCCAGTATATACCCATCCTTCATCGTATTCAGTAACGCCGATCACATGTGTAAAACCATTCTTTTCTTTGCCATCGCACATTACAGAGTCACCGCATTCCAGCCAGCCAATTGACTGACTCTTTTTCGAAGGTTTAAGCCTTATATGAATATAGTCATCAGATCTGCATATAACAAACATCTCATGAGTAGTAACTGATTCAGATGCCACTTGATCAACTCCCAAATACGACGAAAACAAACCAAGAACAATGATGGCCAATATTGTAATAATTATCAATCGTACAATAACTGCCGTAGGATCTCTAAACTGCATCGGGTGTGTCCTCCTTATTCTCGATATATTCGTCGTAATCTCGTGCAGCATCACTAACCGTGTCGTAACTACCATAAAATTTATCATCGATATACATTTCGTAATGGCCGGAATCATTCCGCATAATGCTCATCATTTTGTTCATCCTCCACTATTTTTGCTTTTCCAGCAAACCATTTAAAAAGTTTATTTGAACACTGAGGACAAAAATCAAGATTTGTAAGTTGCTTTACAAATTGATTATTTTTTGTTCCAACAGGGTCCATTATTTCCAAATTTGTTATATGAAGCCTTTCATTTGTGAAAACACCAGATTCAAGCGGATCAAAAAAGTTTTTGCATTGATCACATCTAAGTGCTCTGCTCATAAATATTGTCCTTTCTAAAAATATAAAAAGAGGACAAGGCATGTTTTTACCTTGTCCTCAATTGAGAGAAAGTCATCCAAATATAAATAGCCATTAAAGTTTTTTCTTTTCTCAACCTCCTAATTTAAATAATTTAACCACAAATTGGGCCAACTTAAGAGCCTTGGGACTCTCCTGGTCTAAGCATATAGCGAAGAATGCTATTGTTCCAACCACACAGAGAGTTGCTGTGATTTGCGGCGGAACTGAATGCTTACTTTCCTTCAATTTCTTAAGCAGTTCATATTCCGTTTTTAATTCGCATTGTAATTTCTCATATGTGTCGCTTCCTTTTTCAACCTGTTTCCTCGCTGCATGCAATTTCTTAATATTGTCCTGCAATTCTCTCATATCAGTTCGCCAAGTGAAAATCTTTATTTTTTTGATTTTGGTCTTCAAAAAACCAAAAAAACCTTTAATCCTTTGCCACTTCTTTTTCATACTCTTCTCCTTTCAATTGGCTTTCTCTCATTTATAGAAGTGTTCGCGATGCGAGCAAGTTCAAACTGCCTTTTACTTGGCAATTTGGTCCACCATATAACCGTTCCAATGTAAGTTAACGGTCTCCATTTATCTAGTGCCGGATAATATTCAGCAATATCAAACTCATTATTAACGCTCTTCGTTAGCTTAATAAGAACTAAATATTTCCCACCAGCGGAAGGCGGTTGAGTTCCAGGATGCCAGTTTTCCATCACCAGCTCCCCCTCCTGTAAGGATTGTATTCATATTGCTCTATCAGATCTTTACGACCTTTTTCAAGAAGTATATTGTGTGTTTTGATGCGCCCATTATCAACTTCTGCTTCTGTTTTATAAAACGGACATGCATGATCAGTTATAGGCGCATTGAGAAGTCTACAGCTAGTTCCACAATAGTTCTGAAAACAATCTGATTTGTTGCATTTAATAAGATTCATAAATATAGTTCTCCTTTCGAATTTTCAGCATACAATTACACAATTTTTAGTCAACAACATTTCATATTTATCCCAGTTAGACTCAATTTCATCTTGAATCCGCTGGATAATATATGCTTTTCTAATACCGACATTCCTTATCTTAATAAGATCCTCGTACCTAAACTTAAGAAATTCATTCAATACTTCTTTCGGATTAGCAATGTTACGATTAAATTTTAAATATCTAAAAACGCAGTATATTGAACTTTTCACATTTGCAGTGCTCATTTTTTCTTTTGATTCTTCATTATCAATAAAAGAAAAGACCGCAACCATGCGATCTCTTAACGAAACACATTCTCCCTGTTTAAATACCATTGTGTCCATTTTCTTACGTTTGCTTTTTTCTTCATTAACTATTTGAGAAATTCGTCCACGAGTAACTTCATACTCACTTGCCAGTTTGTCCAGCGTTATGCCTCCTTTTTCATAACGTTGAAAAATCTTTGAGTTCCTTTCTGAGTACCATTTTTTACTTTGTTGCATGGTCCTTTCTCCTTTCAAAAATATAAAAGGAACGTTTTTATTCCTTTCTATTTATGTGCGTGTTCCTTACGCGAAAAAAAGGTGGAGGCATGCTTGCCTGCCTTAATCCACCCTGCCCAGCGATCGGCACCCGATGATGTGACCCTGGTCATCACGAACGGCCTCGTTCGTAATGAGCAGATCGTCCACCCGACGACCGAAAGCTCGAGCGGCGTTGACCGTAGCCAGAGATACGATCAGAAAAACGCCATCTCGGTACTCCGGTAAATCTACCGGTTCTCCGAAAGCGCTCTTCGTGATCCGTACTCCGTCGATCTCGCCGACGAGTTCGGTTCTTTGGGCGGCACGAGCCACTCCCTCCGAAACGAAGGTCCTGATGACCTGATTCGCCTCATCTACGATGTTAATCGCATGGGGTGTCAGGTTAACAAACATTGCTTTCACCTCCTTTCTTTCATTTCTCATATAGAGAAATGTTCCTTACGCGAAAAAATATAAAGGCAAGCACAAACCGCACTCACCTTTATACCGGATCCCATTACGGGATCCACCTAAAGTAAAATCCTTTACGCCGGATCTGCTCTTCCGGCTTAAGACGCACAAAAATGCTCATACTTGACTGGTCCCATCCCAGTTCTCTTGCTGCCGCTTTCTGCGACACAAACTTTTGCATTTCTTTTCCGTTCCGGTCATACCGGACTAATGTCCCGTTCTTACGGGTCCACTGGATCTGTTTGATCCGCTTCGTCTTTCCTGTCTTTTCCACCTTTTCAGTGGTTTTTTCCTCGATTTCTTTTATTTCCGTCGGGATATCAATCCCGCTTAAGGCCTCCTTGGCCTTTGCCAGCGCTTCATAGCGCTCCTTGATGCAATTACGCATCTTAGTCACGGCGTCAACCGCCGCAAGTGCCTCTTCGGCAATTCTCTCGCATTCCGCGAGTTTTGTTTCCTGCTCATCCAGCAGGGTTTTCTGCTCAACCAATTCGAGCTCCAATTCTTTCAGAATTCCCATGATTTCCATAGTAATTTCCTCCTTTTATTTTCTGGTCACTTCAGACCAAATTTCGTCTGCTATTTCTTTCAAATAGTCATCAAATGTTCCTAAATCTTTATCTAATTTTTCATTAGTTTCCATATCGAAGGACTCTGAATAGTCATAGTCGATCAAATTTAATATTTCTTTTGTAATTTCTCTATTAGCAATAATGCTATATCCATAATAAATACCGGGTTTTCCTTCGATCGTTGCGGTAAACTGGCCCGCATAATCGATATATTTAAAAAATCCATTTGCCTCAATCCTATGTAGATTTTTCATATACCGTCCGGGGTCAGGTACTGTCACGTCTTTATATCCCGTTTGAATCCCTTTAAAATACACATAACTTAATACCTTGCTTTCCATAGTTCATTACTCCTTTTCTCTTTTTTGTATTTTTGACCGAAAGAACTATATTGTTCCTTCATTACTAAACGTGTTTAGTACGCGGTCAATATGACCATAAATAAAAGTCAAAAAAAATAAGGGCATGCTGGTTGCACACCCTTTTTTTCAGATAAAAATGGAGAATAGATAGTGATCATTACCAGCCAATCTAGCGGGTTCACAGCTATCTACTTTCCAAATAGTGAACAGTTTTTTATCCAACCTGAAGATACTTAAATATTTTTTCAGTATCCCAGCTGTGGATAAGTATGGCATTTTCTTTGATCGGCTTGATATCAGGTTCGTCCGTAACCAGGATATCCGCGTATTTCGGATTTTCTACATGATTTGTGCACATTGATACAAACAAATCGTATACGCTATATACCTCTGTCATGGACATATAGTTCAACAGCCATCTCATACTGGTATCTCCGGCAATTGCATGATTTCCTTCTCTGGAAATATCAAGCCAAACCATTTGCCTATTTTTGAGATCGATCGCAAACATATAGCAGAATGACGAATCACTTTGCAGTTTGAACGAGGTCTCTACCGTCTTCGGATCAAATATCTCGAAAGTCTTTCCCTCGCTTCCGTATCCACGAGTATTCGGTTCCATCTTTTCACGGATCATGAAGCCACCAGTTGCCTCGCAATCTTTAAAATGAATGGAACCACCACTGGTATAAATATTATCACAGAATACGATATATCTGTAGTCGGGATTATTTTTCTTGAATAACTCTGGATCAATATCGAAGTATTCGCTTCCGCCATAATATCCGTTAGTTTCATCGCCACTGAAGCAAATTTCTTCGCTTTGCTTATACCACATATTACGCCAGCTAAATTCCATTTGCTCCCCGTTTTCCTTGATAGCAAATCCGGAAATATCAATGTCGTTTACCTTTTCCCAATAAGTGAATGCTCTGATAAACCGGCCTTCAGGAATATCAATCCGACTTCCTGTAGAAAGAACGCCATAACCGCTTTCACTCGTACTGAGCTGAAGCGGCACTGTAATATTCTTCATCTTATCAGAAATATAAAGATTCCCAATTTTGCCATCAAGGTATTTGTCAAGCCGATTCCGAATGGCCCTTGCTGCAACATCTCTTGTCTTCTTACTAAGAACAGACTTGCGCTTAGCCATTTCTTTATCGGTTTCAGTATGCACTTTCATAAGATTATTCTTAACAAATCTGAAAATACGATTCCCTTCTTTATAGTTATGATACTGATTCAGCATCTGAATAAGAATAATAGGATTTACTCCAGACATGAGATCACCTCCTCAATCTCCTTGTCGTTCTTGCAGCGACTGAGAATATAATTCATATTTCTCATAAGTGCACCGCTTCCTTCATTGTTCTTAAGGTATTCAGCAGCTTCTACAGGTCGATCATGGCGCATACACCGCTCGAAACCACTATTCAAAGACTGATTTTTGCCTTCACGAATATCTTTTACAAACTTCTGAGCAATCCGGCCTTTCGGTTTATAATGAATATGATGCAGCAAGCCGCACCAAATTTTACGCTGATTGAAGGCTTTCCGAACTTCTTTATAACCTTCAAAATGCTCAGCGGAAAGATGATAATCAATAAAAGCAGTGATTAATTTCCGATCTTTATTCTTGAAATTAAGCTTCTTAAGATCGGTACTTCCATACAAGTTATTCTGAATATATTCAACAAGCTTAATGGTATCACTAAGCTTAAGCTTTTTAGCAAATACAATACTCTTTGTCAGATAGAAAAGCTCAACTGCGATTCTTTTACAAGGAATATTCGTATTAGCAGTAATTGCCGTATCATATTTGATGAATCCTTCGTAAAGAAAACGCATTTGCCCTTCATTGAGAGGTCGAGGACTTTCGATCAATTCACGAAGATATTCAACCAATTTAGCAACGGCATCGTCTTCGGTCATGATCACAAAATTCTTAGCCTCGGATTTTTCTACGACCATTTTATCGAAGAATTTTTCGCGATTAGACTCATCCGCCATTTCTGAAGGAGTCTCTTCTTCGAAAATAGAATGCCCCGCTGGAGCATCGAACCAGCCCATGCCATACGTCTGAGTATAGTGATAAAGCTGATCGTACAGCAGTTGATCCGGTGTCATCGCTCTGACAGAGTTAGGAAACATTCTGTAAAATGGTTCTGGTACACGATCTCCTAAATTATCGGCTGCATCCTGCAGCATGCTCTCACAAGCATATTTTGCTCCTTTAACAATGCGAATACTGTAAACATTCGCTAGAGCAGTGATTGTGTTGAAGGCCTCACCAATAGTGCCTTCTTTTTCAGACACCAAAATATGATGCTGAAACAGATAGTCCTTAAAAATCTTTTCCATTTTGATTTGCTCCTTTCAAATATCATTTTTGCATAAAATTACAGGACTGAATTAAATTAATTTATTTATGTGAAGTAAGCCCTGTTAGCTTACAAAAAAGAAAGGAAATGAAAGGACCTTGGCGAAAGCACATAATTGAATAATAAAAAATCTATAATTATGAAGTAAATTATGTTAGCTGCCAAGATCCTTCCAGAATAGTGCACCTCCTGATATTGTGCTGCTTCATATCCGCCAATGAAGTAAGCAACACTAGCTAGGAATAAAGGAGGTGATTTGAGGAGAGATTTTCAAACTATTTTTAAGCATCTTTTTAAAAGTAGTAGTAAGTTTGAATAGCTTCCTCATGACTGGTTTCTAATCTGTAAAGAAATTAATTGACTATTTAATATTTAAAGTATTATGTGAAGTAAGCCAATTTAGCTTTTAAGATTAGAATCCAGTGCTTTACGGGATGGCGTAATTATGCGATTGTCTTTATCAATCTTTTATAAAAGTAGTAAATCACATTAGCTGCCATCGAATTTGTTAAATCAAATTATACTGCTGGAGAATTTTCTCCGGATCATTTTCTTCCCATTCCCATCTACGAATTCGACGATTATATTTGTCGCCGAATACATGATGGTATCGTCCGTCCACTTGGATAGCGACCTGATACGCACTGATTGCATTGGTGCCTACACCAGGAGCCGGTCTTGGACGAGGATTGGGGAGGTCCATGCTGAAGCACTGAACATAGCGCTCATTCGTACACTTTTCTGTACTGGAATACCAGTTCCAATGATCACTTACTCGGAAACTCATTTCAGGTTTTCCATAATAAGTAATCTGATCTTTTGTTCCTTTAGGAACGAGATACCGGCTAAGGTCTTTATTGCATGAGGCAACCATCTCATAGTTGTCACCAAGAATGTTGGCCAGTTTATCAATAAATTCGTCGCACTGGTCCATCTTGGATTTCTCGATTTGGCCTACAAAGAATTCTCCATTCCTCTTAAGCCGTTCCTTGAATTCCTTCATTCGTTTAGTCTTAGCCATAGTTTTCATTCTCCTCCAATTTGTAAAAAATTAAAGAGACAACGTTTCGTTATCTCCTATTTATACACGTGTTTCTCGTGCGACATTATGCAAATATTAATACCATAATAATCGCGCAGACTAACGTGATGCAAAGCCCCCATGCAGAAATCTTTGCGGCTTTTGCTTCGCGGGCTATTTTTTCCTGCTCCAATTTTTCTTTAGCTTTTGCTCGCCTATAAAGAAATTGAAGGCTTTTATCATACCACGTATATGGTTTTGTAATAGTCGTTCCACAATGTTCGCATTTCAAAATATCTTTTTCAGAATTGTCCGAAACATAGCTCCCACAATTAGGGCATTTATAATAAACGCCTTCCATTTTGATTCTCCTTTCTTTATAAGGCGGTTTCATCAAATCGGAAATTATCATCCGATTCATAAGTTCTTCTCTTATTTCTATGAACATCGCTTGGCATTTTACGTTTCTGATTAACCAACCCCCATATAATGACTTTACGTCCGTACACTGTTTTTCCTAAATAGGGATCATAGTCAATCAAATACTGCCAATCGTAATCCATCTCTGAATCTCTCATAATATTAGGATCCAGGCAGTATCCATCGCTTTTACGACTTCCTTTAACTCCTAGCATATCCTGAATATCTGAAAGACTAACACTCCTGCCGAGTGCTAACTTGCGATTGACTTTATCGAATACGTCATCAACCGCCGGTGTACCAATATCTGGTACAATATCAATTTCTACTTCATATCCTTTGTTGTAAATGGTTGTCGTCTTATTAAGTTGTCTTCCTCTGATGCTCTTGGGTTTGCATCCCTCCATTCTTGAAATACTCAATTTTTAGTTTAAATACATGCTCCTTTCTCTAAAATATCTATTTTAAAAGGGGCTGCTACTTAATTTCACAGCCCCTGAATACTCATATGCGCCGATAACGCCAGGTAATATAATCGCTCTTATAATTATCGAGCCAAATGTCCATACGATTACGAGCATCTCTTGTGAGGGAATCAACATTATCCTTAAGCTTCTTCTCACAGGTTTCCCTCATATTTGAGAGATTCTTATCAATTTTATCAATGATTTCGCCAGATACTTTCCTTTGAATATCATCAATGATGTCATTCTTTGAAATCTTACTAATTTCATCTACCAGTTTTTGATCAACATCATTGACGATGCGATCTTTTTGCGATTGAACTTCTTTACGAATAATACTGGAGATGTCGGCACGAATATCATTCTTTGCTTCGGTAGCAGCATTCCGTGCCGTAATCGTAACTTCCTTGTCAATGGCCAATTTCATTGCTTTTTCAACAATTTCGTCCTTGATATCAACGGAGATATCTTCAGAGAGATCTTCGATTGCCTTATCAGCAGACTTAACCATGTTCTTTACCATTTTCTCATGATCATTCATCTGTTTCTCAAGCTTTTTCTTTTCCTTATAAGCGAGAACCAGATTTGTCAACGCAACCGCCAATGCGCAACTACTAATAGCAACCCCGATTTTCCCAAACATAATCCTTTCTCCTTTCATTTTGAAAAAATAGAAGAGACGACGTTTTGTCATCTCTTCCTATTTAAATCCATGTTTCTTGTGCGATCATTCTGTTGGATCATCAGTCATCTGATCATCAACCGCTTTAATGATATGCTTCTTAAACCGATTAGGCTGATACTTTTTCCTAAGATTCTGAATATCATTTTCCTGGCGGAACTTATACACGCTGAGTTTATGCTTATGCGAATTAATACATAGCATAAGATAAGTAAGAGCCAGATTAACTTCCTCTTTAGTTCCACCTCTTCTCATAACATCACGTGCCAGTTTTACCGCATCGCCTGTAACAATATTATGAGCTTTTTGTGTCTTAGGATATCCTTCCTCGTCATAGTATTTCGTAAGGAATTCTCCCATTTCCTCTTTATTATACAACCTAGAAATTTTCTGAAGCATATTCCGAAGTTCTTCTCGAGTTTCCTCAATCGCCTTTTCGTTATTCGGATGATACATATTGCACGCGATAGTTTCAGCTATATTATTCTCAAGCTGCTCATGAGTCTGATAAATAATGGCCTCAATCATGCTGCTTCCTTCCTCGTCCGTACCCATGTGCAAATCAACGTCAGCAACAGTAACACCATAAGTACGAGCCAAAATACCACGAATAGCATCCTCATTAAGAACTTTCTTCAAACTTTCCATAATTCATTACTCCTTTTCATTTAATCGATTTTTTAAAAGTCTCATGCAATCTCGATAATTCCGATTAACCCTTTTTGTATATTCAGCTTCAAGTCGAATGTTAACTCTATTATTATTCCATTCCAAAACATGAACGATTTTTTCCTCAGCTGTTATTGGATTTTTAGATAAAAGCTTAATATTACCCATATGCTTTACTTTACTTCTTATTGAAGTGACATAATAACCTTCATTCTGCAATACTTTAACAGCCTTTAATAACCGTTCTCTGGAAACGCGATACAAATATTCTGCGCCAATTCCTACATCAACATAAGTCTCATCGTCGACATATTTTTTAAGTTGATGTATTAAATTATCAAATATTTGCTTTTGATAGTTCATTTTTACCTCCATTTTGAATTTAATGTTCGAACTTGCCAGTTCCACCTCGAACAGTGTGGCCAAAGGATCCTGTTGCATCATGAATGTCAAAAACCGCATCATTCTTATCAACCAAAATAGCCTTTGCTTTTATGATATCACGACGCTTTGCTGCAGCAGTTAAGATTGTATCTCGACTCCCAAGTGGCCCCATTTTCTTAGCAATTACCTCGTCATACTGCTGGATTCTTTCTTTTGCCTCAGCAACTGATTCATTTGGAAACCCAATGCCTCGAGCGACAAGCGCTTTACATTTAAGACACTGAATTCGATACGGTGGTTTCTTCTCTTCCTTTCTTTTTACTAATTTGACAACCTCGACTTCTCCTCCACAATAGGGGCATGGTCTTATTCCTTGCATACAAAATCCTCCTTCGTTAATCCTAAAATGTTTAATGCTGAATTAGGCCATTTAGTATCGCAAGTATATGCTGTTTCATGCTCCATTTTGAAACATGGTATTTCATCTTCATATTCATCATCAAGAATTAAAACAGGCATAGCCCAAGTCGATGATAAATACGTATATGAATCAGCAATTGGTTTCCCTCCGTCCAAAATATGTCCTCCCGTCCATTCGAGATCATTCTGTAACCCAGCAATAGCACTGGTAGCTTTTCTTTCCTTAATGATCTCTGCTGCTTTGTCCCAATCGAACACCATCAGCTCTTTGTGCCGATTCATTTCTCCAAGAACAAACGCAAACATGCTGTCCATTTTGTTTCCTCCTTTTTATTATTAAAAAATTAAGAGGCAACGTTTATATTGCCTCCCATATACATCTGTGTTTTTTGTGCGAAAAAAGAAAGAGCCGCTGTTAATTTTGCGGCTCGGTCTTTTAGTTCCATTTTCCAGGATATACTATTTGCCCTTTTTTTCGTTGCTCTACCATGAACAATGCTTTATCCTCGGATATCCATTGCCCATGTTTACTCCCTTGTTCGTCAATCCATTCAGTGTAATAATGTATACTTCCATTAAACATCCATGGATCATCATAATCTATTTTAATTCCTAGATGTTCAACTGAATTATACCAATTACAGTAAAACATTACTCCAATAACTACCAACATAGTGCATACTACTCCGATAATAAAACCCTTTTTCATTTTTACTTCCTCCTTTATTTTTAGGGTTAATAGTATTCCCATTAAAGGCCGTGTTAATGATGCGAAAAAAGAGAGTCTATGTTAGACCCTCTTTTATAGAAGTTAATCCTTTTTAAACTTTTTCTCAGTTATTCTAAAATCAATATAATTCCACACTGCCGTAATACTGAATACTATTGGCCATAACATAATTATAACAATGATTATTGCTATTGCACTGCCAACGAGTAATTTTGTACTTTCCGGAGAAGCGATGTAATGCTTATTTTCGTAATACATTCTAATTGCTTCGTTTCCATATTTTTCTAGTCGTTTACAATTTTCTACCTCTTGTTTAGTGCATAGACGCATTGCCACATAACAGCCAATTAAGTAAATTGCTACATACAGAATCCACATTTCAGATTCCTCCTTAAAATATATTAGGATTACTCCCATTATGCAGCGTGTTCCGTATGCGAAAAAAAAAAATGAGGCCGCGTTTTGCGACCTCTTTAATAAATTATCTTGCAGCCTTTTGCTGCTTATTTGTGTTCGGGAAGTTCACCACCTTTCCATTCTTATTATCATGTCGTTCATTAAACTTTTTCTGATAGTGATAACGTATGGCTTCTTTTTCTTTCTCCATCCTTCGGAACTGTAATGTTTTACTAAAATACAGTCCCATAAATAAACCTACTGCCAGCATTACCACATGTACCCAGTTCATAATGAACCTCCTTAAAATATATATTAGGGAACCTTCCCTATTTAAAGGCATGTTCGAAGTGCGAAAAAAAGAAGAGAGGCTGCGTTTTGCAGTCTCTCCATAATATTCACTTATGCAGCCCTCTTCTTCTGGTTACTACCTCCTTTCCAATTTTGGTTTCCTACAGGATTATGCTGGTTCTTTCTTAACCGTCGGTTCTCACCGATTTTTCCTAGATATAAACCGGTTACCAAACCCAAGATTAACATAAGTCCATACATTTCCATAAGATTTGCCTCCCTTAAAATAGTAGTATAGTTTCCATTAATAAGCATGTTGATCACGCGAGATGGTTTTTACTTCCATTTTGAAAAAATATAGACTATGTCCTTTGACGATAGTCTATATTATACGGTTTATGTGTTCTCTTTTAAAAAATTCCGTACTGAATCTTCCAACTCCAGTTTACCACTAGTGGCCAATTCGCGAATCTCACGACACTCATCGTCATTGAATCCTAAAGACTTAAGCCACTCAGTAAATTTACCATTTCCGTAAAAAATGCGATCATAATCTAACCATTTTTTACTTTTGTCTTTACCATAATGGATAAAAGCCCCTACGTTTTCAAGTCGTTCATTTACATCGCCATAAACCACGACTTTCAACCAGCTAATGATATACCTAGAATATGGAATTCCATGGTGCGGATCAATTTTATTTTCGATGCACACATTTATCACCTCCTATTTAGCAACATGTTTGATGTGCGAAAAAAAAGAACCCGTGTTGTTTACACGGGTACCCTTACTTTTCTAACCTTATAACTTATCCAAGGGTAATAATAATCAGCACACGCCGGATAAGTATCTACAAGACCGTCAATTCCTAATAGATTCCGTTTTTCTGTAATGATATAATGCTTATCCCAAGGATAAGCTTTATTAAGCTTTTCCAAACCTATCTGCATCTCAATTGGAAGCCGCTCATAAGCTTCTTCCCTGGTATTAGTATATACCATCCCTTTCATAAAATCCCCATTAATTTCGATTGCATATTTGTAGACATACTTTCCAATAGTACCCATAATTTGTATCCTCCTTTAAATAATATTTAGTTTCCATTAATAAACATGTTGATCATGCGAAAAAAAAAATAAATCCGAGTTTTTAATTCGTCCTTACCCGGATTTATTTCCGGATTGGAATTTTCCGTATTCAATTTTAGTAGATTTGTTTTTGTGTGTTTTCTGATTAGACAACGCCTGCCAATGCAATCGCTGCTGTAATAATAATCGCAGCTCCTGCCAGGTAGAACACAGTCTTAATCATTTTTGCCATTTCCCTAAACATAATCAATTCCTCCTTTATTTTTGGTTCTTCCTTTCCATTAATATACATGTTGATCGTGCGAGGTCATTTTTAGACAAAAAAGAAAGAGCTATGTTTCCATAGCTCGTAATAAGATATTACAATCTTAAAGGTTCATCACCCTGCATAAACTTATCAAATTCTTCGAAATTTCTAAATTGTGGAGGTTTTTTGCTTATTCCGCATTCATATAATTTATCTTGAATACGAGTCAATGTCTCTATATCTTTCCTCATCATTTCAAGTTTTTTATCATCATTCTTTTCTGCATCATAAGACTCTACTCCATAATAATTTTCATCAAGATCCTGATGAATTTCAGCAAGAATCCCATTCTGATATTCTAATTTCTTAGTACTTTTAAACAGTTCCATAGTTCCTTCTTTTGTTTCATTAACCATATTTGTTATCTTTTCGTTCAAAATCTTATCCTTTCTTATTAATTCCTTAAGCTTTTTAAACATAAAAATACCTTCTTTTTTATTTTATGGTTTACCATTAATAAGTGTGTTTCATATGCGAAAAAGAAAGAGCCATGTTTTTCATAGCTCTTACTGCAGAATACTCAAAACTCCTTCTTGTTCTTACCAAGATCTTTTAGGATAATAGCATTCTCATTTACAATCTGTCGAAGATCATCATTCTCTTCAACAAAATTAATAAATTCTAATACTGTTTTTCCTTTTCCTTCGATCTCAGCATTATGTTTAAGCCTATTTAAAGCTTTTTCGCATTCCAACAGCCTTCTTTTTGCCTCTTTTATTCTAGCTCTTTCTTTATTTTGGGCCGATATTTTTTTCTTTTGCTCCTTTCTTTCGATTGGTTCAGCCAAAGTTTTTACCGGATTCATTACTTTTTTTAAATAGTGCATATACCAACATATTGCAGCCACGTATACACCACAAATAATGAATGAACCCAACATTTTAGTTTTAGCCATATTAAAACCTCCTTTAAAATATCATTCCATATATCGCAATGTTTAAAGTGCGAAAAAAGAAAGCCCGCGTTTTGCGGGCAATCTTTTATTCCTGTTTGGGAAACCTTGTATCGAATTTATTTTCCAAAAATCCCAAAAACTCATTAAACTTAGTGTCAGCTTCGATCTGCTTTTCTTCGCTTTCTTTCAATGCCAATCTGACGCTAGCAATATTAATAACCGCCAGTGCCACGTTGGTCACCATAAGACAACCTGCCACAATTCTCTTAGCTTTCTGAGTATCCATTTTTAGATTCCTCCTTAAATTATTTATTGGTTTCCCATTATTAGCCGTGTTTTGGATGCGAAAAAAGAAAGCCCACGTTTTGTGGGCAATCTTTTTCAATACCTATTTTTATGCGCAATCAATTCGATATCTAGCAATCATTTCCTTAAGTCGTTTAATTATTTCTTTCTTTTCTTCTTTACGTTTCTCAAGTTCACTTATTCTTTTCTTAAGTTCCTCAATTTGCATATCACCGATAGCTAAACCGAGTTTAAAACTAGCAATCAACCACAGAATATAATAAACCTTCTTCATAAAAAATCGCGGAATATAAACCGCCCTTCTCCTTTCATTTTGTATATTATATGAATATTTTATAGATCAATGCATAATTATACATTTTTCCTAACTCTTAATCAGGGTGTCTAGGGTTCGAGTCCCTAATGGTGTACGGCCCGGAAGTCAAGAATATCAAGGCTTCCGGGGTTTTTCATTTACCTAGAAATAGTCGTCCGTACACTTAACAATCCTAAAATATTCCATTTTCTATTCCATTTTGAATTCTTTAAATCGCCTCTTTCCTTTGAAATATAAGCATTCCAGCATTTTTCTTATTATCCAATTTTTTGTTCCATATGAATTGTATAATTATGCATTTTTGAAAAAGTGAAGAGAACACGTTTTGTGTCCCCTTCTTTTCCATTGTTCATTCCCCTGGTTCTAATACGTGGTCGATCTCTACATCTTTAATGTACATTTCAACTATAAAATCTGCATCGTCCTGTTTTTCACAAGAATGCCCCAAGGAATTAAGATATAAATACCTATTCGTAACTCCCGGCACCAGCCAGTTCTTCATCGGACTGTATGCTTTGACGTTGGTAATTCCATATGTTTCCAACTTGTCATTCCACACATCCATAGCTTTCGCTCTGGTGCTAAATACTCCGAATAGAGTATCGATTATCATTTTTCCAGGCATTCCTCCATCATTTTCATAGACCATTGCTCCTACAATCGTAACTGTACCCATTTTTAGATACCTCCTATTATAATATTAGAAACCTACGGTTTCTTCATTATAAGAGGTGTTTCTTGCGCGAAAAAGGAAGACCGGTGTTCGATCTTCCAAAAGAAATTAGTCTCCAACATAATTCCACATTTTTCCATAATATTTACTCGCTGCATAATATGTATCATCGTCTATTAGATTATCCTTATGTGCACATCCAAATGCTTCATAAGGAGCCATCGTAACCGGATACTTATTATACTTACTTTCAAATTCTATATACATTTTGCTAAAATCTGTAGTACTAATTATTTCTTTCAATTTAATTCTTTTTTCTTCCAGTCTCCTTTTTGATTCTTGCAAATAGCCTATTAGTTTTTCAGTTTCTTCTTCATTAAGCCAGCACAGATTTAAAACACCAGTAATTGAATATTGGTCTTCAATTCTCAAATAGACCTCATCATCGGTTATTTTTTTACCTGTACCTACCTGAATCTTTTTTAATTCTTTTTCTAACATGGCGTATTCGCCTCCTTTCATTAAGAGGCGTGTTCAGAGTGCGGAATTTCGCTTAAGCCAATCATCATATTCTTTCTCAGCAGCTCTGGTTTTATCATGATTCTCTTTCGTATAGACTTTAATAGCCAAATCTGGCGTTTTATGTCGTAAAGCTCCCTGTAAAGCCTTAGGATCAATGTGATCACAATGCGCATTCATCATCGTAGCATACGACGCCCTGAAACTATGTGACGTTGCACCTTTAAGATCCAGAACTTTCTGGCATCTATACCACATTTTAGAAAACATACTCCTGGTTATTGGTTCCATTTTGAATTCTTTCCTATTATATATGATGTACTCTTTAGAAGAACCTTTATAACTGAGAATATGATCTTTTAATCCACTTTGAAGATGCACAATGCCAGAACTACCATCTTTAGGCTTGCCAATTCGATAATTATTTTCGCCATTTGGAAACGTAACATTGCGATTCACGTAAATCAAATCGTTATCAAAGTCGATATCTGCCCATTTAAGACCCAGAATTTCCCCTCTTCGAAGCGCTGTAAAACACAAAAAGCAGAAGTATAGATAGTCTCGTACGTCGCCTGTCGATAACAAATCTTCGAGCTTATCAATAACATTTATGAGTTCATCATCCTGGAGAACTACTTTCTCACCAGTTTTAGAGCTAGTCTGATACTTGTATTTCATAATATTTCTGTCAACAAGACCATTACGATCTGCTCTTTCGAAGATTCCACTGAGTATTGCTTTACTTTGCACGCTCATACTCTTGCTGAGATCTATTATACTGTTAAAATATAGCTGTACATCATCGGCTGTAATCTCATTAATTTTCTTATTTTCGAAAAATGGTTTAAGGCGAGTTTCGAGTATGAATTCATAGTTCTTAATTGTTGATTCCGATCGTTCCTCGCCTTTCTTTATCTCTAACCATTTGCTAGCATAATCAGAAAATAACGGCGTTTCTTTTTTAATTTTCAGATTTAAACGATTAATCATGTTGCGGATAGCATCTTCTGTGGTATCGCCAGTTGCCCATCCGCCACCATATTCCTTTGGAATCGGAAGTTTAACTCTTTTCATTTTCTCGTTTGAGCGGTTTAATATTCCATTGCCAAGGTGCGATTCCAATAAATCATAAATATCTTGAAGTTCCATGTCAACACTCCCCTTTCGTTTTGGAGAATGTTTTAAAAACGTCCGTACACTTTCGTACAACTTCCATTTTGAATGAAAAAAAATAAGAGTCCTTGTTTCAGGAGCTCTTATTTATAATAATTACTCCTTAGGTTTTATCATGTAATCCATTAAAATACTACCATACTCATTAACGAATACTAAATGATTATTACTGCTTTCAGATAGTTTCCAATGCTGTTTACTATTTGACAACAATTTCTTAAAAATCTCATTTCCTTTTAAATAATCTTGCGCCGTTTCCTTACTAGTAAAACCACGACATGGAATTGTCCACAGCACGGTAAAATCATCGTTAGGCATTCGTTTTTGTTTACGAGTCTCAATGATCACATACATTTTAAAATCCTCCTAATGATTATTTTCATTAGAAGGCATGTTTCGTAAACGAAAAAAAATAAGAGCCCACGTTTTGTGGGCATTTTCTTTATTTTTTGAAACTTTTCATGACTTCTTTTATAACTCGAGCTGCTTCATTTACGAGCTCTTTAGAAGTATACCCAATATTTGTTCCAATGTACAAAGGAACAAAATGCCCTTTATCTATAACATATAGTCCTACTATGAAATAGAACACGCCATCGCCTTTATCTGTAAATATGTGGTCTATTACAAAGTCACTATACTGTTCATCGATATCCTTAAGGAATATTGTCCTTTGCTGTTCTTTTAATTCTTCTATCGAATACATTCCAAATATAGCTTTTCTTACAACTTCCGTAGCTTTCATTATACAAGCCACCTCCTTCATTATATAAAGTGTTTCATACGCGAAAAAAAAAAGGGCAAAATGCCCTTTATACGATTAATATTTTATACTTTCAGATTTTGAATAATTTCGCATAATTTTAGAACTTTTGCCTCATTTTCTTCATTTGTTATTGGCAGAATCCATTCTTTCATAATAACATCAAGATTATCCTTATACGTCTTTAAAATTTCATTTGCCATTTCTTTAGCTTCTTGGTTGTTTGTTTCATCATGGATATATCCGCTTCCAAACATATACCCAATATAGAACCACTTGTACCCATCGAGAGCTAATTTTTTGCACCTCTTTTCTTCAATTTTATCAAGTTTGTCAAGATACTCTTTTGCTGTCATTTTTCCTCATCCTTTCTATTTTATTTGGATTCTATCCATTAATATCCATGTTGATCATGCGAAAAAAAAGCGTAACACGTTTTGTGTACGCTTTTATGGAACCAAAATTATTTATTTTTATTGTATAATTGATACTTTAGCATCATAATTCCGAACTGTAATGTCCCTAGATTAGTATTTTTGATCATTGATCCCAAAAGATCTAAAAATTTTTTACCATCTTCAGTTGTAAAAATCAAATTATCCTTAATTTTATCATATTGATCACGTGCTTTACTAAGCACATCACATCCTTCGTTCAATGTTTCAAGAAGCTCAATCATGTCATTCATATTGTTATCCCCTTTCATTTTTAGTTCCATTAATAAATATGTTCGATACGCGAAAAAAATAAATCCGAGTTTTTAATTCGTCCTTACCCGGATTTATTTCCGGAGTAGATTATTTAATATTTGATTAAAATCACTTTTTAATTTCTCTATAAATAATTACATACATAAACGGCCAGAATGTAACAAGCCACGTTACGCTCATTATTACTTTCAGCACTTTATTGTTCTCAAACATATGCTGATCAGTATATAATTCCCATACGCATTCTTTTGCTACAATAACGTAGCCGTATAATGTTATGATCCCTATTATACTCCAAAATATAATTAAAAACATAATTGTTCTCTCCTTTCATATTTCTACTCCATTAATATCCATGTTGATCATGCGAAAAAAATATAATCCATGTGCTAAGCTGCATGCTTAAGCTTACCAACGACACTTAGTCGTAACATAGCCAATGAAGGCTGCCTCCGCAAGCACTTATGATTATTCAGGGGATTTAAAATCCAAATAGATCTCAATCGTCTATCCCACACTTTGGTGTCTTAAGGTTGAATAATCTTTCCTTCATTATATAATATGTTTCATATGCGAAAAAATAAAAAGGGCGTGTTGCTTTCGAGTTATAGCTATTAACTCTCCTTAGATCATTTCAGATCTCCTTTTTACTTAGAAGCTAGTGATTCATGCATGTCTGCATACGACACCTCCTTGATTTATCCACTTTCTTCGCGCGGATTCATACATTCCTGTATACGACCGCTTCAAGGTTTATCCTTACTTCTTCCATTAATAAACATGTTAATGGTGCGAGGTTATTTTTACTTCCATTTTGAAAAAAAGAAAGGATATGTCGCAAGTCCGCACTTGCAATTATCGATAGACGCGGGTCTATCATTACATAACCTTTCTTTGGTTCTTATTCCATTAATAACCGTGTTTCTTACGCGGGTCAATAATGATAATTCACCACATTTATCCAGTCATTTGGACCTATTTTCAAAAAATTAAAGCGGTATGTTTCAACCGCTTTATTTGTTACTTGAGCAAATTTAAGTATTCCAGAGCTTCACTCATCTTCATTCCTGGATGTTCGCGACGAAGCCTATTAATACTTACTACATCATTCCTATTCAGTTTTCTTCTTGTCTCAAGATAACACCTATTGCTAAAATCATAGATATACCGATCTTTCATACGCTGCTCCTGCTTCAGATTCACATGCCTAAGGCCTTTCTTTAAAACGCCAGTTAGACCGGCAATCATAGAAGCGTAAATCGCAGCTTCTTGCGGATTCTCTTTGATCCACTTTACAGTGTTAACCAGTTTTTCTTTTCCTTTACGAAAACCTCTTTTGATTTTGTCTTTGATAGATTCCTTGTCCTTCCATCCTTTAATAAAATCTTTAAACGTCTTTTTCTCTGGCATATTATTTGCCCTCCTTTCATTATATAAAGTGTTTCATATGCGAAAAATATTGGCGGTATGTTTCAACCGCCATTTTCTTATTCGATCATTTTTAAAAACATTTCAAACCACCAATTTTCATTTTGCTTCAACCGAGCTCCAAGAATTGGATTCTCATCTTCAATAAAGATATACGGTCTAATATTTAACTTCTTTATATCCGGAAGCCGTTCCATTTCCTTACATACCTCGTCATACCACTTTTTTACCCAATCACAATATCTTGTATTATCATTAATTTCCATAGCCTTACGTATCTGATCGAGCGATGATGAAACATTTATTATCTTCGACATCTCCTCAATCTCTTCATAATTCGCCCATGATTCATTAATTTTATCCATCAATGGATTAGTTAAACGAGCAAAACAATTATGCATAGAAATAAACTCTTCTTTAAGATTCTCAAATTCTTCTTCCGTAATCTCCTTGCCAGACTCAAACCCATGAGTCTTGAATATCGGTCTTACTAATAATTCTTTCATGTTTATTTCTCCTTTAATGTTTTTAGTAAGATCATAAGATCTTCCATTAATACAAATGTTCGGCATGCGAAAAAAAAGCAGGACATGTTTTGCCTGCTTTTTATCATTTATTTTTCTTCTAATTTTACATTTTTCTTCTTTTCACCTGTAAACTTAAGGTACACCATCTCTACTTTGTCCATAACTCCTACTAACAGTATTCCACCAATAGCTCCTACCACTATTGCACCTACAACACTGCAAAACTTTGTGAACATAAAAGATACCTCCTTATATTTTATAGGTTCCATTAATAAACATGTTTCATATGCGAAAAAATATAGTCCATGTTTGAGAAAAAGAGAAAGGGCAAAGCCCTTTACACTTTAGTAACCTCCTTTTTTTCTTCCTTAAAGCCGTATTCTGTAATTCTCATAGCTTCAGCCAGAAGTGAATCCAGTTGGTTTTCCAGTTTTTTAGTCTTCCTTTCTCTTCTTTCTAACTCTTTCTTCATTCTTTTAATTATTTTTTCCATCTTCATTTTTTAACACCTTCCTTTCATTAATAGCCATGTTGATCGTGCGAGGCAAAAAAGAGAGTCTATGTTTGACTCTCTTTTGGAAGGATTATTTATCAGAATTTTCTTTTCTATACTTTAAATATGCATTCGCCATTTTTGTCGTTTTGTCTACCACTTTCTTGTATGTAGTGGCAATTCCTATAACAGTAAATGTCGTAATCATAATTGTTGTAAACATAGATAAAACCTCCTTTTTTTTATATAGTTCCTTCCATTAATAAACATGTTGATCATGCGAGAAAAAAATAAAGCCGTGTTCACCGAACGACGGCCTTATAAATATCACCAGATATTTTGTCTATGACATATTGATACATGTCTAGCAATTCCCAATCTTTTTGAACAAGATCACATTTTGCGCAATTCCTATCACATCCTTTAGTATTGCGCTCAACACAAGCCTGTTCAATCTTCAACAACTCGATTGCTCTCTCTAATGTCATAATAGACACCTCCTTCATTAAAGAAGGTGTTTCCTATGCGATTTTTACTTCCATTTTGATTTTCTTATGAAGGGCTTTCCAAGTAGTTTTGTCGACTACACCTGTTGGTTCAAGGCCGTGCTTCTTTTGAAAACTAATCACTGCACTTTGAAGTCCAATCGTGTATATTTCAGTATATTTAATCTTAGATCCATGCTTTGAAAGCATTTTTGAGATTTCGCCAACTCGTTTTCCTTGATCCTTAATCTTTATAGGGAATTTGGTAAACAAATAGAACATATGTTTTCTCCTTTCAGAAAAAAAATAATGAAAAGAAAGGAACACGCTCCGCGCCATGACGTGTCCCTTTGCTTTTCATACCAGTGTCAGGAATCGAACCTGAAGACGAACCAAGATAAATACAGTTAATGGTTTTATATAAAAAGGAGGTGATATGGTGGAAGGAAGTTCCTGAATTGTATCTATCTTTCACTGGCTTATAAAGGGGCTCCCTATTTAAGAGAGCCCAGGAATAGGATTTTACCAGTGGCCTATTTTTAGGTCATGGATAATCAACTCCTTTGTTTATCTTTTTCGTTGGCGCCTATTCCAAAAATGTTTCTTTTCACCACGATAACTTATATGCCGGATCGGAAGCTGTTGAATATCATGCATCATCCTCTCTACTATACCATTACCACCCATGTCTTTATATGGTTTGTATAGGTACTTGTATAAATCCTCATATTCGTCATCTGTAATCCAACCACGGTCAATGTATTTAGAGCATAAAAACATCAATCTATCGTGGCCGAGTCCGAGAATCATCCGACTTTTAGCATTCTTATTACTAAATCTGTTTCCGAGAAATGCCCAAAGACCGGATGATGCAAATACTGCACTAATAATAAGCAGTATTTTATCATCGAGGCCGTCCATTTAATATCACTCCTTTTCTGGAGGTTCATCAACCCATGGCTCTTGATACTGCATAGCTCTATTACTATCATTAAGACCAGATGTTGTCGGGTCTACTACCACACCAATGAGACCAAGGAATGTCAGAATTTGATTTACGATATTGAGAACCTGATTTTCTGTAACCTTTGGAAAAACGTCAAAGAGAGACAGCATACTAAACACGAATCCAACAATGAGAGATAGGAAACTGGTCAACCATACTTTGTTCTTGAACCGGACTTTCCAATTTAGTTGCATAAGCTACAACCCCTTCCTTTTTATTTCTGTCTCCTTTGTGGAACCATATATGTAAAAATGGGAGACCAGGCTGAAAGGAGCAAACCGCCTGATCTCCCATTAGTAGGTTAAAGCCCGATAAACCCTAACTAAGTTTAAATTAATCGGATGCGGTCGGGCGCTCGCTGACTGGATAACTTATTTATTCAGCAGTGGCTTGACCGCCATACTTTTTAACTAGTTCATCGGCTTCTTTTGAAGGAACATGAACCAAAGTCACCGTATAAAGACCTTTGTCGATTACTGTTTTTGAAACCTCAATCAATTTTGCCCAGGTCTTAGGTCCAACGATGCCATCGATAGACAAACCGTATTTCTTCTGGAAAGCTCTTACAGCGCTGGCTGTTCCGCTTCCAAAGATTCCGTCAATAGTCAATGTACTACCACTATCGGAAAGCATTTTCTGCATAGTTTTAACGATATCGCCTTTTGCTCCCTGTCTAAGTGTCGGGAAACCAGTTGGCATGTCGTCAGCAGGTGCTGGCATAGGAATAGTTTCACCCGATCCAACTACGCACTTCGGAACAGCCCAATGCGTCCACTTCTTATTATAAGTGCTGTGGTATTCGACTCCATTTGAGCATTCAATAGTTTCACCTTTATAGCCAAACCCGATATGCTCCATTTTTCGTGGATCAGATTTACTCTGATAGAACAGACACACCAATGTATCATTAGGAACACCATCTTTGATCAAGCCTTTAGATTCCCAATTGCTGTCAGTATTCCACATCGAAGTCGCTCCTGCAGGACATTTACTCCAGAACCCAAACATTTTATGTAGCACATAATACACAAATCCTCGGCAATCGAAGAATCTTGTACGTCCTTCATGCTTTGATTCATCGGAACTAGCACTTCCAAGGAACCACTTACAACCCATACATCCGGAAGGAACGGTATCCCGTCCGTTAAAATTCTTACACCTGGACTTAATTGTAGGATGATCATCACGAGCCCTACTTCTACGGTTGGATGGATCACAATATTCACCATATGCACCAAACACATATGCCCATTCAAGACATAGTTTAGCCAATTCCCAAGCTTTGTCAGAAAGTGGAATACCTTTGTTCTTAATGACCTCGATCTGTTGATCGACATAATTAGCAGAATACATAGTCATCTTGACCTCCTTCTCTTCCATTTTGATTCCATATTTTTCATAATACTTTTGTCCATAGTTTGCCCTGTTCTGAAGATATTTCTCTTCAGTATGAGCCGGTTTTTCATATTTCAAAGCAATAACATCAGAAACTTCTCTAAGATTTGTAGCGGAAAGCATGGCTTTTACAACTGTTTTATACGTCTGGATTTCATTCCAAAGATATTCAAGCTGCATATTTAAATCTTTAATCGATCTTCCTGTTTTCTTGGCATACTCGTACAATCCCTTTTTACGACTCCAGTATGTCCATTGTCCAAGACCATATCCGGCACCATCATGACTGAATTTTTCACAATCAATTTCTCCTGAATCAATCTTTCGTGCATATTCTTCAGAAGTAATTCCCATTTTTTTAGCTTTGCTATCTTCTAACAATCCGGGATTCAAATGACTTTCTACATAAAGATTTCCCATTAACGCGCATACCCCTATGGGATTGCCTATACGCTCCCACAAAAACCTATAAATCTGTTCTTCCATGTATTTGTCGCTCCTTTTATACTTCCATTTTGAATTTTTATTAGAAGGTGGACGGAGCCGGATTCCAACCAGCATCGCTTACTAAGCCGTATTAGTCATTTCATATCGGACCCGCCCATAAAAAGGGAAATTCTATTCGAATATTCCCTATTATTCATTATGTATACGCGACTTCTATACAGTCATCAGAAGAATTGTAAGTAATGCTAACAGTTTTCAAATTATTTAATTTAGTTCTATCTGTCGTACTCAGCAAACCATCAGAAACTTTGATGCCGTTCGATGAATCAGAATTACATTTAATATATAGATCACCATTTAAATGCTCATTTCCATGCCAATCCAAAGCTCTAGCATTAGATACATGCGAAGAAACCCCATCCAAACAATTCCCAACAATTTCTACATATTTATATAGTCCAAGAGATGGTTCCCATTTATTACTATCCGCATTATATGTTTGCTGACTGGTATGAGCTGTTTTACAATATGCAGTATATCCATCAGAACGTCTTACTATGTCACCGACTTTGTAATAAGTATTGGCTTCCCAAAGCGGAAAATTGTTAATACTATCGGGAACATTCTGCTTACCAAACACTAATGAATAATTTCCATTAGCAACAGTACTCATACCCATAGCATGAGATGCTGTATTTTTAGCAATTGTAGACCATCCTTCAGCATGTGACGCTATACCCGAAGAAGTTGTTCCATAACCTTCTGCAAAAGTATAATACCCGGAAGAAATTATACCAGAACCAAGAGCTACTGAATTCGAACCGACATTGGTTCCACTGGTTCTTCCAAGACTTATCGATCCAGTAAATACCGGATTCGCTTTAGGCGCTTTCAACTCTAAGTCAGTTCTGGCAATCGCATCTTTAATATCATATGAATCGCCAGAAGTAGTTACAATTTTTGAAATATCAGCCATAAGATGAAAGCACTCCTTTCTTTTAATATAAATAGGGGCTGCTACTTAATTTCACAGCCCCATTTTGCAAATTCGATATTAGGACACCGTAACAGTTCCGGCGGTTCCAGTAAATGTCGGAGCACCACTTAATTCGGCAGAAACTGCACTTAGCACAGACGTGTTTTTAGTTGTAGGCAAAGTAACGGCTGTCGGAGTACCAGCAGTACCAGGCGTTACAGATCCAGCAGCCCAATGTGCGGTCGTGTCCATCGTAAGCTTAGCCATTCCATAAGGAATCGCTGGAGCCACACCGATCGAATGCAATACCTGATCGGATATGTTTATTCTGTACGTTTGCGGAGTTTGTAATGCGTTTTTTAGTGGCGAAGTGCTCAATTACTTCACCTCATTCCATACACAGGTTACCTCAGGCGTAAGTTCCAGTTCGCCATATTCTGTTTGCTTGATCTCATTTCCATAGAGTAATTCGATATCGAAAGGATAGGATGTATTGAAATTAAGCGACTCAGTATCAGGTCCATCGATTTTAATCTGATAATCACCAGTGCCGAGCTTCTCAATTCCTCCATCACTCAATCGCTTCTGGAACAAAACATCTCTTTCATGTATGGTCCTTTTCACCGACATGTAGATTTTGGTAAAATCAGTCTGGCTTAAATCTCCGGTTTGAAGATCATAAACCTGGAATCTGACGATTTTAATATCTCCTCTCGGCATGGTAATTGTCAGCATAAAATCACCACCGCCGAGGAGTATAATCAGGCATAGGAGGGTAATGTCCGCTATTATTCATTTGATTCATCGCTTCAGAATATCCCCTGGAATACCCATCGGTATAACTTCTGCCATCATCCCGACTAATATACCTTCCAGTAGAAGCATCACGTCCACGACGACCACTCATTCCATCTTCAGAATATCCATATTCTTCAGCTTCTTTCATAGCATTATAAGTAGCCATACTCTTCAATGCATGATAAAGCTTATCAATCTTATCGAGATCCTGAATGCTCATTTCTCCGCCAGTTCTCATCTTTTCTTCAAGCATATCCAGTTCTTTACACATTTTCTGCTCTAGCATTTCATGCTTTTTTACTTCCATTTTGATTTCCTCCTTTACGCCAGTCTGGTTACTTCAACATTAAGATTCCGCATATTAATCGGAATAGCCGGCGTAGTAGCGGGATCTTCAGAAACGGTAGCATTTTCAATAGCGACAGTATAGCAGCATCCTACTGGTACATCGATGATCGCAAAGCCCGAAACATTCCAATATGCATCGGCAACTGTCGGAGTTGCAGCAGCGATACTTGAAGACAGAACTTCTCCTCCGATTGCAATAGCTACCTGAATCTCTCCAGGAGCAACTGCTGTTGGAACTGCAATATTACCATCATAAACTACTTTATATCTCGCGAAGCGAGCACAAGGATTATTAACCGCACCTTTAAGAGTAAGAATACCAGAACCAGGACGATGAAGAACATATCCGCGATTGCATGGAATCGCATCATTAAGCAAAGCAGAAGAACCAGCAGGAATCTGCTGAATCTCGTTATAAATAAATTCAGCCATAACTTTTTACCTCCATCAAAATTAGTCTATTTAGTAATTTGACTAAAAATGGGGCTATCACAGCGATGCAATAGCCCCAATATGACATATTAAATTAAATAGTGCCGCAACCGAAATTAGCACCGCAATTGCAGCCATTAGGATTCTGCACAATATAAGCAGGACGCGGGACTGGCGCAAGATACTGTTCAAGAGCCGCTGTCTGAGCTTCATTATTAGCAATGATTGCAGCAGTCTGAGCATTCTGAGAAGCCGCAGCCTGAGCAGCAGCCAGCTGCTGACGCAGATTAGCAATCAGTTCATTCTTTGCATCAATCTTATCCTGGCACATGGTATCCAGAATACGCTGAGTAGACGCATTGTTAGCCTCAAGAACATCTCGAAGAGCCATAGATACAGTATTACGATCGGCACAAGCTTCAGTGGCAACAGTGTACTTAAGATCGGCGATTCCAAGCTGATTCTGGCAACAACAATTCTGGAAAGAACTCTGCATTGCAGCATTGCCGGTAGTAATAGCATTCTGAATTCCAGACAGGCCATTCATAATGGCATTCTGATCAAAACCACGTTGTACCTCGGATCCGATGCCTCCATTGCCACCATAGCCGTTGTTTCCCCAGCCCCATCCGCCGAAGATCAACAGAATAATAATCCACCAAGCAGAATTTCCACCGAACATGTCGTTACCACCATACGCAGGTGCCACAGGCATATACATTGTTCCATTTTCACCAGTCATTCTGATCCCTCCTAGATGAAAAAAGAAATTTGATGTTTTATCAGTTTTGCAAATATCTTTCAACCTGATAGCTTATCTACTAGCTGATAAAAATATGAAAATGAAAGAAGACCGCCTCATAACGAAACGATCTTCTTTATTGCTCCAAATCCTTCAAGTCAAGCATACGCGTAAAATGCTTATATCCGTTTCGGGATAGCGAGGGAGGATTTGGTTAACAATCATTAGAAAAATGTAGAAAATTTACTGTTTTTCCTTTTTGCAAAGTCGCCTTTAAATGCTAACGTCAGTACTGTTCAACGTCACGGAGTCTTTACTTATTGTATTTGTAGTTGCATACCAAACTGGATAACTTGGATATGTAATCGTTTCATATCTTACTTGGTGGTCTCTGTATCCTTGGGTGTATGCATCATCAAGCATTTTCTGAAGTTCTTCTTTTGTGAGTTCAATTTTTCCATCCTTATTTTTTTCAATAACAACAACTCTACTCATTTTCTTTTCTCCTTTAGTCGCCTTTAAATATTTTCCTTTTGCGAAGTTAATCCTTTGGTACGATTTTTATCAGTTTTCGTTCATGCTTTCTCGTGTTGTGATCATCAATCCTGTCAGACAACCAACAGATGAATCGTGTTCTGAACTGCCACCATTTCGGCTCCGGTATGCTATCCATCCATTCTTGCAATGGCTTGAAATTGTCCATGTTCATGTACGCAATACGCTCCTTTTTACTTTAGTTACTCACACGGAATCAGTGTTACACTCCAGTTCTTACGGATGAAACTATCCTTTTCTTCATATGTAAGATACACAACAACAATATCCGTGTATCGTAGATAATAATATTTCTTCGCCATATCATGTGGTTTGTCTGACATCATAATGTTTTTCGCGGTTCCCATTATGTTCCATTTTCCCATCTTCAACACCTTGCTGATAAATCTTGTTAATAACAATTTGTATCAGTTCATTCATGTTTGCCGATTCATCAACGGAATTCAATGCAATTTGTTTAACTTCTTCAAATTCCATGTTACTCTCCGTGTTTTCCTTTTGCGAAGTTAAGTAACATTCGTTAGTGCTACTTTTTTCCATGTTGAAGACGATGGTGTTACTAAATTCAAGTACCATGTACCACTGTCATAGCTAACAAACATATTTGACACGATGCCATAATTTGTATCCGGCGGTTCGGATGGGATCCTCTTACTTGTCTGCTCCTGTAAGTTCACAATAGCCTGCGATACTGAAGTTGAATCTGAGTCGCTCATCGGCATTTCGGTAGCATAGTCAGGTTTATCATTCAATTCCTTATTTAAAGGTTTATCAAAAATCGTATCCATTACTTACCTCCTAAAACCTCGGTATCTGCATAGCAGCCTGTTGAATCTGCTCATTAGAGATACCTCTAGTTTTCTGCAGATATTGCAGAATTTGATTTGGATCATTAGCAATCTCTGGTGGAATATCAGGGATTGCCTGTCTTACAAAAGCAGCAGGATTATTCATTGCTTGCATGATATACTGCATTTTCTGCATAGGATTCTGAAAAGTCATACCACTAAACGATGTTGGTTGTTGAACCGGCATACCCATATTCATCAAATTTTGATAAAGTGGATTCATCGATTCTCACCTCTGTTTCCATCATTTCGCTGATTTCCTCTTCCATTTTGATTGTTCAGCATATTACGGATTTCTTGTTTCATTTGATTCAAATCGTCTTTTGTAACATACTGGCTCATATCAGGAGCTGACGCTTCAGAGGTCTGTCCACTTTGTCCTGCAGGCAAAACAGAAGGTGCTTGCTGCTCAGGCATCGTGTAATGAAGTTTCTGAATAGGATTCGGAAAGCCCATAGGGCTCCAACTTTTCAAAAACACATTCGTATCGGTGCTATCCCAAAGTGGAATTGGCTTATTTGCCGGCCATCCCGGAGGCATTTGAAATGCTTTAGCACCAACTTCTCCATCTACCCACTTCATAACAAGGTCGTCAGTCATAGCCATGCCAGATTGAGCAACCTGTTGTTGAGGAAGAGGATATACAGGATTAGAATATGCATTCTGATAAGTAGCTGGATAGAATAAATTCGGATTGTAATAATTTGGCATATAACAAAGCCCCTTTCATCTCATGTTATTTTCCAAAAGAAACTGGGAATTTCATCTCCGCTATCCCAGCTATCGTAATAATTACCATTAATTATAGCCACGGCATGACTGCCTGTGCCAATAATATAGGTTCCATTTTGAAATATTTTAGAAAACTCTCTAATAGTCACACATCTTGGGCAACTATAGGGTAGTAAAAAAGGCTCGAAGCCTAATTGATAAAGGTATTTGCCCCAGACAACATCTGCTGAAGGCATATTAAACTCAGAACGTCCCAGATTGCATAAATCGTCGTATACTTCTAGCCAACTCTTATTGAGTGCTATGCATATAGCTCGAATTACACAATCTGGGACTTGTTTACGTAAAGGATTCGGATTAGCATAGATCCACATATCAAAAACATCCTTTTACGAATTCAGTTTTTTATAGATATTTTCCTTATGCGAAGTTCATTGTTTTTTCCTTATGTGACATAATTATTGCCCGTTTTGCTCTCTTATATTTTCGCTTCCACCGTCTACCGGGATGCGTACATTTAAGAGCATCATCAACTGCTTTATGCATGGCATTCTCCTTATGTGAAGATATCATTCTTCCAAAGCTTTTCGGACCTCTTCACGCCACTTTTCCGGCACTTGATCAATTGTCATTTTTCCAGACCTGATCTGCTTAACGTAAATTTTAACCATTTCGTTCCGCCCCTTTATTTGTTTTCAAGGATCGCTACTCTGTCGGCAAGCGCATCATAAAGGTTTGAAATCCTGTCCAAAATTTCTTGATGCGTTTGAATGCGTGAATCGGTATTTTCCAGAGAATCAGCAATATCAGAAATCATTCCGGCAAGTTCAATCAGAGCATCATCGCTGTCGCTGATGCTGCCACGAATTTCTGCCTCGCTGTTGTTATCGATCGCCGAAACCTTAAACGTAACGGACGCAATCCATTCGTCATTCGCCTTTTTGCATGAAATTTCGTGCAATGTACGCAAATACCACATTTCTTCAAGTTGGTCTTCTTCCGTGTATATGCTGATATTTATTGCATTGGAAGAATTGAAGATTTCCTCAAGCTCGGCTATAGTCCTGCTTGTTTGAAACTGAAGCACCCCTGTTCCTTCGTTTGCGCTCCATGCAACATTGTTAATTGTCTGCTCGTTTACAACTGCTTTCATGTTTTCTCCTTCCTGTTTATGCTGTCCTTTTCCACATATATACTGCCAAGTACGGAGGTACCGTCGCTATCGTTGCTGCCGTACCTGTGAACCCGTGGCTATGTGCATTTCCGCTTCCGTTAGCTGCAGTGTTTCCAGTCGCCTGTCCAGAATTGAACGCTGTGCTGTCCGCCGTATTGCCAGAAGCCGCGCCAGATGATCCTGATATTGAATGCTCGTGTGCTCCAGCCGAATTTGTTGATGCTCCTACGTTTGAACTATTTGAGGAAAAAGACACGCATTGTCTGTCTTTTGTTGTCGCTGACACGCTCCAATAGTCATTGAATGTGTGTGAATGCGATCCATTGCTCGCTGCCTTATACGTACCAGCGCCATGTGTGTGCGAATTAAGCCCGTGTGCGTGTTTGCCAACGCTATGCACATGAGAGTTTAATCCGTGACTGTGGCTCGGTATTTCATCTATTGTCAGCGTGTGGTTCCCAACCGTGCCGGCAGGGGTGTAACTTGCGCTTGCAGCGCCGCCAGTCGCTCCTGCCGGATAGCTCTGGCTTTGTGCGCTTGCTCCTACAAGAAAACGATCTTCAAGCCGTTGCCACGTCCCACCAAACAAAACGCTCGGCGATGTACTTGCAACGCTCATATATATGGAGCCTACCGGATAAACAAGGTCAACAATTTTTGTTCCGACATAATTAACAACGGCGGCTGTACTAGGTATATCTGCATTTGAGGATGATTGTGAAAAATCCTGAACTAAAGATGTCCACATTCCGCTTCCTCTCAGCACACGATTGATTGTACCTGCTTCGGGAGCAGGAACAAGACCTTTTTCGCCAGCGGATACACTGCTGGCTCCTTGAAAAACTGTATTATCAGCTTTCTGCGAAAATAGTGCTTTCAATTTCCCCCATAAATAAGAAAGACCGGTGCTATCGAGTCGGTTAGCCATCGATTTTGCACCTCCATTAAGTCGCTAAAATCGTATCAATCTCAGCATTCGTAATGGCTGGAAGATTCTCAGTGTTAAAATATCCGGTTAAATCAACAGCTGCCGATCCGATCTTCTCAAATTTGCTGTTTGTGGCATCCCACACATACTCAATCCATTCATCACCCGTAACAGAATCGGGATTTGGTATAAAGTAGAATGTTCCTACTACACCTGTTGCCGGAAGGGTCTGCAAAAACAGAAACTGCAGATCAATTTTGCCGCTCAATGCAGCAGCTATAGCAGCTTTCACAAACGCTGTATTCGCTACCTGAGTATTATCAGAAGCTGTTGCGGCAGTCGGCGTTGTCGGAATTCCGGTAAAAGCAGGGCTATCTACATTTGCCTTTCCTGTAATGTCCTGATGCTGAGTAAGAAAACCACTGTCATTTGTTAAATCGCTTGTTTTTGTTGGGATATCGGTAATGTCCGCCTTCCCAGAAATGTCCTGATGCTGAGTAATAACCGTTCCCAAATCTACAACGCCATTAGCATCGACGGTTTTAGAAGCACTGTTCATTGTAATACCGGTTACAGTGCCCACATTTGTCGTAAAACCGCTATCGTTTGTTAAATCACTGGTTTTTGTCGGAATATCAGTGAGGTTTGCCTTTCCTGAAATATCCTGATGCTGAGTAATAACCGTTCCAAGATCTACAACACCATTTGCGCCAACGGTCTTAGAAGCACCGTTCATTGTAATGCCGGTTACGGTACCAACATTTGCCGTAGCTCCTTCAGCGATTCCGGAAAGCTTCGTTTTCTCAGCAGTGGTGTAATCATTCGTGCTGAGCCCTTTCCCCGCTTCCTTTGCCTGGAAAAGATTGCCAAAGATCGTTCTCAATCTTTGAACCAAATAAAGAAGACCATTTTTGTCAAGTCTTGTTTCAGTATGCTCGCTCATGTCGACCACTCCTTCATTTAATTAAATATGTTATATAGAACCTCTTCGATATCAAAATTGCTCATCGAATCGGATTCTTTTATCTTAAGCTGAGACGAAGTTTTATTTCCCAACAGTTCAACCCCATTAATCTGAGGCTTATTGTCGAGGATTTCATAATTTCTCGTTTCTATAGGAATTACTGGATCCCCGGTTTCAAGCAAAGTCTCTTGTTCCGCATCAAACAGAAAAGAAACTTCGCTTTCATCGCCAATTTCAAATTCAATTCCGCATTGACAGTTATTCATAACTTATCACCCCATCAAGCAGAATATCCTTTACGCAGATTTCTTGAATCTTTGTAGCTCCTGCTGTACCATGCGCGTCAACCCATCTTACTTGGACAGAATGCTTTTTAGCACTTAGTTGCAAAGTCTGCTCCTGGGTTAAGGTTACCTGGCCAACGGTGTCATTACCATCCATTTCAACGGAAAAGTCACCAGGGCACTCTAACGTTAGCTTTTTTCCAAGAGCATTTTGAAAAGTGAGAAATAATTTTGCTCCTGTCAGATCAATCCCTTTAATGCGAATAGGAATTGTGGGTGTAGTTCCTCTGTACATTTTTACTATCACTCCTTCTGACCGCCGGTTAATCGAACATCAACCGTGAATTCTTTTTTATGAACGATGTCCAGATTAGTGAACCCGACATACTTTTCTTCTGTATTTCCATATCTGAAGATAATAGTTTCGGTTTTGGAAGGATCAGAGAAGACGGCAAAGGTTTCCGTTAACGACAAATTCTTTATATAGCACCACAAATTATGGTCAGCATAGCCGCATTCGCTTCCTTCAAGAACCGTCCCGTCTTTTAAGATTAATGTAGGCGTTTCATAGTAGTCCATTGCCGTCTTCTCCTTCCATTTTGATTATTCGGTTTCTTGTTCTGTTACTTCTTTTTGCTCGATATTTTCTTGTTCCTGCTTGGTTTTTTCAATAATCGCGTTAAGCAATATATTCAAATTTTTACGAACCTGATAAATAGGTGCTCCAACGGATTCAAGAAGATTTACGGGAATTGCAATTGATCCAAGCACATCAACTGCATTTTTAATAATATCAACATCAGTCATAAATTATTTGCTCCTTTTACTACTTTTACGAAGTCCAGCCATTTCCATTATCAACGAAGTAATATACGTGATAAGTTCCACTGATTTTAATCCTGAAGTAAATGTACCCTTGTTTACTACGGTTATCAACTATCACGGTTTTTAAACCGCTTAACGAATGCTTTGTTCCATCTGGTAAATTATTCGTATTTGCTACATATCCTTGGCCGATCCATTCTGGGCTTGCCGAAGAAGCCGCGCCATCTGAGTATCCTTTTCGATATATGGCAGTCGGGGCACTTCTAAGATAGTTTTTTGAAGTTTTACTATGGCCACTTTGTGTCCAACTTCCTGTAACAACTATATATGCCACTCCACTACTTCCACTAGATTGCAAATAATAGCCATCGCTATTATTGGTTATTGTGGTTCCACCAGAAATAGCATAAGATTCATTAGCCGGCGAACTACTGCTAAATCCTGTTGGAGATTCAGCAGCACTCCTATTATATCCGGCCGTATCACCGCTTGAATAAGCGGCCCTGTACAGTGCTGTCGGAGCAGCGCTCAGATAACTCTTTCCAGTTACTGTTGATCCACCCTGGGTCCATGTGCTCTTTACCACAATGGCTGCAGTTCCAGATGAACCAGTAGATAGTATTTGATACCCGCTACTGTTGTTGGTATAAGTTGTTCCACCAGAACTGGTGTAAGACTCATTTGCCGGTGCTGCAGTATCAAATCCAGATACACCTGGTAACGATACACTACTTTGGGCAACAATAGTTCCACTGGTACTTCCGTCCCTAATATAAATAGGGATACTCCCGCTTCCCCACGAGCCAGTTGTTAAAAATACTGTTTTGCTTTTACTCAACTTGGTAGGCCGTCCACTTGTGCTGACGGTTACAGTGCGGCTCGAGGTTAATGTAGAAATAGAATTCCAAGAAGGATCCGTCAGTGTAACAGCAGCTTGGCCATCTGAATATCGATCCGCTTTTGCTTCTACAATATACTTTATTTCTGAAGTTGTTCCATCTGATTTTGTATATGCGTCAACAATGGCAAATCGTTCAGAATAATCAAGTGTTTTTACTGTTGTTTCTTGACTTGTAGCTGCCCTTGTTGCCCGAGTTATTTGGGTTTGTCCATAATCCCATCCGGAATTATATTGCCCATTCGCATCAATCTTAAATCCGAACAACACATTACCACCTTGGTTGGAACTGGAAGAAACCCTCGCATATGCATAATGTGCACTACTGAAAGAGTCTACAGTAATGCTGTCGTACTGACTATATCCAGCCCCTGTGCTATACACGGGTGTCTCCGAATATGTTTCACCGGAATTAGTTTCCGTAACGGTAAATGTTCTGCTGCTGCTCCAGCTTCCGGTGAGATTTACCGAAGCAGCTCTATTAAAAGTTACTCGTTTCTCTTGAGTTGAAAGCCCATACATTGTCTTGAAGACTAAGGTAACTTCATTACCATTAACCTCTTTTTCGACATCGTAAAAAGCTTTCCGCATGTCAACGCTTGTACCTTCGTAGTCATATGTGTTTGGAGAAGAAATGTTTGTAGTAACATAATTACCAAATGTAACAGTGTACGCATTTCCCTGATCACCGACGACGCGGAGATTTCCTCCAACGTCAAGGGCTCTGGTTGTAATCTTGGTAGCTCTTGCTACTTCGGTCACCAAATTCTGAGTAGTAATATAATCAGCCTCAATATCGCCAACCCTTGCACTTAATGCATTTAACTGCCCGATCGTAGCTTTTGCCGCCACCAGACCGTCCAGTTCCCCGAACTTGCTCTGCATTGTCTGGGCTGTCTGATCGTCAACCGTTCCGACAATAACCCGATCGCCCTTGATATGGGTTGTTACGGTGTTATCGTTTAGTTTTTCAACCATTATGCCGCCGGTAAGAGTATCATTATCATAGAATCCAAAACTAGTTCGAGCTTTTACTCTATCGGTTTCAGTTATATCTTCAAATTTTTCAACCATAACACCGGCTGTAAGATTACCATCATCAAATACGCCATATTGTGTATTATTTCTAGTCATAAACATACCGGTTCCATTATGCAAAACAACTTTACGTTCTCCGGTATTTGGGTCAACTGAATATGTAAATTCACCACAAACATTTGAAATATTATTAAGAGCAGTGGTTATTACACTAGCTGTGTGGTTACCACCAAGTTTAACAACATTACCGTCGACAGTCGCTACGACCAATTGACCATTAGCGTACTCTTCTATAGCTTGTGAAAATTTATAAGCATAAATTTCTCGTTCTCCTGTAATCGGATTCGTAAAATAGTCATTAACCAAACTACCAAATTCAGTTTTAGTATTAATTGCCTCGATTTGAAGTTCCTTAGCACTTGCAAGATCGCCCATATCATCAAACCAAGTAATATCACCACCACAGTGAATATCGCCCGAGCTTTCAAGATATCCATTGGCAGCATCAACAAGTATCTGCTTAAAATCGAATTTACCTTCAAGATCTTCTTTTAAAGCACCTAAACTGTAATTTCCATCGCCAAATGAAAATATGTTATTAACTTTTTCATCAAGGCTGTTAATAAACTCTTTTCCTTTAATGACAACTGGATTATCGCCGAGTCCCCATTCATCTAATTTATTAACAATGAAATCTCCCCATGAGCCTTCACCTAAACCAAGAAGATTCTTAGGACTTAAGGCGCTCATTATAGTATCGCCAATATTCAAATACTTGTCAATTGCTCCAGTATCAAAAGTGAAACCGGATTCATTTAGCATACTAAAAATTTCTTCAGGATTACTTGGATTAAATAATGGCATATCACTGGAAAAGTTTTTCTTATTCCATTCATTATATACATACTCAAATAAATGATCGCTCTTCAGATCATATGAATAATCTTTTAGCTTTTTTCTTTTTATACTTTTCCATCTTCCAGTTGGTCTTCCGCCAACAATACGCCAGTCATATATGTATTTAGGTTCTTTCGCAGTTCCTACATTGTGAGTTCTTTCAAAATATGGAACCCAAATATTAGTTAATGCATCACCATCAGCATCTTTTTGAGCAATATCATAAATAAAATTACTAGTAATTGTATTACCATTCGGGCCTGACCCACGAGGAAACCTATTTTTTTCATCAGTTGTCAAATGAGCCCACCAAACACGATGACTTTTCAGCCAAGCTAATGTATCATCATACCACTCTTCATAAGGATTCGGTATTTTTCCGCCACCTCCACCAGGAGTAGGCATATCTTTAATAATATCATCAGCATCTTTATCACTTTTCTTAGAAGTTACACTATATCCTTTACTTAATGAACTTGCAGGAATCCCAAAAGTGTATTGATTATTTTCAGGATTATAAAGTTCGAATGATACCGATGTGCAAGTAAGTGTTCGATCCGCAGTTTTTCCATTGCCAATAGGATATCGAATAATATTCCTATCGCCAGACATAATTTTTCGTACATCGACACCGTGCTGATGTAGATCGACCGCTGAAACTGAAAATTCTTCTATTCCGCCCTGATAATTTTCTTTTACCCATTTCGCACATTCTCTAAGTAATTCATCTTGAGTGGTGCACTCATTAAATTCCTGAGGCTTGATAATAATACCGTATCTGCTTTCAGCTTGTGCATAATCTTCAGGTAAATGATACCCGGATCGTAATTCTTCAGGCGTATAAAATTCGCTTACTCTACTCACCGGAAAATACATTCCATCAATATACAATTTTGTGTCTTCACTTGTGCCTTTTCCAATTGGAACAACAACCGTAAATATATTATTAACCTCAGTAATACGAGTTACATCGATCAGGTTTTTACTCACTTCTATAATTTGATCGCTAATTGTAGCATTATAATAATGCTTATACCAATCCAAATATAATTTATCATCATTTCCATGACGAATCCTAAACATCCCACCATAATGACTTGTAAGATCATCGAGAGCTGCTTTTGTTTGACGCCATCCATTCTCACCGAATGCTCTACTATCTTCTTCTACTCTTTGTTCGACGGAGGTAGCATTAGTATACATTCCTGGTATCTCTCCAGGATAAACATACCGTAAAGGGTCATGAAGCTGCGTATTATGATTCTCTAGTACTGCCGTGATATACTCGGCAGTCGAACGAATCGGACGTTTAGATTCCTCATCACTTGGAAAATAACTATCGTTAAAGAAAGCAAAAGCACCTTCGCATTTGACTTGTTGTTCGCCCCAAAAGCCATTTTCGATTGTCAAAACACGACCATAAAATATCAAATCGCCATCATATTCAACATAGAAATATGTTCTAAGCTGAATAAAGGCATCGTAATATTTTGTGCCCGGCTGCAAACTAAAATCAAAACTTTCAGCACTACCAACCTTAGTTGTAACTTTAGGATTTAATAAATAAATACCATTTTCATCAGTTGCCGGAATTGATTGAATCAGTGTTTTTGCTTCCTGTATACTTCCATTTTGATTAAAATGCATTGCATAAATTTTAAACATTAAGCCCACACCTTCTCCCCATTATATGATCTGAATTTATACGGTTTTACCCGATATTCGATTGTAACGGTTGAATAGTTTGGGCCCGATTGCCAATTTTTCATGTAAAATCTTCCTACATAATAATACTGGCTATCATCCTCGAGAACCATCTTCATTTCTCGACCATCGAGGAATGAAGAAATCGTAGATTTACGGAATGTCCAGTCACCATAACTAGGCTCATCATTAGCTGCAATAAAGTCAAACGTTCCTGTACAATCCGAATAAGTAGGTCTTCCTACTAAATAATTTGTAATATCCAAAGAACCATCCATGCCTGGAATATCTATATACTTATAGACGGGGTTCGGTCTGGATACAACAGGACGAGAGGAAGGAATCAGGTGCCAATGATCCCACGTATTCCTAGAAACATTACCGTCAATAAAAATTATGGAGTGATACACACTGATTCCTTCCTTTCAATAAATAATTTTTAACCTTTTAACCGCGATTCAAAGAATGCGTTTTTACCAATATGGTAATCAACACCATCGCCAATGGCGCCAACAACAGCACCAGTGTCCATAACAACTTTCATACGCCGTATCTCACTACCAAGATTAACAATATCTTTATTCATTTCGTTCATCTTTGTAGTTATTGAATCGAAATAAACTGTGTAATCTTTGGGAGTGATGGCTTCTAATTGAGAAGCATCCAATTTCAAGCTAATATCACCATTTAGCATGGTACTTATACCAGGAAGTGGCTTATTACCCCATTGCATTAGCTGCTGTTCAACTGTATTAAAGTCCATAACCGGAGAAATTGTTGGTGATTCAATACCATCAAGGGTTTGTATAATATTAACCATTTCTTTAATTCTATCAAAAGCGGTTTGTGTTCCTTCAGTCCAAGCAAATTGCCCACTTTCATCAGCATAAATATTATTGATGCCATCGGCAAATGCTTTATATCCATCTACTAAATCAACAAACCATTGTTCTATAGATTTAGAATTATAATCATGAATATAATCACTAATTAATCCTAATCCTTCACATATTTTGATAATATGATTGGTTACATTTTCTCTACGATCATCCCAACCTTCGTATAGTATTGCTTTTCGATACATATAATAGGCATTAACTAGATCGCCAAACCATTTCTCTATAGACTTAGATTCGTAAGCGCCAATATAATCACGCATTTTACCAAGAGCATCACATATATTCACAACTCGATCCAATATGTTGTTATGCTTTTGAGTCCATGGTATTTCGTCATCAAACGTTAATATAGAGGTTAAGCCAGTAGAAACACCTGTAAGCATGGTTTCTATATTAGAAGGATTAATGAACGAAATTGAAGATAATCCAGAAAGCACTTCGACAAATTCTTCAATTGCTGGTAAATAGGTATCATATTCACTTACAATTTTATCTAGTTTATCTCTACGTACATCGGCGCTTGCTTCATTCTCATTAAAAAAGCCTTCTAAGAACAATATCATCGCTTGGCCAAGATCATTTCCAATTTCTGACATTTTCTTTTTTATACGTTCGCTCGCACTTGTTAAATCTGTACTCAAATCTGTTAAAGTTGAAAGTATTTCGATTAACTTAGTAAAAGAATCAACTATACTTGTGACAACCTGAATATTTTCACGTTCTCCATCAGTTAAGTCTTTAGCTTTAAGTTTATGATCCTGAGCTACAAGACCTCCAACATTTCTAGCAAAAGCAAGCAAACCAGCACCCATATGCCCCATATCACTCTCAAATGTTGAATAGTTAACACCTTTAAACAAGGTAACTAATCCAGAATTTTCAGGAATCAATGCGGCAGCTTCACAAATGGCAACAAGGACCTTAGTTGCGGTTTCTAAACTTGTATCAGATAATCCGGGTGCAGATTTAACAGCTTCTGCAAAATTAGTTACGCCTTTACCAAGAGAAGTCATTGATCCGTCGCCAAATTTATCATAATCAATATTGCTCCATAAAGTAATCATTCCTTCATTTGCAGGAATTTTAGAAGCAGCTTCACAAATGGCAACAAGAACCTTGGTTGCGGTTTCTAATTTTTCACTTCCCAAACCAGTTATATCTCGTACAGCATTAGCATATCCGCAAACACCTGTACCCAAAGAAGGTATTTGATCTGCAAATTTTGTAATGTTAGTATTTGAAAACTTAGAAAATATTCCAGAATTACGTGGCATAGTTGAAGCTGCTGTTGCTAATTTAATCAACACATCAGAAGCGGTATCTGCTTCCCCATTGTTTAATGATGGTGCTCCAACAATATGATCACAAAATTCTTTTAAGCCTTTGCCTAATGGTCCAATCTTTTTGCTAAAAGAAGTTAAATCTCTTTTGCCAATGACGAATTCTACAAGACCTCCAAGAGGCGTTAAACTACCTTCAAGTTTAGCAAAAGCTTGCAAATGACCAATTCCAGCATCAATTCGACCCCAACCTTCGTCAGTAATATTTCCCATTTCTGTACCGAAGTTGGTTAAAGCAGTAGTAAGCGACGTAATATCTGTAGCAAAAGATTGCAAACTTTCTTTTTCTTTTACAACCTCTTTTTCAAAAGTTATAAAACCCCCAATATCAACTTTTGTTGTAACAGTTTCTTTAATAAGGGGCCCGAGATCAGAAATTGCTTGAAGTTTAGTGATCGCCGTGCTAATAGACTTAAAGTCCATCGTTTCGGTACCTTTAGCAAATGATTCTAAAGCAGTAGAAATATTAGCTAAGCCTATCGCATAAGAATTTAATGAAGACGCTTTTGTTTCATCAGCAAAGGCTGATGCGTCAGCGACCATTGTATCATCTGGAATGGCTTCATTTAAAGCAATAAATACATCTCTTATTTTACTAGAATCAGGCGTTCCTTCTAAGGTCTTACCTTCAAGCGTATTGATATAGATTTTAATTGCGCCTGCTATATTCGATATTGTACTAGATACATCGCTTATTGTGGTTAACGCTGAAAGCTCACTTGACATTTCAACAATATCAGAGATAGCAGTTTTAGCTCTACTTATACCAGCCGATCCTCCGGCATTTCCATTAAATAAAGAAATACCAGCACCTAGTCGAGCCATGGTTGTAGAATATCGGTCAATATTCCCAGAAAGATCACCTTTATCGGCCACATAAATGGCTAGTTCACATAAATCTTTAACTAAACTCATTCCATCTCTAACACGATCTGAGTTAACCAAAGAAACATCTTCATCAAACCATCTTAAAGAAGTACCAATATCGATTAAAGCGCTAGTCATTTTATCGATAGCGCTAGCTGCAAATCCAGCTATAACATCGATCACGGCTCCTAGTGCTGTTCCAACTGCAACTAAACCAGCTGAACCTTTTGCAATAGTACCAGCATCAACTTTACCAAGTACTGATATAATAGCAGCAGCACCAGCAAGTGCTATTACTAACAATATAATACTTGCTGAGAATGTAAGCATCGCTTTTGGATCGATATCTTTTATTGAGTCTAACATTTCGCTAAAGATATACATAAGTGCGCCAATAGCGATTACTGCTACAATAATTACAGCTAACTTTTTGCCTAGATTATTCATAGCTGACTGCTTAATTCCGCCAATAACAGCAACCATCAAAGCAACTGCTATGCCAAGTACTAATACGCCTGCAGTAAACGCAAGCATTGCAACTGGCTCAATTCCCTGAACTTTATCGATCACAAGAGCAAGCACTGCCATCAAGCCGCCAACGGCAATAACAGCGACAGCCATCATTGCTATCTTTTTGCCGACATCACCCCATGATTCAGGAGCTTCGATCTTATTAATTGCATAAACTGCCATAATCAAAGCTGGCATGATAATATCAACAGCTAGAGCAAAACCCATAATTTTGAGAACGTCGGCATTACTTATCATTCCACCAAGAAGCGCAAGTTCGGCTATAATTGCAGCAACGGCAATTAATGCGCCTGCCATAATAGCCAGCTTAAATCCTACTTCTTTGCCTTCCTCAGGAGCTTCAATTTCACCAATAGCTTCTATTACTTTGCTTAAGGCCGGAAGAATAAGATATACTGCAGCTGCTATTCCAAGCATACTTTCGAAATTTGAATTATTTATTTGATTTGAAAGTAGTGCCAACTCGGCAATAATAGCAGCAACGGCAATAAATGCACCTCCAAGAATGGCCATTTTAAAACCAAGTTCTTTGCCTTCTTCAGGAGCTTCAATATCATTAATCATACCAACTACTTTTTCAAGGGATGGCATAACCAGATATACGGCAGCGGCAAATCCTAACAATTTCTCAAAATCACTAGAATTAATCTGATCAATAAACAATGACATTTCTGCAATGATAACGGCAACGGTTATCAAAGATCCGCCAAGAATCCAAAGTTTCTTAGTAAGAGCCTCTTTGGAAGTCGGCGTCTGAATATTGTTTATAGCTTTTACAACACTATTAAGGGCTGGCATTAGTGCTCTGACAGCAATTGCAAAACCTATTAAACGAATAATATCAGCATCGTTAATTCTATAAATAAACAATGCCATTTCTGCAGTAAGCAGCGCAACTACGCCCATTACCTCAGCAAGAATAAGCATCTTCTTCTTAAGAGCTTCTTTTGATGTAGGTGTCTTAATATCGTTAATGGCTTGTACAACGGTACTCAATGAAGCCATTAAAATGTTAATACTAATAGTGAATACTACTAATTTAACCATGCCGCCAATTCCTTCTATTCCATTAATAGCAGGAATCAATAGAGCAAGTTCGCCCATAAGCAAAGCAACAGTACCAATCGCCATTCCTATTAATGCAAATTTAGCACTTAAATCTTTTGCTTTAAGAACTTTTTTCCCGTTCATCGGCAATTCAATAGAATTAATAGCTTCAGCAGCAGTTATTAAAGCAGGCATAACCAGATTAATAGCAAAAGCAAACACAACAAGCTTAGCTAAACCTTCCCAGCTATCAATGTCATTAATCAAAGGAATTAAGAATGCTAGTTCTGCCATAACCACAGCCATGGCTCCAACTGCAAGTCCTATTGTTATAAAATACCCACTTAAATCTTTTGCTTTATAAAGTTGTTTACCATTTTTAGGTAATTCTATTTTACTTATAGCCTCTGCAACTGTTATCAAAGCAGGCATAACCAAATCAATAGCAAAAGCAAATACAACAAGCTTTGCTAAACCTTCCCAGCTATCGATGCCGTTAATAAGCGGAATAAGTGCTGCAAGTTCAGCCATAACAGCTCCCATAGTCAATACCGCTATACCAATAACTGCATAATAACCAGTTAAGTCTTTAAATTTCGCAGGCTTTTTATCTATTTTAGGTATTTTTACTTTATTAATTGCATCAACAACATTTAAGAGCGCTGGAACTATTAGTTCGAATGCTATTGCAAATACAACAAGCTTAGCTAAACCTTCCCAACTATCAATTTTATTGATTAACGGTATTATGACTGCAAATTCAGCCATAATGGCGCCCATCGCTAATACAGCAATTCCAATTATTGCAAAATATCCAGTTAATTCTTTAAACTTAATAGTCGCCGTTTTCTTATCCTTACCAGTTCCATTAGACAATGTTGGAATCTTAATTTCATTAATAGCTTTGGCAACGGTAATCAATGCAGGCATAATTATTTCAAAAGCTATAGCAAATCCCCATAATTTGCCTATTGAACCTTCATCCATCTTGCCAATATATGGAGTCCACAATGCAAGAAGGCTCATAATAGCAGCCATAGCCAATACAGCAATTCCAATTATTCCAAAATATCCAGTAAGCTCTTTAAACTTAATAGTTTCTTCTTTCTTATTTTTGCCATTGCCCTTCATCATTGTAGGTATTTTAATTTCATTGATAGCTTTAGCAACTACAATTAATGCAGGCATAACGGCCTCAACAGCAATAGAAAAACCTATTAGTTTACCGCTACTTTCTGCCCAATTATCAAGACTATCGATACGAGGTGCAATCCATGCAAGCTCAGCCATAATAAGGCCCATAGCTAAAACAGCTATACCAATTACAGCAAAGAATCCAAGCAACTGCTTAAATGGCAATACTTGTTCATTGCCATCGTTCGATGTTACATCATGTTCTTTAACTCGCTGTTTTCGTCCCTTATAATATTTGGTTGCGTCTACTTTTTTTCCTCCGGTTTTTAAAGTTGGAACCTTTATAGTATTAATCGCTTTAGCAACGGATATTAACGCGGGCATAACAGCTTCGACAGCGACCGCAAAGCCTATTAGTTTAGCACTACTTTCGGCCCAATTATCAAGACTATCGATACGAGGTGCAATCCATGCAAGCTCCGCCATAATAAGACCCATAGCTAAAACAGCAGTGCCAACAAGACTAATCAAAGCATAAACCTGATCAAACTTTTTATTATTTGATCCATTATTCTTTCCTTTTTTAGACTGTTTACCACCAATATTAGGAACCCTTATTTTATTCATGGCAATTACAACCGTAATTAATGCAGGCATAACTGCTTCTACGGCAACTGCAAAACCTATTAATTTTGCACTACTTTCAGCCCAATCTTTCATTCCATCAATAATAGGAAGTAGCAATGCCAATTCAAACATTAATAGTCCAACAGCTGCGATAGCTCCAGAGAATAACAATAATTTTTCGCATGTTTCTTTTATTGATGTCGCTTCTTTTTTATTTTTTCCAGATCCCTTTGCCACAGTCGTAACTTTAATTTTGTTAATTGCCATAGCTGCAGTAATCAATGCTGGCATTACAGCTTCTACAGCGATAGCAAATCCTATTAACTTGGCACTACTTTCAAGCCAATCATCAGTGCTATCAATTAAAGGAATAAGCAATGCAAGTTCACCCATAATTACAGCAACAGATATCAATGCTCCGATAAGTAAAGAAAACTTTCCGAACGTTTCTTTACCAGTTTTTGGAACCTGGATCTTATTGATCGCCATCGCAGCAATAATCAGCGAGGGCATTAAAATATCTACAGCAACAGAAAAACCTGCGACTTTTAGAATATCGGCATTATTAATTCTTGGAATGAATAATGCTAATTCCGCCATCAATACACCTACTGAGATTAAAGCAGCAATAGTTAAAGCAAATTTCTTGCCAACATCAGCACCAGTGCGAACGTCATTAATTTTATTAATTGCTATAGCAGCTATAATCAAAGACGGCATTAAAACATCAACCGCTATTGAGAAACCTAATATCTTCAGTGTATCACTATTATTAATCCGTGGAATAAATAGTGCAAGTTCTGCCATTAATATGCCAACTGAAATTAAAGCCATACCAATGAGAGCCAACTTTTTACCAACATCAGCCCCCGTCCGAACATTATTAATCTTGTTAATAGCTGATGCCGCAATAATCATTGATGGCATTAACAAATCAACAGCAATTGAGAAACCTAAAAGTTTCTTAATATTTGCACTGTTAATCCTCGGTATAAGCAAAGACAGTTCAAACATCAGTAAACCAACGGTAACCAATGCCGCAGCAATCATTGCCAGTTTACTACCGATTTCGACGCCTTTAGACTGTGCTTCCAATTTATTAATCGAAGATAATACAATTCTTATTGCTATTGAAAGAATAACAATTGATCCGGCAAATGCTAATAACTTAGTTGATTTAATATCTTTTACTTTGTCAACTGTCTTTCCAAATACAGAAATCATTACAGCCATACCAAGCATCATAGCAAATGATCCTACGGCGCTCTTCCAGTCAATGCCCTTAATTGCTTTGGCTGCTACACCAAGCATCAGTATTACCGCCAGTAAACTTACTCCTAATTTGCCTAATTCTTCCCACTTGTAATTAGCAAGAGGCTTTAAGACATATAATAGTCCGTACAAAGCAACGCTGAAAAGCAGAACACCAAAGGAAGTTTTAGCTTTAATCTGCCCCATCTTTTTACTTGCAGCAACCAGTATTACTAATATGCCAGTAAGTCCGGCACCCATTTTTCCGATAGCTTCCCAATCCATTTCGCCAAGGGGTTTGAGAGCTTCCATCAGAATATAAATGCCAGCAGCAAGAAGAATAGTGTTACCAAGACCCTTGTCTTTTACACTTGCCATGTGTTTACTAAATTCAGCAAGTTCGAACAAAACTACACCAAGTCCAGCAAACATTTTGCCAAGATCTTCCCAATTAATATCGGCAAGCGGTTTAATGGTTTCCATTAGAATCCATATTCCAGCAGCTAAAAGAATGATTTTGCTCATTCCTTTATCTTTAATGCTAACCATTAACTTTGTAAATTCGGCTAATTCAAGAAGCGTAAGAGTAAGGCCTGCAAACATTTTTCCAAGTTTTTCCCAGCTATACTCCGCCAATGGCTTAATTGCTTCCATTAACAATATAATTCCAAGAGCCAAAGCAATTGTACTCTTCATACTCTTGCCTTTTAAGCTTCCGGATATTTTTGTGAATTCAGCAAGGAAGAACAACACAACAAGCAAACCAGCACCCATTTTGCCGAGTTTTTCCCAATTATAATCGGCTAATGGTTTGATTGCTTCCATAAGAATAACAATACCGGCTGCTAAAGTGATAGTACTGAACATTCCTTTGCCTTTAAGCGATCCGGCAATATGACTAAAACCAGCAAGAAGGACGAGAATAGCTAATAGACCAACCCCCATTTTAGCCATTTGACTCCAATCCATACTAACAAGAGGCAATAAAGATTGCACAAGTATAGCGATGCCAATAGCCAGGAATGCAGTTTGACTTATTCCTTTATCTTTAATGCTACCCATAATGCGACTAAATCCAGCGAACATCAATAAAATAGCCGCAAGTCCAACACCCATTTTAGCCATTTGAGACCAATTAACTTCGGCCAAGGGTTTAAGAGAATCCACAAGAATCCCGATGCCAATGGCAAGTATGCCCAATCCGGCCATTGATTTGAAACTAACTTTTGCAAGCTTGCTAACGAATGAGAATAAAGAGAATAAATATAATATTCCAGCAAGGCCTACACCCATCTTTGCAAGGCCTTCCCAATTTGTATTAGCAAGAGGTTTTAATGCTCGAACAAGTACAAATACACCAGCCGAGAAAATTAGCAATCCTGCACTCAAAGATGCAAGTGCAATAGCCATTTTTATAGTACTTGAGAATTTAACTTTCTCAAGCATTTTTGTCATTACTTTCGTTAAAAGTATAACAATACCGCCGATTGCACCAATAGCAATAACACCTTGAAGGGCTTCTTGCCACTTCATCTGCCCTAATACAACGACAGCTAATGCAATAAGTGCAATTCCTTGTGACACACGAAGGAACTTTTCGCTACTGTCAACACCTCTGATTCGATATGCAATAGCATCTAAAATTTCTCCAAAACCGCCAACAATTTCGGAAATGCCCCTAATAACATTAAGCGCTGACTTAATAAGTGAAAATGCAGTAAACAATATAAAACCACCAGTAATCATTATTACGACATCGTATAATGAAATACCGCTTATTGAATCACGAATTTTACCTAATAAATCAGCAACAAATCCAATTCCAGTTCCAAGAAGTCGTAATATAAGACTTGCTAAAGAATTTTCATCAGATAAACGATTTCCAAGATTCTTTAAGAATTCCCAAACTCCGCCAAATACGCCTTTTATAAAGTTAATAATTGAATTCAATATTCCAGGTTCTTCAGCACCAAGCACGTCTTTTGCTGTATTAAAGATACTTGAGAAGAAATTCTTAATTTTACTCCATAATCCAGGAATATAATTAACAAGAGTATTTATAAGATTACCTAATGACTTGCCTAAAGTTTTTCCAAAATTCTTTAAAGTATCTTTATTGAGCCCTTTAGTAAAGAAATCTCCAATTGCAGGGCCAATCTCTTTAAAGAAGTCTAAAATTGGACCACTGATCTTGTCAAATATATTAATAATTCCCTTGAATACAGACTTTATGGTTTCCCATATTTTTATGAAGTTACCGCCTTCTATTCCCCATTCAAAGAAACCTTTTATTAATTTAGCTAAACCTACGACTACCTTATTAATAAAATTAGTTACTGGAACTAGAGCATCGGCAAAATTAGAAAAGAATGTTTGAATGCCTTTCGATTTACGTAAATCTTTCTCAGCGCCTGTAATACCGCCAGCCAAAGAAGTAATCAAATCAGAAACTGCTATTATACTTGGCTCTAGTTGCTTTTTAATTTTGCCAAAGAATGTAAATATACCGCTAATCGTTTGTGCAGCAATACTTACTACTCTAAAAACAGCACCGACAATATCTTTAATCGTTTCCCAGCGACTCTTGGATGCGCCTTCTGGTATTTCCTGAAAGAATTCTTTAATATTAAGAATAGCATAACGTATTTTTTCAACAAATACTTGCATTTGATCTGCAAGAAATTGATATCGAACTTCAGTATCGTTTTCCCATTCTTCAAGTTTATCCTCGCCATAAAATGGTTCGGCGAAGTCTTTCATTATATCCCAGAAAGCTCCAGAAATAATACTGCCAACATCTTTTATTACATCTAATAAACCATAAGCGCCTGCATAAAGTTTGTCTTCGCCTTCACCATATTCACCAATGATCATTCCCCATAAAGTATCACGGTGCTCTTTTGTATCCCACAAACCGAGTATTTTATTAATAGCACCATTTACGCCGAATATGTTACCTAGCATTTCTCCAGCTTTATCGCACATCGCTGTAAATACTTCTATGGAATCAGACAATCCACCAAATATATGCTGAATTGAAGCCATCCATCCTGTACTAATCATATCTTTCCAGGCATTTAGTACATCGGTGAAAGACAGGCACTTCATAGCAGCATCATAAGAACCTTTAGCAAGGTCATCAAATGAATAAACTGTTTTGGCAATACTACGAGTTAACCAGCCACCACCAAGACCTTTTTCAAAAGTATCAAGAGTAAATTCTATCTTCTTTCCAGTCTTATCAGTAGTTGTATAAATCTTTTTGCCATCAGCATTAACTTCTGCAGTTAAAGCACCCATAGCTTCAGCAGTGTCCAATAAACTTTGCTTAAGATCATCGGAGCCAAGACCCTGATCAGAAAGTTTTTTCCAAGATTTATCATCAATCTTGCCATACTGTTTGAACATTTCATCAAACATTTTCTTCTGATCGTCCGTAAGATCTTTCATTCCTTCTTCGTTCTCGAACTTAAGATCTTCATAATAATATCCAAGCAAAGCATTACCAATGGCTGTTGTATTGGCCCATCCCTTACTTAAGGTCTGAGACATATTTTGAAAGTTTACTTCGACCTGCTTACCTAAATTTTTAGCAGTTTTGTAAACAATCTGTTCCACGCCATTAGCATCTTTTTTCGCTTCGGCAACCAATGTGCCAGCAGCCAATCCAGCTTCGATTAACTGTTGTTTAAACTCTTTGGTCGCCATACCAGCATTCTCAATGGATTTCCAGTCCATCAATTTCAATGAACCAACACCCATTGCCTGGCTTAAATTATACATAGCACGAGAAGCTTCTGCTATACCAGCACCAGAACGAGCGGCCCAGTTAGCAATACCTTCCATCTGTTTTTCTGCTTGTTCAAGCGGAATACCAACAGAAGTAAATTTACCAATATTCGAAGCCATATCTGAAAAACTATAGCTTGTCATATCAGTATAATCATTCAAACGCTTAAGAACACCCTGTACTTCTTCTTCTGTTTTTCCAGTAGCTGCTTTAATCGTCTGAATGCTCTTATTAAGTTGTTCAAATTTCTCTTTACCAGCATCAACCTGATCAAAAGTGAGACTTTTAGAGAATCTTATAGCACTATTTGCAGCTTCTTCTAAAGAATGACGAATCTTTGAAATCATAAATTCACCGATATCGCCGATTCCTGTAAATTTATCGGTAAGTCTTTGAATATTATCAAAGAATTTATCGAATTTTAAAGAGTCCATGCTTTTGCCGAACTTTTCGAGGCCTTTGGAGGTGTCATCGAAGTTCAGATCTTTCTTGAATCTATTAAGAGATTTCTGACTGGTTGCAATGTTCTTCTCAAAATCTTTATTTTGAAATTGCATTTCAACAACACGTGTGTCTTTTCCAGGCATGCTACTTCGTCACTCCCCTCCATGCTTTTCTCGCAAGTTCCTGCAGAAGCGGTTGTATTGCAGGCGTTACAAAATCATTTCCTTGTATATAACCGCCATTTGGTAAGCCATGTCCATAGATTAAAAGTAAAACAATGTTTACACCATCGTTTTCGTTTGTATTATTCCATGTTACATGAATAGCGTTACCGTCATCATAAATTTTATAATTCCAGGAAGCTGCAGTTTCTCCAGAGTCAACCGGTGTGGCACTTTGAAGAATTAATACACCTTCCTTGCCATATCTTTCAATAATATGCATATAGTCTCTTCTCAAAGACCGTTTATAAAAAGTCTCTGTTTTTTTGAAGTTGCCCTTATGCTTTATCGCAATTGGACTCTTCATAAGGGCACCTCCTCTTTATCCTCTGGATCCCATTCTTGCACGTCTTGCTGCATTTAAATTCCTGCGCTGAGCTGCGGCTTCACGTTTGCCCATACGCTTTTTAGGTGCACTCTTTTCATCGCAAACACGAATTAAAGTAAGCAACCGATTTAGATGCCATTTTTGACAAGGGTCAAATGGAATACCCTGAGTTGTCATCCAGTAATATATAATTTCATTTGTTATAACGCTTCGACTTCCGCCCTGACTTGTTTTTTTAAATGTAGTTGCCGTCATTGGATCATTAATGTATTCAATTATCTCTTTCATATTTTCCTGAGTTAACCTGTCATACACTTTAGGATCCACATTTTGACTAATCGTCATACAACGTACATAATCAAGACTCATTTCGGGTGTCATCTTATCATTATTTATATAGTGTGTTTTCCATTTGCTTTCCCATTTCGAAATGGAAACAAGACTGTGCTCCAGCTGCAAGGTAACATCTTTGGTTCTGACGCGTTTGCACAGTTCTTCGTCAAACATTTCCATTCCCTTGATCGTAATCTGGAGCACAATTTATCACTCCACGGTAGAAGAAGCGTCTGCAGATACAGGAGTCAATTTAACAGCCTTATTTTCTTCTTCCTGCCGCTTATGCATTTCTTCATCGATTCGTCCCTGAACCTTCTTAGGCATAATGTTCTTCAAGAAATTCACGATGTTATCTTCATTCTGAATCAGTTCAATGATCAGCTGGTCATAAGCATCGGTATTAACAAACTTTTCATACAGAGGACGACCAGTCTTGCTAACCTTAGTGAACTCATCTTCGTCATCGAATTCACCATAGCTCCGGCTAACCAGCAAATCAATAATGCGAAGCAGTGCATCTTCATCACGATCTTCAATAATCTTCTGCATACGACGTTCGATTCCACCAGGAACCTCACCATTCAACTTAGAGAATTCAACCTGGTTCATATGGAAATAAAAGTCCTTAGTGCGCTCTTCACCATTATAATCTTCAAAAGTAATAGTCTTCTTAATCATTTTTATTTTTCTCCTTTCAAATACCGTAAATAAAAAATTAAATAAATGGGCCCTCCCCATTTATAGAAGAGGGCCCAAGATTGACAATTAATTTCAGCTCAGCAGCTCAACGATCTTATCGGGATCGGGCATATAGGCAGCAGTTCCTTCTCCGCCCTGATCATCAGGATCGGTACCATACAGAGCATCTTCCAGCTTCTTCAGCTTAGCTTTCTCAGCTTCAGTCTTGAACTTTGTAGAATCGATAACGATCAGGCTGGTCTGATTATGACCGGTAACATCCACAGGTGTAGAGTCAAAATCCCAGCTGAAAGTAATTGCATCAGGACTATCGTTGATCGTCTCATAAGAACGCTCAGAGGGGCTGCAAGTGCATCCGTAAACCAGATGAATCTTATAACCGAAGGCGGCACCCTTCTCGTCATTTCCCTGCTCAGTCCGATAGCACAGACGGAAGGTCTCCCGCTTCTGCTGATGAATGACAATGCCGGTCATCAGTTCAGCAGAACCATCGCAGGTTTCAAACTCTTCCGGATAAGTATAAGCTTCAATTGTACCGCCAAAGGTCTCGGCGCCACGCATCGAAGCGTACTTAATGTTATCTGCATAAATATCATTCTTATCCGCACCTTCGGGGCTTTCGGACACAGAAGTCAGGCCGCTCCAGGATACGCCCAGCCATTTGCCAGTAGTTTCATCTTTCTTATATAGAACGCCCCTGCTTACACCATTTTCATACTTTTTCTCACCAGTCTGGTCCCATTTCAAAACTGCCATAGTATTTTCCTCCTTAAATTATCAATAGTATATCTCGAACACATAGTGATAGAGATTATCGGAAACAAAACTGTTTGTAAATTTGCACATAGGCAAGCGCACCATCTTATCTCTCAGAACACTTTCTGGATCCCGATCGATAACTTGAACTTCATATCGATGATTAAATATATATGGCTTGTTATTTGCAAAATTTGTCGGAATATCGTCTAGTTTATACACAATTGCTGGATAGGTAAGTGTAACACTCGGTCCGGGCTGATATTTAACACAAGGTTTTGTATATTGGTCAAACAAGCTCACCAGTTGAGCGTGCAAGTCTTGCCGTCGGCCCATTATACACACCTCCGATTGTTAAAATAAGTCTCGGCCGTTCTACTTCTACTCCTGTAATATTCCAGAGAGTACCCATCCATTGTATATATTTCATCCTAAAGAAATTATTCCGAGCATACGCATCTGCTACAATACTTATTTTATTATCGATCTTCAGTTCATCAAGTACGCTGTCACTATGTTCATATCTCCTGGAAATTCGGAGAACATCACCATAGTAAGGTTTTTCAATAATGACGTCTTCATCAATTCCGATTCGGTCGCCAGTACCTTCTCGAACTTCAGCAAAGCCAATCATTCCATAAAACTTTGCCATAGCGATGCCTCCTTTACTTCCATTTTGAATTAATTAGTAGGATCTGTATTAGTAGGATCCGTATTAGTAGGATCTGTAATAGTAGGATCCGTATTGTCGGACTCGCCTGGAGTATTGTCCCCTTCATTGCCGACATCAGAAGGGGGCGTTAAGGGTTTACTTCTTCCTCAACCACGATCGCGCTATAGGGCTTAACCAGAGCACCAGAGCAACGAGTTTCGATCAGATACTTCATCTGGTTGTAGTCGATATCGAAGTCCTCGAACATATTAATGCTGCCGCCCTTATCAGCGCCGACCGTATAATCACTCAGGTCCATAATGATAACCAGTGGCTTGTAAGTCTTGTTACCGGAAACGCGCACGGAAGTAGCATCGCCCATCTGAGGCACAAAGATAACTTCGCGAACACCAAGAGCACTAGCGATAGCACTATCAGTTTCATAAATCCGACGACCCATCTTATCTTTCATCAACTTCAGGCCACTATAAGTATGCCGAGTCATGAAAGCAACGCAATTGCCACTTCCCTGATAATTCTCCCAGCCATAAGTCACAGCATCAATCAAATCACCGGTAGGATCCAGTTCCTGACGAACAACGAACAGAGCATCATCCCGCAGAACGGGGCGAATGTTCAACTCATTAATCTTATCGTCAGAAGACGGATCACGACCATCACCAACCAGGAAAGCACGAGCCAATTCCTCATCCAGCATCATCCGCATCTCGCTCTTCAGCCAGGCAATAACGTCAAAGCTTGTGATTTCAAGAGCATTGTCCCTATCCATCTTCTGCTTCTTGTAAACCGTGGTAGCATCAGTGGTCCGACGAAGCAGAGTGAACACTTCTTCAGTCTTGCGATGTCCGGTAATATAGCCCCGGGCACGAGCTTCATCAGAAGTAATGTCAGCAAAAGTAGTCTTAAATTTGCTAAACGGAATATGATGGACACCCTGCATCACTTTCGCAACCCAGGTCTGATCCCTTTTGATAAACTGAGGAGCAGCATTACCAATCTCTTTATATTCGGGCATCAGGTAATCAATATGGTCAATGCCATAAGTAGCGGGCACATGAATAGGCTCATCGTCATCACCATGCTCCAGAATGGAAGCACGGAAACTGCCGAGCCGTTTTGCATCTCTAATCAAGGTATCCAGCTGTGCATGAGTCAGGGTGTTCTCTTCCTTCTCATTCGCAGTATCATTATCAAACAGATTCTTTTTCATAGTGAATTCCTCTCCTTCATTATCAGAATGTTCAACTTCTTCTTCAGAAGCCTCTTCTTTAGTCTCCTCTTCATTTTCGGATTCGGCATCATCAGCTTCTTTAGATTCGTCATTTTCTTCATCATCGGAATGGCTCAGATTTTCTTCATCTTCCATTCCATCATGCTCTGCTTTTTCTTCTTCAGCAGATTCCAGGGCCTGACCAACCAAATACTCAACAACCTTGCGCTGTTTTTCATTCATTGAGTCAAGAACGTCCTGAATAGTTTCCTCATCTTCGCCCTTTTCAGATTCTTTATCATCCGCATGAGCGAGTTCTTCTTCAGATTCGGAGTCGTTTTCATCATTTTCGGCGTGTGCCAGATCATCGTCGAGTTCGATATCATCACCGCTCCAAATCACAGCCTCATCCGTAGCTTCTTCGCCATGGGCGAGCATTGGGAACTCAATAATTGCGCCAGGATTCGCGCCAGCAAGAACGACGCTAACTTCACGGATAACTCCATGAACTACATCGCCGCCGTGCTGTTTCAGCTGATTTGCATAAATGCTAAGACTACGAACATCACCGTGCCGTACCAGCTCTCTAACATGCTGACCAAGTTCAGAATTATTAAAAGAGCAATAAGCATATACGCCATCTTCCTTATTTTCCAGCAGAGCATGACCGATCACTCTTGTAGGATCATCATGATTATGCTGCCATACAAGCGGAACCGTTCGACCGTCATCATCCTTGAAGGCGTCCTTCCGAATGGTTCTGCCATCGGCGCAGAGCAGATCATTTTTAGTCGCCCAACCGCCGAAGTCAAATTGTTTGTTCTTCATACGTTTTCGTCCTTTCCGATTATGCAATATTACATAATCTCTGATACCTTCATTTCAGAGAGGCTGATTCCCTCGCTACCGCTATCCTTTGTTAAATTCACAGTATTCTCCCCGCTTGATAGAATCTGGCTTCCATTTTGAGGATTAATATTGGGGTTCATCAGCTGATCTGCGGCTTGATCATTAACAGGCTTGTAACCCATCTTTTGACGAAGCTCATTCTTAGTAATGACTTCAGAAACAACCAACTGGCTTCCAGCAGACGCAATAGAGTCCATAGTCGCCAGTTTGAAGATGTCATTGAAATACATTATTTGCTGATGTCTTGTTCGAGCTGTTTTTGTTAGAAATTTTCTATTAAGCTCATCTGCGGTAGTAGCAACAAGAGGCTCGATGGTCCGAGTGATATAATTCAACATAACTCGTTCGTCGGCAGTACCCTCAAAGACTTCCCTCGTCATCCCCAACTGGCTGTATAGCATGCTCGTAAAGTACTCGATTTGGTCCATGAGTTTATTTTCGACAACACGATTTAACTGAGTTATCTTTTCGGTTCCATCAGTATAAGCGATGCCATACCGGTTGCTGGTTAATTGCGTTTCGATATCTCGACGACGCTTTTCTGCCTCCTGCCTTCGCATTTCAGTCTTGATCGGGTATGGCAATTGAATGATCAAGTCCAATTTTCCACTAAGGCTTTGTTCATCGGCATTATCCAGCAAATTCAATTTATGAATTAACCGTTTCAAAGTAGAAATCGGTTCGTTCATCACAGCATAAAGAGGGTTTTCTATAATTGCGACTGTTTCTTTTGGAAGAATTTTAATTTCCTTCTGACCCGTTCGGTCATTATAAATTTCAAGTCGCACATGTTGCGGATACCAGTCCAAGATTTTAGCAGTTCTAAGGCTATTAATATCAAAACTACTGGTATCCATAGGATTATAACTAGTATCTACAGGTACAACAGCCACAACCCCTTCATCCAGCATGCTCATGTATAAATCTTGTTTAAACGCTCGTGATGTTTGATCAATATTTGATTCTACATTCAAACAATAATTTAAACCAGAATCAATAGTCTCTATATACCGATCTGAGTCATCAAGACGTACATGCTGAATTTTAACACTAGCGGCGTCGATTGCAATTCTGCTATAAATACTAGCCAATATAGTTCGTTCATTTCCTAATTTAAGACGAACTCTATCGGGTCGAGTATAATAGGAGGCACCAAGATCTTGTTGAAAGATTCTCTGCTGATCTCTACCAGTAAATACATTCCATGCATGTTTTAGTCTTTGACCAAAAGACAGTGCATCCTGATTCATTTCAGCCAATCGGCGCCACCTCCTTTCAATCTAACCTTGTACGTTTTATGCGGAAGCTCCGCCCTTTGCAGCCCATTTAGTAACATTCTTTGTAACTTTTTTTGCAACGGACTTAACTGCAGGATTTTTCATTATGTTCTTTGCCAAAGTTTTAGAATGCTCTTTTATAAAATTCTTTCCGGCTTTTGCAATTTGTGTTTTGCCAATTGAATTAAATAACTTCTTATAATTGGCTTTCGCAAGTTCTTTCCCAACACCAACCGCACTGCCAACAGCAATTGCACTAAGCGTAGTTTTAAATCCGCGCTTTCTTTTACTCCAGCGACTTTCTGTCATACGCTTATACTGTTCTTCTTTCTGGAGTCTATTATTTCGCCGATTTAGTTCTGCTTCAGACAAATATTTGGCTTCTTTAGATTTCCACGTTGTACTTTCAGGCTTTGCATCTTTCTTAGCCTGGTGTTTAGCTTTAACATTAGTAATCTTTTTATTTGTAACTTCTTTTGCTTTCTTAAGACCTTGTCCGACACCATAACGAATTCTTCCAGCAGCAGTTAATGAACCATCTTCATTTTGAAAATTACGTTCGCCCCATTTCTGACCATGAATTCCATAATGGTACAAATAATCAGAATTATATCTCCAGGCTCTGTACTCATCTCCCATTTCAATCACCTACCTTTTACTTTTCTGGTCTTTAATACTTGTTCTAAGGCATAACTATAATCTTTAGTATTATCAGGTTTTACTTTCTTTTCGACTAAAGTATTTATGGCTTTTGCTCCAGAATTAGCAATATCTTTTTCTGTTTTATGCCTTGGATTAATCGTTAAAACCTTATTGTCATAACGAACGATGTTAGGATTAGATTGGTCAGCATGTTTCTGACGCATTTTCTTTTTAATATTTTCTAAATTAGCGATTTTAGAAATGGCGTCCTTTATAGGCGATACTGTCTTTGAAGAGATTTTGCTTTTAATCGCAGAGCCTATCTTCGAACCGACTTTAACATATCCTTTAGTTATTTCTCCCCAATGCATTCCAGGAACTCCATAATGCCACAGCTCTGTAGAATATATTGTTGCATTAGTATTACTATAAAATGGACGATCTGAGAAACCGTGTCCTTTTTTATTTGATTTGTCCAAATGCATAAGGTTCACTCCCAATATGTTTCGGAAATATAATATTAGCCATTATTGGACTCTTTTTTATGATTAGTATTAGCAGAAATATATTGCTTTGCACCGGTATAAACTAAAGCAGCAGCCAATGGTTTTGGACCTGCCATCTTTAATATTCGTTCCGTTTTAGCTCGTTTTTTAGCAGCAGCCATTGCTTGTTCTTCGGTAAAACCTTTTTTCTTGAATTCATTATATAATTTCATTTGACGATTACTTATTTTATAACCGTACTTTTCTTCAGCTTTATTTTTTTCAATTTGCCGATCTTTTTTATTCTGTTTTACGGTTTTCGCTGCAACTTTTGCATAAAACTTTTGAACTTCTTTATTGGTGCTATAAGCATCTATAGGTCGATTATTTCGAGCATCATGATTATTTTTAATATTAGTTATCCCTTTATTTACGGTTTCTTTTGTTTTCTTCAAACCTTGTCCAACGCCATATCTGATTCGACCTGCTAATGTAAGCTTTCCATTAACATCCTGGTAATTACGTTGATACCATTTTTGTCCTTTTATGCCATGATGATAAAGTTCATAATTGTATTCCCACATAATAACACCTCCACCATTATGGCTTTTATTCAAACATATCTGTATTCAACCTATATGCCACATAAGCATCAATCATGGCTGCCACAGAGTCAATCTTTTGATCATACCGCTTCTTCAAAAGCTTACGATTTCCATTTGTATCTTCAAGAGTAATAGCATTACCCATAGCAAATGTCATAAGATCCTGATCAAATATAAGCATTCGCTCTTCGCTTAATTTCTTAAGTTCTCCAAGAGGTACACTTTCTGTTTTAGCTCCCTGGATTACTTTCTCAACACCAAATTCACCATTTTCTCGAATCCAGCGTTCAACAAATCCACGTGCATTATATGGATCGTATCCAAAGCATCGCACATCATAACCAGACTCAGCTATATGGCGATCAAGATCGTCATAGACATCCATCATCTCAAGAACTGTGCCTTCCATGATGATCAAACTGCCTTCATTTATAAAGCTATCATATTTCATTCTCATTGCTGCTGGTAATTTATTAAGTGTTAAAGAAGTAATATAGCAACGAGTCTTAATGCCAAATGAGCCTCCGCCTAATGGGAACATAAAAGTAAATGCTGTAAAGTCATCACCCTGGGAAAGGTCGGCTCCCATAGCACAAGGCATCTGCCAAAAGTCTCTTCTTCTATGCGGAAGTGTTTCTTCATAAGTAAAGAAATAAGTACAGCCTTCCATAGGAATATTAAACCGCTTCGCTAGAATATCATTTCGATTGGCGGGAGCTTTTTCCATACGTTCAACTTCTAACTGATATGTTTCATAAGTTGCTGTCTTACCTAAATTAGGATTCGCTTTAATCCACATATCTGGATCAGCAACTTCTTTAATATCATCAAGCTTATAGTACCAAATCGATACATGCGGGTTATAATATTCGCCACGAAGAATGCTCATGAGTTCCATCTTTATAGTATCGCCGCTACCATTTCGAACAGTGCCTTCGGAACTTGTGGCAACAATCAAATAATCTTCATTCTTACTGGCACCTTGCTCAATGGCACCAATAACATCCTCGCGAACATCACCACTTAACCATTCATCCACGGTTGCGATTTTACAACGAAGACCCTGAAGTTTATCAACAGTCATAGGACGAATCTCAAGAAGAGAATTAGTAAGCAAGTTTTCAATACCTTTTTTGGTAGATGCTAATTTTTGGCGATTAGCTTTACTACCGGTTGTATTTTGAAGACTTCCATCGGTTAAGAACTTAAATAAAGGTCCTCGTGATCTGGCTATTGCTGTCCTAATCGGGCTCATAACCTCATCAGCCTGCTTCATAGTAGGCGCAGTTGTAATCTGATGAGTTGTTGACGTATCAACCGTCAAAAAATAACTTTGTATGTTACTCGCATACATTGACTTGGCAGCATTTCTTGGAATTATAAGAAATTGTTTATTTGTCAAACGTTTCTTAATTCGACGAGTTTCGTAATGCACTCCGGAACCACTAGCATTTGGAACCGGAACACTTCTATCTACAAAATAATACCAACCGAAGATCTCTTCTCCCCAAAGCTTAAACGTATCTAATAAAAAGAGATCGGATCCATCAGTTAGTGTTAATTCATTTTCACAAAATTCTACCCAACCATTGATCCCATCTGGATCATAGTAGACACCGGGATTTCTAATCAAGGCATCGATTCGATTCATTTCCATCTCTATTTCTTTGCAAACTGGAAGTTCTCCTCGAATAACCTTGTCTCTAAATAAACCGTAATAATACGGAGTTGCTGTATTTGACAGCATTATTTAACACTATCGGGAGGAATTTCATCGAACATAATCGAATCGACTATCATAATAATCCCGGTAATTACGATCAGACTTACCACGATCTTTGTCAACATAGTAATTCCTCCTTTTAATTAAATAGTTTCTTTCACAAAATTGAAATTCTCTACAGATTCAGCCTGAACATTTAAACGCCATTCTAGTTCATTTAATTGCTGTTTATATGCTTCTAAAACAGAACTGCTAGTCGGCGGGTCAAATGTTACTCTAACTTTTAGATACACATAGTTTTTTACAGCTTCAAGTTTTATATCATTTACCAGGAAATCTGACCATTTCGAATTGTAATCAGTAATGGCATAGCCATTCTTAGGACCAACTCCTAGCTGTGTTAACGTCATTAAAGCAGAATTGATCAGAACGATCACATCTGCATCAAAAGGCTGATACTCATCATCAAGCCCTAGCATTTTCTTAATAGTTATAAGAATGCTTTCGTCCATATCAATTCCTCCTAGCCAACCCAATTGTCTTTTTCATATCGATTCAGGCTATATACTTTAACCTGCTTATTCTGATCAATAAGGCGCTGAACATTATTTCTAGTAGCAGTAGCTCCTTCATCTAGGATCACTGCAAGACCTTTATCAGCTACTCTGGTCATTACTTTGTCTTTCTTCGCTAGCCATTCTTTCGAAAAAGGCTCATGCTTTGGATCATCTATAGGATGCGTTTTCCAATTCTTATTTGCTGAATATCGAACTTTCTTGCCAGGTCCATAAATCTCAACATCTTTGTATTTATGCTTCTTCAAAAAATCTTGTACTTGTCGGTCAATACCAGGAGCATCGCCAACAACGATTTTATCTTTTTGTTTTATACTTTTTTTCAATTCTTTTCGAATCTCTTTAGGAAGCTTTTTCCGATAATACTCCGATGTTTTATCTTGAGTTTTAGAAGATCCAGATACAAATAAAGTTTGCTGTCGTTTTAATGAATCGCCAGCATATCTTATTTTGCCTTCAGGAGTAAGGCTTCCATCTTCATTCTGAAATCGGCGTTCGCCCCATTTCTGACCACGAATGCCATGATGGATTAAATACCGATTCATAAAGTGGTCCTCCTAATATCATTCTATTGCTTCACAATAACCTTGAAAAAAGCCCCAATAATGGTCGCACTTTTTGCAAGTTTCAAAAGTACATTGCTTACGAAATTCTTTCATTTGTGGTTCAGAATATACTTCTTCACATAAATCTTCAAATGGGCATGCAAAAACTGTAGATTCTTCGATAGCAGTTGTCATATCGTCACCTCCAAGGGCACATATCACTAGGAGAACGATCTATTGGAAGCTGTGGAAGTAAATCTTTATCACCATAATGAATAGCATCATGCGTACGTCTAGAAACGCAAATAAGATACTCTGGATCAAATATCTCAGAAGCAGATTCTTCTATTTGTTCAGCAGTAATTGGATTCATATGATGAATGATTATACGATCACCAATTTCATAGCCATCTATACCAAGATCACATCCGTTATCACGAATGATAACTTGATTTCTAACTCTCCGCCATTGGCTGGATGAATATAACATTTGATTCATATAACGTTCAAAACCAAATGTTGTTTCACCAACAATTCCACCAAGTCGAAGATACTCATATCTCTCTTCAAAAGTCGGGAGTCTTCTTAGCTCTCGATAACATCTAATAATCTGCGCCATTTTGATCTCCTTTTACTCAAAAGTCGCATAAAAACAAACGGGTAAGGATTTGCACCTCACATGACTAACAAAATAGCCTACTTTAAATAGCGTCTACCTTTTCCGCCACCGCATGTTTAAGTATTAAGTTGTAAAGGTACGAAATAGCAGAACCAAAATTGCCATTAATCTGGTTCGCTTTCTTGACGGAATCCTCCTGAATACGAGGCCATCGCTTCAATTGCATTTCGATATAACTCTTCGGTTCGCGCTTGAGATTCCAACGCATCGGTCTTTGCAATTAGCAACTGATTCTCGTGTCGGAGTTTTTCCCTTTCAAGCTGTGCTTGTACTGTAGCCAGTTTTAGATAATGAACAACGATCTGTTTAGAAGGATTTGGACTTAAAAGATCTCTCTCTGCGGCGTCAATTGCCAAAGCGATCATTTGGTTCTCCCTCATCTCATTATCCGTAGCCGGTGGTCGTCTGCGTGAATTAGCCGAATTCGAGTTTTGACGTCCAGCCATTCACTTTTCACTTCCTCTCCGGCAGTTTCTGACTGGTTTCAATATCGATAAAAAGAGTTTCAGCCATGTTTCATCATACTTTTGAGAAGGATGTCAGGCTCTGAAAGGAGGACACAGCCAACCACTTCTGTGTCAGTTAGACCTGGCACCCTTCTCAAAAGTACAAATCCGCATAGCACAATAAAAAAGTCACATGACTACCCGACTTTCCCCCATCAAATCTGGAGGAATATCCAGGAGAGGCATCCTAAAATACCTCCCCCGGAGATTTTTCAAAT
>Ga0247608_10000252_pt1 | contig 95956 bp, 141 predicted proteins | sample 176DNAGHGlowgp2_FD_193490 | JGI IMG/M metagenome (GOLD analysis project Ga0247608, IMG submission 193490) | Sheep rumen microbial communities from Palmerston North, Manawatu-Wanganui, New Zealand - 1766 DNA GHGlow gp2 | ecosystem: Host-associated > Mammals > Digestive system > Stomach > Rumen ... | reverse complement strand
AACCTACTACACATCATAAACATCCCACTGGAATTCCACCCCGTCACCCTGCCACTCACAATCATATCCTCCAAACCACTACCCCTCACCGCCAAACCATCACACGAAGAACCGTTCATATACATAATATCCCCATAAACCCACAAAAACACACCGTACAGACACTTTACAACAAAAAACACCCACCAACCCCACCAACCAACCAAAAACCCCTCCACAACCACAAAAACGACCTCCATACCAAATAAGATCGATCACCCACTCACAAAAATACATCAAAAAACCAATTTTTCAATAAAAACAAAAACAAAAACCAAATTTTTCCAGAATTTTCCAGAATTTTCAAAAAACAATACAGAACAATTAAAACAACCAAAACAAACAGGATCGATCCAAACCATAAAACCCCAACCATTCTAAAACAAACAAAAACACAACCAACAATAACCACACAAACAACCAACAATATAACAACACCCATATACGAAGTATATGGAATACACAAAATATACACCAACCATAACATATCCCAATATACCAATAACAATAATACTATACACATCACCCTATACCCCCATATATATACCCATAACAATATAACCAAACCCAATCAATCCAGATAAAACTATTATGGAAATGATATGTACATTGTAAATCAATGACTTAATTTGTTTTCCCACCACATTTCCATACAAAAACACCCCCGTCAGCGCCACATCTGGATCGATCCACTATCAACAACACACAAACACCTGTAAAACAATATTATAACCGACATCAAACAAAGGGAAATCAAACACCTGAAAATGGAGCGATCGATCGCCCTGAAAATCAACTGGTTATCAATATCCTTGAAAGAAAGTGTTTGACATACAACAAGTTATACAAATGAGGGGGATCGATCTTAAAAACGAAAATTTAGCACTTTTTTCTTGGTTAAATACCTGTGTATCAGGATGTTAGATGGCACTTCCGAATACCCTTTTTTAGGGCACTTCCGAATACCCTTTTTTAGGGCACTTCCGAATACTACTTCCGAATATTAGTTTTAGATCCCATTGGGATCTCTAATCTGGACGAAGTTATTGATTGCACTTCCGTTTACAATTCCGTTTACACTTCCGTTTACACTTCCGTTTACAATTCCGTTTACAATTCCGTTTACAATTCCGTTTACAATTCCGTTTACTAATTCAAAGTGTTTCATGTGAAACGTTTAATATAAAACGTTTATTATCAATGAGTTAGAAAACTTATATGAAAATATAGCATATATTGGTATAATGAATCATATAACATGGCATTACGATCGATCACATTATAGGTTCCCAATGGGATCGTAACTGGTGATTTTGGCGTTTTGATCGTTGTCATATATGTCTTTTGGAACTAATATGTTGGTGAATCCCTTTGATGTTCAGTGTTTTATGATCCAAATGGGATCGATCTTTCGTGTTTTTCTGTTTCTTCACATATCGTTTAGCCGTCAGAATCGTGTGCGGGCAAGGTTCCATGCATGGTTGTTCAGGGCGAGGATCCAGTTGGGATCTTTCCATCCACGGTAAGGATATGTTCCATGATGCCAAACATCAATCATGTGAAGGGAAAGATATAAAAATTTCTGAAAAATCTTTGCACGTATTGGTATTTTCCGTATCTTTGCATCGTAATTAAAATCTATGGTTATGAATAAGAACGTATGTTTGTCAAAGGGTTGCCCTTATTTGGTAAAGAAGACAATTTATTTTCCGTGGTATGAGAAGATGTACATGTGTGCGAAGCGTTTCATGGTTGACGTGAGCAAGGTTGTTGGATGTGAAAAGTGAATGATTATCAATTGTTTATTTTCGATTGCTTATAGTCGTCCTCTGTCGGGGGCGACTTTTTTGCTGATTACCCTCAATGGATGGTGAACTCATGGGATGATCGATCGGTTAGATGGATCCCAATGGGATCGTAACCTGTTGACATCGAGGTTGTTGACGAAGAAGTCCTATGACTCTTCTTGTTTTTCTATAGTGCTGGTTGCGAAATGTTAAAATCATGATTGAAAAATGGCGATAAACCCAATAAAAAGTTTGTCGTTTTCGAGGTGTTTTCTGCATTTATTAATTTTTATTAAGATTTATGTAAATGATTGATGTTTAATGATTTACGATGATGCGAGTTCAAAAAGTCCCCTATAGGGGAAAATTGGTTTTTTGGGTGTGGTTTATGGTTGTTTTTTGAAATGTTAAAAATGGTGTCCGAAACTGTTGATGGAACGAGTGTTCATGTCGGCGTGTTATCGATCCCATTCGGATCCGTGTCTGGGTTGGACATCCGACGGGGGTCGGTTTGGTGACGGACGACTACTACTTCGTCCGTCGTGATCTGGTTATGGATCCCGATGGGATCTGTACTGGATCTTCCCAGCATCGTTGTCTAGAGAGTGTCTGCATGGGATGCGCAGAGAAATGGCCTGCCTTCTGGGGAAGGATCCGAGTTGGATCCAATACTGTTGTGGATGCATGGGCCTTCATGTGAGTTTCCTGCTCATGCATGGAATTTCCTGGGTGTCGGATCCGAGTGGGATCGATCCCGTCGAGTCCAGAAAACCTGCGTAATTTTTGGTGGATTCTCTTGACCCGTCCAAAAAATTTTCGTGACGCTGTATAGCTGGGTGTCGGATCCGAGTGGGATCAGTATCCTGTGGGACCTTCTTTCTCCCTGTATGAAAATTTTTCAGATTTTCCTTGACACGTGTCATATTTTTCCGTATCTTTGCCGAGTAATTCAAAAACATAGAGTCATGAAGGAAATATTGAAAGTGTTCTTTATATTGCTTGTTGCTGTGTTCGTTGTTCCGCTGCTTTGGTTGTTAATCAAAGAGATATGGTGGCTTATAGTCCCGTTGTTCGCTGGGATTGTGATCGGTGACATATTTTGGGTTGCCGTGCTCGTCATATCAATAGTTGTGATTATATGGGCTTTGGCGAGCTGAAATTTGGTTTCGCTTGTTTCATAATCGTTTAATTGTTGGCGGTGGCCGATTCCGAGTATCGGGGTCGGCCATTCGTTTTTTGAAGGGCAATCCGACACTCATTCGGGGCAGGCACTGTGGGAGGATCCCAACGGGATCGATCCACGCCGTGGACAGACAAAGTCGCGGGTATCACCGATATGCCTCTGATGGCCATCCAGCTGGAATTCGGATGAGGATCCCAACGGGATCGATCGGGACGTGCCAGCATATTCTACGTGTTCTTGGCAGTGGATGGGTATGCAAGAAATAGGCTTCACTCTTGACTGGAACGATCCGATTCGGATCCTTACTGGGAAAATCCAGACTCTTGTTCGGGAAGGCGGCTCTGAGGAAGGTGTCCCGTGATCGAATATCGGATCCGATTCGGATCCTTCTCTGTCAAGAAAAAGTGGAATCTCCGTACATGGTAGGATTCCAACGTCTGGTTGTTCAGGATGCAGATCCTAACGGGATCGATCGGCTGGGAAACCATTGTTTTGATCGATCCAGATTTTTTCTGTTGATTGTTTTTGTAAATTATTGTAAAATAATTAGTTACAAAGATTAGAAAAAATAATTGAAACTTTTTTGAAAAAATGCTTGCCAATTCGGGAAAAAGTTGTACCTTTGTAGCACAAACAAAGGGGGAAACCCCGAAGGACAGACAACACAATTATCAACAATCTAAATTCAAAGTTATGGAAAACAATATCGAAACCATCACAATCGCAATCAACGGAAAGAGTTACAGACTTGTAGAGGTCAGCGCGGAGCAGGCAAATGGTGAGAAAACCATGTGTCTTGTCACGTTGGTGACACCTGTCGGTGGAATCACCAAAGCATATCCATTGAAGGATATTTGCGTCCCCGAGGGGACATACGACAACGAGGGCGACCGCTTCATCGTGCGCCACTGCACGGACGCGGAGTTCGAGGAGTACAAGAAGCACGCAAAGGAAATAGAGGAGCCAGCCATGCTGCTGCAAGTCCTGCTTGACGTTGCATTGTCGGAAATCGACTGCTAAACTGATTTTTGCCATAATTTTTTAGGTCGGGGTTGTCCCTTTCGGGGGCGACCCCTTCCTTTTTTTGTGTGTGTCGGCAAGCAACTTCCGTCGGCAGGAATAAAGGCGGATGCTGGGCAGGATCGATCCCGTTGGGATCCCGTCCAGCCGACGAAGACTTCCATGAGGCGGGAGGTTACTTCGGTGAAGACACATCGATGGACATCGATGGGACGATCCAACTGGGATCCGTCACGGCGGAGGGTACCACTCTCTATGTATGTCTTCTTTTCTTCGGCATTTCTTCGGCATTTGGTGGCGGATGCGGATTGGCCCCAGTAAGGATCCCAATGGGATCTGTGTCGATCGAGAACCATGACTGCATCCTTTCTTAGAATTTTTCTTGGTTTTTGTTTTTGTAAATTATTGTAAATTAATTAGTTACAAAAATTAGAAAAAATAATTGGAAAATTTCTCGATTTTTTATCCGTTGTATTGATATTTTTCCTATCTTTGCAAAGTAATAAAATATTGTTGTAAGATTATCTATAAGAATCTAAACAACTTGTGTTAAAAACAACAAAGACATAGTTATAAACCATCAAAAATTAAAGAGTTATGGCAAAACAAATTACAAAGTCACAACTTCAAGCAATGCTTGAAAACATTCAAGGCGAAACCGAAATCACAGTCACAGTCAAGGGCGAGGTCAAGATGAACAAGACAAACAACCCTTTTTACGAGAAGCAGGGTCGCGCTTGGGTAGCGAAGGATAATGTTGAGAAAATACAAACGAGCGTGTACGCTTTCGGCGGATCGTATGAGGAAAGGGTCAACGAGGCTCTCGTTGCAGACGGAAGCGCAGGCGACTTCAAGGCCGCTTCGTTGCCGTGGGGCGAGTGGATTGTGGAGGGCAAGACCATTTCCCACAACGGCAAGGTGTACGCCCGTTGCTACATCGTGGAGGGAAAATCGTCTGTTGTTTCAGTGTCGTACTTGGTCAACGGCAAGGAAGCCACATCGGAGCAGGAGCAGAGCATCAAGGACTTCACCCCAGAGAAGAAGCCGAGCGCGAAGCAGGAGGCCGCAGGGCTTGAAAGTGGAAAGCAGGTAATCCCCAATAACATCGACTTGGACAAGGTTGTCCGCGTTGAGGTTGACGGGGCGGAGTACGAAATCGCATGACGGAATGTCAGTGACAAAATGTCAGGGGCGGCTCACTTGGTGGGTCGCCCTTTCCTTTTCCATTCCAGACAAGACCGACAGAGTTGGTGGAGGATCGCTGAATCGGATCCCATCGGGATCGATCGCCCTGGTGAATCCAGGGATGTCTGGACATCCCCTGGTATCCCGTCCAGTTCGGATCCCATCGGGATCGATCACTGTCCAGCATTCACCTCTTCCTCCTGCCGAAAAATTCAGCAAGGTTTTTTTGAAAAGTTTTCCAGATAAATATCCTGATTTCTTCTATGATTTTCCCACGGAAAATCCCATCGGGTTTTTCTTCATTTTCCCCGTGGGTTTTTTCCGTGGTTTTGGGCGGGGATTCCAGAGACTGGCCTCCCCGCCTTCTTTGTCTGGCAAACCCCCCCAAGAGATGTGATCCGTGAAGGAAGTCATTGGATCCCAATGGGATCGATCCTGTGGCCATCTCGTGTTCCATCTCGAACACGGCGTATTATGGATCCCGATGGGATCGATTCAGAACAGGTCCCCTTTCTTATTCCTTTTTCTGTAAGTTTTTGGTAATGTTTTTGTAAATTATTGTGAATCAAATTGTTACAAAGATTATCAAAAATAATTGAAAAAAATCTCTCAAAATACTTGACATATTGATTTTTTTCGTATCTTTGCTTCGTCAAACGACAAAGGGAAACAAACAATTTACAAACAATCTAAAACACAAGACTATGGCAAAGCAACACAAAATTTACTGCGAAGGCTGCTATTGCAGGCCAATGCAGGTAATCGACAAGAACGGCAACACGGAATGGCGTTGGGTGGTGGTCACATTTTCTGACGACTGCACCGAGAACGGCGAGGAAGTGGACATCAATGTCAAAGCGAAAACCGAGGAAGGGCTGGTCAATTCATCCGAGAGCGAGGACAATGGCGAAACCGAGAAAATCGTCAAGAACTCAATGACGATGAAAGACCTCTACAAGGGAATCCCTGGCCTCGACCCAGACATGGACGAAGACATCTGACGACTTGTCTGTCCAGCATGACAAGATGGCCGACATCACTTTGGTGGTGTCGGCTTTCCTTTTTCGTCAAGCTGCTCAGGAAAATCGTGATCCTTCGGTCCAGATTCTGATCCCATTGGGATCCAAGACGCTGGATACCAGACTCTTGGATGTATGAACTCGGGTGGTCAGGACGACCTTGAGTCTGGAAAGGTTCCCGTGATCTGGTATGGATCCGAGTGGGATCGATCGACAGGTCCCGTCGAGACTCTCTTCTTTGACGACAGGGTGGTATTGAGTACATGACGACATTGATCCTGAAGATGTACTTTTGATCTGGTATGGATCCAAATGGGATCGATCCTGTCAGAATCTTGTTCTCTCGATGTCGTGCCTGTTAACTATTCGGTTCATTGTGCAAGATTACTCTCACGAGATACTCAACCGTCGGTTAATCCGTTGGATCCCAATGGGATCCGTGATGACCGACGAAGTTTTCTTCGTTTTTTATTCCATAATTTTCCAGAAAAATTTTTTCCGTTTTTTCTTGCGTGGTATTCGGAAAATACTTATCTTTGCATCGTCAAACTTAAAATAAGAAAAACTATGGAAAAAAGAAACGGAAAATTCGTGGGGAAAAAGGACATTCCCTTCGACAACGACAAAATCGCGGACATTCTTCAACTTAAATGCCGCATACTTGAAATGTTCAGGTCGCGCAATGTTACCGTAAGTTTCGCCCAGAACATTCCGAACGAGAACTACTATACAGCCGCAAGCGACTTCTCTAAGCTGATGAGTACGGAGCTTACAGTCAGGTTCAAGCCAGTTACGTCAAAGCGTGGGCTTGTTCAGAGGGGGGCTGGTTTGTGCAAGCGCAAGGTGTCGGCGATCGATCCTTGCGTGCATATCATGTTCTACAACCAGCAGGGAATCGACGAGGTGACTGGTGATAGCGAGATACAGCCTTGTGTTTTCATAGGGGTTCATGGGTTTCAGGAAAGGGGATACAGGAAACATCATTGGGCAGACTATTCTCCGAAGCCTTCCTTCGGCTATGGATATGAAATAGAAACTTTGTGGCAAGATGCGGTCAAACCAGCTATGAATCAAATTTGGAACGACATCAACTTGCTGATAGAGTGATTGTTATAGAAGCAATAAGGTAACGGCTTGGGCTTGTGTCCGAGCCGTTTCTTTTTTGTGTGATAGTACGTCTTGACACAGATGAGTCAGTGGATGCCCGTCGATCAGATCCCGATGGGATCCGTTACAGTGGGTTCAGGATCACCATGAGTCCGAGGTTGCGATTGACTTGCTTGATGGACTTGGACGTCAATCATCTCGATGCCAGCTGGTTAGGATCCCATTGGGATCGTAACTGGGCATTCGCTGCCGATTCGATCGTCGAATTTTTGTCGAATTTTTTCTGAAAACAAAAACAAAAAAATCCGCACAATTTTTGTACGGATTTTCTTTGGGGTTTTTCTGGAATTTATTTCGGGAAAACCTCGTCAGCGTATGCTGTGAAAGTGTTGCCGCTTTCTCCTTGCAGGGTGTATTCCGTGCAGAACGCACCATCCTTGATGTCGGTTATCGTGAAAACCTTGTTTGCATCTGGTGTTTCCCCGTATGCACCGAACCTGACTTGTTTGCCGATTGTGAATTTTTTAATATCCATTGATTTTCATATTTTTGTCTTGTCAACCGAATAATATTGTTTCCCGTCTATATATTCAAGCTCACACACGAACTTGAATTTTCCCCTTCTGTAAAGGTGTGCAGTGAAAGAACCGACGAATACGCTGCGTCCAGCAACATCATCAATGTTCCTTCCGCTTTCGCATATTATGGAACTCCGTTCTTTGTTGTAGCAGAATGTCCCCAAGGAAAGGGCGATTGCGTAATCATGTGTGTTTGTTATTTCCATTATTCCGTTTGTTTGATGATGCAAAGATAAGCATTTTTCCTATACCACGCAAGGAAAATCGTAAATTTTTTCATGGAGGTCCAACACCCGTCGATCGTTTCGGCCTCAGTATGGATCCCATTTGGATCCTATACGATCCAGAGCATCTCCTCTCATATCCTCGTTGATCGATCAACTGTGATGAACTCGAAGAAATGATCCTTCCGTGATCGATCAGATCCCATTGGGATCATATCATATCACGGCGTCTTCTTCAGACTCAAGGTCATCATCATACCAAGTGATGTCCACATCCAAGAGTCTGGTATCCAGGCATTTGGATCCCATTGGGATCGTATCGGGGCCTTCACGAGTTCACTGCTGTCGTTGTATGCGTTGTCATCTGGTTAATGTAAAAAGAAAAGCCGATCCAAAATTGGATCGGCTTTCATTTCGTGTGGGAATGATTGGGTTTAGTCCACTTTCTTGAATATAACTGACTTGCCGTCGGTTCTTGATGTTTTAGAGCAAAGCCCCACGACCTGCTTGATGTCTGGCCTGTTCATGCATTGGTGTCTGCACCAGCATTCCCTGCAAGTTCCAGTTAGGTCTTCTACGACTTCAAGCGTGACAATCGTATCTGGCATATAGGGGTTATGTACGGTTTTCCTGAATCTCTCCCCTATCGGTCTTGTCATGTTGTCCATTATCTATTCCTCCTTGATTTTCACATTAAGAATTGTATTCCTGTGTTGCTCCTTTATTCTTGGCCTTGATTCCCAGTCAAGAATCTGGTACAACAATACGAATGTGCTTATTGATAGGCAGTTTTCTCCTTCATGGATTGGTTCAACGCGGTTCCAGCTCATGCAGTGCCATTTCATCTGCCTTGCCTTTTCAACATTTGCTTTTTCGATCGATTGGTTTATGTCGTCAAGATGTTGTCTTGTCATGTTGACGGTAATTGTTTGCCTATATACGGTTCCGTCTTCACCGTATTTTGTCATGTAGTTTACAGTTGTTTTCATTTTCATATCGTTTTGATGATGCAAAGATAAGTAAAATACCAATACGTGTCAAGCTTTTTCCCCAATTTTTTCAGAAAATTTTTTTCGGAAATTATCTGGAAACTTTCCAGAGATTCTGGTCGGGATCTTGCGGCGGGATCGATCCCAATCGGATCCTTTACAGTTAATCTCGATGTTGATGAGGATTATGTCTGAAGTTCGTCGGGGTGCCCTTGGCTGGATCGATCCAGTTGGGATCCAAGCACGCCGAACGATCTGTCCTGTCGATGCCCTTCACCGATCGATCAACCCTGATCCGAACAGAGAGGATCCTGACTCAGGTCATCACGGATCCGATCCCATTGGGATCCAATGGATTACATGACGGCTGAGCATCTCGTGTGAGTATCATGGCAAGAAGTCGTCTGGAAGTTTTCCGTGGCCTGATCGATCCCGTTGGGATCAATACTGGACGAAGTAGGATCTTTGCTCATCGATGTAATGGTTGTCCAACAGACTCTGAAGTCTCCTCATCTGTATGGGATCCTATTGGGATCCATACTGGCCATTCTGCGCGGATGTCTTGTACGCAATACTGGATGCGGCGGCAAAAAAACGAAAAGCCGATCGACCATTGTATTGATCGATCGGCTTCCCTTATGATTGGAGCTTGAACACTCACCAAAGGTCTTCAAGTTTCAGTCGCTTGAAGTTCCTTTCGTTCTCGATTGCCGTTTCCCAGTCTGGTTCCGATTTGCGGTAGACCAACGCGCTTTCGCCTTTCTTTGAAAGAAGCCGTATCTCCATGATGTTTGTCCCGTCGTGGTGAAGCCCGTGTACATAGACGCGGCCATTGTCATAGACCACTTTGTAGTCTTGATAGTCGCTCGAAGAATTGAGGGCTTCCTTGATTGCTTCCGAGAGGGTCTCAAATGTTTTCTCGACATATCCTTTGTGGTGTCCGTCCCAAAGTCCCAAGTCGAAGGTGATTACATAGTGGCGGATTCCTTTGTCGGCAGTGGAATAAGAAAGGTTTGTGAAGAAGTCCTCATAGTCGATATATTCCTCGTCGCTTACCCAATCATAGTATTCTTGCGAGTCTTCCTTCGCTGGTTCGATTTCGTTTGCTTTGCACCATTCTACATACATTGCATAGTTGTAGAATTCCGTGCAATAGTTTGTTCCGATAAGGGTTCTTTCCTTTTTGTCTTGTTTGCTCATGATTCAGATGTTTTTTATTGTTTGAATTATGATGCAAAGATACGACTTTTTTCTTAATTGTCAAGCGAAAAACGAAAAAATTTATCTTTATTCTTTATTTTTTTCTGGAACGATCGATCCTGTTGTCCGAGATGGCGATCTGTCTTGGATCCCAATGGGATCCGTTACTGTGGAAGTTGTATTCTTGGGGGCCTTTCTTCAGGATGTCCTGATAAGCGGGGACTAACTCATATCTGGAAATTACCTGGCGAGAGATCCCAGTGGGATCTATCGGATGGGAGATTCGGCTGTTGGCCTTGCCGACTGCTGTTGATCATCCTGATGTTCTGGATGGTGATCCTGAACGGATCCAAATGGGATCGATCAGCGGGCCGAAGGTTCCTTTTACTTCAGGTTTGTGTCGGGACGAAAAAAGACAAAGCCCGCTGGTATTGTCTCCAACGGGCTTTCCACGAATATGAATAATGAAACAAGAGTTATGGCTTGATGTCTTTCAGTATGATTGATGCTTTTATCCAATATACGGCTGGTTCCGTCTTGACGGAGATTTCCAACCCGTTGTCGTTCTTTTTGTAAGGGAACTTAGACTTCGACATGATCGTTCCGATGAATTTGTCAGCTTTTTCGTTGGCATAGGACTTTGCTCCTTCCTTGCTCGCGAAGATGTCACTGGACACCGTATCACCGAATGGGGTGTGTTCGATTACTGTAGCCATGTATATGGGTTGAGGGTACTGTTCGCTTTCCGACAAATGTTCATACAGTTTGTTTTGTTCGATCGCATTCTCTATCATGGACTTGATTTCCTCTATGACGGAATCGCTGTCCTCGTCGTCTGGATCGTATGAAGGTGCTCCATGTAGCTCACCCCAATATCTTCCGTCCTCTCCATGGACGTCATAGAACGATTGATCCGTGTTGCAGTCATAGCATTGGGTCAGTAATAAGCTTTCCCCGTTTTCCGTGATGATTCTGATTCTGATTCTGTTTTCCATAGTATGTTTGTTTTTGAATTTGTTTGACGCTGCAAATATACGACTTTTTCCCGAATTGTCAAGTATTTTCCTTGAAATTTTTCCGAAAAATTTTTCTCAGGATTTTACCCGTATTCTTTCTAGGATTCCGATCAGAAAAAATCCAGATGGGATTCGACAGGTTGCCCACGGGTTTTGGGCAGGGAAAGATCCCGTTGGGATCTATCTGGGTGTGGACGTCGTGGGATGTCTTTTGTAAATTGCGTCCGACTCAGAATCATCACATCGTTTCTGTGGAATTGATCCTAATAGGATCTGGAAAGGGGACGACGATCTGTGTTCCTCTGTTTCTTCTGGATCCAGCTTTTTTGCGGACAACAAAAAAGGGGTTGCCATGTTATCGGCAACCCCTTCTCGTGATTAGGGCACGGCACGGGATTTCTTATTTGTTTTTCTTGTAGTATTTCGTTTCCACTACTTTGATAAGGACATGATCGGTGGAATAGCATCCGTCCATCCAGATATTGTAGCAGTCTGGTGTGTCGGTGAAGTCGTCCTTGCATGACTGGTTGTTTGGATCGATCCAAAGGTTTCCAGCTTCCGATAATTCAATATATTCGTCGCGTTTCAGTTTGAGTGCGGCGCGGGCGTGTTCCCTGTCAGAGAAAACACCAAGCGTTTCCACGGTGTCTTCGTCACCGTTGCAGCATACCGAGTGAAGCACCGCATAGCATGGTGTCCCCTTGCCGATGACGTTCTGTTTTTGGGCATTTGCTATCTGATCGCTTATTTCAAGGATTTTATCGATTGAAAGATCGTCGAAGTCGATCGGTTTCCCGTTGTATTCATATACTGGTGTAAGCCAGTCAGGTCTGAGGTAAACATATTCCCTTCTTCCTATTTTCAGTTTGCCTGTGATTTGTTTAGCCACATTGTCGATGGCGACGGCTTTGAGCTGTTGTGCCTGTGTCTTGATTTCGTAGTTCTTCATTGTAGTCTTGTTTTTGAATTATGGTGCAAAAATACGAAAAATATCGATACGTGTCAAGTAAAATCGAAATTATTTTTTCTCGATCGATCGCTGTCCACGGCAGTGGAGCCAGCTGTAATCCTGATTTGGATCCCACTGGGATCGAAACTGGGCCGAGTGGGTCGACGCGGGCGCGTGCGCGAGTGCGCGTGCGTTTCTTTTACTATTATAATGGGATAAAAAATAAAATAGAATTTTTCGTTTTTTACTTGACAATTCAGATTTTTTTCGTATCTTTGCGGCGTGAATCAAACAGAAGTATAACCTATCAAAAACTTACAACTATGGGAAGAAGAAAATACAACGAGATTGAGAAGGCGCAGTCCAAGATCAACAAAGGGATCGACGATCTCTATGCAGCTGTATGCGATCGTGTCAAGGATATGCAGGAAGCTAATGGAAAAGGTTATGTCGACACGCAGGACAAAACCAAGGACACAATCTATTTCCTTGCATACGACAGCGAGGCTGTAAACGATATGCACGAAGGCACTGTGTGCGGTGTCCGTGCGGTGCGTAACGGAAGCGGTCTTGATCTTCAATTTGTGGGATCGATCGTCAATGTGTATTTTGATCAAGAAAGCTTCGACGACTGTAACCGCAACTATGGAGATAGCAACGATATTGTAGACTACAACGGGTTTGACGGTGAATGGGAAGAGTCTTGGCAATATGTCAAGAACCACGATCTCATCCTCTATGTGCCTACATTGCTCTCCATCGCGGAGTCGATAGACCAGTACATCTGACAAACATTCATTTTTTCATAACTGCTTTTTCATGTGCGGCGATCGATCATCTTCGGTCTCCGCACTGTTTTATGCCAAGAACCAGAACAAGGAGTTCATCCTGTTGGTGACCCAGTATGGATCCCAATGGGATCCTATTTAGAGCCGCCAGATCCCGTCGGGTTTTATTCAAATAAAAAATAGAAATAAAAAATTGATTTTTTCTTGGATCGTATCGATATTTTCCGTATCTTTGCAGCGTAAAATAAAACGGAAAAATAAACCAAAAAAGAAAGGAAAAAAACAATGAGCAGCGGACATGAATTGCCTTACAGAGGCGAGAGCTTCAAGATAGTTGGTTGCAAGAATGCAATGGAGAAAAACACACGATCGATGTTTCCAGATCCTAAAGACAATATCGGTATATGGGTCGATTATTTCAGGATCGTCTATGACAGGGGTGAACGGATTGAACAAGGATTCGGTTCGGATTCGTTTGTCAGTTACGACAACGGGTATATCGGTATAGAGTGTGCCGATCGTTTCCAGACAGTGAAGGAAGCGGAGGACTTTATCAAGGTAAAGAAAAGTGTGGTAAACAACTGGTATCGTGGATTCGGCATCAGGAAGACCGAGTACGATAAATCAACGGGAACTTACACGCATGAGATTATCAGGCCATGTGAGGCAACCAATAGCGTCACGGTCGATCACCTTAATTGAAAAAAAAAGACTTGACATTGATATTTTGCTTATCTTTGCATCGTAATTCAAAAACAACAGAGCTATGGAAACTACAAACAGAAAATGGTATCGCTCCGACTTCACGGCAAAGGGGTTGTTTGACAACACGGATATTGATTCGGAATACTACACGGCAGAGAGTGACGCGGAGGCGATCGATCACGGTAAGGAACTCGCGGCAAACGGGGTTGACTTCGCCGACATCGGTCACATCGACATCAAGCTGACCTATATCGCGGAGGTTGACGACACGCAGGAAACTTGGCCAGAGAAAAGAACTGTTTATTATTGAAAAACAAAACCAGAATTTTTCAGAGAAAAAAGATCGGGGGAACATCCAAAAGTTCTCCCGATTTTTTTATTTGGGAAAATCCAGAGAAATTCCCACAGGGAATACATGGCGATCGATCCTGAACTGGATCCCACTGGGATCTATCCAACTTTCTCATCTTCAGAGTCTTGGATGCCATGTTTCATGTGGAACAAAAATTTTACAGAAAAAGCTTGACACGTATCGATATTTTTCTTATCTTTGCACCGTCAATTCAAAAACAGAGTATTAACCTATAAAAGAAAAGACCTATGAAGTACACAAAAATTTTAAGGACTGTAGCCGATCGTTTAGACACTCAATACGGAGTGTTGTTAACCGACGGAAGAATCATTTCCCTTTACAACGAGGATAACCAGTTTTACCTGAGATGGGACTTCCCGATCGATCTGGAAACGATGACATACGAACCCCGTTTGGCTGACGAAAACAATGGGGAGATTTCCCTCAACTCACTTGACAGAATTGTTATCGCAGGCGTGGTCAAGTGCTATGACGAATGCAACTATTATCATGGCACATATCCAGAGGATTTCACCTGCCCAGAGCAGGAACGCTTGGAGATCAATCGTATCGAAGCCTTCTTCAAGGATAACGGTTATAATGTGTCAAGAGAAGCGATCGAACACAATTTCAACGCTTGGCTCGGTGACATGAAGTCAGGCTACCGTGACGACATCAACGGATACCACCTGTTCAGCCCGTGCGGTTGCAACCCGTTGTCAATGTGTCTGTCAACGCTCAACACACTGTGTGACGACTGGCAACAGACATACACCTGCTGAGTTTTGCTCATACTCATATCATATTGTTTTTTTCCGATCGATCACACCCAGTGGTCGATCGGTTTTTTTATTATCCTTTATTCATCTTTATTCTTTGATGGAGCATCTCCTCGTCAGGCTGGCGCCAGTCAGATCGATCCCACTTGGATCCATATCGACACGGATACATCCTCCTCATCCCAAGAGTCTGAAGACGAACCAGTTAGGATCCCACTGGGATCGATCCTGTGCAGCTGTGCAGGATGTCTGCACACTTGGATCTTTTTCCCAGAAAATTTCCAGAATAATTTTGTAAATTATTGACAGATAATAAGTTGGAATATATTTTGAAAAATAGTTGAAAATTTTCTTGGAAAAAGCTTGCCAATTCAGATAATTTTCGTATATTTGCATCGTCAAACGACAAAGGAACAAACATTATCATTAACATCTAAAAAACAATCAACTATGGGACAGTATTATAAGCCAATCGTCCTGAAGAAGGACTGGAAAAACGAGGAACAACCGATCGCTGGTACGCTTTCGCCTTATGACTATGACAACGGCGCGAAGCTCATGGAACATTCCTATGTAGGAAACAGTTTCGTCAAGGCCGCTATGAAGATGATCGATCTTATCGGTCAGGGAAATGCCGTGCCTTTCGTCTGGTGCGGTGACTATGCCGATCCAGTCGATACATCAAACCATCCCGTCACGAAAGATAAAGACGGAAATCTCGTTGGTGGAATCGATTTGTATTCGTGTGCTTGCGCATGGCTTGGCGAGGACAAAAACAGCAAAGAGTACGAAGATCTGAAAAATACTCTGCAAAATGTAAGCACAGATGAAAAGTGTTACATCATCAACGAGACGAAGAAGCAGTTCGTGCGCATCCCCGATTATGATAAGGACAAGTGGTTTATCCATCCCCTTCCGATCCTGTGTGCCGACGGCAACGGTCGGGGCGGCGGAGACTACGGCTACTATGCGTCAAAGAACATGAAGCTTGTCGGAACATGGGCACATGACGAGATTCGTCTTGCCGAAAAGAAATCCGACACGGAGGGCTACGAGGATTGCGGCTGGATTCCAGAGTGCGAGGAATAAGGGTTCAACCGACTTTCATAACTGACTTTGGGCGATCGATCCGATTAAGGATCGATCGCCTTTTCTTTTTCAGAGTGTCAACCCAGACGCAGTATCCCGTCGGTGAATATGGCCCCAGTATGGATCCCACTTGGATCGATCGATACGGATTCGTCTTCAAAAGTATCCTCCTGATTTTCAGCAAATTAATTTCCAGAAAAATTCAAGAAAAATTTCCAAGAAATTTCTTGGATTGTATTGGAATTTTTCTTATCTTTGCATCGTAAAATAAAACAGGAAAACTAACCTATAAAATAATATGAATATGAAGGACAAACTTTTATCTCATGAATCGAAGCTGCAATCCGAACTTGCAGCAATCATGGAAAAACGGTGTGCGGTCAGGAAGGAACTGGAATCCTTGACATCATCAATGCTTTTCAGAATGGGCGGATCGATCGACATTGACAACATTGATTCTCCATTATGCGTGTCGTATGACGGAGGCAACCATCCAGAGTACGCATCCGATCTTTATGCCTCAGTGGAGACTGTCCGTGCTGTAGGCGGATCATTCGAGGTTGACCTGAACGACTGTGAGCCTAACGTGTATGCGGATCGTCTGTCTTTCGATGATGTGTGTGCCGTACACGACGCTATCGCTGGATTGTACAGAAGCTGCAACGCTGTTATTTTCGACGCAATCTTAGATGTATTCGGACCTTATATCGAAAAGATCTTTACCAGCAACGGCACGAGTCCTTATAATATAGAAGTGTCTGGCGGAGCTATCAAAGTTTTATTAAACACAACAGATCGCAGACATTTTCAGCAAACAAAGATCGATAGTATTGTCTGCAAGTTCCCAGACAGGATCGATAGCGGAGAGTTCCAATATGATCCGAGAAAAAAACCTATGCTTGTGTTCAAGTTGACGGAATAAACATAAGACTGAACCATAATTCTCGACACATACTTGCTTTTATGGAAAAGTCCCGATCCAATTCGATCAGGGCTTTTCTTTTTTATGCAAAGACGAAACCACGACTCATCGTTCATTCTTTACCGAAACTTCAGGATCCGACTGGGATCCTTGAATTCCGATCCAGATCATTTAAGCTGCGATCTCACGCGATCGATACAATGTTAGCCGATCGATCGAATAATCATACATCATAAGTTAAGTATGTTATATACATGATAAACAATATGTTATGAATATAATCGGACAAAATCGGACAAAATTCGATCGTGAACCAGAGCATTTGATCGCAACTTAAAAGGATCTGGATCGGTTTTATGATCCCAGAGGGATCCATGACCTGTGCAGGAGTATTCTTTATACTTCTTGTCAAAATAAATATAGAAACTTTCCTATATAAAATAACAGGAATTTTATATAGGAAAACTTCAAGAAATTTCTATGGAAAAATTTTATACTTTTGATGGAGAGAATATTTCCGAAGACGACATAAGGGGAGTGTTCTCGGAAAACCCAGATTGCGGCATGGCTGTCGTATATACAGAGCGTACTGGTGGAAGGGAACTGGTTAACGGAAGGATGACATGGATCGATCGCGTCCAGACAAAGGTTATTCCGTTCGCTAAGAGGAAACCAGCTTTGGACTACATTGGGTTCCTGAGATCCCAGACGAACCGATCGATCTCGGACATGCACATAGAGGTTGCTGACTGAAGTGAAGAGAGCTGCTGGCGCTGGTTAGGATCCCAGTGGGATCCTTTCTTGGACCGAGGAGATGGTCGTTACGGGCGATGATCGATCGTTGTCGAAAAATATCAGAAAAAGCTTGACACGTATTGATATTTTTCGTATCTTTGCACCGTCAAACAAAGTAAGACTAACCGATCAAAATCACAACATTATGGCAAACTGGGCATTAGTAACTTATAAATGCGAGTGCAGGGACAACCAGCAGGCTGAGGCTTTCACCAAGCTTCTGGACAAACTGAAATCTTTGCCGAAACCATACGCCGAATCAGACTTCGGAAACCTTTGGATGGGATGTGTGGTGAAGGCACTGGGTGGAGACCCCGACGAAATCAAATGCAGGGGTAAGATATTTGATGACTACGATATTGACGGAAATGTGGTCACTCTCGTCACAGAACAGGCTTGGAGTGAGCAGGAGGAGTTCCGCCACCTTGTTGAGGAGACGTATCCTGGCATGAAAATCTGGTATTGCTGCGAAGAGTCCAACGAAGGCATTTATTGCACAAACGACACGGAAAGAAAGTTCTTCAAGAGCTGGTACTACCTTGACTACGAAGACGGAGGTGAGTATTTCGACACAATAGAACAGGCTGCGGAGTTCGTCAGCGACAAGATTGGTATACCAGTCGAGCCTACGATCGAATCGATCGAGGAAGAGATTGAGAAATACCAAGAGGATAACGACTGGTCTGACGAAAGCTGGATGAATTTTTACGTATTCGATATAATCGACGACTGACAAAGGTTGTTTTCATAGGTTCAAATATTGTTTTTCCGCTGGGTTTGGTTTTCATTCCCAGCGGTTTTTCTTTGTTGCCGACACAAAAAACTCTGAAGTGGCAGGAGATGAGCTGATCTGGATCGATCCCATTGGGATCCGTTTCTGGGCCACGGGTGCCTTCGGCGTTCTCGGATCCAGATGGGATCGTTGGATTCCAGAATTTTTCTTGGAATTTTTCTGGAAAATTTTTTCGAGATTTTTCTTGGATCGTATTGATATTTTTCGTATCTTTGCATCGTCAAACAATAAAACAGAAAACACTATGAAAAACATTGAAAAGTATTGTCCTGTATGTGGACACAAGTTCGTTCAAGGAGAAAGCGAATACAACAACGAAACGGCTAACACTGACTATGTTTGCACAGAATGTGGTTGGGAAGGAACTCACGATCAAGTTCTCGATACTGACAAAATCATCGAGGATCTTGTTGATGAAATCGACAATGAAGGCATTGAAATCACAACAGAGGATGCAACCAACGTAATTAAGGAGATCCGTTGTGGAGAAAGTTACGAAAACGCGATCAAGTCGATCGTCAACGGAATACTGGATTGTCTCGGCAATGAAGATGACATCGATCTTTCCGACAAGCTCCAGACCTACAATGGAAGCTACAACAAGCGCACCCTCAAAAAAGATGGTCTTTGTATCGTCACTTGGCCAGATTCCCAATCGCTTTGCGAGATGGAAAATTTCTGGGAACACGCTTGGCTTATAAATGACGACTACGGCCTTAGAAGGTTCGGATCCTGCGCCTATGTCGTTGAGGAGGACTGGTACACGGAAAATGACATTATTCCAAACGATCTGGTTGATACGATTAGGAGAGCCATTGATCGAATTGGATGCAACGGATTAATCAATGTTGAAAACGACGGGATCGAATTATGTGATGGTGAGGATCCAGAAGGAAACCCAGAAGGGGAATGGCACTATGTCACCGAGATATTGCCTTGTGGGTTGAAGATGGACAACGGGGATTTCTATGAATACTCGGATCTGTCTGAAAGTGAACTTGAAAAGGTGCTGGACTATGTAAACGGTATCTGATATAAAAAAATAAAAACAGATAAAACCGATCGATCACAATTGGGTGATCGATCGGTTTTCTTTTTATAAACTATTCGGACGACAGATATGAGCAGATCGCATGGAACATGAGATCCCAGTGGGATCAGACTTCCAGTGAAGAAGACTCGTCGAATTCAGAAAAAATAATATAGATTTTCCTTGCGTGGTATCATATTTTTTCGTATCTTTGCACCGTAATTCAAAAACAGGAACAATATGAAAACAGAACAGCCAAGATGGGAAAACGATTCCCCAATTCAAATCAACATCAGTATCAATGTGGAGAACGGAAAGATCAACGGAGCGAGGGAGTTCGCCGATCTCCTTTGCTCGAAACATCTTCACGTCAAGGGCTATAGGATCCGCTTCACACAGAAACGCAACAACAAGAAGATCGTTGTCGTAGAGGCCAACTATCATATAATCGGAACTATTGACATACGCAAAGGCTATGTTTTCGGGAGCAATTGCATCATGTATGGTTCACCAGACAGGGAGAACGAAGGCAGCAAACAGGTAATCTCAGTACTTTTCCACGACGTATGCGGAATGAGAAACGAAATCGCCAGAGTGGAGAACGGTATGCTCAACACGTCCGACATCGAGCTTGCCCAGAGGATAGTCAACATCTACTCGGATTTCGTCGAGAGGATGATCGTACCAGTTACAAGTGAAAACTCCAAGTTCGACAAGATCTGCGACATAGTGTTGTCACTCAAAAAGTTTAACGGAAGGATTGTCGTCGACGACAACACAAGACTGGATGCCAACGCCAATGGGAAACCAATTATCGTGAAGATAATCAAATACGGTGGAGTGTGTGACAACTATGGGGAAGATCACTTCTTTTATGAACTGGACGACAGATCCCTTGAATTAATAAAGGAATACATCGAAAGACAAAGATAAACGGCATTGCATATTCTGTCGCCGATCGATCGCAATTGGGTGATCGATCGGCTTTCTTTTTTGTGCCACCCAGAAATATCCCAAGAGGAAAGGATGATGCTGAGCTGGACGGGATCCCACTGGGATCGATCTTGGCCCCAGATTTTATCGCGGAAAATTTCCCAGAATTTTTCCCAGAATTTTTCTCGAAAAATTTTTCTGGAATTTTCTTGGATCGTATTGATATTTTTCGTATCTTTGCACCGTCAAACAACAAACAGAAAGGATATTTGGAAGATACGAAAAAAAAAAACAGAAAAAAGCTTGACACGTGTCGATATTTTCCGTATCTTTGCAGTGTGATTCAAAAACAAAGTATTAACCTATAAAAAACTTACAACTATGACACGGAGAAAAAACTTACTGTCGACTGAGGACGAGATAATCGTCACGGACAAGATCAACAACGAGATTTACCTTACTGGGAAATTCATGGACGGGGAAGCCGATCTGAAAGACGAGAACGGAAACCCAGTCAAGATGAAATACCCAAAGTATTCTGAACTTACTGGTGAGCAGATAGAGGAAATCGAGTATTTTTGCGATCGATCGCTCATTGAGTACCAACAGGTTGCAATGGTTTTCGGGGAAGTTTTCCCGACATCTTGTTAAGTATAACAATCAAAAAAGGAAAGGACAATACAATGACACATTTCCGTACATACTGCATAGGAGACTACGACGAGAACGACCTTTGCGAGAAGTTCAGCGAGTTCACGACAGTGCCACCTTATGCCGATGGCAATGTCTGTGGAGAGGACATCATGCAATTTATTGATTTTTACACAAGTGGAAAAAATACAAATTGTATTAATGGAGACATCAATGTTGCACATAAACTTGGGCCAAGATCCCGTAAACTGTTTGCAGAATGGACCGATGCGAAATCCAATGGCGACACCGATCGAATGAACGCAATCGTCAAGGAATCGATCGACACTGTGTTCAAGGAGCTTTACAAAGCGTTCGGCTATGACTGGAACCATAACAAATGGAAATTCAACGATCAGGGTGTGCTGGAGAAATGGAGTACACGCAATCCCAACACTGTCTTCGACTACTATCAGGAGATCGATCAGACAACTCTCGGCGATATGGTGGATCCAGATCTTCGCATAGCCGAATCATGCGGGTTCTTCAACGGCCCAGAGAACACTTACACGAAGTTTGACTGGGTTGGATGGTTCGGAATGTCGGAAAGGGAAGTTGACAACGAAACGGCGATCGACCTTGTAAGAAAGGCGATCGAGGGACTGCCCCCAGACACACCAGTCTACACATTCGACTGCCACATTTAACACGACTGTTTTCCATAGTCTTTATATTGCTCATTTTTGCCCGATCGATCACATCCCGTGACCGATCGGGTTTTTTATGCGACATGCACGGAGATCGTTCTTCGGGAAGGAAGTCTTCGGCCCCCAGATCGATCCCAATGGGATCCCTTTGCCGTGGCATCTCCAAGGTCAGGTTATCCTCACCCATTCCCATCCTGAAGAACGGATGTTAAAGGGGACTCTGTCCTGAAAAGGATCCCACTGGGATCGATTCTGTGCGGATGACATCCGACGGGTTTCTGAACCAGAATAAAATTTTTTTCGGAAAACACTTGACATGTATTGATATTTTCCGTATCTTTGCACCGTCAATTCAAAAGAAGTACAAACATATAAGACAAAAGAACTATGGAAGACAATCTGACTAAAATTGTGCCATACGGTCCGATCGATTTACACGACAATTTCACGATCAACCACATCAAGATCGAAGTGAAATATTGGGATCACAGGATCAAGGTCGACATCACACCTATCATGATCAACGATATATCATACAGTGTCCATTACGACGGAAAGCAAGAGCATCAGGGGTTCTTCGTGAACGTACTGCAATGTTCGAGAAAGTCGAACAAAAAGATGGATCTGATCGCACGCGCACTCTGGCCTTACACCGATCGAATCGTCGAGCTTTTCGGACAAGGGAAGTTCGCAGAAATCACCAACATTATCACAGCACTCGTTAAAGACTTAAACCTTAAATAAAATGTTAGACATAGAAAGAATAATGGAGAAGATTGGCCCGCAATTGACGATCGGAGACAAGCGTACCGTCATGATCGTCCTTGATGCAGTCAACGATCAGCTTTCGGAAACGCGCACAAATGAGGATATGTTCTGCATCTATAACAAAAGCGGCATGAGAATGTTCCAGTACGGAACAGGATCGTGGTGCCACATGAACAGGACACTGAAGAAAGCCGAGTCCGACTATCCAGACGCAGGGTTCTATGTTGGAGAAATTGACGGCTAATCCAAGAAATCGGCAGAACTCCATTCAGCGATCGATCACGATAATGTGATCGATCGCTTTTCTTTTTGTCAAAAACCTGAGAAAACCAATGGCGTGCTGGCGTTGGTTAGGATCCCACTGGGATCGATCTGGACGGATCCGTCTTCAAAAGTATCCTTCTGATTTTCAGCAAATTAATTTCCAGAAATTTTTTTGAAACTTTTTTGAAAAATTTTCGGAAAAAAGCTTGCCAGTTCGGGAATTTTTCGTATCTTTGCATCGTCAAACAAAGAAAAAGACATTAACCAATAAAAGAAAACACTATGGAAAATTACAAGAAAGCATTGGAACAGGTAGGGATCGCCTATTTAGGAGGGTTGAAACACTCGGCAAAGATGATGAAGTCGTTCAAGAAGAAGGTTGCCACGTATTGCATATACCTTGCGCCTGCCGATCTTGCTGGACGGACTGCAAAGGGTACGCGGATCAACGTATGCCCGAAATCGCAGCACTGTAAAGCGTTGTGCCTGAACTCGTCTGGCCACAACAAGGCCGACATCCTCCACAGGGGGATCAAGCAATCGACCATCAACCAGTGCAGGATCAGGAAGACCCGCCTGTTCTACAACGATCGTAACCTGTTCATGGAGATCATGATACACGAGATCGAGAGGAGCCGCAAGTATGCGGAGAGTCACGGAATGGAGTTCTCGATCCGAATCAACGGAACGAGCGATCTGTCCCCAGAGCTGTTCCGCTACAACGGAAAGAACATACTGGATATGTACCCAGACGTTCAGTTCTACGATTATACCAAGGTTTTCAGCCGTACAAAGCTGCAAGGTCTTTATCCAAACTATGACATAACATTCAGCTTCGACGGGTACAACTGGGAAGATTGTGAAACCTACCTGAACCGTGGCGGGAAGGTGGCGATCGTATTCGACTCGGAAACCATGCCCAAGACCTACAAGGGGTTCAAGGTGATCGACGCAAACGGATATGATATGCGCTACATGGATCCTAAGGGTTGCATCATGGGTCTGGAGTTCCATCCGATAGCCATAGGCGGGAAGGTCTGTCACGCCAAGGAAATCGACGATCCCTTCATCGTGAAAACCGAAAACAACCCAGACGTGGATTTCGGCCTGTAACGGGGGATAAAAACGGAAACGCGGGCGATCGGTCACATTGTGATCGGTCGCCCTTTTTGTTTTTTCATGGAACTGGATCGATCGGACGAAGGAGATAGCGGATAGCGGAAAGCTGTATGGATCCCACTGGGATCCTGACTGGACGGATGGAACCTTTCTCTGGGTTTTCTTCCAGATTTTTCCCGAAAAAAGATCGAGAAAAATTCCAGAAAATTTTTTCAAGAATTTTCTTGGATCGTATTGATATTTTTCGTATCTTTGCATCGTCAAATAAAAACAGAGATATTAACCAATAAAAAGAAAGGAAAACAAACCATGGGAAAAAAGATTATCAGAGCAAACGACGCCGACAACTGCGAATCGATCATGATTACATTAACACGGGAAAAATACCCGATCGCCTTCAAAGCTAAGTTAGAAGAGCTTATGGAAGAAGGCGCGTTTGAAACGGAAGACGAAGCGATCGACTGGATCGAGTCCAACCCGATCGAATTGGAAATCTATTATGAAAAGGGGTATGGCCTTTTCGCCGTGGAATCCGAAGCCGTGGAGAGCAACGGGACATATTCCCCCTACACAAAATCCGAGATTGTTTGCGATTAAGAAAGGAGAAATGTCATGGGTTACAGATTACATGTGGTAAAACGACAGGAACGGTTCGGGGACATCGAGGCGTTCAACTGGAAAAACAACGAGTTCGCGGATCTTCTCACAACGATCGGCTGCGACATCTGCGGTGACGAGCCATACGATCGATTCGAGTGCCTGAAGTCCGAATTCAGGAAAGCGATCGGCATCGTCAAGCTCTATTCAGAGAAAGACAGTCTGACGGAAGAAGACCTTTCCGCGACAGGGATCGATCCAGGCTGTTTTGACATCGACGACATCAATGAAATTCTATCAAAAACAAAGGACGAACTTGGGTACACCCCGACAGAGCTTGTCAGGGTCATGGAGCAGTTCCTTTCGGAATCCGATCCAGATGGTGACTATATCATTTTCGTCGCTTGGTAAAAACGGAAAAAATAACTTAAAACAAGACAATCATGGAAACGCAAAGACCTTATACACATGAAGAGTACAAAATCGCCCTTAACGCCACGCACGACTTCCACACAAGATGCTACGAGACCGTAAGGGAATATCTCGAAGGCCATGGGATGATCAAGATCGATCCAGACCAGTACGATGAATGGAGATTCGATTTCCTTGAATACGATGAAACCATGACAGTGCATGAGATTTGTTTAGACGATGACATATATTTTGTGTGCTACACATACAACGGAGATCAATATATTGTCGATTGGTGCCAGATCAACCACGACATGGTAATCACGGAGATGATCATGGATCTCGTCTATAAACTTTCGGAAGAAGAATAAACACTTTTGACACGCTTACTTTTCGCTTGGGGCGATCGATTACAATCTGGATCGATCGCCCTTCTTTTTTACCTTGATTTTGGAAATGAACTTCAGCGGGTATCCGCATGGCGATCGATCCCAGTGGGATCTTTTCCCAGAGATTATTTCCCAGAATTTTTCTTGGAATTTTTCTTGAAATTTTTTTCGGGATTTTTCTTGGATCGTATTGATATTTTTCGTATCTTTGCAGCGTCAAAACAAAACAGGAATATTAACCATTAAAAAGAAAAGACTATGCCAAACTATGTTAGAGCAAGAATCACGGTCAGTGGTGACCAGAAGATGATCGATCAGCTTGTCGATCACGTCAAAACCACATTCACAGAAAACGGGAAGGAAACCGTAATCCCGTTCGATTTCAACAAGATTATCCCTATGCCAGAGTCTTTGGACATCATTGACAGCTCAGACGGGCATAACGGGATGAAATATCTCCTTCTGAACGGCAAGTCGAGCGTCGGGGTCACAGGGGATGATTTCGCGTTCCTTCAGGAAATGGACAAGATCAGGAAAACAGATCCGAAAAGGTTCGACGATATGATCGATCTTGGTCGAAAGTACCTGCATAATATCGCGGAACACGGATTTCCGACTTGGTACGGATGGAGAGCCAAGAACTGGGGGACAAAATGGAATGCGTGTGACACCCAGACGGACGGTAACGGTTGTTTCGAGTTCGACACGGCATGGGCTTTCCCTTTCCCAGTGATCGAGAAGCTTGCCGAAATGTATCCAGACCTTGACATCGACTTCATATATGCCGACGAGGACTGCGGATGCAATACGGGGGAAGGGACATTCTCTGGTGGCGAGATCGTCGAAGAGGAATACCCAGATCCATGCACTGAAAGCGCATACGAAATCTATGACGAGTGCTGGCAGAATGAGTTCTTCTACAAGGATCCAGACGGGGAATGGAGATGGCACGACGACATCAAGGAAGACTCAGACGGCATAGAGGAAAGCACAGACCCGATCAGCGGTGTTCTCGAAACCGAATAGCTGAACTGGCCTGACTGCCCAGCAAGGCAAAGGCGATCGATCCTTATAATGTGATCGATCGCCTTTTTTCTTTTTTGTTCATAAGACGCTTGCATGATGATATGATGCGGGGGCCTTCGATCGATCCCACTGGGATCCTTTCCACTGGAAAACTTTTGGGTTTTATTCTGGAATTTCTTTCAATAAATATCAAAGAAATTTTTATGGATTTTTTCTTGGATGTTTCTCGGAAAATCCGTATCTTTGCAAAATCAAAAAAGTTACATTATGGGACAGACATATAGCGTGAGCATGAACGTAAGGTTCAGGGACGAGGAAAAGGCTAAGGAGGCCTTGCAGAGGAAAATAGGAATGGCAAAGGTTGAACACACAAATTACAACCTCGAGCATTTCAAGGAACTTGGAATAGGGACGGACACATTGCCCGATCTCATGGGGATATTCTTCGGGGGATGGAAAGGTGTCCTTAACTCAACACCAGCTGGATACCTGTATGCCGACTTCGATGCGAGCTATGGTTGGGAAAGTGTGATGATGGAGGCTTTCGAGGATATATCACCGTTCCTTGAGGATGGATCGTTCATCAAGATCTGGCCAGACTATGGATGCGACTACGGCATTGTCGAGAACGGCACTTGCGTTTGGAGGGAATGAACTTGGAATAACAGTTATTGTTTATTATATTTTTCTTTTTTCTGGGCTTCCACTTGTCTTAGGGGGAGTCCAGTTTTTGTTTGGATCGATCGGAGGTCAGCCATATCGGTTCCCGTTACTGGACAGCGTATGGCTGGGTCCGTCATGGATCCCACTTGGATCGATCGTGCTGGGCGTCCACACTTAATCATGGGAACTTATCCGACACAGGAAATTTTTCTTTGGTTTTTCTTGGATCGTATTGATATTTTTCGTATCTTTGCACCGTCAATTCAAAACAGATACACTAACAACCATTAAAAAAGGGAACAAGACATGGAAACAACAGAGAAGGTTTCAAGGAGAATCAAACGGATGTACGGTTCCGCTGCGCTTTATTACGTCAGAATGTACTATGCGGAACGCGAGATCGACATCCTGAAATGCGACAAGGGCAGCGACGAGCTTGCGGCTATAAGGATTGCCGTAAAGACAGCCAACAAGATGACATACAAAAAAATACCAACCGATCAGGCTTCTCTGAGGGATTTCTTCGCCGACAGATATAAGGACGAGATGAGAAGGAAGTCGATCGAGGATAAGGAGAGAAGGGAGTCCGAAGAGATCCTCAACTCGATCGAAGGTTTTCTTTCCATAGAGGATGGCGCGAACTCCTATGTCCCGAAAGGAAGATACGGGAAGGAGAACCGTATCGAGGTCAGCGAGGAAAAGGATTACAACGGGTATTCCAGAAGTTGCAAGTTCACGATGATTCGTAGGCGGGTCATAATCACAATCAAGAGGGGGTACACGCTCCACAATGTCGGCGGTCTTATGACATTCGTAAAGGGGGAGAAGATCGATCGTTCTGGAATGGGCTGTGAATGGGCTGTTCAGGGAAGATCATACTCCGATGTTGTTATGCACAAGGGCTATCTGGTGAAGGGGGAGCATATAGAGGCGAAAAGCCTTGCTGAGGCAAGACGCATCAATTCAGAGCATCGGGGAAAGATTCTTGCCAAGTTGCTTGAAGACAAGTCGAAAAGGGAAAAGCTGGAAAGTTCAGCAAAGAAAGTGGCCGTCACCGTTAATGACAGTCTGGACAGCGGGAACTGTATGTTCGGGACAATGGATTTCAAGGGCAAGGTAGAAAGGGTTCTCGGACACACGATCGATCATCTCTCTGGGGATCTTGTCTTGAAGTACGGGAAGGTTTTCCATGTCGAAAGTTACGCGGAAAAAGCCGTGAGGGAGGCCATAAGAAAATCAGGGAAAAATAAATGAAGATTTTTCTTGGATAATATCTGGAAAATTCGTATCTTTGCACCGTCAAAACAAACGAGAAAAAAAATGGAAGAGAAAAACAGAATAACAGGAAGGTATTTAGAGACAGCGAAATGCAGGACAATCATCTCGATAGAGACGAAGGACTGCGTGGAGATCCGTGAGATCAACGACACGATAGATAGATCAGCCGATCAAGGATTGATTTCCGCTCGGATAACAGTCATTGACACAACAGCAGGACACAGAATCGCATGGTATTTCAAACATTTGGGATATGACGCAAAATACGATGCCGTGACAAAATACCTGTCAATATCATGGGAATGAATATAAACAGTAAAACGATAAAATCATGGAAAAGAGAAAAGTTACATTAAAGAGAAAGGGTAAGGAAAACAACAGAATCATCAGCACATTAGATGAACTGAAGGACCTTTTCGGAATATTCGTCGGGACAATCGTCTGTGGCAACTCCGACGGGGAACCATGCGGAACAGACGATGGAAAATCCACACTGCACACGATGGATTTCGACACACCCCAGTGGTACGGATCGATCGAGGTCTGTGGGCTGGAATGTGTCAAGATCGGATCGGAGATCGACAGTAACGCAAGGGTTTTCGTCAAGCAGAGGGGCAAAGACGGCCTGTGCGGAATCCTGATACCGTTGAAGGATATTCCGATCGAGACGATTTCCGAGCTTGCCGTCGATCTCTCAGAGACATTCGGATACGGGGACACCATCAACCTTGTGTTCTCCGACTGTGTCAGCGACATCACCCATATTTGATAAAATTGTTTCCATAGTTTTTGTTTTCCAGCCGATCCTGCCATTGGGTCGGCTGGTTTTTTGTTTCCAGAAAACAAGTTCTGAACTTCAGCGGGTACCCGCAGGACGATCGATCCCACTGGGATCCTGTTACAGTGCGAAGATCGATTATTCTTGCCGTGAAATTTATAACAGTTACAAGAATTTTTACAAGAAAAAATATGTAAATTATTGTGGATTAAATTGTTGAAAATTTCATAGAAAATAAATGAAGATTTTTCTTGGATCGTATCGGTATTTTTCGTATCTTTGCAGCGTAATTCAAAAACAGAACAGCCATGGAAACGAATGAACGGAAAAAATTGAACAACAAGGTCGAGTTCACAGGATGCGGAAAGTCGATCGTAATGAGGATGTCAGATCCCGAATTGAGAAAACTTCGCGTGTATTCGGAAAAGGACAATAGATCTGAAAAGGAAATGATGAATACAGGATACATAAGGAACTTTTCCCTGTACGCGCTTTTCGACTACGCGATCAAATCCAGAAGCAAATGCGGACGGATACGCGAGAATTTCCCCTATCACGATTTTGAACTTATATATTGGACACTTCTATAAAAACAAAGCAATGGAAATAAAGAGGACATACTGGCGCAACATCTACAACAACCAGTTCAAGCCAGAACTTGCAAAGAATATCGGAAACTTCATTATCCAAAAAGGGACGAGACAGGACGACGGTTCAATATCCTTCGTTCTGAAAGACGGGATCGATTTACCGACTTCTAACGGGACTGTCGTGTCGGTCAAGACGATCAACACAACTGTCAGGAACAGGAAGCACAAGGGAATCGAGTCATTGAAGCCAGACAAGGTCGTCATGGTTTACCCAGACGCAAACGTGCCGATCGAGTACCTTACCGTGGATTCGATGATGCTTCTGCTGGACGCGATCGATCAGCAGGTGTTCCCTGTTGACTTCCGATCACCAATATTTCCATGCCTGTGAAAATGTAATAACTAACCAAAAGAAAGGGAAAATGAAATGAAAGTATTGAGGAAAATCATAATCACTGATATTAACCATCACGATCTTGTGAATCTGTTCAGTACGGCACTGACAGGAAGCGACATGCTTGGGTGCGACTACGACAAGGATTTCTGGAACGGGATTCCAGACAAAAAGAAGAAAGGTCAGTGCTTCGAGGATCACATCGCTGATGTATTGATTAACGGAGGCAAGGTGTATGTCTATGATTACTATGCCAATGGTGAGCTGCACAACGAAAAAGGAACGATCCTTGAAGACGACGATAACGGGAATGCAATGTACGAGCTTACATTGCAGGACATCGTGAACGGACTGCAACGCGCGGCGGAAGGTGATTTCAAGTGGGACGATCCATGGGAACGCGCCGACGCGAGGGAGAAGTTCGACGACTACATCGACGAGGGGGAGTATGGGAACTTCGATCTGGACGGGGGAGAGGTGCTTATGCAGATCATCTTGTTCAACGAGGTTATCTATACCTGACAAGGGAATCTTTTGGTTTTTGTGTTTCATGTTTTTTGTTTGGAAGCCTGCCTTCGATCATCGGGGGCGGGTTTCTTTTTGTTGAATCGATCGGTTTCGCGACACAATGTCGCGGAAGCTGTCGCGGAAAGAAGGATCCCACTGGGATCCGACTTGATCGATCCCATGGACTTCTTCCAGAAAATTTTTTGAGAAAAAGAACGAGAAATTTTCCAGAAAAATTTTCAAGAAATTTCTTGGATCGTATTGATATTTTTCGTATCTTTGCACCGTCAAAACAAAAGGAGGACACAACATGACGGACAAAGAAATGGTAGAGGCCATCAGAGCCGCTTTGACGGAAGAATGCGCGGTTGACACATTGGAAAGGTGCATGGAAACCTTGCAAAAGATTGTACGTATAGTTTTCCAATAACACAAATAATATCACGCATGAACGGATTAACTGCAACACTTATCGCAACGACGGCGATCGCCCTTTTCGAGGCGATACGCTTATCGTCAAAGAACAGACGTCTGAAGGCCGAGAACAGGAACATGAATAGGTTGATCGATCATTACAAGATGATGATCAATTCCTTGTATGGATGCAATGTACCAGACGAACAGACTGGAGACACAGACGAAAACAGAAAGGGGGAATGAGCCATGACACAAGAAGAGAAACAACTTTTGCTCCGAGACCTTTGCGGAAGGTTGTTGTATGGAGTATTTGTTGAGTATGATTATGGTGATGGTGTAAAAAGGGCAACTAAAATTCATGGAAACTATCTCTATCTTATGATGTTAGGTAAACTCCAATGGAAGGATTTTAAGCCTTATCTCCGTCCAATGTCTTCTATGACAGAGGCGGAAATAGAGGAATTAAAGGAATTAATGGGAACTGATGAGGTCAAACAATATGGATTCAGTTATTCAGGTCTTATTGGTGAATGCTTTGGCATGATGTATGATGATTGTTCAACGATTGTAGATTATCTAAATTCCCACTATTTGGATTATCGCGGGTTGATTCCCATGGGATTGGCCTTGGTAGCACCTTATGGTATGTACACTACCGATCAAAACAAAAAACCATGACACAAGAAGAATTATTCGACAAAGTTTTCAGCTGTATCCACGGGTGTATAGACGGAACATATCTTCATTGCAATATAAAGGATGGAGTATGTAGATGTGATCATTGTGAATACTTTAAGACAGAACTAAGGGAAGCATACGATCAGGTTCTGGACGCATCGAACAGACTCAGTGCCGCCCAGCAGAAGCTTGGAAGGATAGCGAGTGATCTGATAGGGGTTGAAGTCGTGGCCGACATCTGCGGTGGAGACGAGATAGAGTTTCGATCGATCCACGACGATGGGACAGACGATAACGACTGCATAAGAATTGAACAAATAGAACAACTTGCAAAAGAAAGAGGTACACTATGAAAGTATTCAACGAAAGGGAGATCAAGCGGATCCTCAAGGACAACGGCTACTCCGTGAAAAGAAGCAACGGAACTTCCCATGAGATATGGGAGAACAAGGAGACTGGCGACAAGCTTTCCCTGAACGCCAAGCACATCAATAGGATGGTGTGGCAGCGTCTGGTGAAGGAACACAACATCAGGTGCCAGTTCTGAACGATGTATTCTGATGTATAGAAAAACCAGAAAAAAATTTCCAGAAATTTTTTCGAGATTTTTCTTGGATCGTATTGATATTTTTCGTATCTTTGCATCGTCAAAACAAAACGGAAAACTAACCTATAAAAAAGAAAAGAAACAATCATGGAAACAAAAGAATCGTTCTACAGTGAAATCAGATGCGACTACCTGAATCCAGAGGGATATTGGACAGTTGACGCTTGGTCAGACGACAACGAGGTAGGTAAGGTCATAGCAGCGATCGACGCTGATACAGCAAAGGTCTTTTATGTTGACGGTTGCGCAAAGCATGATTCCTACGCACAGGATGTCATTTCCGAAAAGGTTCGGGAGATCATGGAATCCGAGGAGGACGATCGTGCCGAGGCTATTGTGAATTCAATTCAAGTGTGATGGAGGGGATCGCCATGGTAAAGTACAGGAAATTCAGGTTGAACGTCAACAGGGAGTCGATCGATCTTTCCGACTGCAACTACGGCAACGCGATGAAAAGATATGCCGCTGTCCCTAAAGGGAACGACAAGATGCTTGTCGGGATTGATTGGGTCGGGAAGGAACACCCGATCATCTGGACTGGCAAATGCAGATAACATAAAAAACAAACGACAATGATAGAGCCGATAAGAAAAATCATAGAGAAATACAAGGAGAAACATGAGTTCAACGCTGTAAACTGCCGACGCAAGCAGAAGCGAATGGAAGATTCCAGATACAGGATGAAGGTGGATGACATAGAGGCGAGGATCAACTTCGTCGTGTCCAACTCCAATGACGAGCATACCGTCATATACAGCGTGAATGAACACGACAAGGAAATGTATGGCAGGATCGCCGATCATTTCAGGGAGAATGGTTTCAAGACAGCAATCACTGGGATCGACGGGTTTGACGGGACATATATCGTTATAGGATGGTGAACGTGAGGAAAGGGGAATACTGCCTAATATTGTGGAAGGGCAAGTCGAGGTCTTGGTACAGGACGATCGATCAAGCTCTGTCCGCATACGGAAAGGCCGATCCGCCCAAGACATTGGTAAAGGGAAGCAAGATAGTCAAAACCTCGTAAGATATTCAAAATGGGAAAATATTCTGAGTTCAAGGTGACATCGTCTGGGATCGATTTCAACGAGAAATATCCAGATTTCAGATCCGCGAAACATGATTATTTCAGGCTACCTTTGCCAAGAGCCATGATTGGACTCAACAAGCATGGGATATGGGAAACAATAAATGAGAAATTAAAATCAAAACATCATAATGTATATGGATAACAATTCAACAAAGAAATCGCTTATCGGCAAAAGCGGGATAGAGCAAAAGCTTATCATTTCGGAATGGTTGCGATCGATCATGGAAGCCGAGACATTCGAGAAAGCCATGTCCATAGTCGAGAGTATTTACCAGTCTGGCCATTCGGATGGTTATAACTTTGGGACTGGGGACAATTCTTGGGACAAATGAATTTTCTTAACAATGGAACGCAAGACATATAAAGTTGGGGATACTTTCACCCCTAAAAGAAGCAAGGTGGAATATACTGTTGTCGCCGTATTCCAAGACGACGGGACGGATTTCATAGTAGCAAAGAAGCCGTCTGGTTATGGGAGCTTTTATTACAGGAATATTTTTTCCTATGATGACGACGGGAACCTTTTCAGCAGAAGTTGATTTATTGCACTGTAATTTGGAATCCCAGATCGATCCTTTTTTCGGATTGGTCTGGGATTCCTATTTTTGTGTCATTTGTGTTCGGCGGATGGCGTCTGTCGCCACAGTATAGGATCCCAGTGGGATCCATATTCTCGTGTTCACTTGTGTTCGATGCAGATCGGGTTGTCGATCGGCCTCCCTTTCCTGTCGAGATCGATCATGTCTGGACTTATTCTTGAGAACCAGTATCTTCTCGGCTTGTAGTCCATGAGGTTCTTACCCCTTTCCTTGAGGCTGTTGTAGCTTTTCTCCCCGTTCCTTGACATCGATCGTATCAGGAACCTGTTCACCCCGTCCCTGTGGTATCCTTCGATAACTATGCCTCCATAGGCCATGTAAGCCCTGAAGTCGTCCATTCCCCTTATGCACTTGATGAACGCCTTCTTTATCGCGCTGTTCCTGTACCCCTTGAACCCTGACGGGAACGTGATCATGTCCTCTCCCTCGAAGAACATTGGCTTTATGGGTTTCCTTCCGTCCCAGAACTCGATCGATCCAGTCATGAAGCAAGGCCGTATGTCCTTGCAGAACGTGAGCCTGTCGAAGAACCCGTCTATAGCCTGCGCCCTGTGCGTGTTTATCCACAGTATCCATGACTCGGATTTCTTGCTCTCTGGCTTCTGGTGCTGCCTCATGCGCTCTATGCTGTACTGCTTGAACGTGAAGCCACAATCCGATCGGGTGTCTATCAGTGGAGTGTATGACAGTTTGGGGACGATCACCTTCTGCTTCGGGCTGTACTGCGCACCGCAGACGAGAAGATGCTTGTCGTTGAGAAGCCTGTTGAAGTCTGGTATGTCTGGCTTCTTCCTCCTGTCGCGTTTCTTGTACTTGCGCTTCGCTTGTTTTTCGGCAAGTTTTTCCGCGAGTTTCTTCAGCCGTAGCCTTTCCTTGCGTTTGGCCTCGTATTCCGCACCCCTGCGTCTCCTGCGCTTCGGGCCTGGCCTGTGTTTCCTTTTGACCTTCCTGCGATCGATCTTGTGGCCGTGCCTGTCGTATGTTATGCCAAGCCCTTCCTTAGGCTCGTCAGCCTTATGTTCGACGCGCATCCACTTTGTCGGCCTGTTCTCCTTGGATGCGTTTTTGTTGCCCTTCTGTGATGTCTGGGTCTTTTTCTTCGTTTTCTTGCTTTCTTCCATACTGTATCTATCTATGTTTCCAAAAGGATCGATCCTTGTGAACACAGGATATATAAATCGAAAAACATAACCAAACAAAGAAATGAAGATCAATGACATAAAAGTCATACCGCACTATGACGGGAATTATAATGTCAGTGGTATAACGATTTTTCCTCCGAAAGGGTTTAAGGCTAAAGGGAATGTGCCGACGATAATAGAATTTGAGCCGATCGAACCTAAATAGATATTCCTTTATTGGATTGATCCAGTCTGGTTGGTGTTCTGTTGTTTTTGACTCGGTCTTATTGTGTACATTCTGGATCCCACTGGGATCCGTTTTATGTGTACGGATGTCACTGCGAAAACGGATCCCACTGGGATCGATCGTTTTGCGCGGAATGACAGAATGTCATGTCAGGTACTAACAAAATGTCAGTTTTGTCTTGGATCGTGTCGGATTTTTTCGTATCTTTGCAGCACGAAACATGACAAAAAGGCAGATCCGATCTTTCCCCTTTCCTGACAGGATGTCAGTGAAGGTTCTTGATCGGATCTGTCGAAAAATGAATCGTGACTGTTTGTGTGTTTAATTGAAACACCATGTGGTTCCCGTCTCGGTTTATCCACAACATCAAGAATGCATGTTTTGTGTCCCCAAATTCGTAAAAATTGCGAATACCAGAGAAAATTTTTAACAAATAATGAAAGATCTCTGGTGACAATCATATGCAATTAATCTCATCGCATATGATTTGGATCGATCGGAATTATGGTGATCGATCCTGTTTGTGATCATGCTTGTTATCCTGATTGATGGTTTTATTGGTAAAAGGGAAGCGGATCGATCGCGGCTGTGTACTTGGGATGGGGACCCTCCAGCCCAACTGTTGTTAACATGCGCAAGCCCGTCGGCGTTCTGGTATAATTGGGCGGCGCAATGGCGTAGCGGCGTTTCCGCTTCCGCTTCCCTTGATAGGTCTGGGTTGTTGGCTTGACAGGTGGCTTATTGGCGGGGGCGAATAGGTGTTGATCGTCCAATCTCGCGGCCATCCGTTCTTGGTTTCTGGGCCTGAAGTAATGGCATCTTTGCACCAGCAGGTCTCTAGATTAACCAGACCTTGTTTCCCGCTATTAGTTTATAGCATATAGGCCGATCGGCGGGTAATCAGCTTGCCGTTTATACCCTGCAGGGTTATCGTGAAGGGAACGGCCTGTTCTCCATCTGTGTGGGGCGGTTCCCTTTTCACAATGCAAATATACGGAAATATTTTTTATCTGGAAAACATTTTCTGGAAAATTTTTCAATATTTTTCTTGGAATTTTTACAGGATTTTTATCTGTTTTATTTTCAAGTATTTACAAAAATTTCCTTAGAATATTTTCTTGGATTTTCTTTGTAATTTTTCCAGAATCATTTCCTGTTGATATTCCATCCGAGTTTCAGGATCAGTTTCAGCGTCTCCATGGCGGTGGATCGATCGTATTCCTTTTCGGTTTCTGGGAGATCCTGATACGGTACGAGACAAGGATGTTTCTTGAGGGAGTCGTCTCTTGATGGTCCGTATGTCCATCCTTGATCGATCCTTTGTTTTGCCCAGATGTCGTGGACGTTTTCTGCGATTCTTTCTCTGAGTTCTTCCAGTTCTTCAGGAAGGTTGATGTCCGACGTGTTGATCGGATTCGGTTTGTAGGTGTTTTTCATTTTCTCTTTTTTATTTGTGTATAAACACATTGTTGTTATGTATTTGAATTACGGTGCAAAGATACGAATAAAAAACTTTTGATTTATTTTAAATCAAGTTTTTTAAAACATACAAAATCGCTGCGTCAACGGCTTGTTCTGGTTTATCAAAACTAAGTTTTTCTAATTCTTCAAAGGATTGCATATCCCAAGATTCTTCCGTCATTGTGTATATTGCAGGATAGAAACAATGTTTATCGTTTATATCAGGTTCAGATGTGATATAAATACTATACAATTCCTTCAGCCATTTGATAGCGATATGTTGTGTTGGGCAATCAAGCAGTTTACCATCACAAAAGCCATACATGGTGTAGTCAACAAGCGAACCATTAAAGTATGCTTGTCTGCAAGGTATATCAAACCCTTTCTCTTGCAAGAGTTGGGCAATTTCAGAATTTACATAGTCCTCGGTAATTTGTTTCATAATTTCTCCTCCATTTTTATTGGTCTGCCTTTTAATTACTGTGCAAAGATACGAAAAATATCGATACGTGTCAAGTGTTTTTTGAAGATAATGTCGCCAGACCAAGATCGATAGATTCCTCTGCATATTTTTCAAATTCCTTTGTAAGCCTAAGTTCTGCACAAGTGTCTGAGAACGATCTAAGTATGTATGGCTTGAACATTTCCAAGAAGAACCCTTGTTTGTCTTCGCATGTCGGTGAAACGACAAAAAATTTCCTTAAACCGCTTAGTCTATTGCCGTATTCTTGTCCTTCAACTTCTATGACAAAATCCCATGGGTTTATATTGTCTTGTAATTTTGCCTTGGCGCAGTCACCGAAAAGAAGTCTTGCGTTGCTTCTATCGAAGCATATGTCTATTCCGTTCTGGCTGCATGGATCGTACATTATATGATACTTGGACCAATTTTCATACCAGTCGTCTTCGTCTTTTCTCAAGCTTTCCCGTTTCTTGTATTTCTCCATATCCACGAAAACTGGGATCTCTCCAGAATCTGGTTTAGGTCTGTACTCCGATCGAATAACTTCAAGTTTATCATTGGTGACGAGTTCGATTATCTTGGAATATTCCTCATTCAGTAGTTTTCTGCTATCGGAATAAACCTGAGATATTTCCTTCAGTTGTTCTTTTGTTGCCCTTGACTCAAGATTTTTGAATATTGTGTCGGACAACATGTCTTTGAAGTCTAAATACAAATCTGTTAGAATCATGAGTTTGTCAGTTGTGGGATAGGCATCCAATGTGTAACTTCGGCATTGAATCCAACACCATCCACAAACCATTCATCATTTTCTTTTTCGTAGCTTCCAGTTGAATACAACACCATATCCATTTCTTTAAAAGCAACAAGACAATTAGGTATGTCTTCTATCAACGCTTCCTTATCCTTAACGGAAATCCATTGGTTTCGCAAGATAAAGTCTGCTACTTTCATTGCAGCATAATATGCTGCATTACTTTCTTTAATTTCGAATACGTCATATTTAGAACTTTCTCTATAAGCCGCTTCTTCGATCCTTTTCTTGTATATTTGTTGTGCGTTCATATTGTTGCAATTTTCAAATCTGTTCGATCGAAACAATGATTTTCGCTGATGGCAAATCATAACTTGAGTAATCAACCATTGACATGGATCCATCTTTTTTGATCTTTGCTAGTTTCGGGTAAACGTCCTTGTAGTAGTGGTCATTGAAGAATTGAAACCCTTTGAAGTATCCGTCGATCGATCTTGTCTTGTTGCACTCAATCCACGAAATTCTAACTTTCTTTCCTATTAGCGAAGAGTACTTCTCCATGCTGGAATATTGATAGGCGATTTCATCGTATAGAGACTTGATTTCCGATTGTTTGATCGAGACAAGTCTGGTCAGATTGTCGAGTTCTTGTTTCTTTTGATTGATAGATTCCTCGATCTCCTTGATTCTGGTTTCTTCTTTTTTCATGATTTTCCTTTCGTTTTATAGCTTAGTTTTCCTTTTTGTTTTACGCTGCAAAGATACGAAAAAATATGATACGTGTCAAGTATTTTGTATATGATTTTTGAATAATACCTTGTGCAGATTTTTTCCTTGACAAGTATTACCCTACTAAATTTGTTTTGAAAATCAAGTTATATACATGATTGATCAAATCAAAATCATAACTGTGACGATTCAAATAATCGTTTATTGCGCGGCACATTTTCTTTGCTTCTATCGTTTTTAGAAGATATGCTTCACACTCTTCTTTGGTTCCCTTGAACAAGGCATAGCCTCCCCAATCAGAGCATAAGCTATCGGAATCAAACTTGTTGTGTCTGTCGTATTCTGTCGTGATGTGCTTGCTCCCAGCACTTACTACTGTTGTCTCGACGATTGTGATTTCTTTTATTGACTTATGCCTGTCGTAGATGCAAACGACATCTCCCTTTTTGATTTTCTCTTCCATGATTCAAATATTTTAATTACGTTGCAAATATACGGAAAATATCAAAACGTGTCAATTATGGTATAATGACATACGATTCAACTCTAATAATCTCATTGTATTGATTTCATACAGTTTCATCTAATTGATAAACTATATAAAATCATTCAAAGGTTCAGTTTGAACACTTTTGGTGATACAACGTCACCTCTATCCCGTAAGCACATTAGCTGTGCATCCGAGATTACATTCCCTTTTCTCATCATTCCTATGGAACCGTTTATGTCGGCGTTAAGAATCTTTCCTGTGGATGAAACGAACAATCCTCTCTTTGTCCTCTTTCCCATGTACTTTTCATGGTGTTTCATATCTTCCAGAACTATATGGTCAACCTTGCTTGTGTATGATTCCTCGACCGTTTCAACAACCAAGTCCGTGTATTTCAGAGCCTTGTACTTGATCTGCTCAATCAACGTGTTGAAAGGGATCTGCACGAAGTTCTGGTTGTTCCTTCTTCCGATGTTCACTTCCTGTTTCCATCCTTTGTTATGGCCTATAATGATCTTCTCCACACCGTTCCTGACACAGAAATCAACCAGTTGTTTTGACGCACAATGCAGGTAATGGTTTACCTTTGCGTTTCTTTTCTTCGTCAATCTCTGAATCCTCTTGCTTGTGTGTTTGTTGTTGCATTTTTCGAGTTCAGACTTGTACTCCACGAGTCTCTTGTTATAGAACTGGTTCATGGACTTCAGTGGTCTACCGTTAACGACGTATGAAAAGGGTTTGTCGTTTGAAGTTATAGCACACAAGTTATTTACACCTAAATCAATTCCTATGCAAGAATTTGAGTCATAGTTGTTCCTTATTACTTCCCTGTCTTCATATATGATGTTTATCTTTATTTTGTCATAGTATTTCTGTATTGTGACTTGTCTAACATCTTTCAACTTTATCTGTCTTGGTACGAATATCTTGTAGCCAGAACAAGGTATTGTGAAAGAGTTTGTTTCTGGATCCTTCTTTCTGAACCTGCTTGAATCGATGTATATGATGTTATATTCCTTTGTCTTGTAAAGATAGTTCGGCATCTTCGGCCTGCCATTGAACTTGGAAGGATTTTGTTTATATGATTGTGTCGCCTTGATCCATGACAGCCAGTTCTTTGCAACCTGTCTTACGACATATTGCTTGATGTTTATGTCAAGCTTTGATTCGGCAACCTTGCTTTCTGTCTTGACCTTCTCCCAGAGCTGGTTGTATGAATAAGTCTTTATCTTCCCTTGTTCCTTTGTCTCGAAATACGCCTGCCTCTGGAAGTACAGGGCCTGATCATATATGGAAAGCGAATCAGACATCATACCAAGAAGCCTGATGTCGTTCCTTACCACTATGTTCCAAGACCTGAGCATACCGAATAATTATTCTTACAATGTATTTATCTACGGATTATTTATCTGTTAGTTTAGAGAGAATTTTTATATGGTTTATTATGTTACTTACATTCTCACCAACACCGAACACCTTAGCAATATAGTCACTTAGTTCTGAGAAGAATCTTTCTTTGCGGTTTTCGATTGCCATCCTGTTTTCTTCTATACTTTTACCTTCTTTATAAGACTGTTCATATGGCAGTCTTATGTCAGAAAGTTTCTCAAGTTTACTCAATTTTGTCTGGAATGTAAATTTATTGAATGTAGTAAATCTATCAATAAATCTATATTGTTTTCCGTATATTCTAATATTCATGTTGTATAAGTTTTAGTTGATTTTTAAAACGTGTCAAGGTATTTCTGTAGCAATTTCCTTCTTTTCTCTGTCTTCGACTCTGGGGTTTCTGGAACGATATACATCATCCTTGCGGCGATCTCCCCTTTCCCGTCCTCGTAGTATCTGATCCCTTCAGGTATGATACACATGACCACCCTAGCATATGCTGGGCCGATCGATTTTTTCACTGATTGGTCTCTCGCGATTTCGTTCCATACTCGCATTGTGTCTTCGGAAGGCTTTTCCGTGAAAGCATGGATGAACCCCCTTCCTACATATAGAGTTCCGTGCCTGAAAGAAAGTTCCGTTTCCCCAAGTCCGATCAGTGGAACATCCCCGCTAAGTTGGATTGGCCTGACACGATCTTTTATCACTGGTGTGTAGTGGAACCCAGCACTGTTCACGAACAGAATTTTCCACACTATTCTTTCACCCTTTGTGTATCTCGGCTCGGTAAAGCTACCTGTTGCGTATAAGCACATTTTATTTCTTGTTTTTGTTGTTCGATTTAATCCTTCTAACAAATATACTCTCCAGCATGGTTTCCTGACTTGAACACATGTGTCTGTGAAAGTTCCCTTGCAATTCCCTGTGCAACCCTATAGTCAACGATCGAGGGACAAAGCATGATATTGCTATGTTCTTTTATATACGTTTCGGCATCATTGTATGTGTCAAAACATAAGGCACGATCGATGTCATAAGTGAACTTCCTGTCTTGATAATCTGATCTGAAACAGACACTGCCACTTGGACAATGACAATCTATAATGAGATATTTCTTGTAAACTCTTTCTTGATCAAAAAAATTCTTCATTTCTATTTGTTTTTGAAATTCGCTGCAAAGATACGGAAAATTTCTGGAATGTGCAAGAAAAATCCGAATTATTTTTCTTTGTCTGGATAAACAAAAAAACCGATCGATCCTTTTGTGAACGGATCGATCGGAAAACAAAACTAACCTATGGAATAAAACCCCTTGATTATGAGCGACTTATGAGACTCGAACTCACCTTTTCAGAGTGGAAATCTGATGTCCTGCCACTGGACGAAAGTCGCGTCTTTGTCAAACCAGCGGATCCGCTGCGGCGTGCCAGCCGTGGAAGGAGGTGTGCGGAACGGCTGGCGGGCCGATTGCGTCTTCACCGCTGCTTGACAATGCAAATATACGGAAACTATCCGAAACTGGAAAGAGTTTTTGGAAAAATTTTTCTTGATGATGATAATTGTTTTGTGTTAGAAGATCCCAGTGGGATCTTTTTGTCACGCCACGCTATGAATATATTTTGTTTTGTGTTGGCTGAAATAGAAAAGGGATCGATCAAAAATGATCGATCCCCCATTGTTTGTTAATTATGAATTTTATTCTTTGGATGTTTTTGAACTTGACTTAAACAGACATGTTCCTATGATATCCAGAACAAACATTATTCCTAATGCCTTCCATGTTGTTAGGACAGGTGCAGATGACCAGAAGATCGGTGCGATCCAGTTCCAGAGAAGAGATGCAACCCATCCTTCCAGTATTAGTAGTCCAGCGATAAGAGCGATTACAACGATGCATCCGATTGCAGACCAGTCGCGTCTAAATAATTCATTCATTTTTGTTTATTTTTATTGTTTATGATTAGGTTTATTCCATATGTTATAAAACCGATTGCCAACAGATATGGCAAAGGTTTCAATGGATCGATCTGTTTTATGTCTTGGCTAAACAAATATAATGTTGTTTGTAATAACACGATACATCCATTAGTTATCAGACATACCATGATTACAGCGAACAGATCTAGCGCATATTCTATCCATGATTTCTTAGTTTCTTTTCCACCCATCTCTCTGTTCCTCCTGTTTTGGCTGTTGAATTGATTTGATATTCTTGAAATGTTCTGCGTTAATCTGATTGATCTTAATCTTCAGGAACTCATCCCATGCCGTTTCTGGTTGTGGATCGATCGAAAGCAGTCTGCCTCTCCCAGTCTTCACGAGCCAGACAATCATCTCAACAAGGTTCTGCATAGGATCTGGTCCGTTGAATATAGGGCTGACGCCTTTGTACCATATCCTGTCGCCAGCGAATTGGGATGGCCTGTTGAAGTTGTCTGGTATTGAGTCTGGAAGCATTTTGGATAACGCGAGTCCAGACCATGCTATACCGAATGAGTTCTCCGTGTCCGCAGATGAAGCTGGTATGTTCCATTCCTGCAGCATGCGTGCCTGTCTAGGTGTCGTGCGCATAGCTTTCAGCTTGTTTTCTGTCGTTTGGTCTGCCATTTTATGTTGTTTTTGAATTTCGCGGCAAAGATACGTAAACTTTTTGGATTATGCAAGTAAAATCAGAAAAATGTTTCCATAGTGATTTATCTGTGGATTATTTTCTGAAAGAAGCCGAAAACGTGGCCGTACAGACGTTTTTATGTTCTGGACGATTAATGTATCTGGTTTTTTACGGAAAACATCTCTATGGTCACGTTTTGTGTTTTGATGGATTGAATACTCCTGAAATTTTTCGGGGGACGATCCTCACCAGCTTCCTTGGATTGTCGGATCGCCCCCTTCCGTCTGCACAACGGTATGGCTTATCGTTTGTATCGATCGATCCTGTGGAGTTTCCTTCTGATTTTGATGTCTTCGTTTCTGCGAGACAGTGCATTCATCCTTTCCTTAGTTGCTGTGAACATCATCGGATAAAGTGAGCAGTAGTCATTATTAATTTCATTCATGTCTTGATGTTTTATTGTTAAACATAGCATTCGATCATCTTGTTTAGTTCGTCTGACATGCCAAGGATTCTTTCCAAGTGTGTCTTGATCATGTTTGATCGTTCCAATCTTTTATTTTCTGGATCGACGGACAAAATGTATGAATCAGAATCATTCCATTCTATTCTGTCAATCAGATCATCGAAATCTTTTCTTCTTTCTGATGGGAACATCACTCCATATGTGATTATTTTATCTAGGGTGATTTCAGTATCAGGTTTTGCCCTACAGTAAGAGAGTAAGACGTCTTTGTCTTGTGCCATTTCTAGGACGGCTTTAACCGTGTTAACGAAATATGGTTGGAACCAGTAGACGTCGTATTGGCCTTTGTCGAACGGCTCTGGAATGATATTGTTATCTTCGTTCATTTAATGTTCATTTAATTTTATTTTTCCACGAATTTGTCTATGTTGTCTAGAGTAAGTTCCTTGTTGTCGTTGATGAAATATTCGACAGCATCTCTTGAAATCTTTTGAAACTGTTCCCAGTTAAGCCATTCAAGTTTGAATGTTGGCCACCCTTGTTGTTCATATCTCATCAAACCAATGTCATCGATAGGTTTCCACGTAGTCTCGTTAAGGTAGGCGAGACAAAGATACCAAAGGTGATCTGAAACAATTTTGTCGTTAATAGCTTTCATTTTTACCAACCTTGATTAATTTGTGATATTGATTCTAATCTATCTTTTATTCGTTTGATCATGTCGATCATTTCCTATTCTGTGTGAACCGACTCAAGGAAAACATTGAGTTCATCGACGATCCATTTTATTCTTGTTTGCATCTTTTCTTATCCAAGTTTATGTTCCAGTAAAGGTCTGCCTGCAAAAGCTTTTGCCCTATTCTCAATAGAACGTCTGCTGCATTTTTCTGTGGTACTCCGTTTTCTATCAGGATTTTCTCTGCTTCGATAACGGACTCATCTTTAATGTTTGCGAAAATAGCCATATATGATAGTTTGTTTTTTCGATGCAAAGATACGGAAAAGTTTTTGATTGTACAAGAAAAATCTTTATTTTTTCGTTTCTGCTGCCATAGTCTCTACGATTCTGTATTTCTTTGATAAGTCCATAGTTTATATGTTTTGATGTTTAACGCTGCAAAGATACGAAAAAATCTGGAATCGGCAAGTATTTTTTCCAGATTTTTTCAAAAATATAATAACATATTGAAATACAATAAGTTCAAAAGTTCAGATCAAATCGTTCATTCACTTTTTCTATCATTTCTTCTGTCAATGTTATTCCTTTTAATTTCACTCTGCAAGGTGGAAGTCTAGCGAACATAGGATCGTCGGTGAAAATGTGCTTTATATTTCTGGCTCCATATTTTCGAAGAACGGCCTCTACTGTTTTCTCGCCTCCCCTGTCTGCGGCTACTGCCATAACCTTTCCTATAACAAGAAAAATATAGATTGATCTCTTTTTTGTAGTTCCCTCGTTTACGGAAAACGACGAAGAGTCAGACACTGGGGTTATATCCCATCCAAGAGCGTTCAACCTAGCAGCCTCCTTCATGAAAACCTTACCGTGTTCGGAGTTGTCCTTGAGTCTGAACTGATCTATCTTCTGATGTATCATCTCATGAAGCATTGTCTGGCGATACGATCGATCGTCCCTGTCATAGACATCGGTTATTCGTATCTCGTTTCCGTCTATATTTCTGAAATACAGCCCCAAAGCGTCCATTGTGTGGACTACTTTGAATTTTGGTGTGTCCAGTTGTCCGTCGAAATATTGTTCGTTCAGTTCCCTGAACATTTCAGACATTTGTGATTCAGTTATTTTCATGATGCAAATATACGGAATATTTTTGTAAATCGACAAAAGTTTGCATTTTGTTCTATATTAGGTTGGATCTCACTGGGATCGATCTAGGTGATAACATCAGAGCAAGATCAGCATATGTCTGGACAAAAAGAAAAAGCGATCGGTCAATGTTGATCGATCGCTTCATCGAAAGTAAGCATGTCAAAAGTTTATTTTATTCGTATCGCATGGAACGCATAGATAAATCCTTGGAACTCTGGCGGAAATTCACAGTTGTCGAAATATTCGTGCGTATCGATGATTTCCTTCCACTTTCCGATGTATTTTCCGTTTTTATATGGCCTGAAACCTCCTGTTTTCCCAGCGTTCTCTGGATGATGCTCTATAGGATACATCCAGATGATGTAAGTCCTTGTTGGATGATCCACGAAACCTTTCAGATATTCGATCGCTTGATTTGGATCGTCGCATAATCCATATGGGTTTCCGATATAATTCAGGTTCCTGTTAGGAAATCCGTTTTTATCGTGCCCACCGTCATCTGAATAATAAGTACATTCGTCAACGCACCACCAGAAATGTTGTTTCAGATCCTTTGTCTGATCGTATGCCCAAGGCTGGAAATTGTTCCATCCTATATAGACACCTGGTTTTGGATTATGTTTCAAAGGATCTTTCAACCATGGAATGTACGCATCTTCGATGCTGAAGTTTTCCAATTCTTGATCTATGATAATTTCATCCCAGACGGATTCGATTTCCTTATAGAGTTCTGGGGATATTGTAAGTGTTCCTAACATTGTATTACTTATTTTATGGATTAAACTTATTATTTCACAACTCCAAGATAGATTTCGGACAGTCCATAAAGTTCTGCTTGTGTGATTGGCTCTGTTCTGTTTATATCAAATCCGTGCCATTGTGCTTTAGTGAGCCAATGGGGATCGGTATCAGGATAAATCACCCAATCTTCCTCACTATAGTCGAATGCCCATTTGGTTCCATATTTTTGGATCATTCTTTTCCTTGCATCCGATTCGGTCTTGGCGACGATCCTGACATAGTTCTTTTTGTTCTTTTCGTCTCCGCAGCCGAAAGTGAAGTACCAGTTCTTATACTCTTTTTCCTTCAAAGAAGATATTATTTGTTGAACACCATCTAAAACCTTTTCTTGGTTTTTCTTTGATTGTTTCCCGAAGAATTTTTCAGCGTGTTTTCTCATGAAAGTATATGTGATTGATCTCCAATCCAATGTAGAGAATTTTCCTCCAGTATATCTTGGAAGACCTTTTCCATATCGTGGCATATTAAGTTCGATCTCATCATTCGAAAGCATCATCATCACGTTGAGAACACTAAAGACGATCGCTTCGTCTCTTGTATATTCGCATAGTCTTATATAACGATTAACATCCTCTTCGAATCGAAGAGGTGAGCAAAGCCAACGACCGCATTTTCTGTCTTCCTCGTCAAGGTGTTGATGAATTTTATCAAGAGCGATCAACATGTAATGGGAAATCTCGGAATCGCTTGGATGCTCAGAGATATAGTATTGGTCATCTAGTCTAATCAATCTGGCTACAAGATCCATGAAGTTTTTCTCTGTTGTAAGACCATACCATCCTTTAGACATAAGTACTACAGAGTTGAAAGGGAAATTCTTTATCTTTTTCATATCAGGTTAGTTTATGTTTGTTTGATGGCGCAAAGATACGAAAAATATTTGAATTGACAAGTGTTTTGCGAAAATTTTTCCTTATATACAAAACTTATTCCATGGGATCCACAACCACAACGACTTTGTCAGGATTCGTTCCATCGATAACCCTGTTATGTACTTCATAAGAGACTTTTATTTCATTTTTGTCACCATAATGTAAAATTACACAGTCCCCCTTTTGTGGGATCAAACGCTTGTTCCAATTGGGCCATTGCTTTATGTAATTTCCATCTAAATCTATGAATTCGATTGTCATATCAATTGTACATTTTTGATTGTTTCACAATAATCAAAAAGTTTCTTATCGCTTTCATCTACAGCGGCACAGAAATCTGTTAATACGGATATTCTTACGTTTGGAAAAGTTTCATGTAAATCCTTTACCGTTTCATAAACGCAATAGTCTGTTGCAATACCACATACATCTATCATTTCTATGTTGTTATCAACTATGAAACATTTTAATATTTTTCCAGCGATTTCGTTTTGAAACACGCTGAACTCTTCCTTGTCTGGTTCATTTCCCTTACATAATGCAAGTAAAGACATTCCACCAGAACGTAATGATATCAATAGAGATTCCAGATCTGGATAGACTTTACATCCTTGAGTTCCTTTCACGCAATGAGGTTCAAAAGGACCTCCAAATTCTTTGAATGAGCAATGTTTTTTTGGATGAAGATCTGCTGTGATGATAATACTATCATAAAAGTTTACATCAGGCTCTTTGAGATATTCAACAAGAAGATCGATCGCTTTCTTCCCGTTTTTAGTGGCCAACGTTCCAGATATAAAATCAATTTGTGGATCGACTATGATTAAAGATCTACTCTTCATTTTTTAACTAGGATTTATTGAATTTATACAAACTTTATTTTTCACACAACATATTCCAGAACCCAATGTATTACCATTGATGGAACAATTTCCTTCATATAAAACAACACCAGAGCCAACAATATCATACGTTAAATCTGTTGTACAATATAAAAATATAGAACCACTTCCAGCTATATCAGTTTTAGCTTTTTGGCATTTTGCCTCGCAAATGATCATTCCAGAACCACTAACTTCCATGTAAGTTTCTTTAATATCACCAGATTTTATTTTAATATTTCCAGAACCGTTTATCTCAAATGAGGTTTGTTCTGAAATGAGATATTCTACCTTTATTAAGCCTGAACCGTTAATATCCGCTTCAAAGTTTTCTGAAGTGATGCATTCGATATAAGCTTCACCAGAACCATTGACGCAAATATAATCTAAATATCTTGATGACATGACAATTTTTATTTCTGTAGGTTGAATCCATACATTTTTATATTCATTTGTCAATTGTATGACAGCTTTGTCTCCAAATAACCTACATTCGATCGCATCTGAGAGATTTTCATCGATTGTCATCTTCAAGTAAGAATCGTTGTCCACTGTATAGTAAAGATTCGCTGGGATATTGAGTTCGATTTTCTTGAAATCTCGTAAATCTTTGAACTCAAGATCCTTCATGATTCCGTTTCCCTTGTTTGATTTATGTTCTTTTCTGAATAATCGATTTAATAATGACATTATTATAGTTTTTGAATTACGCTGCAAAGATACGAAAAATATCGATACATGTCAAGTGATTTCTAAAAAAGTTGTACATTTTCTGGAAAACCGACTTTCCTTTCAACTGTACATATAGTGTCGTTATGATGACCACCATGGGCAACAAGCAATATCTCTACGATCTCCATACCGTATTTCATACCGACACCATTACTGTTCCAGCCGAATGTTATGCAGTATCCGTTTAGTTTCAAGATTCTGGCAATCTCCTTCTTTTGGTTTGTCCAATATGATGCTTGCGTTGTTTTCATATCCACAGTTTTTCCAAGATCCTTATAACATTCAGATACTTGTCTTGGTGAATAAGGAGGATCATACAAGACTAAATCAGCATATCTATCTTGTAATGTCTTCAGGAAATCTGTCGCGTCCATATGGAAATCGGTATCATATTGTGGATCCAGATCGTTTGTAATAGTGGCAATCTTGTTATTGTTTGCAAATGGATCAACAATTACACCATCATTAACGAACTCGACATATTTCATGATAAGATCCCGAATCGGCTTTATCTCGAATGTTCTGCTGTTAGGCATAGACCATTCTCTGTGGATCCTTATATCATTGTTCATAGACATTCTTTTTAATTATAAAATATATCTGAGCTGTCGAGCCTGTCACCCATGATCAAAGGCTCTTGACATTGTCCGCAGGCAATCGCTATCTTCGCGGCATCGTATCGATCGACCCATCTGCCGTAACTGGTGTAGAACCCATCAGTTGTGTGATCGACCACGTCGCCGAACATGTGCAGGATCTCTGCATGATGTCTTCCTATCCTGAGACGATAGATGTCGTCAACCTTGCCAAGGTGCTGAATTGACGGATGTTTCCACACGATCTGTCTTTTTTGATCAGTCTCGAACTCAGGTTTAACCTTGTATGCTGATGCAATGATTTGTTCCATAAGTTTCTTATTTGAATGGCGGCACGTCCGTCCAGTGTGTCATTTCATCGTGTACGATTCTGGTACTACCAACAGGAGTGTACCATTGCCTGTTCTTTCCGTCCCAGTTTACAACGGCAACGGAATCTGAGCATGGACAATTCTCGTTCCTGACAAGATACTGGCCGTCTTTTTTTGGATGCCTTTCTGAACATTTCACCCATTGATGATGGAAACAAAAATCAAAACCTTCCTCGAATCCCCACAAGAAAGATTGTTCGTGACAATATTCACCAATGTCATATACTCCGTTGTGATATGTGTTATTCCCAGCTTCTTTCTGTTCGTCGTATGTAATCATAATAATATGATTTTATGCTTTTACATGACAACAATAATCCATATTTGTCCATCCGCCCATCGCGTCGATCTTCTCGATTTCCAAAGATTCGAGATCCTCTGGCAGGTTCGACAGTTCTTTGCCGTACCTGTATTCCATCTTTGGGCAACCGAGCCAGCCTTCACCATCCCTTTGCACATAGATGTACCCCCACTCGCATGGTCTCTCCGCGATGACTTCCTTGATGAACTCCCCAACAGTTTTCGACTTGTAGTTCGTTACATTATAAGGGGTTGTGCAATCGCCTCCTTCTCTTCCAGTCTGTGTAAATTTCATCATGTCTTTTTCATTTTTGACGGTGCAAAGATACGGAAAATATCAATACGATCCAAGAAAATAATTTTATTTTCTTATTTGTGTTCGATAATTTTTCTGAAACATCTATCGATCGCATCCCTTATCGCCTCGATCTCATCATTCCCGTAACCAGTTCCTTCTATTGTCATAATTAGCTTATAATCAATCGCGGATATTCCCTGTATGACAATATCTGCCATGTATCTATCACCAGTTTTCTTTACAGACTTCTCCCCGTATGTGACAACGATCGTTTTCTGAACCAAAGTGCTATCAGGAAAATCATTCAAAGCAACAAACCCCATTGACATGAATTCCCCCACAATCATCTCAGATGGGGACATGACAGTTGCAACAACATGTCCATTGTTACAGAACCCGATCGACCTTTGTGTTGTCGGCTTTACATATACATATTCATATCCACTTATATTTCCTGATCGATAGAGTCTTCCAATGTTGTTGTAAGAACACGATGATAGTGAAAAGTAAATGATTGTAATTAGAATCTTGTTCATTTTATAAATGATATTTTATTAAGTTAATAGTTGTTTTTTCAATTCTATAATCTCTTCCTCGGACAAAGAACTTATTAATTTCGTAATATCGATTTTTTCTTTTGCCTTTTTGCTGGAATTTTTCTTTTTAGTAGTTTTTCCGTCTTTTTTGTATTTGTTCCAATTATTATAGATTTCTAAAACTTTATCCCAAAGATGTATTTCTTCTAAAAATTTCTTATTTGTTGAATACTGTTTTTCTGATTCTTTTATGGGATTGAACCTGTCTCTTTTACAAAATTTTACATATTCTGCAGCAAATGTTTCATCAAATTTCTTTACAAGATATGGCGTAAGTTCAAAATGATTGGTTCCATCAGGTCTTTCAACTCTGGCGCTTCTTGTAACTATTTTTTTATTTAATCCGTTAATTTCATACTCTAGGTCAACAATTGTACCCACATAAGTAAAAGTAAGACTTGGTGATAAAACTGAGTTTTCATAATCTCCCCAAAAAGCACATGCTATTACATCATCACCAATTGATAATATTTCTTTATCATGGGAAATAAATTCGACATCTTCTTCATGCTCATTTATAGTTCCTGACAAGTCATCTTCAAGTATCCAATTATGGTATTGTATATACTCATCACAATAAGCATGTAAATTGTAAAGAATTTTTGGTTCTTCTGAACCAATAATTATACATTTACATTTCTCAATTTTATATGTTTTTGGGGTGAACTCATTGTCACACATGTATTTACCAAGCTGCATGTTTTCACGCGATGGTTTTTTCATTAATGTAACGGTATCTCCAACATTATATTTGAATTTTACTATCATTTCATATGATTTTCTTTATGCAAATATACGGAATATAAATATCACAGGAAAATAAATTCTGTTTCAATGGGTTATGTCTATTTGATTTGTGATTCACAAAAAGACTTGTTCAAGATAGGTGTTACAACAGGAAGCGTAGAGAAACGCCTCAAAGAACTTCAGACTGGAAACGGAAACGAACTCCATATAGTTCATGTACAAAAGACAAAATATCCTTTCAAAATGGAAGCTATGCTTCATAGAAAATTCTATCCGAAGCAGAAACTGAACGAATGGTTTGAACTGGAAGTAAAAGACGTTGTGGATTTTCCAAAGCATTGCGATCGATGCCAGCAAATTATAGATGCATTAAAGGAGAATCCATTCTTTTAATTCTCATCTCTCAGAATATAGATAATTTCGTTTGTCTCAAATATTCCAGAAGAAATCAATTTGTTTTTATGCTGCAGATCTATATCCAAAGGAATGGCTTCCGCAAATTTGTATCTGTCTATTTCTCCATTTGTGTGAATTTTAGCATAAAATTATGTAATAGATTTCATCTTCGTAAACTCTTGGTCCTCTATATGAGTGAAATGTAATTTTCTTGTTCAATAATGCCTAAGTTTGTAATAGAATATCATCAAATCTGTGGTATTCAATTAAAGACTTGCACGAAGAAAACCTGAAAAACTCCAGATCGAACTGATCAAGAGAAATCCTGTACATCTTGTTGGCTTTTTTAAAAGAACTGTATGTCTTGACTAAACCGTGAAATTTATTGACCAGTCCAAATTCTTCCAACGACTTGGACAGGAATGATTTAAACATCTCACAATCTGGGAGCACAATGTTCTTTTTCCTTTTATCCTCTGGAATAGAGTAGTTGTATTTATATTGGTATGCTCTCCTGCCAAGTTCAAAGGCAGCAAGGCACATGTCAGGCAAACCAAGTGATCTGAACAGGAAGTTCCCCACAAACGAGCTGTAACTTGGAATGACTTTCTTGAACTTGATGTGAAAAATGTTACATCTTTTATGCAAGTTATCAACGAAAGCCGTCCTGTTCCAAAGGTTGTTGACAAGGGCATTATATTTTCTACCCTTGTTTTTGTCATCCACGTTCATCTTGAGATCCTCTACACAGAACATCTCGCACCTGTAATGTTCTGCAAGGTTGACAAGATGTTTTGATATCTCGAATATCTCGTGCTTACGTTTATTGTTCAAGTATATCCGTTTAGGATTTTCTGAACTTATGTGTTTTCCCTTGAGTTCAAAGTGTATGTCGTTTATCTGTTTGATTGATATGACACCAGAATCTATAATATTGAACGTATTTTCTGATTTCCAATCAGTTATGCACCAACCTACATAGTTCGGGTTTAGATCTATTGACATGACACGGTTCTCTATATAAGTTCTGTTCCCGTACTTTGCTTGCGTAAGTTCGCCTTCCTCGTAAGATATGTAGATTTTATCCTTTGTAAGTTTGAAAGTGACAGCGGTTTCCCTGTTCTCCTGTGCTATAAGCAATGAGTTTATCTGATTACGATACTGATTCCTGACAAGTTGTAATTCAACGTGACAATCTTGATTGGGTTTGAAGATTATGGTGGAACAATCCTTGAAAAAGAATAATCTGTTGAAATGTTCCTTATCCCCCTTGGAATATAGCCCATACAAGCGAAGCTTCTTCAGTTCACTATTTGATATTTTCCCCTTGCACCTTGATATGAAATTGGATCTCCCTCCAAACACCGACACATACTTTCGTTTCTGTATTATTCTTATCTTGGATTCAATCTTTCTTATTCTCTTTGCTATAGTCTTCTTTGATCTTTTTCCAGCAGTTTTTATTTTGTCCTGAAATTCCTTTATGTCATCCTTGTACCCGTTTATCTTGGAAAGATCTGTTTTCTTCCTCTCTTCCTCTGACTTAATCATGTCACATGCGTTTGCAATAAGACAGTTCTTTATATGATAATTTTGTTGGATTAAACCGATATTATTTAATGAATCGATGACATATTTCACTTCTGAACCACCAGCAGAATGTTCCTGATAATTTGTTGAGAGATTGTTCTTCCTGATGTAATTGTACACGACATGCAAGCACGAGTTGTATTGCATGATATACTTGGCAATCAACTTGCTGGATGATTGATCTGTCTTGTACGGAAGAACTATTGTGGTCATACCTGAATATTTATCCCTGCAAATATACTGATTATTTTTTAAAATCGAAAATTTTCATCCTGTGTTTTTTATTTCAATCTTTCTCCGTATGTTTGTAAAACAAAATCAATATAACTGAATAACATTATATAAAATGATATATGACACAAACAACATCCGTCCACGAATTTCGTCATCCTTTATTCGATAAGCAAGCACCTTGGATTTAGGCATAAGCTTTTTGTTTATTTGGATTATTTATGAGGAAACAGATAACTTTTGATCGTACCAAAGGCGGGGATCGAACCCGCATGTCCTTTTATGGACAACAGATTTTAAGTCTGTCTTGTCTACCAATTCCAACACTCTGGTTTGTACCAACGGTGGGACTCGAACCCACACGCTACTGTTACTTCGCACCTGATCCTAAGTCAGGCATGTCTTCCAATTCCACCACGCTGGTAAAACTCGTACCCCCTGAATGATTCGAACACTCGTCTTACGGTCCGTAGCCGCACGTTCTATCCTCTGAACTAAGGAGGCTATTATGTGAAGGATCCGCGATTCGAACGCGGGACACATGGATTAGAAATCCATTGCTCTATCCAACTGAGCTAATCCTCCAAACGCGGAGAGGGTGGGATTCGAACCCACGGGTCTTCAAGAGACACACAAGATTTCAAGTCTAGGCAGTTATGACCACTTCTGCACCTCTCCTTTATCTTGCGGAAACTACTGGATTCGAACCAGTGCGCCGTCTTTAAACGACCTAACGGTTTAGCAAACCGCCCTCTTACAACCTCTTGAGTAAGTTTCCATTGTGGATCCCCGTGGATTCGAACCACGTTAACTTGATTTTCAGTCAAGCACATACACCATGTCTGTCAGAGATCCAATCAAAATTGGTGGCTATCGATCCCTACCACCATAGCTCCTTACGATGAGCATCCTAGTTTGACTTCCGTCAGGGACTGGACGGTTACGTTGAGGCGCGACCTCTTTTTATTTACCATGCAATTTCTCGCCCATTGTATTTGTACTTGCTTTGTCCTCTTCGAAGCTGTTTGTGTCCCAATTTCTTCAACACTTTCTTAAACTTTCGCCACTGCTTCGATGTGCTGTTCGTAAAATCCTCTGGATATTCTTTCAAACTGTACATACAATATAATTCAATGTGTCGGGATGACAGGACTCGAACCTGCGACATCTTGAACGGTGTACATAGAAGATCCGAACTTCTGAAACTTCCAAATATTATGTACACACAAGCATTGCTGCTTGGATTTTTGACTGTCTTTTCTGACAGTAACCAAATCAAGTGCGCTACCAACTGCGCCACATCCCGTTGACGGCGTTTTTATTGTTTTCTCGTGCAGATTCCGCCGAACACTATAACTGCACCCAGCCGAGCGCTACTCGGACATTCGAGGGACTGGGTGGACTCGAACCACCGAACCCGTAGGATCTGATTTACAGTCAGACGCAATTGCCACTATGCGACAGTCCCGTTTTCCAGCACGTCATCAAAGACTCGAACTCTGTCTTAGGGTTTTGGAGACCCTCGTGCTACCAATTACACCAATGACGCAAGTTATTTATTATCGTCTTGCCCCTACAACATTTATCTTTCCACTTACGGTGAAACCATTAATCTGTACCCATTTTTCTATTAAATTGCTTTTGACTGGAGGTGTTCCTGGTGACGTAGCTACAGTTATGTGGCTATGTTCGTTTTCTGTTGGATAATCAACTCCAAATGCTATTGCATCATCGCTTATTCCTATGGAATCAACAACAAGTTCAACAGTCTCACCCAAATGCGGATCGATCGATGCCGCTACATTTTCACGTTCCTTGGTGTGATCATCTATTGAATTGAAGACCAACGTCATGTGATCACAATATATTTTCCAGTCATCTGGAATTTCCACGATCGCCTCGCACTCGTCTAACAGTTTCTCTCTCGATTCTTCGTCGAGAAATATTCCATAGTATATCCAACTTCTATTCATTAGACAATTAATTCAAACTCTTCATCAATGCAAATATACGGAAATAATCCTTATTAAGAAAACAAAAAATCACCAACCTTTTGCAGAATATGCGTTTGCCATACACAAAATATTAGAATCAACATTGTCTGGAATCTTATCCTGCAAAGCATCTATACATAATTTAAAAGTAGCTCCACTATTGATATCCTCGTCAAAAATAAGAAATTTAGCGTTCTTGTATTGCTTTGTAAGTTTGTTATCTTTCCCCAAATAATTGTCTGCAACGATATACACGTCATGCAGATACGGTCTGAACTGTTTCTTGAAAGATGTCAACTTCGCCTTTTTAGCTGTGAACTTCAACTCATATCCCTGTTTCTTCAGTTGATCAGAATATTTCCTAACCAATTCATATGTCTGGGAAAGGACATTTCCGAAAACCTTGAACCCGATCTTCAACTTTATCACCCACATGACTTGATCTATGATGTGGTTGAAGTCGTATCTCTTGTTATAAAGCTTTACCGTCCTGCTCCTGAACACAGATAGTAGTTGTTTTGTCACGACATCCTCTGAAGACTTCATCTTGTCAGTTATGATCTTATAGGCGTAGACCATCATGCACTCGAACACATCCTCGATCGGTGTCTTTTCCCTTGAATGCAATGTCAATGAAATGTTTCCGAACAGATTCTTGTTAGACTCTATGAAATTTCTCATTGGTTCAGACACGACATAAGAAATCTCCTTGTATGCAAGAGACTTAACCTGACCCTCAAATTCCATTATGTCTTTCTCAGAAAAGCCGTCCTCCCTCATTTGAGACACATCCTTATCCTTATCAAATCTTACGTTAATTAAGTTTCTCATGAAGAAATCCTTTATATACGGAACGTTCAGTTTCCTTGACAGATTTGTGCAATAGAACTCATTGAACTTGGAAGATGATGGAGGGGAAACTATGAAATCTGGATAGAATTTCTCTTGGTTCAGGACATAAGCAGCATACTGGACCGATTTGTCCATGAATTGTGCAACGCTTGTGTAATTATTGTCTCCTACACCATATGAAGATCTTTCATGATCCTTTTCGGCATCAGATATTGAGAAATTACTTTGTATGTTTGGATCAACACCTTGATCGTATTTGACCCCAATATGGGCCAATTCCGTTTTCCTGTGTGTATTCTTCCTATCTTCTGGAGAGATTCCAAGTATCGTATCAGTGTTTCCGTTCTGCCTTATGTTACCATGTTTGATAGCATCGCTAAAGTTGAAATCAGTCATACTGAACAACGCAATGTATTTCACATTAGTGCCAGAGATCTTCCCAGTCATGTATCTGGCCACATTATCGCTGTCGGATTTCCCTATGCGATCGACCGTGGTTGTGTACACATCAGCCTCTTTTTCTATTCTGGTTATTGCTTTCTTTGCAGCATATACTATGAAATTGTCAGACTTGTTCTCTTCGAACCATTTCTTTACAGCGGCGATCGTTTGAGGGGTAACATATTCTGAAGCTTTTATCTGACCTTTCTTCCCGTTGTTTACATATGTGATTAAGTCTTTATAAAAATTGACCGTAGCTTCCTTTGTTTTTGCCGTGTCATACAATGTCGGGTTCTTGCCAGAAGCAGTATTGTCTCCAAACAGGATTTCATCCTTTTTCCCGAACACTCTCGTGTCAACTGAATTCATACCTTTATTAGCCGCATCGGATCTATCCTGATTCACGGAAAGGCTTATCGTTCCATCGTCGTTCTTTTTCCAGTCAACGCCTTCAAGAAGTTTCTTATACAAAACAATCTTCACTGATTTGGAAATAATTTTTGTATTTATCGGTACAAAAAGAAAAAAGGAAACATTTCGGCTTCCTTTTTTCTTCTCTCTGTTTTAGTCGTTCAGGGCTTCTACCTTCTTGTTTTCTCTTTGGATTTCTTCGATATACTTCAACACGTCGTTATATGCCGACACCCTAAACGCTGATGCTCTTGCCGAATCAAGTTCGGATTCGAACAGATCTGGATCCACTCCCATGATTTCCAGAACAGTCAAATCCTTTTCCTTTTCGGCCTCTACCAATTTCTTTAGCTTTTCTAACATTTCTCTTATCTTTCTTTTATTTTGAAGTTTTTCTAATTCTGAACGTCTTTTAAATTGTTCTATCGTCTCCTGATAAAAATTTTCTGCTGGACTCATTCATCAAAAATAGTTTCTTACCACAACAACAGGTGTGGCTCTGTCCCCCGAACCGCTAATAAGATCCATCAACGAAGCTAGCAAATCCCTTCTCAATCTTGGGGTTGTACCCATGGTTTTCATATTATCGTACTTATTCTCCGTTCCATTTCTCATTGCGTTATCAACCTCACAATCATTCGTCGTTTGATCGATCAATGCTTTCATTTTTAGTTCATTAGGTGAAGTGACAAGAAGATTTCCATCTTCAGAGAACCCTGGCATTGTGATAGGATCGGAAAACTCCCATATACCAGCAACTGGATCCTTGAAACAACCGTCCCCATATACACAAGCAATCACATTGACACCATATTTTTCCTTGATTTTATCCCTGATTTCCCCACACACTCTTGTACAATCCTTGCTTGAAGGGAATAGTTTCAACCGTTCTTCAGTAGATTTATTTGAACCGAGGAGACCCCATTCCGAATATTCCTTGCAAATGTCCATCAAAGTGATGTAAGGTACATCCATTCCATATCGTTGGAATCTTTCATCCTGTTTCTTGTCTGGATGCATTCTACAATCGATCAGAACATCTGGATCCATGTCATCGTCAAGTAGATATCCTACTCTATATTCTGATTCTGTCTTGTATATTGTTGGATAAACTTCACAATCCTCAGACGCACAGATCTTTGCATAATATTTCTCATAGTCTACTCCAGTGAACGGATGGTTCTTTGAAACATTACCAACATCGTCGATCGATGGCATAACTAACACTATTTTATGTGCGGCTCTGGCAATACCCTTCAATATCATCGCGAACCTGTTCCTTGAATAGATTGGCATATACACAACAACTGTAGGTTGAAGATTTGCCACATTTTCACAAAGGATCTTGTTTACGCTTTCCGCAATCTGTTCGATCGTAACATAGTTTCCTAGACTTCTGGCAACGACTGATTCCGTCACGCCGATAACGTCCATATCAGAAGGAATATATCCAGATTGCTGCAATGAATCGGCAACAACCGAAACTATATCATCCCCTTCCCTAATGATAGGACACTCAACTCCGAAAGCGGTAACTGCCCTGTTATATTTTTTCTGTTCGGTTGAATCCTTCTCATCAAAGGACACTTTACTGTTTTGATGGATTTGTGCTAATTGTTCCTTCATTTTATATTTTATTGTTATTCTGGTTTCGCGATCGGTAATTGATCGATCCTGACGGACCATTCCATCTGGGTTGCTGCTACGCCCTTATTATCTTTTTAATCAATCACCCAGCCATTTTATTTTACCATGAAATTGTGATTTTCTTTTTTCCCTTCATGATTCCTTCATCTTCTTCGCTTAAAACAACTTTGAACCCAGAGGACTTGAATCTTTTTATATATGTGTTAATGTTTTCTTCTCTGGCGTGCGGACACGATATATCTGACCAAAATTCAGGATAAGCTATCCATTTTTGCCCACGTTTGTTTTTTGCTGTTGCAAGGATTCCTCTCCAACTACGATAGATCTCCCATTCAATTCCATCTTCTATACATATTTCCTCTGGCATAGATTTGTTGATGGCACGAACAAGATTTACGTCAATTTTCGTTTTTCCTTTCATATTTTAGTTAATAATTTTCTATCTTGATCTCCCATCCAGGGAATCTCGCCTCAACAATTTTCTTCGCTATTTCTAAAGCCTCATGTGCAGAATCAAACCTGTTTGTTGGATCTCCAACATCGTATCCTTCCCATACAGATGGTTCATTGTAGATCATTTGTGCCGTAACTTCTCTACAAACTTCTATTTTATAACAAGAACCATATTTTGCTTTATCCTTGTATGAAAGATCATTTTGTATTGAAGGACTTTTCCATGTTGTACTTTTACGGCCATCTTCCTTTTTTTCTACTTTACACAACCGTATACCTTCCCCTTCAATATCTGCATAATAATGCTGTGCCCAAGCACATGAGCCAATGAAACTTGTTATAGATATTGTAACACGTCTCGGATTATGATATGGCATAACATCGTATTCTGGATCGTTTTTATTGTCAAAATCCATCCCGTAGTCTAATGGGAATACGTCTGGATAAGATCCTTGATCAAGACTATGCCTTAATGCAAACTGCAGATCAGGGGAAAGATTTGATATGTCTTTATGTCTCCACATTTTTGTTTTGATGATGCAAAGATACTGAAAAAATCTTTATCGTGCAAGAAAATATCAATTATTTTTCAATTCAATGATAGTCTGATATAACCATATCTGGACTCACATTAACATAAAGAGCTTCATAATTGAACCTGACAAACGGTATGTTCCTATGACACCCTTCTTGAAGCAATTCAACCCATTTACATAATGGCGCCTCTGTACGAATCATTGTATTGATTTCTTCTGAAAACCTTTTGTTCTCTTCTGGCAGATCTTCCTCGTGCAAATTCTTGTACATGTTGAACATTAAAGCTTCTTGCGTGTTTGAAATAAACATTGATGTAAAAAAACCTCTAAGATTATGAATGTCAGCAAACTCTGCAGCGAAACACCAAATACCAATCACGATTCTATCAAACAGAAGATTTACGTTATCCTTATCAATAGCCATTGTATTTGGTTCATAACCGAACAATCCATCTCTGGAACCATGACCTATCAACATGACAGTATCCATAGGGTGTTCTTTTAATGTGAAATCAATTATATCCCTTGTAGGGTTGTATAGAAAATATCCTTTTATTCCAGTATAACAATTTCTGAACACCTTCGTGTCGTCTTCCTTATCTATATGAATAATGATCATCGCCAAAATATCTTTATAGTCTTCTTCTCATTGAACCACATTGTCTTATATCCGAACAGATGATAATACCAAGACAACGATCCGCCTTTCAATCCATCTTCTCCGATAATATCCTTTCCAACACAAGCCCATGTCTTTCCTTGCTTGGCTTGATCTTTGATAAGATTATTGATAGTCTTGATCTCTTCTTGATATTTTTCCTTGATCGATTTCTCAGTATCTTTTCTTGCATTATCCGCCAGATATGGGGCTTCAAACAAATTATTCTTTTCTTCTAACATGATTTTTTATTTTTAATTTATTAGCGATCGATCCTTTTTCGAGAAAAAAGGATCAATCGCTGTGTTTGACAAAATTATTCGTATTTCGGTTTAATTTCGATCCTGCCGTCAACGACCTTGTTGATAAACCCAATGTTGTTTGCTACATATTTGTCGAACTTCTCAATTGGCGTTTCAAGGCACTTGCTGAACTCAGCCATCTGTTGTTTGATGACGTTTAACATATTTTTTGCAACCTTATACGCCTCAATTTCTGCCTTTGCTGACGCAATAGCAATACCTTTATCTAGATCAAACTCATCTCCTTCTGAACAAATTGAAATACCTTTTACATCGAATTCTGTCCATTCCGTAAGAGTGTTTTCCCAATATCGTGGGATATTGAAATTAAGTTTGCATGATAATTTACACACAACAGTGTTTGAATTTTCAGAGTGATGAAAATTTCTTTCCACGAAGTTCAATTTAATAAACTTGTGATCGCCAATCGTTTCACCATCCTTTTTAATAAACTTTCCGTAGTTTTTGTTAGGTCTGACGGACTCTGTGTAGAGAAAATTTCCGCCAAATCCGTTGTTTTTCTTTTTTGATTTCTTCATGATTATTTCCTTTCTTATTTTTAAATGATAATTTAAGCTCCGATCAAATATACGAACTGTTTATTCTCTCTAAGTTTTTTCTCAACAGAGAACCTGATTTGGTTAACTCTTGTCTCCGAAATTCCGTAGATGTTTGCAATCTCACTTACACTATATTCCCTATCGCAATCGATCCCATAGATCATCTTCACGATCGTTTTCTCTCTTTCCTTCCCACGACACACACGGTCCAACGCTGCCAAAACTATAGCTCTGATGTCATTCTTTCTGGATTCCTCTTCGTAATCATTAATTGTTGCTGTATATGAGTTGAAGAAACGGGCATCGCCTTTCGTTCTTCCTTCATTCTCTTCATCACAAGACGAGAATTCATCTATGTAACTATACTCGATATCATTTACAATGGAATCATCAAGAATATCTTTCCCATACTTCTTTGAAATGATCTCTTTCAGTTCCTCGTTTGTCGGATAAAATCCATGTTCGTTGAAGTATATACTCCTTTCGTCAGCAATTTTCGTACCAAGTTTCTCATCGCTCCATCTCTTTATAATTTTGTTATAAATGAAATAATAGTTCATGTACTTGCGAATGTAAGCCTGCGCGAAAGTCAATAGTCTCATCCCCCTATCAATATCATATCGATCTAATGCTTGTGTAAAGCCAAGGCTACCCTCGTTAACGAGATCCATCACTGTATCTGGATTATTGCTATATCTCTTTGCTGCGGAGAAGATGAATCTCTGGTTGCAGTTGACAAGTTTGTTTCTTGCGGACATATCTTTATCCCTTTGGTATCTTTCTATAAGTTCCTTTTCCTCTTCTGCGGTAAGAATAGGATAACGATTGATAGTTCTAAGATAAGACGATATCGTGTCTGTTCTGTTTACGTAATAGGTATTTGGGTTGTTACTGTTGATAATCATATGTGTATTTCCTTTCCTTGTTGATTGACGATGCAAAGATACGAAAAATATCGATATGAACAAACATTTTCCTTTAAAAAATTACAAATATTTTACAACCATATGATTATCAATAATATAAAATTAATCTTGTTGTGGTAAAGGCGGGAACGGCATCCAATGTGTTATTGATTCTGAAAATGGTATGATATTCACATCTGTTGGCATGTTAGCAACAGACCAGATTTTCAAACGGTGATCATAGATTCCAGTATATATGTTCTTTCCGTCTGTACAATGAACAGTCAAAGTTCCGTTGCCTGAATTAAGTTTCTTTGGTAGCATTGTTTCTACTGGAATCCACCTATCACAAAGATCCACAGATTTGTTTCTATCATGTAAAGCCAACATTGGATTGTTCATGTATACATTGAATGTATTACACCATGTCTGTGCATCCGATACATATTTGAAAACATTACCGTCTTCAAGTTTCTCATTGTCGGCTTTGTCGTTTTCCCATATACAATCATGTGTGTAAAAACCAAGATGTGCGCTCCACATGATTGTTTTATAATGATCACCGACATTAGGGATCCATCGATCATTTATATTTTGCATAACGTTCCTTTTTGTATTGTTCTACTCTATCATACTCACCGTCATTTTCCCAGAAATTCAAAACATTGTTGTAAATTTCTTCATCAACATCAAGGCTGGCTCCCTGAAAACCGTTCTGTATATTCAAAGAAAACCATCCGCCATCCTTTGTCCTGACAAACCATAAATTATGATCGTCATAATTAGGACAGGACGCTTCCACAAAAGCATCAGTATCTTCAGAAAACAACCAATCACAATGCTTACACTCTTCCTTCCAATGTTCATACAAATATATTTGTTCCGTCCATTCATTGTTTGAATTGTGATCGTAACGAGGGACTTCCAATATTTCCTTCATGGCTTCCTTTGGTGTAAGGAGTCTTTCGACCCTACATATATAGTGTCTGGAAGGAGATGTTTTTCCATCATCCCATATGTGATATTCTTTGCCAACCTCTGGTAACACTTTGAGTTTGATTTTCTTTTCCATTTTAATGCAAGATTGGTCCAAATATCGGTCTTTCGCCTATAATCATAGTGACAAGAGTTTCCTTTGGAAGTTCCATAAGCCTTTTGTATTCATTATCATACATTTCCGTATAAGAACTTATATTACTTGTATACGAAGTTGGTGCTTCGTCAAAGTGGGTGTACGGACGATTGAACTGGATTTGCTTTGACATAGTTTACTTCTGGTTTTTCAAGTTTAATTCTTTCACAATATTCATTAAAGGTTATAGGAGAAAGTTTCGGATCGTCGATCAGGTTTCCTTTCACGACCAAATCAGAAACATCATCGAGATTGAACAATGCACTTGTTTCTGCTATCAAATTTCCTTCGTCGAAGATTTCCTTTAGAACCGCTCTACAATCCTTAAACATAACAACGAATTTCCTGATAAATGGCTCTAATGTAATTCCGTCTTTGCAGAAAAACTCGTTCCATGAACAACTCTCCACAACATCTCCTTCATAAACTGGATCTCCGTTCTTAGCATAACCGACTTTAACACATACTGTGTCTGGATCAACTTTAATTGCTTTAGCGGCCTCGATCGCTATGGGACTAAGTCCCATATCTCTTAGGATGAAAGCATCTTTTCTTGATTCTTGATAAATCAATTGTCCGTAGACCCATTCGCTACTGTTAAATCGTTTAGCCCTATATTCAAAAACATTCATTTATCTTTTATATAATAATTCTTCAATTTTATCTACATCTGATTCTGTCAAACCGACATAATCGTCAATATGAACGAATTTATCAAATTGATGACTCAACATGTCGTCTTCATCATCAACTATACAATATCTGTCTATACAAAAAGGTTTATTTACAAACTTTTCTATCTCTGGTTTTCCTATTGAAGTCAAAAACCAATCGATTTCATCCCCACGAACACCATTATATAATCTCGGAGTACTCCCTACAATATATTTTGCCAATGGTGATACTAGATCATGATCGATAAAAAACTGTATAGTGTCTATACAAGTATTTTTCCTCCACGACGATGATATTACAAGTCCTATGTCACCATCGTGGTTTTTTAGGAACGAACACAATAATTCAACACGTGAAGGATCAACGAAATCATACATGAATAGACCCTTTCCAGTTTCTTCATAATGCTTCTTTGCATAACTTGAAGAATTTAGGACACCATCAATGTCAAGGAAAATCAGGTTCATAAATCAAATGAGTTTAGACTTGACAATGTTCGCAACAACAGATCCATCAACCCCAACAAACATGGACTTGATTTCTTTTATCGCCAATCCCATAGATTTTTTCTCTATTCCATTTGGATAATGCTCATTGACATATGATACAATTTCCTCTTCCTTAGGAGCCGCTGGCAATAACGAACTTATAATGTCAAGCTCGGCGATCTCTTTCTCCGCAAGATCTTTCCTGTTGTTTTCAGTGTAGATTTTGATCGATTCCTCGCGTTCCTTAGCCATCTTCTTGAGAAGGCCAATTTCTGCTGCATCGTCATAAATCGGAGCATTCTTTTGGGTCTTGAACTCCAGAACCTTCGCCTTAATCAGACGATATGTTTCACACGCCGATCTATCGCCTCTTTTTAAAGCTTCCTTTATCTTTTCATCAAAATTAATCATTTTATTACGGGTTTATTGTTATTATCTTGTATTTGTATGAGTTATCTGGATCATAAACAAAGTCATCAATCTTAAAAGAATCTTCTCCAATATGAATGTCATCGTTATATAGAAAAGCCTCCTCTACACTTTGAATAGTTTCTCCAGAGCATCTGACAAACTTTAGCCCGTTACCTCCACCGCCATCAACAAGAATCGGCCTGACCCCAGCCTTGTATAGTTTCAAAAGAAGCCTATCGATCTCATCTGCTATCCCCATCTGGCTTTTGGTGAGTTCCTTTATTTCTCTCTTTTGTGTCATACCCAATCCTCCTTTCCACACTTGCTACATCTTTCCAGATTATGATGTGACGTGTTTCCAACAACTTCCCATTTATGTTGGCAATGATTCTGGCGATGTTCAATCAACTCGTTAACACGACTCAGATAATTACTGTATTGAGATATTGAAACATCAAGCTCTATCTTAGACTCCTTGACATCTTCCTCATCAAAACCTATTTCCATCAAAGAGAATGTTTCTACTGCAAAATCGATCGATTTAATTTGATTTCTAAACTTTTCGATCATGTTGTCAATATAAGATCGATAATTAAAGACAATATTGATATCCTCAAGGAACACGAATTCGGTAAGTTCTGTTTCGCTTTCCCGTTCTAATATCCCTATAAATCTATTGATTTGATCTGGTGAAATATTTTCCTTTTCCATTTTTATAAATTTTTACAAGGCAAATATACGGAAAAACATCGAGAAAGAAAAATTATCTGGAAGATATTTCTGTACAAGTCTTATAACCACCCTCTATGAATGCGGAAGCCAAATCACCACGCCAATGGTATACATCAAGACATCTATTAATGAGAAGAAGTATCTGCCACCCTTCCATCCTAGGATCATACTCATTAATAATCTTATAGAGAGGCGTAAGACCATAATCACTCCAAGCATTACTTCCATCTGGCAAAACACACCAATCATAAAAACCTATCCTATCTAAAAATTCACAGCCGTCTTCATATCCAGAAAAATCTTTTTGAAAATAATCATTTACATCATCAACAGGAAACCATCCAGAATGTCCAGCAAGTGCGGTAATATACTCTATTGTCATAGTGTTTGTCAAAATAATGTTCCTAAACCATCGATCTACTATGTTTTCTGGAATTCTTGCAAATTCTGGTTCAGCTGCGTTCATATATCTTCTTAAAAGATTACCATATTGTTCTTTCGGAATAACGTTCCATTTTCTTTTTTCTATGCCATTTTTCTTATCTTTCTCGAATTCTGAAAATAAATCGAATATCGTATAGTCTTCGTATGCTGAAACAATAAATGCACCAAAATCGAATTCCTCGTTCAAAGACTCCCATATCAATTTCGCTCTCTTACCCCCATAATATGTTTTTGCGACATCATCATTGAATCCAGCGTCAACAATCACCAGATTTCTTTTTCCGTTCTCGTTAACGACGCCCCAGTTTGCTATCCGCTTTAAATCCCCAACACTCTCTATGACGAAATTGGACAGGTAACTTTCCAGCTTCTCATATATCGATCCATAATAATCATCACTAAAAGAAATCTCATTGAATTTCTGCTCATAATCCAACGTCTTCCATCCTGTCCAATCATCCGTGTATTCCGTGTACAAGCTTCTTAGATAGTCAATATATGCGCATATAAATTCAAACCTTACACCAAGAATATCCTCGAAATCCTTCAATTTTGCCTTTTCCGCTAACTGTACAATCAACCAGTTACCGTCATTGTCTGCTTCGTATATCTCTGGAAACAGACCAATCTTCTGTAGTTCGCTATCGTTCTCTACATCGTTCTGTGCAACACCTTTCTCATTCTTCGCAACCTTTATTGCCGTAGACGGATCAATCATGTACACAGCCCTTGACGATCCAGCACCGAGCTTGTATAGTTTCATGTTACAGTAGTCTATGCGTTTCTTAAACGATCTGAGTGACTTGAAAATGTCGAAATCGAACTCCTTCTGGAAATTAAACATGACATGGATGATTTTTCGATATTTATCGTGTAGACAATCATAAAGGAAACGGATCGGCTCCGAAGAATCGGAGCCGATCCGCACGTTTGCCCGATACTAAGCCTCGAACTGGCTTTGCGAAAGGGGCCTTATCAGGCCGCAATCGCATAGAAAGTTTCGTTGTCCTTTCTCTTGATTCTAGCCTCAGTTATTAATAATTCATATAGAAATAATTATAACATTAAAATTGACTCCAAGGGCGGACTCGAACCGCCGATCGGGGTTTTGCAGACCCCTTCCTTACCGACTTGGCTACTCGGAGTTGTATTTTGGGTGACTGACAAGGATCGAACTCGCACTCTCCGCATCCACAGTGCGGCGCTTCGCCAATTAAGCTACAGTCACCATCTGTATTTATTTCTTATTTGACTATGAGATAGTATCTATTTCCATATTCTGGATCAAATAGATATAAATCATCATGTTCATAATCATATCTGATATCGTCTTCCGTTGTATGATGAAGAACATGTTGCAAATCATGTAAATACCTCAAAACAAATTCCCCATTCAGTGTATAATATAAATCAGTTAAACTGTTTTGTCTTATACATAAAGGACTAGTATACCATGGATGTTTGAACTGTTTCCCTAAACCAAGTGCATTCTTATAACTTGAATGACCTTTTTTGATCTCTTCCCATCCGAGTTTGAGTATAATTTCCTCCGTCAACGGAATTGGATGAATTTCATCTTTCCTGTAAGTGGATTCACCATAGTGTTGAGCGATAACTGTGATCGTGTCTTTGGCCATTCCTACAACTGGGCATATCCAATTACGATGGTTATAAACCAAATCGCCTTGCATGAGAATTGTTTTAGGATCGATCATATGAATCTATTTTTTATAGGTTATACTTCCGTTTTGTTTGACGCTGCAAAGATACGAAAAATATCAATACGATCCAAGAAAATCTCGAAAAAACTTCTGGGGAAAGTCTTGAACATCGTTGGGGATAGAAGATTCGAACTTCTTCCTTCAGATCCAAAATCTGACGTGCTGCCATTACACCAATCCCCATTAATTTAGTTGACACAGATAGATTCGAACTATCACTAAGTGATCCAGAGTCACTTGTGCTGCCGTTACACCATGCGTCAGCAAAAGCCAGCGTCTTGACCGATCCTTACCAAACCAGGTCACCCATATTTGGTTCTGCTTCTTTTCACAGTGTGGTGATCAACCATTAACCACTGCTTGTAGATTTTTAGCTCCGAGTGCCACGGTCTTTTTGCGCAAATTTACCGTACCTCCAACGAAAGGATCATCGCGTGGAGCGCTACTTCACTCAGGCAGCAATCACTGGCTTTGTATTTATTCTGTCTTTATTTGTACTATCTGTTGATTTGTATGCCTGGGCGGGATCGAACCGCCATAGTAGCTTTAGGAGAGCCACATCCTATCCAATTGAATGACAGGCACTTATATTTATATGTGATCGATCAAGGAGTCGGACCTTGTCCACAGAACAGCCCTCAGCGCTACTCAGGCCACAGATCTGTATCCACCACCAGAATTTATCGACCACCAGACTAGGTGTTGTGTCTCACACTGCAAACTCACGGTAATTACTCCGCAAGTCCAACCTAAGCTTCAAGGAATTTCGTGTCCGATTTAGGACCATCCTACCTAGTCTGAATCCATGGAATTTTTGTATCTCTGTTTCAAAGAACTTCTTTTTGACAATGCAAATATACGGAAAACATTTCAATCATGAAAAGGCAAAACGTCGATCTTCTATATAATATTTGTTTCCGTCACATAACTCATTCAATTTCACACAAATACTTACAGCTTCATTTTCATATTCGCAACGGCGAACAAAGAACTTCGAACCATCCTCTTTTTCACCCCATACAACAATCCATCCAAGAATGTTGTCAACAAAATCACCAAATTTATTAAATCTGATAAGATCTTTGCATCCGCTTTTCTTTTTCAATTCAACCAGATCCACATCCATGTTGTATGGTGCTGAAATCAATGCCCCATACTCTGCGTTACAACCTATGAAATTGTCTGGATTATCATCTACAAGCCAGTCGCATTTCAACATAGACTTATCCTTTGTAAAATAAAGACCGTCATATCCAATCAAGTTTTTCTCAAGGAACTCCATCGTATCCATCTTATTGTCGAAACTTTTCTGATAAGTAATGATTACAACATCAGATACGTTCCTCAACAATTCTATTCCGCTACTGGCCCTGTCATAAGCTGGGGCATCCCTGAAAATTTCATGGGAATGATCCTGAAATAACCATTGTGATGCGGAAACACCAGTCTGCTTTTCAATCTCAGGGAAAGTGACAGAAACGTCATAATTTTTTATATCATCAACTGTAAGATTCTGATTAAAGTTCCTATTGTAAAGATCGACGATCGTCTCAAGATTCATCCTAAGAACACCATCAACATCTATCGCTATTGTCAATTTCTTCATTTTTCCTTTACAATTCTATCAACAGTTTCAACAACTTTATCAACATATCCATCGGTCAACTCTATGAAATTCACACAGCCTTTCTTTGCCAAAGAATATATGATAAGCGGATTGTGTATGACAACAATCAATTGTGTCTGCGGTTTGTTGTAACTCAATATGCCTTCTATCTGATCAATATTTCCGATCGACAGGTTCCTGTCAGGTTCATCCATAAGTATCGTCCAAGAATCTGGGCAATCTACCCTGTGATCCTTTATATAGTCAGCATAGTCCTGATAAAATCTTGAACCTTCGAATTGATCGTAGTCGAATGTTAGTTTCGCCCCTCTACTGAACATTTTCTTGAAAAGTGAATTAATGGACACAAGAACAGCTTCTCCTGTAGACGATGATTTCTGTGTCATTACAGTCCCTATCGTCTCAAAATTCTCCAAAGCCTCTTCTCCATTGATTTCACCATCATGACAAAGCCTGAAAGTGTTCTTTGTGTAGTCTCCATAAAGGTCAACCCCATCAATCTGTTTCTTGCTTTCAACCTTATGAATATTGCTGTTATAAGTTCCTTTGGAACATTCCATATAGTCTACAAGAAGATAACGCTTTATCATCTCCATCAGACTGGTTTTGCCAGATCCGTTTTCACCGACAATCACGTTGACTCCATCCTTGAACTCATATTCCTTTCCGTTTCCAATACTAGGAACCTTATAAGCCCAATTTACTGGGCATCTGCTGTTGTCTCTTATAACAAGTTTTGTAATCATGGTGCAAATATACGGAAAACTTTCAAAACAAAAAAAGAAACCGATCAATCTTTTTTTCGATGGATCGATCGGTTTCAAGAGACAACTATATCAACTATCACTCAACATTTGTCGTATCAAACCACACGTTTGTAGTATCCTTTTGTTCTTCGACACACACGATTGTATCTGCAGTATCATAAAGCATGTATGTGGAGACATGATCCATGATTTCAGACAATTGTGCATCGACTTCCCCAGTATAGACATTTGCTGTGTGCAAAGCTTGGATTGATCCGATAAAGTATCTCGGTTCTGGTTCCTTGTAATAGAGTTGATGCCTCAAAACGGCGATCGTACCAGCACCATAGACAGTTCCTGTCTCGTTTTGGATAAGTTCAAGGGCAAGTCCGAGATCCATCGGAACATAAGGTGTTGTGAACTGGTCTTCCATCCAAAGATCTTCAATCACTTCACATTGGACAATCCAATTCGTGTCCAATGTTGCCATCACGGTTCTTGGCAACTCGGTGTCACCATAGACGACAACCATCGTAAACGGATCGATCACGCCATAGTTTGTGCTGTCATATTCAGCAAGGTTCGCGAAAGCCTCGTAGAATCCAACAGTTGGATAGTCTTCCATGACTTTCTCGTTGATTTTCCAGACAAGTTCATTGAAATTGTCTGTCGGATTGATTGATTCTTTCTCCACAGTCTCTTCTTTTGTAAAGAGATTACATGCAGAGAGGAACATTGTGGCGATAACCGCCAGTGTCAGAAAAATTCTCTTCATCTTGTTTTAGTTTTTAATTTGACTTTCTTTTTAAAACAGACCATTATGGTCAAATGTAGTTATCTGTTTGTTTTCTTCAGTGTTTTTTACATAGCATTTTTTTCCAAATTCCTTGCAAAGATCGATGTCATGTTTTGTTCCATGGCTCTCTCCATCCCAGAACGCGACACAAACGTCACATCTCATGATTATGTCCCTGTTTCTAATGAAACCAGCGGATTTTCCTAAAGTATTCCAATCTGGTTTGATTATTTCGATAGGAATCCCTTTATCCTTAGCATATATTTCGGCAAGAGAATCCGCACCTTTCGCTCCACCAGATATAATTTCGTCTATTGCGAGATGTTTATTTTCTGTAAGATCTTCCATAAACTCTGAAAAGATCTTATAGTCACTAAAACTTCTGCTACCTACTATAGCAACTTTCATTGTTCGGATTGTGATTCATGTTGTTCAGAACAAATGTCATCGACAACACCTGTCACGAAATCAAAGAACTCATTTTCGTCTTCTGAACCAGTTCTTCCTTCTTCTATTTCCTTGCGGGATTGCTGCTCGTTATCGTGAACAATTCCTCGGAAAAGTATCCTTCTGGCGGACTGCTCTACAAAAACATCAAACGACTCACCGAAACTTGAATCATTTGGCATCCCATTCTCTGCATCCATCATGATTTTCGAAACAAGCGGCCAGAACATGATCGAAATCATTTCATCTTCGCAGGACCAATCGATATCTGCCTCCAATTCAAGAAGAGACGAGAGTGTCATTACTCTAATATGAAGTTGCTCCACGAAATTAACAAACCCTTCCTGAACAACCTTGACATCGTCAGAATTCGACATAAAACTATCGATCATTTTGTGAAGATTATCGATAAAATACAAGGAATCGACAATGGCTGACCATTTTACGTTGTCACAAATTGTATTAGAAAGGTCACTCATAACGGAAACAAGAGCATCTTGCTGTAATTTAACTGGAAACATAATCTTTCCTTCGGAAATAGAAAGGTTGACTTCACATACAACCTCATTGTTGTTTTGTTTGCTTTTTAATGTGAATCTCATATTTTTAAAAATTAAATGTGCTGCAAATATACGGAGTTTGAATGAGACAGAAAAGGAATAAAAGAAATATTTTTGAAAAACAAACACAATCTTACGAACAAGATCGATCCCACTGGGATCTTTTTTCACGAAATTATGCGAACAACAACAAAAACGATCGATTCCTATTGAGAAGATCGATCGTTTTCAAAAACAAAAAGCACGACTTTCGCCGTGCTTTCGCGGTAGCAGAAGGATTCGAACCTTCGACCCACTGGTTAACAGCCAGTTGCTCTACCTTCTGAGCTATGCCACCATCGTGGTCAGGGATGGATTCGAACCACCAAACCCAAGCAAACCCAGAATGCGCTTGTCCGTCTACCTATTGCGGCACCTGACCTTTTGTTGCGGAGGAGCTCGGATTCGAACCGAGAAATCAAGATATTGATATTAGAACTTAATTCTAACGTGTCTACCAATTTCACCACTCCCCCAACCATAATCAACGTTATTCCTTGTTGTTATGGCTGATTGACAATTACCGTTCGTGCGTTTCAGTGTTAATGCTGTTATATGTAAACTCTAGTGTTAAGCCGCTTCACCAAGCCCCCTTATGTGATTATCTTTTTATAGAGGGGGCTGCAGGATTCGAACCTGCGGATGAGAGTCTAAATCAATATTCTTGACTTTTTAGCGCACGGGATTGTCTGATGATTGTTGACCTGTTAAAGCTCTTGACCCGAAGCTGAACTTGAAATCTGGGATTATGATCAAGCTGATGCTAAGGCTGAAGCTTTGGTCAATATTTCATTTTGTCAATGTACTTTTTCAGTTCCCCTTGAAGATATATGACAGCATTCCGTCAACATCAAGATTCGTGTCTGTGGAATCCATCGCATTAACTTCCTTCAGGGCAGCGATCACGGCTCCAAGCAAAGCACTCTTACGGGCAAGCAACTGGGCCTTCTGGGTTTGTGTCCATTCGCCACTGAATCTCTGTGAAGTATAGTCACCAGTCTCCACGGTAACGTTCTTGACAGAAACCTGTGCGCGATATGCCGAAGGGATATGCTCTGGATCGATATTCGGATCCTTCAGGATTTCCTCGTGCTTTTCTGTCGTGCGGGTCACACCCTTCAACATAGGAGTCTCATAGACCTCTCTTTGAGAATACTCTGGGCAATTGGACTTTGTCCAAACCTCTGAGTCTGAACGGACAGGAATGTTTTTCAACATTTCATCCAACATCCCGTCAGTGAGAAGCGACTTCAGACGCATAAGCTCAAGCGCGGTAAGATTACCGAAACTGTGACCTTCCACAACAAGTTCTACCGTGTCTGCTCCCTTGGAGTTTGTGGCTTCGATCGCGAATTGCTGGGTGAGATATTTTTTTGCGATCTTGTCGATCAACCAATCGAATTGCTCGTCTACTGTCGATTGTACCATAGTAGTACCCTGTTTGCTGGGATCTTCTGGGAATCCGTCACGAGGCACAAAAGTGCTCTTGACACCCTTGAAGAAATTCTGTTTGTTCTTGAAGATGCCGACATAGTCTGACAACTCCTTCCTGAATGCTGATGCTGAATGCTCGGCCATAGCGAGCAACGTGTTCATTTTCTGTTGCATTTCTTCTATTTTTTAGTTAAACGATTTATTGTGTGGGCCTTGAGGGACTTGAACCCCCGACCTGCTGATTATGAGTCAGCTGCTCTAACCAAACTGCGCTAAAAGCCCATTTTTAATTTTGTGGACCCGAAGAGAATCGAACTCTCCCACAAACCTTGCAAGGGTTCATCGCCAGCCTTGGTACATGCGGGCCCATATAGTCCATCGAGTTTTTCTGGCATCTAATCCTAAAGTAAAACTCTTAAAAACTACGGATACCGTGGACTAACGGTATGACACATACGATTGCCCCGAAATTTCAAATATTTCGGCCTTACGTCTGCCTGTGATAGCCCTACCAGACAGATAAAATGTTGGCCTTGCTGGATTCGAACCAGCGACCCATCCGTCGAATACAGATGCGCTCTTCCTAACTGAGTCGTAAAGACCAAAACTCGATCCAATCCTTCAACCGTTCGTCACACTGATTTTCATATGGACAATCCGTCTCATCGGCATGTTCTCTTTCTTTGCCAAAGTTATCTAACGATGCTTCCCGACATGCGGTTTAATGATGATCGGAGAAGTCAAGGAACGACCAGAATTTTACTCACTCGTATCTGGATTGAGTGCCGTGTCGCCTATAATGGATATTATGCGTATTGCTTTCGCTCAACCGTCGGAATGTAAGCAGACTTTCACGGGATCGATCTCACTTTCCCAAGTCCTCGGTGGTAATATAAGGGTCATCACTTTCAGGACGAGGAACTTTCCTTGAAGCTACATTAGGAGGATATATCGTTTCACCCCCAAATTGACAAATCCCTATTTGGGACCTGAGCGGAAAACGAGGCTCGAACTCGCGACCCTCAGCTTGGGAAGCTGATGCTCTGCCAACTGAGCTACTTCCGCATTAAACACACGAGCCACCTACAAGACTCGAACTTGTAACCCATTGATTACAAATCAATTGCTCTGCCAATTAAAGCTAAGGTGGCATGTTGTACTGGATGGGGGATTCGAACCCACCGAATGCCAGATCGAAAATCTGGTGACTTAGGCCGCTTGTCTAATCCAGCGTGTTGGTGGTTATCGCCACTCTTCACATGACGATCGATTGTTTAAGAGCCTGTTCCACCATTGGGCTTCTTCTGTCTTGTTACTCTCACAGAAGCTTGAGTGCAGTCCTAAGTGTCTGCAAGACCGTTGTTCCGTTATTTTACGTCTTAGATCACTTGTAGACGATCGCCCTGTGTGAAGAACAGTATGGCAATGTAGCGGATCCGTGACTCGAACACGGGAGGCTTACGCAACGGCTTATGAGACCGTCCAGATGACCAACTTCTGACAATCCGCTATGATTAAGAGTCGTTACCGAACATTCGGGAATGGTTCAGAAACTTTGTTTAGTAGGCTGGACTCTTCTAGACGCCTCCGCACTGTTTGATTTCTGTTTTGCGAAAAGAACTGGCCTTTTATGTCATGGTGATCAATTCCATGATAGCCTGTACCAAAGACGATCACTGTTAACTCAAATGATCAGAACGACTGGTGATTACAACACCAGTTGAAACGTAATGCTTTATCGTGACATTAATACGCAACGTGGTATCGTGGCGTTGACTTACGTCTGTTCGTATTATAGAGAAGAACAGACTATTCTCCCAATCACATCCTCCCGACGGATCGATCGCTGTAGCGGGACCTTGAATTGCACAAGGGATCTTCAGCTAATGAGGCTGACGAGATGCTACTTCTCTACCCCGCTTCTTTTTTCACCCAGCATGTCAAAGAACATTTTGTCTCTGTTTGACAGTGCAAATATACGGACTTCCTTTCAAACGAAAAAGAAAAATCAGAAATTTTTTCAAAAATCTTGATCTTCGGTGACTGAGTATTTATCGTCGACGAAATTGATCAGTCTTTCAGTGAGTCTTTCAGAGACGATCGATCTCTCTTGATCGTCATTGATCTTGTAACCATTCATTGCAGAATCAAGGAGAGCTGAATCGATCAATCCCTTTAAGTCATCAAGAAATATGTTTCTAATCAAATAGTTTATCATGTCTTATGAAACTTAAATATCAGCCATTAGTCTTGAGACCGCAGAAGGATTTTCCACATAAATCTCAACCATCCCAAAAATGTATTTAGCTACGTGCTTAAATAATTCGTTTTTTCTATAGTTCCATTGTCTTTGCAAGAAGTTGCAAATCTGTTCAAACGAAAAATACTTTTCTCTATAAATTTCATTGAATGCATCCGTAACTTGTTTCTTTTCATCCTCTTTGGAAAGATCTAATATTTCGTTCAAATATTCCTTGATTCTTTCCATGTTCTTATAGAACTCGGTGTTTGAAACATAAGCTGTAATGTTTCTCGGATCTGTGAAAACCTTCATTTTAGAAAGTCTCATTACTTCTGCAAGAAACTCATTTTGCTCAGATTCTTTTTCTGATTTCAGAATGAATGAAACAATTTCCGAAAGTTTACCTTCGAATGTGTCTTTCTGTGAGGCATAATAAGATAGTGCTATTCTGTTTATAATTTGTTCTGATTCAAATCTTGCATAAGACTTACCATATTTTGAGTTGATCGTTTCCATATAATCGTCATATGCATGTGCTAATTCATGAATGATGCAACTTCTAAGTTTCTCAATAAACCTGTGATCCTGCGCTGGTGATGTTATAGAAATGACAACATTTATTCCGTTGTCTGATATAACAGACTCTGTCTGACTATATGTCCCTACAACTGTAGCTATAGGAACTCTCTCTTCAATATAACTAAACTGAATTGAAAGAGACTTGAAGAAAGCGTTTTCCATATTGGTTGTGTCTATATTGATGATTCCAAAATAACAATGCTTCTTTTCTACATCAGGTTTAATAGTTGTAAGAATTTGTTTGATAACTTCTTCAGCGATCGGAATAAGAGGATCGATCACCCCTTGTGACTCATGCAGAAGGAAACTGGCTGGAGATGTCGATAAAAGGGTTGAGATGTATCTCTCGAAAAGAGTGAGATCGTCGTTGATTTTCATTACATAGTTGCGATTTTTGTTATTTATGTCCACAAGCTGTTTGAAATTCGTTTCCCTATTATAAGTTTAACTTCATTGAAACTAATCGGTTTAAACTCGTTAAGATCAACGCCGACATCATATTGAGTCGAAAAGGTATTAAACGCAACCCTTTCTGCATCTTTTCCATCATATCCAGTCTTTGTTGTGTGAACATGTCCAAACAAATTCCAAACCGAATGATCATCTTTGTATGATCCGCCAAAACACAAGAAAGGGTAATGGTTCAGATAGATTGTGATTCCATCGATCAATATGACTTGCTGCATGGACACTGATGTAAACAGTTCCTCGTAGTTTGTCCTGAAATTCTTCAGATCGTGGTTTCCCAAGATCAAATGATGTTCATTACAGTTAAGTTTAATCACGTTATCAATCCAAACGTTGGAACCGCCTAGAGCGAAATCACCCAGATCGAAAACAATACCGTTCTTCGGAACAACCTCGTTCCAGTTCTCCACAAGTTTCCTGTTCATTTCATTCACGTCCTTGAACGGCCTTCCGCAATATTTGATAATCGCTTCGTGTCCGAAATGAAGATCAGATGTGAAGAAAACCTTGTCTGGATCATATTCTCTTATCTTAAAATTAGCCATTTTCCACCATGATTTCTGTTAAACGAAACTTACTGACAATACTCTCAAAGTATTTCTCGGCTTCCTGCTCTGTATCGAAATATCTATCATCTTTCCATTCTAATCCATATATGACGCGAACTCTTGGATTGACAAACAATTCGTCTCCAATTCTCTTATAAGATGGATCATCATCAACACTCATCTCATGTTCAAATGGAGTGTGAAAATTCCAAACATCATGTTCATAGAATAGTTTCTTTCCGAACAATCCGTATTTCCTGCACATGAAATCACCTTTGTTTGCAACAAGTGTACAGTTCGGAACTTTATACCCGTGAATGAGACGGATTTTCTTCGGTGTGTCAATAGCAAGTCTATTTTCCATTTTTCAATCCTCCTGTATAGAATAAGATGTTGATGTATATTCTTGAACCTTTTGATTATAAAACTTTAATTGGTCTTCAACTTTTTGATAGCATTCCTGAAGGGCGTTGTATCTAAGTTCCCTTTGCTTGCTTATTGCCGCATCTCTATCGGAAAAGATCGTTCTACCATTAATCTTGCATGGATTTGTTTTATCCACGTTTTCAGCGACACTGGTCCCCCATGGATCTATCAATATTACTTCCAGTTCTGTGTTATTTCGTACCAACGATAATGAAACAATCTTGCATTTGTAAATCAACTCAGTAGTTACATAATATGCACAGTCTCCTACTTTTAAATCTTTGAAATCCATATTTTTAATATTGATTGTTATTCTTTTGAATCTTCATAAACACACATATACATAACTTTATCTGGAATAGTTGGTAAGGTTTTCTGATAAGATAATATTTGTGCGACAGAAATTGATAAGATTTTTACTTCTCCGAGTCTTTGCCAAAAATTCCAGACAATGTAGTTGTCAGCCGCCATGTCACCATATTTCTTTCTAAGTCTATCTGTGTCTGGCATCCAATCCATTAAGCAAAAATCAATTTTAACATTGAAGATGTTAGTATTCATAATTAAACATTTTGATGTTAGTATTCATAATTAAACATTTTTTCGAATTTCTTCTTTCTGATCGAATGCTAATCCCATAGGGATTAACCCACTGTAGTCAAAACCGTGTTCATTGAGCCATTTTAATACATTAGGCAAAGCGCAATATGTCCAATCGTTTCTCCAATTTGGGGCTTCTTCATAATAATGCTCCTTAAAAAGTGTGACAGAAGTTTCAAGATTAGGAGATGTGATTGTCATTTTCCTTAATTCCACGTACTCTTCTTTAGTCATGTTTGACATCTCGCGAAGATATGGTTTTACCTCATATTTCACATCAGCGTATTGTGTAAAATTCGCCATTGTCAACACTTCATCATATGTCTGATTCAAATACGTGTTCGTCACTCGAATCTTAGGGCAATACATCACTCTGGCAGACAAATCTGTCCACACTTTCATTGTTTCATCTTGTGTCATATGATTAACTTTTAATTATTTCTCGTCATAAGGATGTTCCCCAAAATCGTTTGTCTCATCAAGTTCTTGACAAGAAACACATAAAAACTTATAAGCATCCGCTAAACATCTGCAAAACTTAACATCATATCCAATCTTCTCGTTACACTGATGTACGGCAAAATATGTCCCCATACCCAATGTTGCTGTCCAATCAATGTTGACAACCCTGATAAAGCCAAGTAGTTCACCATCATTGTTTTCTACTCTAGTTACCCAAGTTCCGCGTGCTGCGCCTGTGTTGATTTTTATAGCTTTTGCTTTCATTTCGTTTTATTTTTAAGACGCTGCAAAGATACGAAAAAATTCAATACGACGCAAGAAAAAACAGAAAAATTATACAGTCCGTTCAAAAACAAAAAGATCGATCCGTAGTGGATCGATCTTTTTTCGAAAAAACTAAGTATAAATTAGTGTCTAATTGGTGACTGTGCGACTCTTGCGCCTGCAGTGCTTGACTTCGGAGTCAAAGGCTTAGCGTAATATGTTCCATGTGATGGACACACTCTTTCTGGTTCATGAACCCTATCCCCGATCGCATCCTCACCAGTTTCTTTTGAATCTGTCACGTTATTCTTCTGTTCATCTGGAATCACGGTTTCATTAGTCTCGGTCTCTAAAATATCCTCATCGAATGATTCTGTGGAAACATCGGTCCCTTCGATAATAGTCGTCTCAGGTGTTACATATTCCTGATTAATGACTGGTTCCTCTTTTGGATTTACCAATTCTGCATTCTCATGAACAGGTTCCACCGTTGTCTTGGTTTGCTTCTGTTTTGTATTAGTTTGCTTTGCCATATTCTAATAGTTTGAATTTTAGGTTTCTTTTTATTTATCAGACTTTGTCATGATGCAATCTACCATTCCATAAGCAACAGCTTCCTCAGCATCCATCCAGTGATCTCTGTCTGAGTCGGCGATCACCTTCTCGAACACCTGTCCAGTATGATCTGATATAATCTTCGCCAGTTCATTCTTTGTCTTCTGCATCTCCTTTGCAGCGATCAATATATCGGAAGCCTGACCCTCAGTTCCGCCGATCGGCTGGTGTATCATTACCCTAGAATGTGGAAGTATCATACGCTTGCCATGTTCTCCAGCGCATAAAAGTACGGCTCCCATTGAAGCTGCCATTCCAGTGCAAATCGTGGAAACATCTGGCTTTATGATTTGCATCGTATCGTAAATCCCAAGTCCAGCTGAAACATATCCACCAGGGGTATTGAGGTACAAGGAAATGTCTTCTTTGTCGTTGATTGACGTAAGATACAGGAGCTGTGCTTGTATGATATTTGCGACATCATCGTCGATCGGAACACCAAGGAAAATGATCCTGTCTGCCTGCAGCCTGCTGAAGATATCGAGCTGGGCCACATTAAGCTTGCGTTCCTCAAGGATCGTCGGGTTAATGTACGCAGAAACTAACCTGTTATATCCGTCCAGCTTTGTCGATGAAATCTGTCGATCCCTAGCGAACACGTAAAAATCTTTGTTGTTCATTTTCTTTTTGATTTTCTTCTTTATGGAAAAGGGCCGACCTGATTGATCGGCCCTTGTTCGTTTCAGCGGCCAGAGGGGGAATGTGAAACTTGTTTACTATTCTGATGTAATTGATTGTTAAAGTTTGCTGATAACGGCCACCATTTTGATTTTTACCAAACACCCAGAAGCTTTTTAATGATTAGACATAATTGTAACGGTATGTTCGATGAAATGTATTTTCAGTTTTGCTGTCATGGCTTCCCTTAGTGCTTAGATTCCCCCGATTGTTATTTCATTTTATCTTCGTATTTCTTTAATAGTTTGTCAAGGAATAATTTCCCATCGAACCCAGCTTCAAGATAACCGAGAAGCATAGGACTGTATCCTGACATATATATGTTACCCATGTGATCCATCTCTGGAACTGTTATATTCCTCGGATTTAGATTCCACCAGACAATCTTCGTGTTGCATCCGTTTTCCTTCCAGAGGTGTTCGAGTTCATTCTTCGATGTGCTCGATCCTCTGTCGAACTCCATGTCGGAAAGCACAACGATATAATCTGGATATTCATCCAAGCTCTTCATAATCTCCATTACACCGCCAAAATTTGTATTGGAATAGTCACCAGTGTACATACTCTCAATTTCGTTGGCATATTTTGACACACCTTTGTTCAAATGCTGAACAAAATGTTGCAGTGGAAAACCGCGCAAATCGTATGTTGTGACATAGTTTTCGATACCAAGAGTCAACAAAGTTGGATGTGAGCTGAAGGTAACTACCTTGTCTGGGGCATATGTGCTACACTTTGCTAAATAATGACCTATTGCAATGGCTTTTCCCATGCTATCAACATCATCCTGCATTGAACCAGAAGTATCGACAATCGGTAAGACGCTCATCTGGATTTTCTCTATCTTTGAGAAGAAAAGATCCGCATCGATTGTATATCGTTTCTTGTAGATGTCATAGACATTTGTCGCGGACACATTCATCTTCTTCTCTCCTTTCCTGACGGATTCTAGATATTCAGAAAATCTCTCCCTCGTATCATCTCCGCTTTCGAATCTTTTGTAATATTTCAGCAAAGCCAGAGATGGAACATGTTCGAACACAATTTCATCAACACGATGATCGGACAACTTGGACTCTACAGTAGAATCGCACTTGATGAAATGCCCATATTCCTGCTTGGACATCCCCCAATACTTGGCTATGTTACGGGCAAGACAAACATTCTTCGAGTGATATCTTGGCATCCATTTCTTCACAAGATCGTTTCCGTTTTCTATTTCTGACTTTAACCAGTCTAGAATCTCTCTACTAATGACATATTGTCTGGTTTTTGCGTCAGCTATAAACAAATCGTCCACACGGCCAGCATTGACAATGTCATCGATCGAACAATTCGACATGTGCATAAGAACACGGCCAAGATCCCTTCGTCCAAGACCGTTACGAGGATCCCTGACGAACATGGAGAAGAGACGTTCCCTATCGGACTCACCTATCTCTGGAACCTCGTCAAGATGATTGGTGTAATATTCCGTTAGAAAAAGTATGTTGAGAAGTGGATCATTTCCTACATGGGTGAATGCGATGTCTCCGTTCTCTGTTCTTTTCTGTGAGAAAGCCTCTTCCAAATTCATATTCGTTCTGTTTTTGTTTGACAATGCAAATATACGGAAAGTTTTTGAAACGAAAAAATGTTTTCTATAATTATTTTACTCCAGTGTGCCCGAATCCACCTTCTCCCCTTTCTGTTTGATCAAGTTCGTCGACTTCTTCCCATTCAACAGTTTCATATTTATGTATAACCATCTGGGCAATTCGATCGCCGTTGTTCACAACGAAATCCTCGTTACTAAGATTGATTAGGATGACACCAACATCACCTCTATAATCACTATCGATCGTAGCTGGTGCATTAAGTACAGTAATTCCTTTTTTCAGGGCAAGTCCACTTCTTGGCCTAATCTGAGCTTCATATCCTTCTTCTAAGGCGATTTTGATGCCAGTTGGTATAAGTTTACGGTCCATTGGCTTCAAAGTCACTGAAGCTTCCAGAAATGCCCTCAAATCCATTCCTGCAGATTGTTCCGTGACGTATGTCGGCAAAGGGTTTGTGCTAAGATTGACAATTTTAAATTTCTTCTTTATTTGCATCTTTATTTAGTAATTATATACATGATGGCACTAATTCACCTTCTTTTTATTGATTTTTCTTTTTGATGTTTTTCCTTACCGATAAAATAATATGTTTGGCAAATTCTTCCAATTGGATTATCGAAATTCCACCTACCATATATTTCACTTCTACGATTTGCATAAAGTAATTCGTTCTCCAATGTTTTTTGTGACGCAGTAAACGTAAATCCTTTCCAATTTATAACGACAATGCGACTTTCTTTCTTTTTGCAATTTATATTACAGTCACGTTTGCACGTATTTATTCTACCTATAAGATATTTAGTTGGCAATGTTGAAATTAACTCTTTGATTTTTTCAGAATCTGTTTTCCAATATAGTTTTTTCAATTTATTGTCTGTTTTTTCTTCTTGTATCATAAGCAATTTATTTTAGTGTCATCAGGTATATAGTTTCCCTTTATTTTCTTTTTTATTTGAACTCAATGTATAGTAACCATACCACTTATTATCTTCTGTACCAAATCTTTTCAATTTGACATTACGTTTCTCTGCACATTTTTCACAATAAGATTCGATCCATCCTTCTGTGTATCCAGCAGCTGGCGCCCCACAATCAATACAAGTCCTGAAAGAAATGAACTCATACTTCTGGATAATTTTGTTGACATCCTCTGGAGCACCACCATCATACCAGTACAACTCCCCAAACTTCTCTTTAATCTGCATAATACGATAGTTCCTTAGGAGTTTCCTTCCACCAGCTTCTATCAATGCATCCTTTATTTCCTTGCACATTTGGATTCCGAAACATTTCCTCCAACCCTTGTCCATAGAATCAAGTTCAGTATATGTAGGAATCCAACAAATAACCTGCAAAATTTTGTCATGCCAAATCTTCAGTATTTTGTAACGGATCCATTTGAATCTGTTGGTTATTTCTGTACGATAGGATCCATCGTTTACGATCTTTGTTGAACCAGCATATAGATCCTTCATCTTATCGATGATTCTCCAGTTGTTGTAATGCAACCCAGTGAACCTGTTCCTTGGATAAAGGAAAGGGAACCTCAGGCTGAGATATACAGATCTTGGAATGTTACAAAACCTTTTCCATTTGAATCTCAGCCTTCCCTTAAACATTTTCCACTTACTGTATGGCATTTAATCTTCTTCCCAATAATGTTTTGCGTCTTCGTAATAATGATGCTTCACTTCATCATACACTTTGAACCCACCATCCCTGCGAATCTCAGTAAAAGCCTCTATCAACCCATACCACTTTTTACGCTCACAGTTTTCGTCAAGTTGTTTATAATCCATGTTATAAGGCTTGTCAAGCTGATATGATGACTTATACGCATTTTTCTCTACACCATCGACATACATGCTGAACTCACCCTCGTTCAAAGTGATCGTTTGCCCAGTAGAAAAGTTATCCTTGATGTACCACCAATACTTATTTGCGAAAGTAGTGTCTATATGGGCGTATGCTTTGTCAAAAAGATCATCAAGTTCATCCTTTGTGAACTCCTTAACTTCAATATTCGAACCCCTTCCGTTCGTCTTGTATCCTAGATAAAGGAAATGACACCACAAATCCTCGTCATCGTACACAGCTTTTTGAATATCTTTTGTTGTTTTCACACCAATCAACTCTGGGATAAGATGAGCCACTATATATTTATATTCATCTTGATATGCACATGTATTCTTGTTGAAAAACTTGTAGAATTTCGACAACGTTTCTACATCGTCTACACTAAAAACAGACACTCCTATACCATCAACATAGTTTTTGAATATTCTTGCCAAATTATGATCATTCATAATCTTTTCGCAATCTTTGATATTGATTGTCACATTTGCTATGTGTCCTTTCTGATGAATTGCCTTCAACAACTTTTCGAGTTCTGGATAGAGTATAACGCTCCCTCCTCCAATAGAAAACTCGCAACGATTTCTTTTCGTTACTTCTGGTTCACCCATAGCGTTGACAACTTGATATACAAGGAAATTGATATCTGCATGTTTTCCTTGCATATTAGAATCCATGAAACAAAAAGGACATCCGTTATCACATTGATTCGTAATCCTCAAATCGATCAATTCAGGAGCTTCAGGAACAATTTCATCTTCAGATGTAGCAAACCTGATTCTTCCACAAAAACTGTCCTTTATTGCATGTTTTTCATAATACTCATCATCATCTTTTTTATGCACAAAGTCATACGTATCCCCATATCCTACCCAATAGTTTCCATTCTTTGTCACGCCACGTTTTCCATTACGATCTCCGTAACGAACCATATCTGGATCTGGAACTTCCACATGTCCAGAAATAGTATCGTACACAAAATCCATCTCATCGGATCCTCCGACGATCACGATTTCCTTGTTGTCGATCACATTCCTTAGATAATCGACACTTGCCTCAAGATTACCTTCGAACGACAGACTCCCACGGCAATACATGCCAAATTTCTCATTATCATAATCGTCTGCGAAAGCATCCTTGATTTTCGGGAAATACTGCTTCATCTCTGGATATATTGATGACATAACCTTCACCAAAGGCTCATTCCACATGATAGCGGCAAGGACATACTTTATCTTTGCATCACGGGAAGCCGCTATAGTGCTGTCGCATCTCCCATAATAGTCAAGCTCGAATATGTCGAGATCCTTGAAAAGCTCGCCGTCATTCCTATAGATTAAGGAATGTGTTGAACTGCTGTTTGTTGCAAGTCCTCTCCTGAAATTCTTCAGGTAGATCGTATGAAATCCGAAATTCATCTCTTTGTCTTTTTCCATTTTTTCAATATTTGTTTACTATAAATTCACCATAATTGTTTGGATCATTAGTGACACAAGCGGTAGCTTTATCTTTATCTTTCGGAACACCGATCGTAAAAGTTTCTATGAAGCATCCAGAAAAATCATCCATCGTCTTTTCCCAAGCGTCCGACATAATTTCAAATTCATGAACAGTATGCCCATCTCTATCGACTCTTGTGGAAAGAAACTTGTCATCATCTTCTGTATACTCATGTTCAGAATCACTTCCCCATGGATCGTCTGGATAACCAGAATTACAGTTAATAAACTCGTCGAATGTCATAGGAAGCTTGCTCTCGTCGATAACATATTCCATACACGTTTCCTTTGCCTGCTTCATTGCCTCATCGAATGTTGGCCACACACCAATGATGTAATGATATGAATCATCATAGCATCCTCCGTATTTTTGTACTATATAAACCTGCTTATTTTCCATTTGTGTTTTAATTTATTAATTTTCAAGATAAAACAAACTCAAGTCTGTCATATTCATCTGGAGTAGGCCATTCCATTTTTTCTATCATGGAAACAAGTGTAATTGAAGGAATCTGACCCTTTCTTCTCTCAATGTTCTTTTCAATTCCACGAGCTTCACACATAATATACCTCCAAGTCACGTCATATCCAGACAACAGTTTCTTGTATCCATCCCGATACTTACGTCTGTTGTTCATGTTGTTCAGGACAATATACTTACCTTCGTTTGCGGCTTTCAGCAATTTTTCATTAAAAATCTTAGTAACCAGACTTTCCTCGTCTTCGGTTCCAAGATACTTCTCTCCATCACCACACAACCCGATATCCGCCCTTATGTCATCTCTGCAAATAACAACCTTATCCGAAAAACTAGGATCGTTATGTATAGCCGTGTCTTTCCCAGACCCAGGCAATCCAATATACAAATCAACATTCAACCTAGGTTTCTTTGATATCTTATGTTGAATTTTGTTTACCGTATCAAAAGAATTGTTCTTTTTTGTAAAACAATCAAGATCGGAAGCAACCAACATGATATTAGATAAAAGCAACTCATCGCTTTCGTTCAAAGACGGATCCTCTGACACAGACCCTCTGATGTCACAAACCTTCAACCAATACAGAAGAGATAGACTTGGAACCTTGGTCGACATGTCAAGAACCTTTTGGATACAATCCTTTGATCTGACAATATTCAATGGTTCCATATGCCAACGGACAAGAGAACAGACACCTTCACGGAGATCGATCGGAAGATCCCACAATATTCTCCTTGTTATCTTCTCTCCCTCTATCTCATGGCCATAATGGTGCCAGAGTTGATCAGATTCCTTGAAGAATGTTGTCCTGCATTTCCCAACATCATGGAATATGGCAGAGAGCAAAAGCAAATCGACCTTAAAGTCCATAACATTTCCATATTCTCTCAAGTTATGCTCGATAAAATTCACCATGTGTTCGACAACCTTCTCCACATGGATACTTACGAATTCACCTTCACTGTGCCACTTAGGAGACTGTCTAGTCGTTTTTAGTGCGACAAACTCTGGGATGGACCAAATGTAATCCCAGTTGATCGTAACTTTGCGATATGAGTTGTCATATTGATCCCAAACCAGATCGACTTTGTAGAAATCATCTTTTGTAGTCATGACTAAATAATTTGTGCAGCAAATATACGGAAAATGGACGAAACCAAAAAGGATTCGTCCATTTTTTCTTATCAAAACGAAAACTTAGTTCATGTCCTCAATGTTTTCCTCTCCAGAATCATTCTCTTCCGCCTCTTTTCCGTAATGACGAAGAGTTTTTAGTTTCCATGCCCTTGGTTTGATATCATCATCGATTCTAATAACTATACCCTCACGAGGAACCTTATTTTCTGTACACAAAGGTTCATCCAACTCCATCAAGAAATTCTGCTTGTCGTTCTTCATCCTAGCAAGGACATTATTGTGCCAATGCAGATCCTCTGGAATATCTGGATAAAGATCTCCAAGCCTACCGTGATATAGTGTTGTCAAACACATAATGTTTTTCGCAACATCTGGGTACATCCTGATGATATCCTTTGTCCACTGGATGACGGCATCAATGTTCCATTCCTCCTTATTACCTTGTTCATCCGTCATTGTAATGCGATAAGGCATAAATTTCCATTCCCCGACCTTACACCCATAGTCATGGTTCTTTTGGATAAACTTGTTCGTTCCTGGGACATATCCGCAAATCTCTCCGTAAACTGTCATGCCTTCCAAAAGCATTGGTTTGATAACCTCGTTGACGACGCCCCAAACATCCGTATTGTAATATCCAGAACCGACCCCAGAGTTGATGTACTGATTCTTGATTGTTGTTCTCGACGCATACACGTTACCATATTCTTTATCCTTGATCTTAAATCCAATAAACTTCAAAAACTTCTTGACCCAATTCAGTTTTTTCTTCACAAGGATGTTACAAAAAATGGCAGACGTTCCGTGAATTTTCACCGTGATATGAACGATATCATCTGGAGAAAGTTCCTTGATATGCTCCGCAAGCATCGTCGTGTTGTAATGGAAAGCGAACTGGCCATCGATAAGCCTGTCAAATCTCTTCAATTTACGCATGCGCTTCTTCCACTCAGATTGAGATCCAGTATGATGATCAGTCTGGACTACGATGTACTTCCAGCAAAGAATTTCATCATTGATTATATCGAACTGCGTCCCTACAAGAGAATTCCAATCGATTCCAACCAAAGATGGATCCATCTTTTCAAGGGAATCCACACCAGCGATAAATCCCTGAGAATACTGCCCCCTCAACTTGAGGATACGCACACGTCCCTTTGAATTGAAGAAACCGCACATCGACTTGATCTGTTGCAATAGTTCCATTTTCTTGGATTCATCGTTCTGCTGTTCGGCAAGCTCGATAAGTTGCTTTACCTGTTCAGCATTTGAATTCATCTCAAATTCTGAACGTTCATAGAGATTGTTTGCCGACAGGAATTTCTTAGATATGCATGTCTCACACGGGAAATATACGACAAGATCCCCTGGTTTCATATCCTTGGAGATTACCATGTCATACCCGTTGATCACAGTCTTAACAAGCCTGTCCGCATTCTCGATAGGAAACACTTCCTCGATTCGACAAATAGTTGCCAAATAGTTAGGATTGTGATCCTTTGATAATGTTAGTGGATTGTTGATCATTTTGTTAATTATTTAAGTTCATTTTTCACTTCTTCAATCATTTCGTGTACAATTTTAGCAAGACCAGCATAATAAACAACATCTTCTAAACTATCGTTAGACTTTACTTTGCTCATAATGTTATTATGAATCTTAGATAAAGCTGACAAATATTGGCGTTGTTCGTCAGTAGGTTCTTTCTCTAAACCATCACTACTATATTTTACTAAAACGCTTACAACACCATTCGGAGAAGATTTTTCACAATTTTTTAATGTCTGAACTCGATCAATAATGTCATAAGCAACATCCCCTATTAAATTAGAAGAAAGCTTACTCACTGAACCATGATTCTTCGACAAATCATTTAAATCTCTGACAAGTAATTTACTAATTTCCATTATAAACGATATTAAAACGATGAATTATATTTTACCAGCTAAACGTAACTACGTCCTCCCCTTCTGTGAAATTATCAATTATGTTCTCTTTAAAAGATCTCTTCGGATCGATCGTAATCTTATCTCCACACCAATCAACCTTATGTTTTCTGTCGCAATAGTCTTTCCTGTATCTCTCAAGTTCCTTTTTCGACCAGACATAATAGCCGATCTTTCCATCATCATAATCTTTATAGAATTTTTCGTTCAACCCCTTCCTTTGATATCCGACTTCCTTCCAGAACAGAACCTTAATTTTCACCTTCTTCGTCGGAACATCTTTCCAATAGATTTTCTTCAGCTCTACATTTTTCCAGAATTCATCATATTTCTCTGGATGTTCTTCATCATACTCTGGCGGAACACATTCTATAGGAAAGACCTCCACGAATCCATCCTTACCATGCAATTCCATACTGACCGACCATTTATCAATATCGAATCCAGTCTGTTCCTTGTACTTTTTCCAATCGTACCAAGTTTCCTCAACTTCATGTTCATATTGTTTAGTCCATTCTGGAAAGCCAAGACGATCATATGTTCCGTTCCCTTCCTCATCTAACATTCGGAAGTAATCCTTGTTCTTCTTATCCTTTGGTCTTTCCTTCAAGATTTTACGCACTGTAATGTCAAGTCCCATAAAATTAAAGTTTAATATTAATATTAATATTTGCCATCTTGAACGCATGATGTAACTGATCAACTGTCTTACATGTTGCGCAGAAAATGACATCCCTTTGATAAGAGTTGTTTGCCCTGTCGTCTATCCCTTCCCAGATCACCTCGAACCTGTTCAAATGATGATAGTATTTCGCGTATTTCTGATCTCCGAGATCCATAAACGCATACATTCCGTCATCCTTGAAACCGATCTTCTCCATGATTGATCGATCGACAGGTATCAAACCGACCATCAAATAATCGATTTTCGATGGAATATCTAATCTCACTGGTTTACCATTTTCCCACGTAAAAGAGTGTTTCAATCTGATTCCATCATCCATTGGATACAAAACCTGTAAAGGCATTTCTGGGTATTGTAAGTCAATAACCCAATCTCCACTGATAAAATCCTCTGCAGTGTAATCTTCAATTTTGCACATAAGTAAACAATTTGTGAAGCAAATATACGGAAAATGTCATGAAAAAGAAAGAAGATTTTTAAAATCTACTAAAGGAATCTCTGTCCAACCTATAATCCATCCCCTGTGAATCTCTTCTCCCATTGGATCGCACCAGCATCTTTTATCCTTGTCATAGTAAGCTATTTCCTTTCTTTCGTTATAGTGACAGACAAGAACTTCCCTATCGTTTTCTGGGAGACGAGACGAACATGGAACCCATCGATCAACACCATTCATTTTAGAAAGTCTCTTTACAGTCTTCTTTGTCAACTTCAGATGTTCCTTCAGATGATTGATTGTTTGATCCTTTTTCGAATATCCCACGGAACAGATATCTTCCTGAACGGTCCAATATCTCAAGGATACAAGTCTACCCAGAATCGCTCTTTCGTCTGATGTCACTTTCCTGTATATTTTCCTCAGGTTGTGGCCGAATGGATCGATCCCATTGTCACACATAACTCTTTTCAGGTTTCCACTCTCATTGAATTGTATGATTGCTGGAACATTTTCTGGATCAAATCTATCCGTCAGGAAAGACTTTACTTTGTCGACAATCTTCTCTGGTATGACGTAATAGAAACATGCGATAATTTCCGCATCATGAAAATGATCTTTCGTAAAGTCTTTCTTGAAATCCTCGAAACTTCTCTTGATTTCAAACTCCGTGCAGATTCCTGATTTCTTTACGCAAAGAAGATCCGCCTCATATGGAAGCAGACCCCAGCTAACGTTCGGTACTATCAAGTCTGACCGTTGATTACACCATTGTGAATTTCTTAATAGTAATTGTATTTCCTTAACTGAAAATTTTGTGCAAACTGCCATAAATTATATTTTAAACATTAAACAACTGGCCCATATTTTTCGTAAACACTCATGAGTACGTTTGAAAGTCCAACAGGATGATTAACAAAATTTTCTGTAATATTGACTAAATGTTTCGTAACATGTTTAAATAATTCGTTTTTTCTGTAATTCCATCTTTTACGAAGATATGCACACATCTCTTCATACGAAACATTTTTATCTCTGTATATTTCATTAAATGCTTTAGTCACATTAAACTTTTCTTTATCATCTTTTAAATCTTCTATATCAACCAAACGTTGTTGAATGTTCATCATATTTTGATAAAAAGATGTGTTTATAATATAACTCATCAACTTTCTTGGTTCTTCGGTCACACGGAGTTTAGATAAACGATAAACTTCGGCTAAAAATTCATTCTGTTCTGCTTCCCGTTCCGATTTTAAAATAAACGATATCACAGACGCGAGCTTTCCTTCGATCGAATTAATCATTGTAGAGTAAAATGCCAATTTTTCTCTATTAATTATACTTTCAAACTCATATCGCATATATGATTTTCCGTATTTTGAATTTATTGTTTCCATATAATCATCATACGCATGACCAAGTTCATGTATAATTGCGCTACGAAACTTATTTATAAAATCGCTATCTTGTCCCATAGAACTTATCTGGATAACAATATCAATTCTTCCATCTTTGATCATAGATTTGTTCTGATTATAAGATGCCATAATATCAGCTGTTGGAACACGCACATTGAAATACATTAATTGTATTGTAAGAGAATTAAAAAAAGGATTATTCATCTTCGATGGATCTATGTGTACATCTCCTTCAAAAACCCCATACTTTTCGACAAATGGTTGAATAATTGAAAGCGTTTGTTTAACGACTTCTTCAGAGATTGGAATAAGAGGATCATATAGCCCTTGTGACTCTTTGATTAGAAACTTCGCTGGAGATATTGCTAAAAGATTAGAAATGTATCGTTTAACAAGATCTATGTCTTTGTCTTCCATTTAAAAACATGTTATTTTTGTTATTTATAAATTTCTTTTAAAAACGATACAACTCTTGGCCAGTTAACTTCTACCGTATCATCATATTTTCTGGATTTGATTACAAAATCCTCGATCGATCTCTCTTGATAATCTTCATATATTGTATAGACATCTGACGCTATAAAATCTACAAAACCTTTTGTCAATCTTCTCTCAACAACAAGTTCGTTCAAGATATTTGTTGCACAACATGACATCGCGGACAAATTATATGCTGTTAATTGTTCATATAAGAAAGAATCTAAAGATGTCTTTAACAAATCATACAATTTTTCTCTTGCGGTAAAATAATTACCAATATTACATTGAAACATTATTTCATTTTTCATATCTTCTTTAGAACTATCAATCTTAGAACTATCAATATTCGTCTCTATCATAAGGTTCATAATTTGGATTATTTTCCGCGATTCTATCAAGCTTTTCAATAAACTCATCCAACTTACACCCAGCCTGTATAGAAGTCATATCCTTTGGTTTACCAGACTCTGAAGCATCATATATCCATGCGACAGCACCAGCATTGATCATATCCACAGAAAATGGTGAATTGTACCCACCATAGTCACATGGAAGTTTATAATAAATGGATTTTACACAGAATGGAACTACGACAATATTGTAATATTCGATCTTTGTCGCAATATGTAACCCTTCTGGTGTTTCTCTGGTTTCAAGAATCATGTCATCGTATGGACGTCCTGCATTGTGCTCGTATGGTTGATCATTCCAGTCATCTGCAAATTGTTGATACAGATGCAGTTGCGTAAAATAAGCATTCAGTTCAAACTCTCCAGCTTTATATTCAGGATTAGGAAGATCCTCCATTTTGAAGTCTGGATAAAGCCATTGCTTCTTCTGATATTCCTCCCATGGAAGAGAGATAAAATCCTTATACTTCTCTCTTATCTCAGGACGGTAATCAAACACTGTTCTAGGAATACTATCAACATAACACAACTTAAATTCAGTTATGTTGTCGTTTTTCAATTCCTTTGGAAAATCTCCTTTCCTGATTTGTTCTGGAGTAACTTTGATGTATGGCATATTCTCTAATGTTTTATTTAAAAAATGGGAGACGAGCGAAATTTGCGGGGTCGGCTGCTTTCCGTTCCATCTATGTTGGCACCATCCAGCGGGGTTTGGATGGCCTTTGCCGAATGTTGGCCGTCCTCAAACGGTGGGTCTCCCCTTTCCATCCCCTTTCTTGGCATTAACCGATCCATATTCACAAGACAACCGAAACCTCTATTTGTATCTTCGGAACCAAGGCAAACACAGATTGCCTCAATATCACCTACTCTCTTGCTACTCTGGAGCCTGTCCTCATCCTCCCATTTCTATGCAAATATACGGATAATTTATCAAACAAAAAAGATAAATATCTAAAGTGGTTGGATTTATATTGTTTCCACGAAGTTATGCACTGGGTTCGCTGGTACGGGCATCAAGTAATTTCGCTACCACTTTGACAACGACCGAAAAACCTTGTCGCGAAGAAAGGGAGTCTCATTTGAGACTCCCTTTCAATTATCCTTTTATAACGGGGAAACTATCAATCTTTTTGTGTTTTCTTTTGGTATTTTCTTTACAATATCATATTTAAAGTCTTTTCTAGATTTTATTAATGTAATTGTGTTATCACACAAAGAAATTAGATTTTCAATAATTCCTTTTGTAAAATCATATTTTTCAATATAAAAAACAACAAGGATATTGTTAACCTCGTATCCGATTCCTATATTTCCTTGTTTTGATGCAACGCAATAAAATATTTGTTTACTACTATTAAACCCCACAGCATTTGCTATATATTGATTAACAAGTAATTGAAATAATTTATCTCCATAATATGTTGGTAGATTATAGCCAGACGGTTGAGAAAATTTTAATGTTGTAATCAATTGGTCTGCTGTCTTAGGTTGAGCAATTAAACCATTTGTAAAGAACTCCGCAAGAGCACTAAGAACAAATGCAGATGCATGCCCATTTTTTGAATGAGTATTCCAAAAATTTGTAAGTTTTTCATATTTTGTCATTATTTAAATCCTATCTTCCTGTTTTTCTTACCACTAGAACCTTTGTTGTCATAATGATAGATATCGGCCAGAGACATATCTTCGCAATCCACATCACCGAATCCCCTTTCCTTCAGCAAAGCCTTTGCCTTGTCAGCGCATAGTTTTCCAAATTCATATTTAGCGAAGCATCTACCTTTTCTCAATATAGCCTCATCAACAGAAGTGATATCAGCATTGAATGTACAGATAAACTTACCGTTGAATATATCGCTCATCAAACCGTCACTCATGTTCAACAACGATGACACAGCATTGGCGAAATCGTTTATTGTCCTTTCCTTGATCACTGTCTCACAATCCTCAAGAACGAAAACGGAATCCTTGTGTTCGATCAAAAACGTCACGAACTCTGGAGAAGACATGCTTGTCGCCATGGAAGGCGGAATCAATATATAAGGTTTGTCCGTGTTCGTTATCAGATGCCTGATGAAATATGTCTTTCCAGTACCAGGTTCACCGTTCAGCAAAATCAAACCAGATTTCCTGTCCTCGGACTCAATGAACTTGATGATATCTTCGCAGACTGGCTTGAAATCGTCATTGTAGTTCTTGTCTATGTCGATGTTCACGGAGTTTATCTCAGACTCTATCGTATAATATCCAGAATCAGTGTCATATGCGACAAGCTCGATCTTCGGATATTCATCTTCCACAATCTTCTTTGTCGGCAACTTTGATATGAAATCGTCAGTAAACTTCTCAATGTCAATCCCAGAATCAAGATCATATAAAACCTCAATGGTATCATCGTCGAACGTGATTATGATATTTTCGTCACTGAGTATGATTGTGATCAAAGCTATGATATGATCTCCTAAAAGGAACATCGATTTCCTGTTGTATCTAGGCTCCTCTGGATTATCTTCCCTTTCCAATGTCGCACAGGAAACCCTGTCGTCGATCGATCTGCAAGACTGCATATATACCTTGGCGTTAGGATATATTGATCTGATAAAAGACTTGTCTATCTTCTCGAAATCAAACTCTGATTCTGTGTCATTTAGTTCGCACCCATACTTGCTAGGCATAAGATTGAACATTTTAGCGTACATGTACTGACGCTTGATGTATCCTTCGTTGTTAAATATTTCCTTGGCGTTTATAATCATTTTTCTGATGTTTATCCGTTTAACAAATCTTCCTCAAGAATTTCCCTGAGGTTGACACATTTCTCTATTATGAAATCATACCAGTCGTCTGGAGATCCTATCTCTTCCCCATATATCGTCTTGAAAGGTAGATTGTACATGGCCCAGATCGATGTCTGATACACAGTTTCCTCGAAATTAAGATTACCGTCATCGTCCATACATGGATGACGTCTAGCATACGTTGTTATCTTCTTCTCGATTTCGCCGAAATTCTTGTCGTCTATTTTTGTGTTGTCCGCCATTTATTATTTATCACATATATGACGCAAATATACGGATTTTTCATAAAACAGAAAAACAAATACCCAAAGATATCAACACACCAGTTACACCGCCAAACACATCTGCCG